>Ga0075428_100003223_pt1 | contig 17853 bp, 15 predicted proteins | sample RhiMetdeltSRZDD2_FD_75291 | JGI IMG/M metagenome (GOLD analysis project Ga0075428, IMG submission 75291) | Populus rhizosphere microbial communities from Tennessee, USA - Rhizosphere MetaG P. deltoides SRZDD2 | ecosystem: Host-associated > Plants > Roots > Rhizosphere > Soil | place: USA... | reverse complement strand
ACCCGGAGGCGCATTGCAGAGTCTGTAATTTTGTAGCGATGTGCGCGCCCGGCCGCCAATGGCTGGCCGGAGAATCGATATAACAGGGCGTTGCCAGGCCTGCAATTCTCACGGTAACGCACCACCGCACCCGGTGCCGGGCGTGCATCCTGTAATTCTTACCTGCTTTGAGAATTGCAGCATTGCACGCCCGGCACCTGTATTCTTGACGTTTAACGATCGGATCGTTGTATAATCCGGCCAAGCCCTCGAGGAGATATCAAATGCGCTCAATTTGGAAAGGTCACATCCGGTTTCTATTGGTCGCCATTCCCGTGCGCGTGTACAACGCGATCGAGACGTCCGAACAGATTCACCTGAATCAACTTCATAAGGACGACTATGGCCCCATCGGCTACGACAAGCGCTGTAAGAAGTGCTCTAAAGTCGTCTCAAAGGATGACATCATCAAGGGTTACCAGTACGCCAAGGACCAGTACGCCATTCTCGAACCCGACGATCTGGCGAAGGTAAAGCTAAAGACAACCAAAGTCATCGACATCGTCGGCTTCGTCGACAAGTCTGAGATACCGCCGATGCTGTACGACTCACCTTATTTTGTGGGTCCGGACGGAGAGGTGGGCGCGAAGACCTATTCGCTGCTGCGAGAGGTGCTGAAGGACACCGGAAAGGTCGGTCTCGGTAAAGTCGTGCTGCGCGACCGCGAGGACTTTGTTGCCATCGCGCCGCAGGACGAAGGGCTGATTGTTTACAAGCTTCGGTATCCGAAAGAAGTCAGGAAGATTACAGAGGTGCCGCAACTCGAGCATCACGAGATCGATAAGAACGAGTTGAAGCTTGCACACACCCTTGTCGAGCAGATGGTGACTTCTATCGGAGAGATTGAGATGCGTGACCGCTACAGCGACGCGCTGAGGGAAATCATTGAAGCGAAGATCGAGGGTAAGGAAGTGGCCGGCTTTGTCGAGGAGGAGCAACCGACGGTCGACATCATGACGGCACTCAAGGAGAGCATCAAGCAATCACAGCGCAAGCCAATGGTGAAAGCTACAGGCAAAGCCAAGCAGCAGGAAGAAGCGGAGGAAGCAAAACCGAAGAAGGCTCGAAAGAGCAAAGCATCATAAGCAGAGCTTCATCGGATGTCCAAGAAAGATACCAAGGTTCTTCGGTTCCCAGCCCCGGCGCCGTCGAAAGCCGATTATCAACGGGTCAAATCGACCTATACCGTCCACGAAATCAAACAGCTGTTTGGTCTCAGCGAACGTGTGATTCGTCGCTGGACCGAACAAGGCGTTGTTCCTGCCGCGCTGTCCACCGAGGCCGGAGATGCGCTCTACGACTTCAGCGCGTTGACTCAATTCCGTCGAGTGCGAGAGCTTCGCGGGCAGGGTCTCACGCTCAAGCAGGTCGAAGCGGAGCTGCAGGGACAGATGAATCTGTTCAAGCCGGCCCAGGCTAAGATCGCGCGTCTGCTGAGCCCTTTTGAAGAGGCATTGCAGCTTCACGAGCGTGGGGACTCGAAAGCCGCCGAACTGTACCGCGAAGCTATCACCGAAGGAGACAACCTCGCCGACGCATATTGCAACCTCGGTATTATTGAGCTCGAAGAAGGCCGGATGGCGAAGTCGCTTGACTGCTTCACACTAGCCCTCAAGAACGAACCGCGTCACGTTGAAGCGCACTATAACCTCGCCAACCTCTATTACGATGCCGGTGATCTGCAGCTTGCGAAGCTGCACTACGAAAGCGCTGCTGAACTCGAGCCTTCGTTCTCGCCTTTACACTACAATCTGGCGCTTGTTTATTACCGGCTTGATAATCTGAATGCCGCCTGCGCAGCCTTGTTCAGGTACAAGGAACTCGCGCCCGAGCATCACGAGCTGCAAGCCATCGACGAGCTTCTAAAGTGGCTCGAACAGGCACGCGACATCGAGAATAAGAGACGAGGTTCGCAGGTGTGATGCGAGCGAGACTAATAACCGACTGACAACGGTCCTTCTCTCAGCGAGGTGAGGCATGCCATTTAGATCACGGACGAAGTGGCGAGAAAAGCTCGAAAACTCAGAGCACTCAAAGCTCGTAGAAATCCCGTCGTTCATGAGTAAAAGGCTGGGAACGGGAATGATGCTCATCCCGAAGCCCCTTGATGTCGATGCGCTCATCCGAAAAACGAGAAAAGGAAAACTAATAACCGTTTCTGAAATCCGATCGAAACTTGCGCGCGACAATAACGTGGAAGTGGCTTGCCCTCTGACAACCGGGATCTTTATTCGTATTGCAGCGGAAGCGGCCGAGGAAGATCTGCAGAATGGAAGAAAGCAAATAACCCCTTACTGGCGCGTGATCAGAGACGATGGGAGCTTAAACGAGAAGTTTCCCGGCGGTGTAAAGGAGCAATCGCGTCGTCTCCGAGACGAAGGACATTCGATTGCGGCAGCGAGGGGGAAAAAGCCGCCGAGAGTAAGAAACTTTGAGGATTTCCTAACCCGGCTGTAGCTCAAAGCTGGGGACTTGATTTCTCCCGCCTTTGACACATTCACCCTACTAAACTTTCCATTGACACCTGTTCGGTTTACAGGTTATTCTTGCCGTGCCGGACAAATTGAAATTCATTTTCATTTTACACAGAGTACGGTGAGAGGAAATTATGAGTTTGTTGGACGCGATTCATAACCAGCCATATCTGGTCACAGGGGTTGAAGGACCCGCTGACGAACGGCGCCGCCTGCTGGATCTTGGCATTACCCCGGGTGAGGAGTTGGCGGTGGTTCAGTCAGTGCCGCTGGGTGATCCTTTGGTTGTGATGGTGCGAGGAATGCGACTCGCCCTCAGACGACGAGAAGCCGCCTGGATCACGCTTCAGTGAGCGGAAATGTCTTCAGTAGAAACGGGCCTGCCCGACACCGACTCCAAAGTCAGTCCACACTTTCCCTCTGAGACAGCTTCTCAGATCGCCACCGTATGTCTTGCCGGTCCTCCGAATGCCGGTAAAACCGCTTTGATGAATGCGCTCACCGGCGGCAGCTTTCACACAGCCAATTATCCAGGCGTAACCGTCACTCTCTCGCGCGGCAAAAGCAAATCGGAGTTTGGGCCGCAGGTTTTGCTCGTTGATTTACCGGGAGTTCAAAGTGCGTCGGCATCGTCACCGGAAGAAGACCTCTCCTGCAAAGTGATCGAAGGCCGGCATCATTCGGTTCAGCCCGACGCGATGATCGTCGCTGTAGACGCCACTCAACTCGAACGACACCTCCGATTCGCTTCATTCGTCGCACGTCAAGGCAAGCCCACGGTCATCGCACTAACGATGATGGACCTGCTCCCGCGGATCCAGCAATCAGTAAACATCCGCAAGCTTGAGGCAGCTATCGGGTTGCCGGTGCTCGCCGTCGATGGGCGAACCGGCTGGGGTGCCGCAGAATTGATGGCCGCGGTGAAGACCGCACTGACAAAACCAGTGACGCGGTTGAGCGAGCTTGCACAGCTGCCTGAGGAGCCGGTTTCTGCTTACGATGCCATCCGAGATCTTCTGGCTTACAGCGGGGCGCTTAAAAACAAGAATCTTTTTGTTCTAGCGGAAGATTCATTCACTGCACGAATCGATCGTATCGTTCTGCACCGCGTGCTCGGGTTTCCTATTTTCTTCCTGGTTTTGGTCGGGCTGTTTTCAGCGATATTCTGGGCGGCAAGACCATTCATGGACTTGATTGACTTTACGTTCTCGCGGGCGGGATCGCTGTTGCTTGCCCTTTTACCCGAAGGACCGTTCTCGCATTTCCTCGCCCAGGGCGTCGTCGGAGGAGTCGGCGCGGTAGCTGTGTTCTTTCCGCAGATAGTCATTCTCTTCTTTTTAATGACGCTGCTCGAAGATTCAGGCTACCTGGCTCGCGGCGCCGCGCTAGTCGATCGACCTCTCTCCTATCTAGGGCTGCACGGGAGGTCCTTTGTTCCGATGTTATCGGGCTTCGCGTGCGCGATCCCGGCGGTGCTCGCTGCAAGAACGATCCCCGCGCGTAACGAACGACTCCTGACCATCTGGATTTTGCCGTTGATGAGTTGCAGCGCTCGACTCCCGGTTTACGCGCTGCTTCTGGGCGCATTGTTGCCGGGCGCGCCCTGGAAGGCCGGTCTTGCTCTTGGACTCATTTATTTCTTGAGCCTGCTGATTGGCGCTTTGGTCGCCGGGTTGATTAGCAGGTTTATTCTCCGAAAACGCTCAACATCGCTTCTGGCCATGGAGATGCCCGTATATCGAAAGCCCCTGCTAAGGCCTACCGTTAGAATGACCTGGTCACGATCTTTCGCGTACCTTCGAAAGGCGGGCATACCGATAATTGTGATCTCCGCCTGCTTGTGGCTGCTGTCCAACTTTGGTCTCGGATCGAACCAGCCAGTGTCGGGTGAGGGCGCAAAACCGCCCGTGATCACAACGAGCGACCTGGATCACTCATTTGCGGCTCAGTTAGGAAAGACATTTGAGCCGGCGCTTCACCCAATGGGAGTAGATTGGCGAGTCGGCGTCGGATTGATCTCGGCATTTGCGGCTCGCGAGGTTTTTGTCAGCACAATGGCAATTGTCTTTCACGTAGGTGAGGATCAGGATTCGCAGCAGGCGGGCCTGCTCGAGAACATGCGGACGGCCACCTTTTCTGGAACCGATCGAAAGATATTCACAACCTCGACAATCCTCGGCCTTATTGTTTTCTTCTTCTTTTCGCTACAGTGCCTGTCAACGGTTTCGGTCGTTCGAAGCGAAACCAATTCCTGGCGTATCGCCGGTCTTCAACTCCTTTTTTACACCGGTATCGGTTATCTGATGTCAGCTGCGCTGGTTGTATGTCTGCGCGCGATGGGGGTAGACTGATACCCTGCCGCGTATTACCGGAAGCCTGCAAATGCAACGAAATGGCCTGCTTTGACACTAACTAAGCAGAGGTCTAAGATACCGTTCAAAAGAAGGGCTGGGAGGGGAACGGTGCCGCAAGCATTCATCAACCCGTCAGGTCCCACCCACGAGACTCAGATGGTCTCAGTTCCGGCTATCCCTGTGTTCTCATTTCTTCAGCCGAGCATAAGCGGGAAGCAACCCGGTCCGGCTCGAGGCGTTGGGTTCGGGCAACGAGCAGCTTGCGGGCTGTGAGACTCGAGCCTGACATCAGGAGGCTTACTATGAAAAACCGTCTCAAATGGATTCTCGTAGGATTAGGTTTCACCTTCGGCCTACAGGTCATCATCTCTTTGCTGTTCACCGGGGTTGCATATAGCACGAGGGAAAGCACAGCGGACGTTGTCTCGGATACTGCGGCTGCGGTCGCTTTTGGCGCGGCGCTCGGCGCATTCCTGATCGGAGGCTTCGTAATAGGCTGGCTGAGCGAAGAGCTGCGCATCATTGACTCACTGATCGTCGCATTGCTGACGCTGGGTCTAACCTTGTTTTTGTACACTAGATTGTCGGCAGGTAACAAAGGGCAGTTCGTCAGCGGCTACCTGCTCAGCGATGTGAGGCGCGGCTCGCTGTTTGCCGTCATCGCGCTAATCGCCGGCGTCATAGGCGCGTATTGGGGCTGGCACTTGAAGGTCCCCCAGGAGGGCGTGTTCGATAGGATAGCACTGGTCGCCGGGTTGATTGGAGTTGTCGTAGGCCCATTCGTATTGCTGGCAATCGGAGGCCGCGATCCAAACAATCCGGACGCTCCCAATCTTCCCTGGTACTTCCTTGCAATAGTGTTGGTACTTGTTCTGGCGATCGTTGGCGCCGGGTTTGTTTTGTTCACCCGCGAGTCGCACTACGAGGATGAAATATCGATCAGCCCCGAGCATCACAAGGAACAGGGACCCGCTACGACCAATTGACGAGCGCGAGGCCTCAAGTTAATTGGCGTCATTTAGAGAGAGGTCCTTCGAAAGAGTGATCAGGTCTCGCGCAACTTCTGAGGCCAGCTGGTATCGCTCGGCGGGGTCCTTTCGAAGCATCTGTTCGACGATCGCGACGAGGACATCGGGCGCGTCCTTGCGGTGTTTTTTTATCGCCGCGGGCGCTCGTTTCTTGATTGCTTCTATGGTCTGAAAATAAGTCTCGCCTTCAAACGGCAGCCGCCCGGTAGTCATCTCATAAAGAACAACGCCAAGCGAGAATATGTCGGAAACGTTGGTGACTTCGCCTCGTCCCGTAGCCTGTTCGGGCGACATGTAACTGACCGTGCCCAGCAACACTCCCGATTCAGTAAGACGTCCTTTACCGGAAGCCCGGCTTAGAACAGGAAGCGGTTTGGCGAGCCCAAAATCGAGCACCTTAATCTTGCCCCGCGATGTGATCATTATGTTCGACGACTTGATATCGCGATGGACGACTCCGCGTTCGTGCGCTTCGGCGAGCGCCTCTGCCGCTTGCACACCGACATCGACAATCTCGTTTAATGCAAGCGGGCCGGATTCAAGACGTTCGGCAAGCGTTTGCCCTTCCACATACTCCATAACAATATATGGATTCCCCGATGCTTCGCCGATCTCGTGAATCGTGGCAATGTTCGGATGATTGAGTTGCGACGCCATCCGCGCTTCCCTCAAAAAGCGCTGTTTCATCGTCTCGTCTTCAATATGTTTCGACGCGAGCACCTTGATGGCAACGGTTCGTTGAAGGTCCGTATCATACGACTCAAAGATCTCTCCCATACCGCCGGCGCCAAGCGTGCGGCGGATCTCAAACCGTCCAATATGCCCCTCCGGTTCGATCAGCGGCGGTGCTACAACTTTCTCGGTCTTGCCATCGTGAACGGCCATTGCCGCTCGGTCCGTCTCGCGCAACTCGGTTGTGATGATTCGCGGCCGCGAGATCACCGACGAGAACAGTGTCGAGAAAATTCGAGGACCACGGTCGTCGTGTATGAAGTAGCCTGCACGCTTCAAGTCTTCGTAAATGTGCTCGTGCTCCTTTTCGACGCGGCCGTTCTCAATTGATTCCCGAATTGAGCCGCGGAAGCTGTCGCTCAGATGGTCCCATATGAATCGGAATTGCCCTTTCGCTTCGTCCAGAAACGTCGCTTCGACCTCCTGTCGATCGAGCTTGCCGTCGTTCTCAAGAAGATGATCGAAGTAAGCTGAGCAGGCGATCTGCAAGAAGTACGGGAAGTAACCGGCGATCTCCAATATCCGGCGGGCATAACCCTCGAGAGGTACGCCGGCTTCGACCGACGGCCTGCTGATTAGCTGCATTGCTTCGGCTCGAGTAAACGCGCGCAAAAAGACGTTGGTAAAAATGTTGAAGAACGGTGAGTCCGCAATTAGCTGAGTGTGACACAACTCCTGAAGATCGCGCGCCGAGCTGGTTACGTAAGCGACATCGTAATTGTTGGCGATCGAGCGCAAGAAAGAATAGAACTCCAGGTCAAAAGCGCGATTAGTGGTGATAGCATCAAACTCATCGAACAACACCACGAGCTTACGGCCGTCAACGCGAAACCCTTCGAGGACTACTCGCAACGAATCAAAGGATGACGGCAGCTTGGCCAGCGACTTGTCCCCGGTCTCCTTCGCAAGCAGAGCGAACAGTTCCTTGAAGAACTCGGTGAGCGTGAGGCGCCGTTTCTGCTGAAGATCGATAAACGCAAAGGCGTAGGAATCTGACTGGTCGAGGAATCGTCGACGCACGTCAGGATGATTTATAAAGTTCAGCAAGGAGGACTTGCCAATGCGCCGCTCGCCGACAACGGAAATTGATTGCGGCCGCGACGCTCCGATGCGCGAAAAGATCTTGGAGATCTCTCGCACACGCCCAAAGAACTGCGCAGGATCCTTTATGGCCACGCGATTCAGGTATGGATTGTTTGGCATTCTAGCTGCGACTCTCCACGATATTGCCATAGGACCGGGGTCGGTTCTAAAGCGTCCTTACTTCTTTCACCACTTGCCAAATCGAATGCGACCTTCGAATCCACAAACGGAACAAATCGATCTTGAAGCGAAATCCATCGGCAGCGTTCTTCTCCAGCAATTCTCGGCGAAACATTTCTTCCAGAGTAAGCCTGATTGTGTTCTCCGAGAGATTCACCGGGTAATCATTCGCTCTTACCGATGCCCGCAACTCGCCGGCCGTCGCATATGCGTTCCCATCGGTCAGAACTTCTCCAAGAAGCGACAACGCCAGCTTCTCGTCGTCCGATAACGCGTCCCACGAATAGATCATTTGCGGCAGAGGATTGTCGACGATATCGGTAATCACCCGACCCAAATCCGCGACCGTCACCCAGTTCTGCTGATGCTCGTTCATGAAGTCCACTACATTTTGGCAGATTACCTGTGTGTAGAAGGGCTGGCCGGCGGTCAACCGGTATACGACGTCCATAACCCCGCGGCCGTAAACCACTCGCCCTTGTACGGGTTCGGTGATCAATCTCGCGGTGTCTTTCTCTGAAAGAAATCCGATCTTCCTAAACAACGATCTTCGCAACAGCTCGCGCCAATACTTTCTGTCGCGCTCCTCGAGTCTTCGAGAGCCGGTGAAGATCAGCGCCAGCCGCTCCTTGTTATCCATCAACCCCGCTAAAAACGTAAAGAGTTCATTCGATAGCTTTCCTTCATCCACTTTTCCTTCAAGCAGCTCGTACTCGTCCATCAGAATCAGGAGAGTGCGATCGCCGATCGACGCAAGCACTTCATCCAGAAAATCCAGAAACACCGGGTACGGGTTTCGTCCGCCGAACTCGGGAACTCCGATTTTCTGAGTCTGAGCCAGCGGTACCTGACTCGCACCGGCGGTCGGGGCGGCGCCGGCCAAAGCTATACTATCGACGGAGCCGCCCGCGCCATGCGCCCCAACCGTTTCGATCATCGGGCGTTTGTTTGCTTTCGCAACTGATTCGGAGATCACTCGGGATATCCTCGAAAAGAACTCCGAGTCCGATGCGATGACCATCTCCTGCAAATCAATGAACACCGGAATAAACCGTTCGCCGAGCCGCCCGCCCGCTACCTGGTAAAGAATCGAGCTCTTTCCAGCGCGACGTTCGCCGCAAAAAACGATCACCACTCCCTGGCTTGTTCCCTCAAGCTTTGTGCGTACGTAGCGAAAGTCGTCTTCGCGGCCGTAGAACATCTTCTCTGTGCGAATTGGATTTCCGACGATGAATGGATTCGGCTCGATCGGTACGTAACTGCGCAACTCCCGTGGCAGGATGTATTCGCGCTCCCCAAACCTGCGAACCGCAAACGCGCCTCCCAGAGCCAATCCTATCAACGCAATAGTCAAGGCATAAAACCACCAGCTCTTCCAGAAGGGCGAGCCAACTCGCAGCGACAAGGTTGCAGCGGGCGCCTCCGCCCCGTACAGATCGCGGTTCAAAGCTATCAACTCGAACGTGTGCGCGCCTTCGTCAAGATCCAGCCGCGAAACGTCGCGTTCCGCTCCCTGCTGGACCGGCAAGACTTCCCAGGGTTGCTCGCCTTCGTCGGAGTTGATTCGATAAACGTAACGCGGTTGTCCGCTGGTGCTCGCAGCGCTGAAGTGAAAAGTAAGGCGATGGCGGCCATAAGGAACATAGTAGGAGTTTGCCTCTGACATTTGAGCGTGACCATCAACCTCGAGCGAAATTTGCGCCCGTGGAGCGATCGCAACGGGAATATGCCGCACAGCTCCTTTGTTGCTTGCGATCCAGATCCGGCCTTCTGGATCTTGCGAAATGGAATTGATCCGATTGCCGGTCAGGGCGTGTATCTCACCTGAATACACGGTGGAAAGCACGTGGCCGCCAAAGTCAAAGAGTTTCTTGACCCGGCCTTCGTCGGTTCCCGCCCACAGATAGCCGTCACGGTCAACGAACATCGTATTAGACGGCTCAGGATCGAATGTAGTGAACGACGTGCCGGTGAACGATTGGATACCGGCGCGCGTCGCAATAAGCAGTCGGTCCTTGAATCGAAGAATCCATCGCGCATCGTTGTCCGCCAGGCCTCGAGAGAGGTCAATCACCTCGTCGCCGCTCACTCGCGGATCTGCTGCGACAATTCCGCGCGCGGTTGAAAACCACAGACGCCCGTCACCATCCTCGAACACGTGGCGCACATCGTACCCGGCTAGCCCTTCGATGTTGTGTAACGAGCCGTCTCGAAACACAGAAACGCCACGAGTAGTCGCAAACACCACCGCGGAGCCGCCCGCCGTTGCGCTGACCCACTGAACATTATTTGAGGCGAGTCCGCTGCCTTCGTTGAACTGAGTAAGAGTCTCTCCCGTCCACTTCAGCGCGCCCTGGTCGGTCGCGAACCACGCCGAACCCTCGCGATCAAACGCGACCGCGCGAACACTTATTCCGGTTCGAAATCCTTCGACCGGGACCATTCGCTCTCCTTCCAGACGCGACACCCCTCCAAGCGTGAGGAACCACAATCCGCCGCGCCCACGCGAACCCGGAACCCCCGGCGCCACAACTACCTGCTGCACGTCGTTGTCGGCGAGGCCGCGGCTGGTTGTGAAGCTGACAAAGCTGTAAGAATCAGAACTGACAACGCCGTTGTCTGTCGCAAACCAGATGTTCCCGTCTCGTCCGGCAAAGATCGCAGCGACGCGATCGCGGTCCAGAGAGTTGACCCGCTGAGACTCGCGGCGCGACGGATCGAAAACGATTACTCCACCGGTTTCGACTCCAAACCACATGCGGCCACTGAGATCGGCTCCAATCGACCGCACAATTCCCCCGCGTGACGTGCCGGCAATTCGCATCGCATCTATTGCCGGCCTTTGCACGCTTCCCTTTTCGATCAACAACAGCTCGTTAGCGGTCGCCAGCCATACTCGTCCGGCGTTATCGACAAAAATGCTCCGATTATCGTCCGCGTGAACTTGGTTATCGGGTTGGTTTGTTACGCCCTTCGACTCACGCCAGCTCTCTATTGAGAAAAGCTTTTCGCGCTCGAGAATCGATACCCCGTTAGCGGTCGCAATCCATAAGACCCCGTCCCTGTCTTCGGCGATCCCCCTCACATCATTTGACCGCAATTCCTGCGAGTGCGCGAAGGGACCCAGCCCCTGTCCATCGAACCGGAACAGGCCATTCGAGGCCGCAATCCATACGTCGCCGCGTGAATCGACAAAAACTTGTCGAGCGTCGCGTTGACCGAATGCCGATCCAATCTGCTCGCCGGTCTTGGTAATTCGCCGAATGCCCTGCGTCGTCGCGATCCAGATAGTCCCGTTCTTGTCTTCTGCGATCGAGCGCACGTCATCGCCGGAGAACGCCTCAAAGCCAGATCTCGCAACGGCCGATGACTTGAACTCTGAGCCGTTGAACCGCGCGATACCCTTGTCGGTACCGAACCACATCCAACCGTCGCTGTCCTGAAACACCGCTTGAACATTCTTCGAGGGTAGATTGGGAACCGTATAGCGTGACGCCGCTTTCTCATTGATCGGAATGACCGGCGCCACCAGCAGTTGAAGGGGAAACTCCGTAGTGATGCCCGGCGAAATGAATACATCGTTGCGGTATTCATCATACCCGCGAAGCGTCGCGCTAAGTTGAAACGAACCAGGCGCGAGTCTTCCGAAGTACGCGTCGCCGTACTGGTCGCTCACGCTGCGTGCCGCCAGCGCTCCGACCGCGGTGCGATCCTTCGCGTAAAGACTCACTGTTACGCCGGCGAGAGGCTGGCTGGCGGAGTCCAGAACCGCTACGTGCAACGACGAAGGGGTTAGCTTGATCGGAGGGGAAGCGTACGTCTCATCCGGGCGCAGGGTAACATTCACAGCTTCTTTGCGGAATCGGGCCGCTTCGACGGTAATGCGGTACTGTCCGGGCTTGAGGTTGTGAAACTCAAATTTGCCGTCGGCCTGGGTGTTTATAGACGACGCCATATCACCGGAGGTAAGAGTAACTCTGGCGTTTGGAAGAGGAGCGCCTCGGTCATCCTGGATCACCCCGATTATCGCCGCTCCGGTGCTTTGGCCGGATTGTTGGCCGGCGAGGTGCGATCTCACTACAAGCACGAAGACAAACAATATAGCGAGCAGCAGGCCTTTTTGGGCTTGGATGCGTCGAGCTGGGGTGTTTGGGGTACGTGTAGACACTTCAAAGTGCGCGATAACGTTGCGCGATATTCGCGGTTTGAGTATACACGCCGCAAAAGCGGGCTATCAAGAATCCAGCAAGAGCATAGGGTACCGCTTTACTTAGCGGCCTCGCGGTAGGCGCGGGGAGTGACACCTGTAACCGACTTGAACATCTTTGTGAAGTGACTCTGGCTCTGGTAGCCCACCATCGAGGCAATCTGACTTATAGGAAGACCCGTCTCCGCAAGCATTTTGCGCGCGCGCTCCAACCTCAGGTTAGCTAGATAGACATGAGGAGTAATTCCGCAAATCTGTTTGAACAACCGGGCGAAATGATACTCGGAAAGATAAGCTGCGGCGGCAATCTCCTCGACCGCAATCTCGCGATCAAAGTTGTCGTGCATAAATTCGATTGCGCGACGCAGCCGCCGGTCGACGGGTCCGGCACGAGACAGTTCGATCTGGTCCGACTTTCGTACCGTGAGGTGTGAGCGCAGCAAATGAATCACAAGTTGACGCACCAGCGCATCAAGCATCGCCGAATGCCCAACCCGTTCAGCGGACATCTCACTCGCGGCAGCCCGCGCAAATCCGATAATTGTCTCGTCTGCTGTAAGGCCGGTGCGAAAGACAATCTCAGCCGACGTGCGCGTCAGACCGATTTCGGCTACCAACTCATTGACCAGTACCGGGCTAACGGCGATTGACACAAACTCGACCTCGGACGCCAAACCCGAGTGCGTCTGACCGGCGTTGGTAAAAGCGATCTGGCCATCCGACAAGTCATACACCCGTTCGCCGATCGTCGTCGTCATCACTCCCGCGAGAATTGCGGTCACTGTAAGCGCGGCATGAGCATGCGGCTGGAACTCGCATCCCAACGCTACGGTGTGACGAACCGTGAACTGCGGCCGTAAAGCGATTCGCTGAATCTCGCCGAGACTGCGTTCCTCGCCGGCTGCTGTCGTTAGTGAATTTTCTTCATGCACCGCTGCACTCATCTTTATTCTGACCGTTGACTAGATAATATGGTGCGGGGTTAACGGTGAGCAACATGTGCAGCGTAGGCGAATCGCCGCCAAGAGTTCTATTTTGTGGAAGCTCGCGCCTTTGCCGCGGCAGCCTTCTGAGCTTTCTGGCAGTCCGCGCAAATTCCAAAGATGCGATGGCTATGGTGTAGTGGTTTGAATCGATAGCGGCGAACGATCTCATCCTGCAACTGCTCGATTTGCTCGTTGTAGAACTCGATCAACGCGCCACAACCGGTGCAGATCAAGTGGTCGTGATGGGTGTGCTTGTAGTCATGCTCGTACAGCATTCGCCCGTCGTGGAACTCCAGCTCTCGAGCCAGACCGCACTCCTTGAGGAGTTTCAATGTACGATACACAGTCGTAAACCCCACGGACGGGTCCTTAGCCTTGATAATCGAATACAAATCCTCGCTGGAAACGTGACCCTCAGTATCGAGGAACACGTCCAGAATCAAATCGCGCTGAGTCGTGCGTTTGAGTCCTGCGCGCTTGAGATGTTCCTGGAAGATCTTCTTTTCTTCGCGTTCCATAGAGCGTCCGTGCAAGTCGCCAGAATTATACACGCGCTGGCCGACGCGGCAAACATCGGCCAAATTCCCAACCGGGCCTGGCAACCGGGGCCGCGCATACCCACACGCGACAGCGGTGGGTCCTGATGTTGCAACCTACAGGCCATTGGTTGATTTCGTTTGAGCTGCTGGTTTATTCTCCTTCCGCCGAAGCTGAGATCCGCCACAAGATCGGCAGCTGAGGCAACCCACAATGGCGACAAAATCGGTCTTCCTCTATCTCTCCGAAAGCGAACGCTTCAAAAACTTTCTCACTCGCTTTAAGTCTTTTAACAACGTCACCTGGCGTTTTGTGGCCGGCGAGGAATTGACAGATGCTATCGAGGCGATCCGCAAGCTAAACCAACAGGGGATCAGCGCCTCCTTCGACCATCTCGGCGAGTCGATCACGTCCGAAGCCGAAACCCGCGAAGAAGTAAACGAATACGTGCGCGTGCTGGAAAGCATCCACGCCAACGCTCTCAACTCGAACGTGTCGGTCAAGCTTACCCAACTGGGTCTGGATGTCAGCCAGGATCTCTGTTACGCAAACACTCGCACGATCGTCGAGACAGCGCTTCGCTATGACAACTTCGTCCGTATCGACATGGAAGACTCGTCGAAGACCGACGCGACGCTTCAACTGTTCAAGCGATTGAGAGCAGAGTTTGAAAACGTAGGAATAGTCATTCAGTCTTATTTGTACCGCAGCGAAAAGGACATCGAGGAACTGCTGAAGCTTGGGGCAAGGATACGACTGTGCAAGGGCGCGTACAAGGAGCCGCCTACGGTCGCGTTTGCGGATAAGGCGGATGTCGATGCGAACTACATCAAGCTCACGAAACTCCTTTTGAGCTCTGGCATATACCACGGGATTGCAACTCACGATGAGAAAATGATCTCAGCAGCAATTCAGTTTGCAAAAGAGCAGAACATTTCAACCGACCAGTTTGAGTTTCAAATGCTTTACGGGATAAGGCGAGACCTGCAGGAACGGCTGGTGCGGCAGGGATATCGAATGCGAGTCTATGTTCCGTATGGCCGCTACTGGTACCCGTATTTCATGCGCCGTCTTGCCGAGCGTCCCGCAAACGTGTGGTTCGTTTTGAGAAATGTATTCAAAGGCTAGAGTCAAGTGACCGCAAAAAAAGCCGCTTCGCGAGAAGCGGCTTTTCATAACTACCTCTCTCAACAAAACTTTATTAAGTCGAAATGCGGAGCTCGCGAGTCATCGTATCGGGGATCACAGTCTTCATCGACGCGCGCTTCGGTGCCGCCTGAGCCTTGACCGGTGTCTGCTTGATTATCTCGAAGGCCTTTTTCAACTGTACGTCCTCAACCGGCGGAGTCGGTTTCGGTGGTGTCACTTGCGGCTGCTGATCAGGCTTCTCTTCCGTGTCTTCGTCGTCATCGCCGTCAGGCAGAATGACTTCCGCCTCGACCGGCCGATCGACCTTTACGGTTGGGTTTACAGGTTCCTCCATAAAAGCCTTGCCGGTCGCCGGCGCGTACTTTGCCGTGGTGATCAGCAATGCGCCCTCGTCCGAGAGCTTGAACAGTTGCTGGTCCGAGCCAGTACCAAATGTTCGTTCGCCCACCAGCTCACCGCGCTTTTGATCACGAATCGCCGCCGCTATCACTTCGGCAGGTCCAGCAGTGCTTCGATCGATTACCACCGCAAGCGGCCCGTTGAACACCACCTTGCTCGCGTCTGCGCCGAAGGTCGCTGTCTCCTTGTCACCTTTGCCCAGCACTCGGGCGATTGTGCCCGAACCCGCGAAAAGGTTAGCCACCGCCACTCCTTCCTGCAGCTTTCCGTTGGCGGTGCCTCGTAAATCAAGCACGATCTTCTGCGCACCTTTTGCGACCAAATCGGTCAACGTGTTCTTCACTTCTGTCGCTTTGCCCTCGGACAGGGTCGTTATCTTGATATAGCCGACGCCGGGCTCTTCGATGCGCGATTCGATCGCCGGTTGAGCGATCTTCGCTCGGCTCAAGGTGACCTTGCGGGATTGGCCCTGGTGCAAGATGCGGATCTCCGTCGAGGTTCCTGGCTGACCGCTTAACAGTTGTTCGATGTCGTAGAGACTCAAATCTCGGGATGGGACCTTGCCGACGTACTCGATAAAATCTCCGGAGCGTATCCCGGCTTGCTCCGCCGGCGACCCCTTAAGCACCGCGACTGTGTACGCGTAGCCGCCAACCTTAGAAAGCAGCAACCCGGTCTCGGCGCGAACCGCCTTAGGATCGTACTGCTTGACCTGCTCGGGAGTTAAATAGGCGCTGTATGGATCGAGTCCCTCGGCAAGCCCTCGGAGGCTGCCGATCCTGACCTTCTCAAGATCAGGTTGATCGACATAGTCGCGGATGATGTGGCTCAGCACTTCGTCAAATATCTGAAGCTGGCCATATTGACTTCCACGCGCAACGACCTGGCCCGACTTCGACATGAAGCTGCCAACGATAGCGTAGAAGGCGATGATTGTAGAAAAGACGACGATGGCTATCTTAGTCTTGAACCGCATCGAGTACTCCTTACCGAGCTTTAGACATAAACATATTAACCTGCAGGAAATGTCAGGCGCAAGGAATAACTATTTTCTATTTTCTATTTGCTATTTTATACTCTCAATAATGCGTGTGCTTGCCATTGACCTCGGAACGAAGAACATTGGAACGGCAGTATCAGATGCGCTTGGCATATCTGTGCGACCGGTCGAAACGATCGCCAGATCCAGCGACGATCGCGACATAGCTCGCTTAAGGTCGCTGGTTGATGATCTCGAAGCAGAAGCGGTAGTGGTCGGCTTACCGTTGCGAATGGACGGCACAATCGGAGATGCTGCGGCGAGGGCGATGCGATTTGTAGAAAAGCTGCGCGCCAAGCTGGAAGTCGCGGTCTTTATGCAAGATGAACGACTTACCAGCTACGAGGCAGAACAAATGATGATCGAGCGGGGTTTTGCAAAGAATAAGCGGCGCGCACGTTCTGACGAGTTTGCGGCAATGATAATCCTGCAGGATTACTTGTCCGCGGCGAACGGGAAGAACTAAACCACAGGAGTCTGGCAGGCAACTTCATATCTCTATGACTGTTGGTAGGCGGCGGCCACTTCGAATACTATTGGGGCTGTTCCTCATCGTCATCGTCGCCGGTGGCGCTGCCGCGCTCTGGATAAGAAAGACCGTCACAACACCGGTCGAACACCAGTCAGCCGATCGAATAGTCACAATCGAACCGGGGTCAGGGACGCAGACAATAATCGCACGGCTGGTGGAAGCCGGCGTCGTAACAAATCCACTCGCGCTCAAGATATATCTGCGACTGACCAACCGCGGCAGCAATCTCAAAGCCGGCGATTACAAGTTCGCTTCCCCGATCTCGCCTCTTGAAGTCGTCGACAAGATTCGCCGCGGCGACGTCGATCTCGAACGCGTTACGATCCCCGAGGGTTTCAACCGGTTTGACATCGCCGAGACGCTCGCAACAAAAACCGGCAAGGCAACGGCTCAAGAATTTCTTCGTCTGATGGACGATCAGACGCCCATCGAACGAATCGCCCCGGTCGCGCGCAACCTCGAAGGCTACCTGTTCCCCGACACCTACAACTACAACTCGAAGACGACACCCGAGGATTTGATTCGCACAATGGTTGATCGGTTCCAGGAGGTGTTCACCCCCGACTGGGCGGCCCGAGCCGGTCGCGTCGGCTTAACCGTTCATGAGGCGGTAACCCTGGCATCGATAATAGAAAAAGAAGCGAAGGTGCCTGACGAGCGTCCACACATGGCTTCGGTTTTTTTCAACAGACTCAAGCGCGGGATGCCGCTTGCGAGTGACCCGACCTTCATCTACGCCGCGATCTTAGCCGGTGATTACGACGGCAACCCGAACCAGGTGCGGCATCGAGACCGGTATTCGCCTTACAACACTTACCTGGTGAGCGGGTTGCCGCCTGGGCCGATTGCATCTCCTGGCCGCGCATCACTGGAGGCGGTGCTGAATCCGGATGACACCGATGATCTGTACTTTGTTGTGAATGGAACGGCCGGACGGCATAAGTTTTCGCGCACCGCCGCCGAACATGAAGCCGCGGTTGAAGAGTATCGACGTCAGCAGCGCGAGCTTCAGCAGCAACGCAGCGGCGGGCGCTGAGCCGAAAACTCCGAGAGCTTGAGGATCGAAAGGATCCTTCAAGAAAGGGGAAAGCGTGAGGACTCGACCCTTACGCCT
>Ga0075428_100003221_pt1 | contig 17860 bp, 11 predicted proteins | sample RhiMetdeltSRZDD2_FD_75291 | JGI IMG/M metagenome (GOLD analysis project Ga0075428, IMG submission 75291) | Populus rhizosphere microbial communities from Tennessee, USA - Rhizosphere MetaG P. deltoides SRZDD2 | ecosystem: Host-associated > Plants > Roots > Rhizosphere > Soil | place: USA... | reverse complement strand
CTTTAGCTTTTCCGGACTGAGGGGAATGGTTCCAGCCGGCAGTGTGGGTGGCGTCGGGAAAATGGCAGTTGGAGGGCGAACGGACGTCGCTGGACGAACCGAAGTTGCGGGCCGAGGTGAGGTCGCCGACCGCGTCGTAGCGAGCGGTTTCGGACCGCCCGAGACGCCAATGGTGAACGTGTGGAATACTTCCTGGTCCAAAGCATCGCGCACGCCGATGATCACCTGGTGCCTGGTTCCGCCCGCGTCGGCGGGGACGGTCCATTTGACAAGGCCCAACTCGCTGACGCTCATGCCTTCGGGACCGGCAGCCAACTCGTACTTGACGCCGCCGCGCTTCGCCTTGACCACCAGTTGATAAGACAGTTCCTTGGATGGCGCCGCTGTCAGCGGCGGTCGCGACGCGACAAACAAATAATCGACCTCGGATTTCTCCAGCAGCCGCTCCAGATTGACGCGGTGCAGGATCAGGCTGTCGAGCGTCGAACGAACTTCCACCAGCAAGTGCGCATCGGGTATGAACCACAAGCGCTTGTCCAGCGGCATTCCCTGGTTGAAATCAAAACGGTTGCGATCGACCACTTCCGCGAAAATGCCAGACAGCGTCAGCAACGGGCGCTTGTCTCCTTCGACGTGGATCGACACGCTGGGCAATTTGCCGCCGGAGCCTATTCCTGTGAACGGTTCGCCGGCGACGAGCACGTAGTACCCCCCCTGGACCGCGGGAATGGGAATGCCTCCGGGAGGCTCGCTGCCGATTTGCTTCATGTCGCTGTTGAACATGCCGCCGGCGGAATAGAGGATGGTGCCGTCGATGTTGGGGACCAGGCCCCAGGCCCGCTGATCGAAACCGCCGCCGAGCGGCGTGACGGTCGCGTCCGACAGGCTGAGCACGGTTTCGCCGGCGGCAAAGATCCGGCCGTTGGCCGAAGCCCGCGAGCCAAAGACGCCGCCCCCGCCGCGCATGAAAAATCCCTGCTGCTGTCCGGCCATTTTGTAATCGATCAGCTTCATCGTAGCCGGATCGAGAAACTTGATCTGGCCGCCGAAGTCGTCGCGGCCAGTTGTCATTAGCACCGGGCCGGCTGAAGCCGAGCCCATGACCATGCTGATGATCGCATCGGTCGTCGGTGTCGTCACGCTCAGCTCGCGTTCGAACGTTTCCAGGTTGTAACGCTGGAGGATGTTCTTGTCGCGCAGCAGCACGATCAGTTTGCTGGCGCCTGCCGCCATGAGCACGTCGTCCGAGCCGACCGGCAGATACTTCGCGATTTCGCCGCGACTGACGTCGAGAATGGCGATCTGCCGCAATTGCTTTAAGTGAGCGAGGAGCAGCTTGCCGCCGCGAGCGGCAATGAAGTCGCTGGCTGCGCCGGGAAGCTTGAGCGTTTTTTCGTCCCCGGTGAATTTCACTGGCTCGATCTGGGGAAGCGTGACTTCCGCGGGAGCGTTGGCCGCAGGTGTGGTGGATTCGCCGGCAGGCGCGGTGGCAGCGTCAGCCGAAGCGGCATCGGCGGCTCCCTTGGCGGCCTGGGCGGCGGCCTGTGCGGCGGCGCGGATTGCCGCAGCGGCGGCCTCGGCCGGTGAGTTTTTGGTATCGGGAGGCCCCGCCTTCATCCGACCCGTCTTGGTTTTGGCGGCCGGTGGGCTGGTTTGCGCCACGGCAGTCGAGGGTGCGCCACCTTTCACCGTCAGCGGAAACGTCTGAAATACCTCCTGGCCGGAAGCATCGGAGACGGACAGGATCACGTTGTTTGGATCAGGCGGCGCATCGTTGGGAACTGCCCAGCTAACGGCGCCCGATGCGGCCGCCTGCATCCCTTCCGGTCCCGAAGCCACCTGGATCGTCACATTCCCCCGCTTCGATTTGACCAGCGGCTGATACGTCCAGGTCTGGCCGGCCTGCGCTTCCTGCGGCGGACGCGACTGCACGAACAAGTAGTCGACCTCCGATTTTTCCAGCGCTTCATCCAGGTTCAGCCGATGTAGCACGACCTGGTCGTTGCTCGGCGGCAGCAGGACCAGCAGATGGGCGTCGGGAATGAAGTAGACACGCTGTAGCCCCCAGTCGCCGTGCGAATTGGAACGGTCGCCTGCGGTCTTCAGATCCTTGGCCAGCCCGGGCAGCGTAACGAGTGGCCGCGAGTCTCCCGCCAGGTGAATCGAAATGCCTTCGTCGTTTTTGTCTTCGCCGCGGTTGAACCGCAAGTCGCTAATGGCAGCCAATACGTAAAAATCGCCGTGGACGCTGGGGATCGCACCGCGCGGCGAATTGGCTCCCACGAGCTTGAGCTGCGTGGTGTAAACGCCGCCGCCGGTGTAGAGCAGTTGCCCATCGGGGCTAGGGGTGATGACGCCCACTGAGTCGTGTTCGTACAACACCTTAGCCTGGTTGCCGGTGATGACAATATCCTGGAGCCCCGACGGTGAGGTCCCTATTCGCATCATGCCAAAGACCAGGCCATTGGCGGAGGCGCGGAGGATGGTATCGCCGCCGCCCCCGACGCGCCAGTGTCCGTTGGGTGCACCTTTGATGGCACTTTCTTCGAGCGTCGCCAGGTCCAGGAAGACCTGGCCGTTATTGTAAAAGTCACCGCCGCCGAGAAAGATCGGTCCGTTCGACGCCGAACCCATGACGACGTTGACGATCCGCTCGGGCTTGGCGATCGTCTTGGTCAGCTCCTTTTCGAGTTTCGCCAGGTCCCAGCGCTGGACAATCTTCTGGTCGCGAAGCACGACCACCAGTTTCTCCGCTCCGGCCGCATAGCCGACGTCGTCGGACCCCAGCGGCAAATACTTGATTACCTTGGCCTCGGTGGTGTCGAACACGGCCAACTGGCGGAGTTGCTTGAGGTGAAAGATCAGATAGCGGCCGCCGCCTCCCAACACGCAATTTACGAAGGTACTGGGCAGCTTGACCGCGACGCGATCTTCCGCGAGCGTCGGCGGCTTGATCGGCGGCAGTTTCACCGGCCGTGTGTGCGCCTCGCTGCGCCTGGGTGACGGAGTACGTGAATCGTCCTGGGTCCAGGCCAATGATCCCAGTGCCACGAGGGCAACGATCGCAAGGAGCAACACCTGCGGCAGATGATAACGAGGCATGACGAACCTCTGGGTGACGAAGGGCAGCCGAGACGGCAAGCGAAAGTTCCGCAGACGGCAATCGCAAAGTCTTGCCGCCCAAGGGACCATGGCTGATTGTGAGGAGGGGGCACTTGAAAATCAAGCGCGAGGCAGTCCGAAGCAGAGGACGGAGCGATCTAGCCCCGGAAGAAGATCCATGTCACCAGCACGAAGATTGGAATCAGAATTCCACCGCTGTAGAGCATGTATCCAAAGAAGCTGGGCATGCGAACGCCGTTTTCCTCAGCGATGGCTTTGACCATGAAATTGGGGCCGTTGCCGATGTAGGTGTTGGCCCCCATGAAGACCGAACCACAGGAGATGGCAGCCAATAGAGCAACCGCATCGCCTCCGAGCGCGAGGAATTCGCGCAGGTATTGCCCCTCGGCCGGAATGTTCTTCAGTCCCGCAGCAGTCGCGGCAAAGGTCATGTATGTAGGCGCATTGTCGAGGAAGCTGGACAAGCTGCCCGACGCCCAAAAGAAGTGCCACGGGCGATCGAGGCCGAATGTCATGCCCAGGACTTGTCGTTCGCCGCTCCCCCAGGCGTTGAGGATTTGCAAGGCCGGCGCCATTGTCACAAAGATGCCAAGGAACAGGACCGCGACCTCGATGATCGGGCTGAAGGTGAACTTGTTCGCTTCGCGGTTAGCAGCTGCGGTCGTGAAGAAGGCCAGTGCGGCCATCAACGCCATGATCGTTTCCTGCACTCCCCATGGCCAGTTGTAGATTCCCTTGAAATAGACGGCTGCCACCACCCCGGCCAGGAACAGAAAGTTGAGCCCGCCGCGAATCCCCAGCGGCTCGTGCTTCATCACCTCCTCGAGCTGCGAGCCAGGGCGATCCTTCTCCTCGCGGGCCAGCACGATCTGGTCCCAGACGTGGAAGATCACTAGCAGCACGACATTCACCATCAGCCACTTCGGCCACAGATGCTCCATCGTCCACAGGAAGGGAACGCCGGCCATGAAGCCCATGAACAGCGGCGGGTCCCCCAGCGGCGTGAGCAGCCCGCCGCAGTTGGATACGATGAAAATGAAGAAGATCACGATGTGCGCTTTGTTCACGCGGGGTTGGTTGGCCCGCAGCAGTGGCCGTACAAGCAGGACCGAAGCTCCCGTAGTCCCGATGAAGCTGGCCAGCACTGCCCCCAAGCCCATCAGACAGGTGTTGGCCAGCGGCGTGCCGTTGAGCGAGCCGCTGACGAACACGCCGCCGCTGATCACGTAAAGCGCCCCCAGCAGGATCACAAACGAGATGTACTCCAGCATCACGTGACTCAATGCCGTGACTCCCACTCCCTGCCAGACCAGGGCCAGATAGATCGCCACAACTGCCGCCAGACCGCCGGCGACGATGGCCTTGTTCCGGTTGTGCTCCCACCAGTGCCCGGCCGCCAGCGGCAGAATGGCGATGCACAAGAGCAAGGCCACAAATGGGATCACCGTCCACTCGCCAAGCTGCACGCCCAACTGGCGATGTTCGCTGTGGCTGGACGCCTGATCTGCTTCGGCCGCATCGTGGTTGGCGGCAATGCCGCTGGTGTCACTATCTCCGGCAGCCGACGGCGCCGCGCATACTGCGGCAGGAATCAAGGGCAACAGCAGCAGAATCACCAGCGTGGGAAACGCCATGCGCCAAAGCAGCGACATCATCCAAGCCTTCGGTAAAGTGAGCAGGTAGTCTGGCGCCCGAGGCCCATTCACAGGTCTCCTAGAATAGCAGTTTCCGCAGATTTACGGCGGGTTATTCCCCCTTTTTTGGCCCACGGGCAAGCTCCCTGACATTGACCCCGCGGCACCGGCACTGCTAACCTCCGCGCCCCCGGGCTTGACCTGCGCGCCGGCGTTATCGCTACCCCCAAAGGACACGGATGTCCGCGCTTCGTCATTTGCCGCCGAGCTTGATCCTGCTGGCGAGCCTTTGCGGCTGCGCCCAGTGGGTCAACACGACGGGCGACGAAGTGAGTTCCCTCCCTTCGCCGCCACTCCCGTCCGACAGCGTCGTCCTGGAAGTGGCTTTTGCCCGCCTGCCGTTGAGCGATGCGGACTCCTACGACGAAATCTGGCAACAAACCGACGAGCAGGCCTTTTCCACCGACCTCCGCCGCCAGTGGGCTGCCAACGGATTGCGCTGCGGCATGCTCGGCAGTCAACTGCCTTCGAAGCTCCGCGAGATCCTCGACCGCAATGCCGGCTCGCTCGTGGAGCAGGCGGAAGCGGCCCTCGACGCACAGGGGGAATCGACTCGCGGCGACCGGCGAATCCAGTGCCGCTCCGGCCGGCGGGCGAAAGTCTACTGCTCCAAGGCGTTCGACCAATTGGCGGTGCTGACGCAGGAGAGAGGGACAGTGCGCGGCTGGCAACTACCGAAGGCGCAGTGTCTCTTTGGTTTGAAAACGTATCCCCTGGGCGATGGACGGGCCAGGATCAACCTGGTGCCCGAAGTGGAACACGGCGAAATGAGGACTCAGTACGTCGGCCGCGATGGGACGGTGATGCCGCAGCTCGGTCGGGAGCGCGTGGTGCTCGAGTCGCTGGCGCTCGATGCAACGCTCCCGCCGGGGCATGTGTTGATGATTTCCACCACGCCCGAGTGCAAGGGGCTGGGAGAGCACTTCTTCGTCGAACAGACGACGGCCGCCGAGGTGCGCTCGCTGCTCCTCATCCGCCTGGCCGTCACGCAGCATGACGACTTGTTCGCGCCGGACCAACTGGCCACACCGCTGGCGACGCCGACGGAATAGACAAGAAGTCGAGTTTCGTTCGCCGGCCGCAACTTTCCCGCGACGGAAGCTATTTTTCCCTTGCGCGGGCCAACGGTCGTGAGAACACTTTCGGTGGGATTGCCCCCGCGCTGGCGGCGGCTGATAGTAATAGACGCAGTCGCAAACGAAACGGCACACATTGTGTGCCTCCCACGTATCGGGAGTTCCGCCATGTCCCTCGTCCCGCTTCGCGTCGTCCTCGACCATGCCGCCGAAAACAACTACGGCGTGGCCGCCTTCAACGTCAACAACATGGAGCAGATCCAGGCGATCATGGAGGCCGCTCACGAGACCGACTCGCCGGTGATCATCCAGGCGTCGCGCGGTGCGCGGCAATACTCGCAGGATGCTTACCTCCGGCATTTGATGCTGGCGGCCTCCGAACTTTATCCGCACATCCCAACGGTCATGCACCAGGACCACGGCAACAGCCCGCAGACCTGCGCCAGCGCCATCAAAAACGGCTTCACCAGCGTGATGATGGACGGTTCGTTGAAGGAGGACGGCAAGACACCCGCCGACTACGAATACAACGTCCGTGTTACCGCCGAGGTGACCAAGATCGCCCACGCGCTCGACGTGTCGGTCGAAGGGGAGCTTGGTTGCCTCGGTTCGCTCGAGCACGGCGGAGGGGAGCAGGAAGACGGCCACGGCGCCGTTGGCAAGTTGACCCGTGAGCAGCTATTGACCGATCCGAAGCAGGCCGAGGACTTCGTTGCCAAGACCGGAGTCGATGCGCTGGCGGTGGCCATCGGCACCAGCCACGGGGCATACAAGTTCAGCCGCAAGCCCGATGGGCAGGTGCTGGCCATGGACCGGATCATCGAGATCCACAAGCGACTCCCCAACTGCCACATGGTGATGCACGGGTCCTCCAGCGTACCGCAGGAGCTTCAGGACCAGCTCCGCAAGTATGGCGGCAAGATGAACCAGACGTGGGGCGTGCCGGTGGAGGAGATTCAGCTCGGCATCAAGCACGGGGTGCGGAAGATCAACGTCGATACGGACAACCGGATCGCCTTGACGGCCGCGATCCGCAAGGTGCTCGCGGAAAGCCCCGAGAAGTTCGACCCGCGGGATTACATGAAACCGGCCCGCGCGGCGATGAAGCAGGTCTGCGTCGACCGGATGAAGTCCTTCGGCCAGGCGGGAAATGCCGCCAAACTGCGAGCGAAGCTGAAGTCGTGTCCTTAGCCGGAGGTCAACGATCTCCGGGAACGGGCGGTCTCCAAGGGCGAACGGCAGATTTAGTGCGCCCCGCGCCCCGGAGGCTGTTAGCCTCCGGCTAAGGATAGTTTTGAGCGATCCGCGATTGACCGTCGCGCCGCCGATTTGCTACCTTAGCGAGCGACTTGCTCCTCTCCTCGTCTCTCAACTTTTCATGCTGACATAGGAACGCGCGATGAATCGAGAAAAGAATAAGGTTATGGCAGGTGTGCTCGGGATCCTTTGCGGTGGCTTGGGAATCCATCATTTCTACTTGGGCTCAACGATGGCCGGGGTAATCCTTCTCGTAGCCACGATTCTGACATGCGGGGCAGCAAGCATCGTTTCCCTCGTCGAAGGTATCATGCTACTTATCATGCCCGACGCTGAATTCGAAGCCCGCTACAACCAGCGCGAACCCGAATCGATGGAGTTCGTGTTCATGAAGCCCAAGGGCATCGCCTAATCCCCCGTTGCCGGCCACGAATTTGTGAGCACAGCCCGGACCCGCATGACGCAGGCCCGGGCTGATTGCTTGCGCGGTCTGGGGTCGGCGAGTCGTTTTCTGCCGTGGACGATGCTCGATGGATGATCGTCGCCCGAAAACGACTCCCGACCCCCTGCCGCGGGCGACGCTTTCGCGTTGTCCCTCCGGAGAGGGAAGGCTACAATTCGCCGGCCCATCATCTCCACTCGCGGAGCGAGTGGACTACATCCCCACGTCACGGACGACGTGTCATGTCTGCACTCCCTGCTAGCACGCCCCCGGTTCTGTCCCCCGCCGGCCAGCTTGAACTGGCCCGCAGCATCCTCAATGTCGAGGCTGGTTCCATACTGGCCCTGGCACAGCGGCTGGGCGCCGAATTCTGTCGTGCGGTCGAGCGGATCGCCACGTCACGCGGCGCGGTGCTCGTCACGGGCATGGGCAAGGCCGGGCTGATCGGACAGAAGATCACCGCCACTCTGGCCTCGACCGGCACCCGCAGCCACTTTTTGCATCCGGCCGAAGCAATCCATGGCGACTTGGGACGCGTCCATGCGGACGATGTGCTGCTTGTCCTTTCCTACAGCGGCGAAACCGAGGAAGTGACTCGCATCCTGCCGTCGCTCACGAAACTCGCCTCTTGCCTGATCGCCATCACCGGCCAGCGGCACAGTACGCTTGGCCGCCTGGCCGACGTGACTCTCGACCTGGGTCCGATCCGGGAGGCTTGCCCGCTCGGCCTGGCCCCCAGCGCCAGCACCACTGCCATGCTGGCCCTGGGGGATGCCCTCGCGCTCGTCCTCAGCCGGATGCGCGGTTTTGCCGAGGAAGACTTCGCCCGCTTCCATCCTGGCGGCAGCCTGGGCCGCAAGCTTTCCAAAGTGGAGGAGGTGATGCGTCCGCTGGCCGAATGCCGCGTGGCCGGCGTGTCGCAGAGCGTCCGCCAGACGCTGATTGCTCAGCGCCGCCCGGGCCGGCGCACCGGGGCGGTGATGGTAGTCCACGGTGACGAAACGCTTGCCGGCATTTTCACCGACAGCGATTTGGCGCGGCTGCTGGAGCGAAAGGAAGACGCGGCCATCGATGGGCCGATTGGCGACGTGATGACCAAGTGTCCCACCAGCGTCGTGGCCGGAACGCTGTTGCCTGCCGCTTGCGACGTGCTGGCAGCGCGTAAAATCAGTGAGTTGCCCGTCGTCGACGGCGCCGGCCGACCGCTAGGTCTGATCGACATTACCGACATTGTCGGCGCGACCGACGCCAGAGATGCCGGCGCAGAAGAACCCACCGTTTTCAAGCTTGTACCGGCTCCGGAAGACGAACCGATCAATTCAGTGGCCACTCCGCACTCGCCATGAACCTGCCCACTCTCTGCCGCCCGATCGAGCTGATCCTGTCGGACGTGGACGGCGTCCTGACCGACGGCGGCGTGGTGTACGACAACCAGGGGATCGAAATCAAGAAATTCCACATTCGCGATGGGCTGGGGATCAAGCTCTGGCAGCGGGCCGGCTACAAGTTCGGCGTTCTTACCGCCCGCACCAGCCACATCGTGAAAGTCCGCGCCAGCGAGCTGGGAATCGACATCGTCCGCCAAGGCTTCGAAAAAAAACTCCCCGTAGCCCAGGAGATCCTGCGGCAGCTTGCACTGAAACCGGAGCAGCTCTGCTACATCGGCGACGACCTGACTGATCTGCCGGTGATTCGGCAGGCGGGGCTGGGGGTGGCCGTGGCCGACGCGGTGGACGACGTGCGCGGGGCCGCATCGCTGGTCACGAAACTCCCCGGTGGACAGGGGGCCGTGCGCGAGGTGATCGAGCTGATCCTGCGAGCCAAGTCGCGATGGGAGGACGTGCTACAGAACTATGTCGGATAGAGAGTCCAAAGGCCAGAGTCCTCGGTCCAAAGTCATCGGCACGATGTCTTTGCGCGTTCGACTTTGGACTTTGGACTTTGGACTTTGGGCCTAATGCTTCCCCTCCGTCGCTATCTCGCTGCTCTCGCCATCGCCGTCGCGGCCTACGGCGCTTATGCGCTTTTGGCTGCGCCGTGGCTGGAGCCGCGGGCCATGGGGCGTGGCGCCGCGTCTAGTCTGCCGCCGCAGGCGGTCAGCGTGGACGAAGGCTTTCGCGAGCTTTTTGCGCCCGGTTCGTGGGAACTCGACAATCCCAAGATCGTGGAAACTGCGCAGTGTACGCTGTTGTTCAAGGACTACCAGCCGCTCCCCGACGGTCGCATGGAGATCAATCCGTGCACTCTCATCTTCTACACGGTCGCAGGCACGCCCAAACCGGGCAGCCCCATCGCAGCGCGGCGTCCCATCGTCTTAAGAGCGCTACAGGGAGCCGTGCTCCAGTTCGACCGGCCGATCGATCTGGGGCGGGCCACCATGGGTCGGTTGATCGAAGGGACGCTGCGCGGATCGATCCGCATCTTCAGCCCTCCCAGCCAGCCCGGTGCTAACGACGCCCTGGAGCTCACGACGCGCAATGTCAAAATCGATCGCGAGAAGGTCTATACCTCGAGCACGGTCGATTTTCGCTACGGCACCAGCTTCGGCCGCGGCCGCGACCTGACCATCACGTTTCTGCCCGAAGACAAAGAGCGCGAGAAACGATCGCCTTCGCTCGGCGGTCTGAGCGTGCTTCAGCTGGCCCACGTCGAACGGCTGCACCTGGAAGGCGAATCATCGGGAATTCTCCCCGACAGCGCTGTCGCCGGCACTCCGGGTGGTGCCGCTGGCCAGCAAGCGGACGCCGCGGCGACAGCCGAATTGCCGCTGGAAGTCCGCTGTGACGGCCCGCTGGTGATCGACTTCGAGCAGAACCTGGCTGCACTCGATGAAAAAGTGGAGATCAGCCGCGTCTACCCACAGGGACCTCCCGACCGACTGACTTGCGACCGACTGCTGTTTCATTTCTCGCAGCGGCGCGGCGCCGCAAGTAAAACGGCCGCTTCCAAAACACCTGCTACGCCCACGGCGGGGAGTGCCGACGACAATCGCTGGTCGGCTCGGCAACTGGCCGAGCAGGTGGAGCGCGTAATCGCCATCGGCACTCCGGTTATTCTCGACGCGCCGCAGGCGTCACTCTACGCCAAGGCGGAGCGGGCGGAGTATCTGGCCGGCAGCAAACGGATTGCGCTGGAAGGTGGCCCCACGGCGCCGCAGGTTACTCTCCGCCGACAAGAGAGCGAGTTTGAGGCGCGGGAAATCGAGTATGAGCTGGCCGAGCCGGGACACCTGGGTCGGCTGTGGGCTGCCGGCCCTGGGCGGCTGAACTTCGTTCCCCAGGAGGGCCAGGGTGGTCAAAGCGTCGAAGCAACTTGGCAAACGGAATTGACCATTGCCCCGCACGAGAAGAACAAGATCGTGGCCCTCAAAGGCAGGCCCAGCGTGAGGATCGGTGGTACCAGCTCTTTCTCTGCCAGTGAAATCCAGCAGGCAGATCGTGCCTCTGGCGGCGAGATCTACTTGTGGTTGGTGGAAGTGCCAACGGACGCTCCACCCGTTGCGGGACGCGACACCACTTCGCGGCTAGTCATCCAGCCCGACCGCATGCTGGCCACAGGCAAAGTCGAGATCGATTCGCAGCAGCTCGCGGCCCACACGCAAGAGCTTCAGGCCTGGTTTCTCCACCAGCCAGCGCCGGCACAACCCGCTGCGCCTCGCCCGGGAGCGATTTTCGAACCGCCTCCGCAGCCCGCGCCCCGGCCGCCCGCGGCCGACTCGCGGCAACTGCAAAAGCTCGACGTCACGGGGAAGCTGGTGCAATTGCAAGTCCTGCGGCGGGGCCAGGAAACACTGGTCGAAAATCTGGCGATTAGCGGTGGTGTGACCGTCAAGGAGCTGGCGGCCAGCGGGCCCGCCGCTGCCGGGCCGCTGGAACTGGTCGGCGACCTGGTCACGCTGCGCGAGGGAACGAGCGCTAGCGCCAAGTTGGAAATTCACGGCTGGGCCGGCAAAGAGGGGCAGCCGCCGCGTCATGCCAAGGTGAGTGCCCGCGGTATGTCACTTTCCGGACAGACCATTCATTTGCTTCCGGTTGACAATCGTCTGTGGATTTCGGGACCCGGTGAGGCGGTGCTGCCCGTTCCGCAGGACCAGGGGCAGGAGCGCGCGCTCGTGCCGCCGCCCGACCTGCGACGCGAGTCCGTCCGTCCTGCCGCCAGCCGCGACCAGGCCGCGCCGCGCCCCACGCGGCCGCTGACGGTGACCTGGCACGATGCGCTTGAGTTCGACGGGCAGCGAGGGGTCTTTAGCGGCAACGTCAAGGCGCTCGGAGAAGCAGAATTTGCCGCCGGTGCGGAACTGACGGTCACCCTCAACCAGCGGATCGACTTCCAGGCGCCTCGGCAGTCTCAAGCAGTCCAACTGGCCCGCCTTCATTTTGCCGGCGGCACGGCGGATGTGATCATGCAGCGCGTGCTCCGCGATGAGCGGGGGCAGACGAGTGCCGTCGATAATGCTCGCGTCCGCAACCTGGACATCGACCAGACGATTGGCAAGTTCACTGCCGCTGGTCCTGGCGAGGTGTGGACGGTACGCCGCGACATGAAGGCGCTTCCGGGCGGAGCGTTGGCTCCGGCATCCCAAGCGGCAGGGAAGCTGGCCTACGTCTGCGTGACGTTCCAGGGAAAGATCGTCGGTGATCTGAACCGCCGCGAAGTCGAGTTCCAGCGACAGGTGGAAACGACTTACGCTCAGGTGCAAAACTGGAACGATCGCATTGTGGCCACGCGGATCGAAGACCTGGGAGAGAGCGGCGTGTACGTGCAGAGCGACTCGCTCAAGCTGACCGAGATGGTCTTCTCGCCGACCCAGCGCTGGATCGAGATCGACGCCAGCGGCAATGCCCAGGCAGAGGGGCTCAAGTTCGTCGCCCGCGCGGCGCGCATCGGGTATACGTCCGACAAGGACCAACTCGTTATCGAGGGGGACGGGCGCGTGCCGGCCGAATTCTGGAGCCGATCGGCCCCTGGCGGCGCCACTTCCTACCTTGAGGCACGCCGGCTGCTCTACCAGCGCGCCACCGGCTCCTTCCAAGTAGACGACGCCAAGACCGGGACGTTCGACACCAGCAATCTACCCAAGGGGGGCAAACCGCCGCCCAAGCTGCGGTAAGAGAAAGGGTGGGGCGGCGGCGGGCATCCGCCTATCGGCCAAGAAAAGATCGGGCCCCCAAGTCCCGCAAGGGCGTCAGAACCGTTAACGCTGCCGCGGACGCCCGCAATTCGCACATTCGAATTTGCCCGCAGACCACTTGCGAAGTAGGTTTTTGATGCGTTCGGACTAATCTGCCGCTGCACCGGTGGCGGAGTGGCCGGACCACCGTTCCGGGTCATTAGTCTTTCGCTTAGAAGGGAGGCGCGTCATGCAGAGACTGCTCCGTCTCTTGAGGAGCGAAGACGGACCGACTGCCGTTGAGTATGCGGTGATGCTGGCGCTGATCGTGGGTACGGCCCTGGGTACGATCCATTTTCTGGCTCAGCAGACCGGGGCGTGTTTCGATCGCACCTGCGACGAGATAGAAACCGCCGTTAACAACGGCAGCTAGTTTTGCCTTCGCCAATCCATCGGCCGCGGCCTTTGTCATCCTGACCGGCGCTCAAATGCGTCAACAGAGGGTGCCAGGGCCGCGGCCGATCTTTTTGGCACACTGGAAAAGTGCCGCCAGCCCACGCGGCGCCTTCACTCTTCACCTGCCCCATGCCCGCAGGTCCCCCGGTGCGGTATCGTGGACGCTACCTCGCGGCCCGCTGCGCCGCGAAGCTACCTCCTTCCGCGACTGCGCCCATGTCTGCCGTCTCCGACATCCTCGGTCCACAGGGGCGCATCGCGCAGCGGCTGAAAGGCTACGAGCATCGCCGCGAGCAGCTCGACATGGCCGAGGCGATTGCGGCCGCCATCGCGGGGCAGCAGCATCTGATCGTCGAAGCGGGGACCGGGGTGGGCAAGAGCTTCGCCTATCTGGTGCCGGCGATCCTGGCCATGTGTGACGCCCAGGAGCAGGCAGGACCGGATGACAACGACGACGAGCACAAGCCGAAGAAACGCATCGTCATCAGCACGCACACGATCAGCCTCCAGGAGCAGCTCCTGGGCAAGGACATTCCCTTCCTCCGCAGCGTGATGCCGCAGGAGTTCACCGCCGTGTTGGTAAAAGGGCGTGGGAACTACCTCAGCCTCAGGCGAATGAACAATGCCGCCGACAAGTCGCGGAGCCTGTTTGCGTTCGACGAGGAGCTCAGCGAGCTACGGCAGATCGTCGCCTGGTCGAAAGAAACCGGCGACGGCTCGCTGTCCGACCTGCCATTTCGCCCCAAAAACGCAGTTTGGGACGAAGTGGCCAGCGACAGTCACAACTGCCTGGGCCGGCACTGCCCAACACATGCTCAATGTTTCTATTTCCGGGCGCGGCGGCGGATGTACAACGCGCAGCTCCTGGTCGTCAATCACGCTCTGTTTTTCAGCGACCTGGCCCTCCGCCAATCCGGAGCGCAGATCCTGCCTGATTACGAAGCCGTGATTTTCGACGAGGCGCACACGATGGAGGCCGTCGCCAGCGATCACCTGGGCCTGAATGTCTCGTCCGGGCAGGTGAGCTACATCCTGAACAAGCTGTATAACGACCGGACGAACAAGGGGCTGCTGGTCACCAAGAAGCTATTCGAGGCGCAGCATCGGGTACTGGAATGCCACCAGCGGGCCGACGAGTTTTTCAACGACGTGTACACCATCTCCCGGCAAGGGAGCAACCGCAACGGCCGCATCCACCAGCCGGACCTGGTCACGAACCCCCTCAGCCCCGTGCTCCTCGCGCTGTCCCAGGAAATCATCCGCCACGCCGAGCCGATCCAAAGTGAATCGGAGAAGCTGGATTTCGTTTCGGCGGCCGAGCGACTCATCGGCCTGGCAGGGCAGATCACCCACTGGCTCGAGCAGCAGTCCAGCGGCTTCGTCTACTGGATTGAGAGCGCTCCGTCGCGCCGCGGACTTCCGCGGGTCACGCTCTCGGCCGCCCCGATCGACACCGGGCCAGCCCTGCGCGAGCAGCTCTTCGAGAAGACCAGGAGCGTAATCATGACCAGCGCCACGCTGGCCACCGGCCGCTCCAAAAACCCTCTCCCTCCAGGGGAGAGTGGCCAGCGCAGCCAGCCGGGTGAGGCGCTGCCGGCAGCTCGCGCGTCGAACCGAAGCGACGCCGACCCCGCCTTCACCTTCTTCAAATCCCGCGTCGGGCTGACGCAGTCGCTCACCCTTCGCGTCGGCAGTCCCTTCGACTTCCGCCGCCAGGCCAGGCTGATCCTCGTCCGCGACATGCCCGACCCCGCCAGCGAACGGGAAGCATACGAGGGCCGTTGCACCGCACTGATCCAGCGGTACGTCGGCCGGACCGACGGCCACGCCTTCGTGCTGTTCACCAGCTATGAACATCTCCGTCGCGTCGAATTGGACCTGACGCCCTGGCTGGCGCGCCAGAACCTAGCACTGTACAGCCAGGGGGCGGGAGTGCCGCGGACGCAGATGCTCGACCAGTTCAAAGCCAATCCGCGGGGCGTGCTCTTGGGAACCGACAGTTTCTGGCAGGGGGTCGATGTGCCGGGGGACGCCCTGCAAAACGTGATCATCACGCGGCTGCCGTTTGCCGTTCCGGACGCGCCGCTACTGGAAGCCCGCCTGGAGGCGATTCGCGCCCGCGGTGGCAATCCCTTCCGGGATTATCAGCTCCCCGAGGCGGTGATTAAACTTCGGCAAGGCTTCGGACGACTGATCCGCACCGCGACCGATCAGGGGACGGTGGTGATCCTCGATCCGCGGATTCGCACGAAGCAGTACGGACGAACTTTTTTGGATTCCTTGCCCGATTGCCAGGTCGTGGAAGAGACTGCACTGGGCGAGGACGCGCCCGCCGCTGGCGACGGACAAGGGGCGGCAAACCGCGCCAGACCAACTCGCGCCAGACCGAAAGAGTGACCCCAACGGGAGAGCAGCCATGAACGTACCGCTACGATTTTTATTTAGCCTGATGGCGCTGGTCGCCGTTTCGCCGCCGCTGGCGGCCCAGGACAAGGAGTCAGACCGGCTGCCCGTTGCCGTTTTGAACCTGGACGCGCTGTTCAAGGAGGATCCGCAGGTGGTCCAGGGGCTGGCCGACCTGAAACAGGAGGCGGCCGAGATCGATGAAAAGGTCAAGCTCCGGCAGACCGAGCTGGAAGCCGTGGGAAGCGACGCCCGCAAGGCCCAGCCAGGCAGCCAGGAGCAGCGCCGGCTCCAGCAGGAATTCCTGAAGCTGAACAATGAGCTCCAGCAGTACATCAATCGCGAACGGGCTGGCGTCCAGATGAAAGAGGCCAAGATCTACCTCACTGCGTATCGCGAGATCGAAAGCGTGGTAAAGGAGTACTGCAAGGAGAAAGGGATCAAGCTGGTAATCCGGCAGCAATCGACGTCGCTCGACGAGAACCAGCCGGCCCAGGAAATCGTCAAGGCGCTCAATCGGCTGGTCATCTATGAAGACGGCCTGGACATTACGGACGACATCAGAACGCGGCTGAAAGCAAAGGACAAGAACTGATGAATCGTTTCCATCTCGCGACCATCGCGGCCATCTGGTTGCTGTGTTTGCCGCCGCTGGCGGACGGCGGCGAAATCGCCCTCCGCGATCAGGAGCTGCCGACGCGGTTGACCGTGGGCTATGCCGTGCGGCTGATCGACATGAACGAGGATAAGCGACTGGATATCTGCATTGTCGATTCCGAGCGGATCCTGTGGCTGGAGAGTCCCAACTGGGACGAACACATCCTGATTGAGAAGCAGACCAAAAAGGACAATGTCTGCTTCGCTCCCTACGACATCGACGGCGACGGGCAGCTCGAATTCGCGGTTGGCGCCGACTGGCGGCCGGCCGACACCGAAACCAGCGGCAGCATCCAGTGGATGCGCCGCGGCGATAATCCAGCCGAGAAATGGTCCGTGATTCCTATCGGCCAGGAGCCGACCGTCCATCGCATGAACTTCGCGGACGTCGACGGCGACGGCAAGCAGGAGCTGATCGTCGCCCCGCTGATGGGCCGCGGCAGCAAGGGGCCGAACTTTGCCGAGCGCGGCGTGCGGCTCTTGTCCTTCCAAATTCCCAGCGACCCGGTGAAAGGGCCGTGGACGCCTACGGTCATCAACGAGGACTTACACGTCACGCACAATTTTCAAGTGACCGACGTCAACGGCGACAGGAAGCCGGACATTCTTTACGTCGGCTTTGAGGGCGTCCACTTGCTCGAGCGGCAAGGCGACGGCCAGTGGAGGCTGACCCGCATTGGAACCGGCAATCAGGAGACGAGCCCCAACCGCGGCGCCAGCGAAGTGAAATACGGCACGCTTGCCGGCGGCAAGGATTACATCGCGACGATCGAGCCGTGGCACGGGCATCAGGTGGTCGTCTACACGCGGCCGAACGGCGAGCGGCCCGCATCGGGTGAGTGGCTGTGGAAACGGCACGTCCTCGACGAGGACCTCAAGTGGGGACACGCGGTCTGGTGCGCCGATCTGGATGGCGACGAGGACCAGGAGCTGGTCATCGGCGTCCGCGACAACAAGGACGAGAAGGCCCGCTGCGGCTTGCGGATCTATGACCCGGCCGACGCATATGCCGGCAAGTGGTCGCGGCAGATCGTCGATCCGGGGAGCGTGGCCATCGAAGACCTGACGTGCGGTGACCTCAACGGCGATGGCCGCATCGATGTGGTCGCCGTTGGCCGGGCGACGCACAACGTCAAGATTTATTGGAATGAGACGGTCGCGGGGAAATGACGAATGTCGAAAGCCAAATGTCGAAGGAATGACGAAGCACGAAAGTCGAAATGGCCATATTGAATCCTAAAGTCGTGAACCACGCCTGCATCGGCGATCTCCTCCGTCATTAGTGCTTCGTCATTCCGACTTCTTTCGTCATTTGGATTTCGACATTCGACATTTCATGCTCGACAACAGCCCCTTCCGCACGCTCACCCACAAGGACCTCACTGTTGAAGGTTACTCGCGGGCCGCCGTGCAGTCGTGCTGGCGGATCCCGGAGCTGAAGCTCGGCTTCGACCTCGGCGCTCAGCCCTGGGATTTTATGGGCACGCCCGTCTGGTTCGTCTCCCATACGCACCTCGACCACATCGCGGCACTCCCCGTCTACGTCGCCCGCCGGCGGATGATGAAGATGGACCCGCCCACGATCTATCTTCCCGAGCACGCGATCGACCTGATGCAGCACGTCCTCAAGGCGTTCATGCGG
>Ga0075428_100003217_pt1 | contig 17869 bp, 18 predicted proteins | sample RhiMetdeltSRZDD2_FD_75291 | JGI IMG/M metagenome (GOLD analysis project Ga0075428, IMG submission 75291) | Populus rhizosphere microbial communities from Tennessee, USA - Rhizosphere MetaG P. deltoides SRZDD2 | ecosystem: Host-associated > Plants > Roots > Rhizosphere > Soil | place: USA... | reverse complement strand
ATGCGTGCGCCATGCAACGACACCCATTGTGTGGCAACCGCGGCCTGGCTGGCCGCTTGCATGGGCGCCGGCCATAGGACCAGGGCCGCCGCCATCAGCGCGCCGCACAACACAGCCCGGGCCGCCCATCCGCGTTGCATAGGGGGAGTGGTCATTTACTCCTCGGTGTTTGCACGATCCTATGTCAGGCTTTGGCAAGCTCAATTCAAGTATCCTTGACCCCGGTTGCAGCAGGCCCCCGTCACCCCTTCACAGGCGCGCCGTCAAGGCGTTAGTCTTACCCCATGCGAACTCCGAAAAAGCGCAAGTCCCAGGATGGTTATCTCGACGGCCAGCTGCTGATTGCCATGCCGATCATGAGCGACAAGCGCTTCGCCCGCTCGGTCATCTATATGTGCGCACATTCGGCCGAAGGTGCGATGGGGCTCATCATCAATCAGCGCGCGCCCCACATCAGTTTCCCCGAGCTGTTGGGCCAGCTCAGCATCTCCACCGATAGCGACGATGAATCGGACTTGATCGACCTGCAGGTGCACGTGGGCGGGCCGGTGGAGACCGGCCGCGGCTTCGTGCTGCACAGCGCCGACTACTTCGTCGACGATTCGACGCTGCCGATCGACGACGGCGTGTGCCTGACCGCCACCATCGACATTCTGAAAGCGATCGCTGGCGGCAAGGGTCCGGACCGCGCCATCCTGGCGCTCGGCTATGCCGGCTGGCGCGCCGGCCAGCTCGAGACCGAGATCGCCGCCAACGGCTGGCTGCACTGCCCCGCCGATCTCGACCTGCTGTTCGACACCGACCTCGAGCAGAAATACGGGCGCGCGCTGTCCAAGATCGGCATCGATCCCTCGCACCTCGTCAGCGAAGCTGGCCACGCCTAGCCGCCGCACCTGCCCGAACCGGGACCGGCCCTGTCGACAGCACTCGCTAAACTCACTTGAGCCGCTTGCGCATCAGCAACTCGTCGTCGCCGTCGCGCACCAGATCAGCGAGCCTCGCAACCAGCTCAAAGCCGTGCGTCCGGTAGAGACGCTGCGCGCCGGGATTGAACGCGCTCACACACAGCCACGCGCTGCGCCCCTTCAGGCGTGCCTCGGCCTCGAACCACGCGACCACACGCGTGCCGATGCCCTGCCCCTGGAACGCCGGCAGCACGGCCAGCATCTGCAAATAGGCCCCGACCAGCCATTGCGGGCGGATGACGACCGCACCCGCACTCTCGCCCGCGCATTCGATTTGGTAGCTGGCGGTGATCGTGCCGGTGGACTTGAACGCCTCGGCCAGCGCGGTGCCGGCAATTGCGTAGTGCGCCCACGGCCCGATTTGGGCGATGGCCTCGCCCAGGCGATCGGCCATTGCGGCTGTGATCGGCTGCAGGACGAGTGGCCGGCCATCGCGCGCAGCACCAATGTCGTAGCGCTCAGCGCGGTAGGGTTGCAGCGCAGTTACCATTCGACGACCTGGGGCGGGCACGTGGTTTGTCGTGGCATGAAAAATCGTACAGGTTGGTTGCCGCAAAAATGAGCGTTTGGGCCGGCTGCCCATCGGTCGGACATCCGCCGCCGGTTGGGAAACGGTCGCCGGCGCAAAGCATAACCTTGTTTGGCTGTCGTACTGGCGTCGGCATGCGGCGAGAGCTTGTCTCGGGTACCATATCCACCTAGACTTTCGCCACGACTGCAAAAAGTCGACGATTCATAATCTTTGGGAGGACGTACGATGGCTCGTGTTACGCGACGCAAATTCCTCAAGGTATCGGGTGCCGGCACGCTCGCGTTGAAGGCGGGCGGAATGGCCGGCATCTTGGCCACAGGAAGGGCGCCCGCCTATGCACAGACGACGACCGTGCACTGGCTGCGCTGGAACGATTTCGTCCCGGCCTGCGACCAGCTGATGCGCCAGAAACTGCTGCCGGAAGCCGAGAAGTCGCTCGGCATCAAGGTCAACTACGAGACCGTCAATGGCAACGACCTGCAGCCGCGCATCACCGCCGGCATCCAGTCGGGCGCCGGCCCCGATCTCATCATGCTGTTCAACAACCACCCGCATCTCTACAAGGCGAGCCTGGTCGATCTGACGGACGTCGCAGAGGAAGTGAGCAAGGCGCAAGGCGCCTACTACAAAATCTCCGTTGGCAACTGTTCGTCAGGCGGCAAATACTTCTCGATGCCGATGGCCATGATCGGCGCCATGAATGCCTACCGCAAATCTTTGTTCGCCGAGGTTGGCCTCAACGCATTCCCCAAGACCTGGGACGAGTATCGCGATGCTGGCAAGAAGCTGAAGGCCAAGGGCACCCCGATAGGCCAGTCGCTCGGCCAGTCGTTCGGCGATCCGCCGACCTTCGTCTATCCCCTGCTGTGGTCGTTCGGCAGCACCGAGATCGACGACAAGGGCAAGGTCGTCCTCAATTCCAAGGAGACGGTCGAGGCCGTCAAGTGGATGGTGGGGGCCTGGAAAGACGCCTTCGACGAGGGTGGTCTTGCCTGGGATGACGCCTCCAACAACCGCGCGTTTCTGGCCGGCACGATCTGCTCGACCCTGAACGGCGCCTCCATCTATATCGAGAGCGTGCGCAAGGCCGATCAGTACAAGACGGCCGACGGCAAGCCGCTGAAGGACGACATCCTGCATGCGCCGCTGCCGGGTGGCCCGAAGGGTCAGTTCGGCATGCACACGTACACCTCGCACGTGATGCCGAGCTACACGAAGAACGAGAAGGCGGCCAAGGACCTGCTGCGCTTCATCCACACCAAGGAGAACTACGATCAGTGGTTCACCACCGGCCAGGGCTTCTACACGCCGGGCACCAGCAGCTGGGAAACCCACGCCATGTGGAAGCAGAACCCGGTGATGGAGCCGTTTGCGGTTGCCGGTAAGCAGGGCCTGACGCCAGGCTATCCAGGTGAGCCGAACGCCAAGGCTGCCGAGGTGCTGACCAAGTATCTGCTCGGCAACATGGTCGGAGCCGCCATCAAGGGCCAGAAGGCCGAGGATGCGGTTGCGGCATGCGATGGCGAACTCAAGAAGATCTACGGCGCCTAAGGCACATGGTCGGGCCATGCATGGCCCGACGTCACCCAACGACATAAGTCTGGCGGCCGCTTCGCTTCGGCGAGGCGGCCGACCGGATGATAGGACGCAACAGGAAACGGTCCATGGCAGTCACGGTCGCCGGCGCCGACGTCGGCATGCATCAAAAGCCACCCAGGCAAAAGTGGCGACCGCTTGAGAACGAGCGCAGCCTGGCTTTCCTCCTGCTGCTGCCAACGCTTACCCTGCTCGGTCTGTTCATCGCCTACCCGTTCGTGCGCGGCATCCTGTTGTCGGTCAGCAGCGCGCGCGTCGGCATACCGGGCGAGTTCGTCGGTCTGCAAAATTTCCAGCGGCTGATGACCGATCCGATCTTCGCACACGTCGTCTGGAATACCTGCTTCTACACAGCCGTCACCACCGTGTTCAAGCTGGCCCTCGGACTGTGGCTGGCGATGCTGCTCAATCGCCACTTCAGGTTCAAGGCCTTCACGCGCGCCTTCATCCTGCTGCCCTTCATCATCCCGACCGTGCTGTCGACGTTCGCCTGGAAGTGGATGTTCGATCCCACCTTCAGCGTGCTCAACTGGTTGTTCTACAAGCTCGGCCTGATCTCGAGCGCCATCAATTGGCTCGGCGATCCCGATCTCGCCATGCTGTCCATCATCATCGTCAACATCTGGCGCGGCGTGCCGTTCTTTGCCATCTCGCTGCTGGCCGGACTGCAAACCATCAGCCCCGATCTCAACGAGGCAGCCGCCATTGATGGCGCCAAGCCGTGGCAGCGCTTCATTCACATCACCTGGCCGCTGCTGTTGCCCGTCACCATGGTGGTGGTGCTGTTCTCCGTCATCCAGACGTTCGCCGATTTCCAGATCGTCTACGTGATGACGGGCGGCGGTCCAGCCAACGCCACGCACCTGTTTGCAACGTATGCCTATCAGCTGGGCGTGGGAACCGGCATCCTCAGCATGGGCGCGGCGGTGTCGCTTGCCATGTTCCCGATCCTGTTCCTGATCGTCATCTTCCAGCTGCTCTACATTCGCCGCGTGGAGACCCGCTGATGATCGAGGGTGCAATCTGGCGGCGGTGGGTGTTCTTCTACATCCCTCTCACGCTGTTCCTGATCTTCCTGCTGTTCCCGTTCTACTGGATGATCATCACCACGTTCCGGCCGGACGGCGAACTCTACCGTCCCTGGCGCGCGGTCAACTACAACCCGTTCTGGACGTGGCATCCGACGCTGCTGCACATCAAGTACCTGTTCACCGAGACCATGTTCTCCACCTGGCTCGTGAACACCATGTTCATAGCGCTCGCCTCTACCGCCATCTCGCTGTTCTGTGGGATCTTCGCCGGCTACGCGCTGTCGCGCCTCAACTTTCCCTTCGCCGGCAGCCTCGGCACCGGCATCTTCGTCACCTACCTCGTGCCGCAGACGCTGCTCTTCATTCCGCTGTCGGAGATCATCCGCAACTACAAGCTGGGCGACACGCCCTGGTCGCTGATCCTCACCTATCCGACCTTCCTCATACCGTTCTGCACTTGGCTGATGATGGGTTACTTCAAGGCGGTTCCGAAGGAGCTCGAGGAGTGCGCCCGCATCGACGGCGCCTCGCGCTGGCAGGCCATGCTCTACATCATCATTCCGGTGGCGGTGCCGGGCATTCTGTCAGCCGGCATCTTCGCCTTCACGTTGTCCTGGAACGAGTTCATCTACGCGCTGGTGTTCCTGTCGAGCCCCGAGCAGAAGACGGTGCCGGTCGGCGTCGTGTCGGAGCTGATCCGCGGCGATGTGTTCTTCTGGGGACCGCTGATGGCGGGCGCCTTGCTCGGCTCGATCCCCGTGGCGATCGCCTACTCGTTCTTCGTAGAGCACTACGTCTCGGGCCTGACGGGCTCGGTCAAAGGTTAAATCCCCTCGCGCCCCGCAAGCGCGAGCGAGGCAGAAGAAAAGTCGTCGATGGGAGGTTGCTGAGAGCAATGGGGCAGGTCGTACTCAAGGACATAAACAAGTTCTATGACAGCGTGCACGCCGTCAAAGACGTAAACCTGCAGATCCGCGACAAGGAGTTCGTGGTGTTCGTCGGCCCGTCCGGCTGCGGCAAAACGACCACGCTCAGGATGATCGCTGGGCTCGAGGCCATCAGCTCCGGCGACATCTCCATCGACGGGCAGGTCGTCAACGATCTGGCGCCGATGGATCGCGACATCGCCATGGTGTTCCAGAACTACGCGCTCTATCCGCACATGAGCGTGTACGACAACATGGCGTTCGGCCTGAAGATGCGCAAATTCGACCGGAGCGAGATCGGCCAGCGCGTCAAGGAGGCGGCCGACATCCTCGGCATCGGCGAGTACCTCAAGCGCAAGCCGCGCCAGCTATCCGGCGGCCAGCGCCAGCGCGTGGCGCTTGGCCGTGCCATCGTACGCCACCCGCGCGTGTTCTTGTTCGACGAACCGCTGTCCAACCTGGACGCCAAGCTGCGCGTGCAGATGCGCGTCGAGTTGAAGAAGCTGCACCTGCGCCTCGGCACCACCGCCATCTACGTCACCCACGACCAGGTCGAGGCCATGACGCTCGGCGACCGCGTGGTGGTCATGAAGGACGGCTGGGTGCAGCAGGTGGGAGAGCCGCTTGAGCTCTACAATCGGCCCGCGAACAAGTTCGTGGCCGGCTTCATCGGCTCGCCGGCCATGAATTTCGCAACCGTCACCATGACCAACGGCAACGGCCGCGTGGTTGCCAAGAATGCCGGGCTCGAAATCGAGGTGCCGGGCAGGGAGGCTGAGCGCCTGCTTGCCCATGTCGGACGCCAGGTGACGCTGGGCATCCGACCCGAAGATCTCCACGTGGCGCGCGACGGCGATCCGGCAGGCCTGACCTTCAACTCCAAGGTCGAGGTCGTCGAGCAGTTGGGCTCGGAGATCCTGCTCGACGTGCGCGTTGGCGACTCGAGCATGGTGGCGTCTGTCGAGCCCACCACCCGCGTGAAGGTGCAGGAGACCATGCGGCTCGCCATCAATCCCGAGCGCCTGCACTTCTTCGATGCCAGCACCGAGGCGGCTATTTGAGAGGCCCTGAGTGCGCGGCGGAGCCGGCCCGCGCCACAAAAAAAGAACCACTGGAGGTTGGCCTCTCAGTGGTTCTTTTCCCCGCAAGCTCGCGTCGCTAAGCTGCCTGCCTGCGTGCCTCGCGACGCTATGAAAAGCCAACTATTTCCGTGAGTTCGACTGCGCCTTCCGGGCGTTGGTGGCTGCCTCGGACAGCGCCTCGCTGCGTCCGAAAACAGTCACCGTTGCATTTTACGAGGCGGCGCGACTCGTTCAACGTCTAAAGGCGTCTGCTTTCGTAGCGCCGATAAAAGCTATAGTGATTGCAGATGCGTTCACCGGTCTGGTGACAAAGCCAGCGTCAGCTTCTCGATTTGAACATGCGGCTTGATGAGCTTGTTTCTTTGACGATTGCAAGGTTCGCTCAGGCGCTGGCGGCGAGGACAAGGGAATTTCGCAAGGGGGCGAGATGTCCGAGAACTGGAGCGATATCGTCAGAATTTATCGTACGCGGCACGGCCTCACGCAGGAGCGGATGGGCGGCGTGATCGGGGTGGCGCAGCGAACCATCTCGCGCTGGGAGCGCGGCGAGGATACGCCGAGCCTTGAGCAGCAGAGGCGCCTCAGGGATCTCGGCTGGGAGCCGACCGGCCCGCTCCTGACGTCATTGGCTGCCGCCGTGCAGCATTGCCCGGCGCCGCGTGCGTTGTGCCGGACCCACAATCTGCGTCTGCTGCTGCTGTCAGCTCCGGCGATCGCCAAACGTCCGTCGGTGACCGAGTGGATCGGCCGCGACCTGGTGCCGATCGCCTGCGGCGTGCTCGAGGAGATGCTGGACGACAGACCCCTGCAGCGGGCCATCGCCAACCGCGAGATCGCCGGCATCGTCGCCACCTCGCGTAGCGTACTGCGCACCCCCGAGCACGATCAGATCGGTGCCTACCGCACGATGGTCACCTACTTCTTCCACGAAGGCACGCTGTACAGCGATGCCATCTCGGTGCCCACGGACGCGCACGTCGCGTTGGGTTACCGCCCGATCCCGATGGACGAGGTTGCGGGCGGGTAGGCTGGGCACGAGCCGATGCTCTTGCGACGGGGCATCGGCTAGATCGTCACATCCTGGACCAAGTGCCAGGTATCGCAATGTTGCGCTCGCAATGCATTTCTCTTGCCCTTGCCCTTGCACTTACGAACTCCATGCCGTGGGCGTGTCGGGCCCACTGTTGACCTTGTGGCGGCCTGCGCCGGCTGCGCCTTAACCGGAGCAAGCCGCGTTAGCGTGGTGGTCACCTTTCCAAGTTCTAGCCCGCAATCCGGGGGTTTCTCCTGATTTCGCGGGCAATGGCAATCCGCAAACATCCTCGCGAGAAGCGGCTCGCGGGGGCCGGCAACGGGCAGGCCGTCATGACCACAACCACCAAATCTGCAGGCGCAAGGCGGCCCCATGCGCGCGCCAGCACGCTGGATCGCCGCAGCCTGCTGCGAAAGGGCTCTAGTGGAGTCCTTCTATGGCTTGCCAGCCAGCACGCCGGCTCGGGCGGCGTTGATGACCGGACGCTACCCCATGCGCTATGGCCTGCAGACCATGGTCATCTCGCCCGGCCAGACATACGGGCTGGCCACCGAGGAGCGCACGTTGGCGCAGGCCCTCAAGGAAGCCGGGTATCGTACCGCCATGGCTGGCAAGTGGCATCTGGGACATGCGGACCAGACATACTGGCCACAGAGCCGCGGGTTCGACCACTTCTACGGCAACCTCGTCGGCGAGGTGGACCACTTCACCAAGCAACTCGGCGGGCTCATCGACTGGCAGCGCAACGGCCAGGTCCTGAAGGAGAACGGCTATTCGACCACGCTCATCGGCGACGAGGCCGTTCGCATCATCGAAGCCGACCCCAGCAGCAAGCCGCTCTTCTTGTTTGTGGCGTTCTTGGCGCCACACTAAATCCATAGCCGACGAAAAGCGCCGCACCTACGCGGCCATGATCACGGCGCTGGACGATCAGGTTGGCCGCATCGTCGCCGCGCTCGACAAGAAGGGCATGCGCGACAACACCGTGATCGTGTTCGCGAGCACCACGCCTGCCTCGAATGGCAACTTCCGCGACGGCAAAGGTTCGCTGTACGAGGGTGGTGTGCGTGTTCCCGCCATCATCAACTGGTCGGCCAAACTGAAGCCGGGTGTCAGCAACGAGCCGCTGCACATGGTCGATCTTATGCCGACCCTGCTCGCGCTGGCGGGTGGCCGCGGCAACAGGGATCGCCCCTTCGACGGCATGGATATCTGGCAGACGCTCGCAGCGGGCGCGCCTTCGCCGCACGAGGACCTTCTGATCAACGTCGAATCCTTTCGCGGCGCCGTTCGCCAGGGTGATTGGAAGTCGTGAAGGTATACTCGATGCCCGGCACGGTGGAACTGTTCGATCTTGCCACCGACCCCGGCGAGAACAAACAACGTCGCGTCGCAGCACTGGGACCTGGTGCACACCCTGGAAGCCCGCCTGGGGCGCCATGCCAGGGACATGGAGCCCAGCAGGTGGATCAAGGCGCAACCCGCGCTGGTGGACGCCCAGGGCCGCACCATGTTCGACCCTGGCTTCGTTATCTCTGACGGCGGACTGCCCGGCGAGAAGCCGATGCTGCAAGGGGTCGGCAGCCGGGCACTCAGGTAACGCCGCGACTTTTCAGATCAGGCTGGCAAGTCGCCGGATGCCATCGCCAACGGTCGCCTCGTCGGGTTGCGAGTAGCTGAGCCGCATCGTGTTGCGGCGGCTGCCGTCGAAGAAAAAGGCGCCGCCCGGCACGAACGCCACGCCCGCCTCCTGGACGGAGCGTTCCAGCAGCGCCGCGCCGTCGCAGCCGTGCGGCAGTCGCACCCACACGAACAGCCCGCCCTGCGGTTGGGTCCAGGTCACCCCGTCCGGCATATGCCGGGCCAGCGCCGCCAGCATGGCATCGCGACGGCGGCGATAGTGAGCGCGCGCCGTGGTCACCTGCCCCTCGTAGGTGCTCTCGACCAGCTTGTGCATGACCATCTGGTTGACGTTGGCCGAGTTGAGGTCGGAGGCCTGCTTGATCAGCACCAGCCGACGGATCAGCGGCTTGCCGGCCACGATCCAGCCGATGCGCAGGCCCGGCGACATGGTCTTGGAGAAGGTCCCGCAATAGATGGTGCGGGCGACATCCAGGCTGCCGCCGCGGGCGATGTCGAGCGCCTGGATGGCGGGGATCGGCTCGCCTTCGAAGCGCAGCGCGGAATAGGCGGAGTCCTCGATGATTGGAATGTCGAGCTCCGTGGCCAGATCGAGCAGCCGCTCGCGCGCCAACAGGGACATCGTCTCGCCAGTCGGATTGGCGAAGTCCGGCACCACGTAGGCGAACTTGACCCGGCCGCCAGCAGTCGCCGCGGCGTCGGCGTAGGAAGCGGGCGTGCGGTTTGCCTTATCGGGGCCCAGCTCGTCATAGCGCGGCTCATAGGCGGAGAATGCCTGCAGGGCTCCAAGATAGGTCGGCGCCGTTGCGAGGGCTGTGTCGCCGGGCGACAGCAGCAGCCGGCCGAGGAACTCTAGGCCCTGCTGCGAGCCGCAGGTGATGACGACGTTGTCCTCCTCGCACGGCACGCCGAGCCGGCCCATGTGCCGCACGATCCATTGCCGCAGCGGCAGGTAGCCTTCGCTTACCGAGTACTGCAGTGCGGCCCGACCTGTTCCGCCCTCGCTCAGCACCTCAGTGTAGGCGGCCTTGGCCTCGGCAATCGGAAACAGCGCCGGATCGGGTATGCCGCCGGCAAACGAGATGATGCCTGGCAGGTCCAGCAGCTTGAGCAGCTCGCGGATCTCGGAAGCGCGCATCTTTTCGGCGCGGCCGGCATAGCGCGGCTCCCACTCGGCCGCCGCGGCGCGAGGGCTCATGACGTTGGCTCCTTAGGTTCCCTTGGTCGGTGCAAATTATGTCAGCACTGCTGACCTATTTGCAAGGCAATCCCGGGTCCGGCAGGAAACATCTTGTTAGATCAGAGTATTAGATAGTGGCGGCAGCGAAGTGGATTGCAACATTCCCGGCCTGGAGGCCAACACACACACGCATGTTTTCAGCATTGCAAGCTCGCCTGCTCTCCTGGGAAGACAGGCTGTCCAGCCGGCAGCAGACCCGCCATTGCAACGATCCTGGGTATCGGATTTAGCGCGGCATTGGCCGGGCTCGTGATCGCGCTCCTGATTGCCGACCGCGTGGCGAGGCCCCTGCACAAGCTTACCCAGGCCGCCGCACGCATTGGCCGTGACAGCCAGGCCCGCACGCTGCCCGGTCAGCGCGGGTCCCGGGAAATTCTCGAGCTAACCCGGGCACTGCGCGCGCTTCTGGTGCGCGTCGGCTTAGCCGAGCAGCGCACCTACGAAGCTGAAACGCGGGCCGTGCGGGACGCGCAGCAAGCCTCGGATGATCTGGCCGCCATGCGCAAGCTCGCCGACACCGACCACCTGACCGGGCTGACCAACCGGCGACCGTTCCTCGAGGTCGCAAGGCACGCCATGGACTACTACAAGCGCTATCAACGACCCCTTGCCATCCTCATGGCCGACATCGACCACTTCAAGCGGATCAACGACCAGTACGGCCATGCTGCCGGTGACGCCGCCATTCGCAAGGTTGCCGAGGTCATCAAGGAAGCCATTCCGCACCACGGATCAGGCGGCCCGCTTCGGCGGCGAGGAGTTCGTTGTCCTGCTGCGTGAGGTCGCCGATGCGCCGGCCGCACAGGCTTTCGCGGAGCGCATGCGCAGTCTTGTGGAAGCGACGGCGAGCACGAGGTGCGCATGACGATCAGTATCGGCTACGCGTTGTCCGAAGCCGAGGACCGCGACGTGGAGGAGTTGATTGAGCGCGCCGACCAAGCTCTCTATATGGCCAAGAACAGGGGCCGCAATCGCACCTTCCTGATGGTGCGGCATGCCGCCGAGGTGTCGCGCGCCGCCTGACCTAATTTACCCGATCGTAACGCCGCCGTCGGCGACGATGATCTCGCCCGTCATGAAGGCTGCGGCGCGCGAGGCGAGGAACGCGGCGATGCCGCCGATGTCGTCGGGCTCGCCGATGCGGCGAAGCGGCGTGGTGTCGAGGCGCGCCTTCAGGCGCCTCTCGTCCTCCCACAGTGCGCGGGCAAAGTCGGTCTTCACCAGGCCCGGCGCGATGCAGTTGACGCGCACGCCCTTTGGTCCCCACTCCACGGCAAGATTGCGCGTCAGCCCGAAATCGGCGGCCTTCGAGATGCCGTAGGCGCCCAGCATGGCGTTGCCGCGCAGGCCGGCGATCGACGAGACGATCACGACGCTGCCGCCGCCGGACTTGACCATTTCGGGGATGGCGCGGTTGCACAGCCACAGATTGCTTTTGACGTTGGCTGCCATGATCTTGTCGAACGCGTCGTCGCCGATTCCGGCCAGCGGACCGAAATAGGGATTGACGGCGGCATTGCAGACCAGCGTGTCGATGCGGCCCCATTCTTTCACGGCGCCCTGCACCAGCGCTTCAACCTCCTCCTTGCGCGAGATGTTGCACGCAATGACGATCGCCTGGCCCTTGTTCCTGCGGATCGACTCGGCCACCTCCTCGCAGGCATCTGCCTTGCGGCTGGAGACCACCACCTTGGCCCCCTGCGCCGCCATCGTTTCCGCGATGGAGCGGCCGATGCCGCGGCTCGATCCCGTGATGACGGCGACCTGACCGGAAAGATCAAACGGGTTCTTCATGAGTGCTGAGCGCTCCTGCGACTGAACCACGACCGCAACTGGCCCCCGGCCACCACTGCTAGGAGGCCGACGATGGCCAATGCCACGCTGTGCCCGCGTGGCACAGACGAGCCGAAGTAGGTAGATTGGACGGTCAAGACGACGGCAATCAGTACTGCCCAGTTCAACGCCCTGCACGCGGGCCGGCGCGGGTTGCTAAAGGCGCCAAGGACGAGACCTCCAATCAATGCAAGCCCCGCAACAGGAGCATACACCTTGGCCCTGAGCGCGGCGGCAAGCTCCGCACCGAACGTCCCCATTCCCGTCACCCTTTCCCTATACGTGAACTTATGTTGCCAAGGCGGTGGCCGTCGCCCTAGTGTGGATGATCGAGAAATTCGCCAGTACTGGCGGCCGGGGGTGGAGCGAATTTCGCGATCTGAATCACACTAGCAAATCTATGACTCCAGTGTCCCGTATGATTGCGAAGTTCGCTCCACAGCCGGGCGCCGAGCGCAGGCCAATTGTGCAATCGGGACACTAGGGTCGCCGATGCTAGTGGTCGCAATTGTGCGCAATGACGACGCGTGATCAGCGCTGCACCGCGGCGGTCGCGACAGCCGCGCAATACCCAGGGAAGGAACAGACACCATGGTCGACGCCGTCATCGTCTCCACCGCCCGCACCCCGATCGGGCGCGCCGTACGCGGGGCCTTCAACTTGACGCACGGCGCCGACATGGCGGGCCACGTCATCAGCCATGCGGTGAAGCGCGCCGGCATCGATCCGGCGAGCGTGGAGGACGTGACGCTCGGCTGTGCCAACCCTGAAGGCGCCACCGGCGGCAACATCGCGCGCCAGGCGGCGATCCGTGCCGGCCTGCCCGTCGCCGCGGCGGGGCAGACCATCAACCGATTCTGCTCGTCGGGACTGCAGGCCATCATCCTGGCCGCGCGCAGCATCCGGCAGGACGGCGTGCCGGTGGCGGTGGCGGGCGGGCTGGAGTCGATCAGCCTCGTGCAGATGAACCTCAACACCAAATTCTACAGGAATGAATGGATCGTCGAGCACAAGGGCGATCTCTACATGCCGATGATTGAGACGGCCGACATCGTTGCCAAGCGCTACGGCATCAGCCGGCAGGCCCAGGACGAATACGCCCTCATCAGCCAGCAGCGCACGGCAGCCGCGCAGAAGGCCGGCCGCTTCGATGCCGAGATCGTGCCGTTGACGGCCGTGATGGCGGTCGAGAACAAGGAAACCAAGGAGATCACCAAGCGCACCTTCACGCTGGAGCGCGACGAGGGCAATCGACCCGACACCACGCTGGAGGGCCTGGCCAAGCTGAAGCCCGTGCGCGGCGACGACCAGTTCATCACCGCCGGCAACGCCAGCCAGCTCTCGGATGGCGCATCCGCCTGCGTGCTGATGTCGGACACCGAGGCGGCCAAGCGCAACATCAAGCCGATGGGCATCGTGCGCGGCTTCGCGGTGGCCGGCTGCGACCCCGACGAGATGGGCATCGGCCCGGTGTTCGCCATTCCGCGCCTGCTGCAGCGCTCGGGCCTCAAGATGGACGACGTCGACCTGTGGGAGCTGAACGAGGCGTTCGCCAGCCAGGTCCTCTATTGCCGCGACAAGCTCGGCATTCCTATGGACAAGCTCAACGTCGACGGCGGCTCGATCTCCATCGGCCATCCCTACGGCATGTCGGGTGCGCGCATGACTGGCCACGCGCTGATTGAAGGCCGGCGGTGCGCAGCCAAGTACGCGGTCGTCACCATGTGCATCGGCGGCGGCCAGGGCGCAGCCGGCCTGTTCGAGATCGTGTAGCCTGCTCGACCATCGCGCATATCCTCCGCCTTGACGGGCGAGGGGTTCGGGGTGGGTGGAGAGGCAAGGGAGACAGAGCTGATGGATCTTCGCTTCAGCGCCGAGGAGAACGCGTTCCGCGACAAGCTGCGCACCTTCTTTCGCGAGAAGGTGCCGGCCTCGATCCGCACCAAGGTGATGGAAGGCCGCCACCTCGACAAGGAGGATTGGGTCACCGCCCATCAGGTCCTGCATGCCGAGGGTCTCGCCGTCCCGCACTGGCCCAAGCCATGGGGCGGCTCGGACTGGACGCCCGTTCAGCACTACATCTACACCGAGGAGCTGCAGTACAACGGCGTGCCGCAGCCGCTGCCATTCAACGTCTCCATGTGCGGGCCGGTGATCATCGCCTTCGGCACCGAGGAGCAGAAGAAGCGTTTCCTGCCGCGCATGGCCTCGCTCGATGACTGGTGGTGCCAGGGCTTCTCCGAGCCGGGTGCAGGCTCCGATCTTGCCGGCCTTACCACGTCGGCCGTGCGCAAGGGCGACCACTACGTCGTCAACGGCCAGAAGACCTGGACCACACTTGCCCAATACGCCGACTGGATCTTCTGCCTCGTCCGCACCGACCCTGCTGCCAAGAAGCAGCTCGGCATCTCCTTCCTGCTGATTGACATGAAAACGCCGGGTCTCACCGTCCGCCCGATCCAGACGCTGGACGGTGGCCGCGAGGTCAACGAAGTGTTCTTCGATGACGTGCAGGTGCCGGCCGAGCACCTGATCGGTCAGGAGAATCGCGGCTGGGATTGTGCCAAGTTCCTGCTCGGCAACGAGCGCACCGGCATCGCCCGCGTCGGCTATTCCAAGCAGCGCGTCCAGCGCATCAAGGAGCTGGCCGCCAAGGTGATGGCCGGCGACCGCCCGCTCATCGAGGACGAGCGTTTCCGCGAGAGGGTGGCGGCCGTTGAGGTCGAATTGAAAGCGCTGGAGATGACGCAGATGCGCGTCCTCGCCGAGGACCGCAACCGCAAGGACAACCTGCCCAATCCGAAGTCGTCAATCCTCAAGATCAAGGGCAGCGAGGTACAGCAGGCGACCACGGCGCTGCTGCTGGAGGTGGCAGGTCCGCTGGCGCTGCCCTACCAGCCCGAGGCCGACGACGCGGAGTTCGGTTCCAACGAGCCGCCCGTCGATCTCGATTGGGCCGCACCCCTGGCGCCCGGCTATTTCAACTACCGCAAGGTGTCGATCTATGGCGGCTCCAACGAGATCCAGCGCAACATCATCGCCAAGGCCGTGCTCGGCTTTTGAAGCCCTTGCTCACGCCTGCTTGCGTTAGGCGAATGGAGACTTTGCATGAGCATCGAGACGTGGCTTGCTTTCAGCGCGGCGTCGGCCGTGTTGCTGCTCATGCCAGGGCCGACCATCCTGCTGGTCATGTCCTATGCGCTCGGGCAGGGCATGCGCGCGGCCCTGCCGCTGGCCGTCGGCGTTGGCCTCGGCGACTTGACGGCGATGACCCTGTCGATGTTGGGCGTCGGGGCCTTGCTGGCGACCTCGGCGATGTTGTTCACGATCCTCAAGTGGATCGGCGCCGCCTACCTGATCTGGCTCGGCATCTCGCTCTGGCGAGCCGGCAACCGGCTCGAGGCGAAGCCGCGCCGTGACGGTGCACCTGCCCTGCGCATGCTTGGGCATGCCTGGCTGGTCACCGCCCTCAACCCGAAGGGCGTCACGTTCTTTGTTGCCTTCCTGCCGCAGTTCATCGACCAGCACGGCGATTTCTGGACGCAGATGCTGATCTTCGAGGCGACCTTCATATGCTTGGCGTTCGCCAACGTCCTTGGTTACGGGCTGATCGCCTCGCAGGCGCGCTCGTTTGTGCAAAGTGAACGGGCGACCGGTGTGCTCAATCGCGTCGGCGGGGCGCTTCTGATCGGTGCAGGTGTCGCTGCCGCCGGCTTGCGCAGCTCGCAATAGGCATTGCCGGGAGGCCAGCGCGATGGACTTCGATCTCAACGACGAGCAGCGCCAGCTCAAGGACAGTATCGAGCGCCTGCTGGCCGACAGCTACGGCGACCTGGCACAACGGCAGGGCTACCAGAAGGAGGCGAAGGGCTACGGCCAGCGCCTCTGGCAGCACTACGCGGACCTCGGTCTGCTGGCGGTGCCGTTCGCCGAGCAGCATGGCGGACTGGGGCAAGGGCTGACCGAAACCATGCTGATCGCTGAAGCGTTCGGCCGGGCGTTGGCGATCGAGCCCTATCTCGCCACCGTCGTGTTGGCAGGCGGCGCGCTGCGCCATGCCGGCAACGAGGCGTTGCTGTGCGGGTTGGTGCCGGCCATCGCCGCGGGGCGTCTGACGCTAGCGCTGGCCCACCAGGAGCGCCAGGCCCGCTACGACCTCGCCGACACGTCGACCACGGCACGCGCCGACAGCAAGGGCGGTTACACTCTAGAAGGAGAGAAGTGCGTCGTGCTGCATGGCGACAGCGCCGACCAGCTGATCGTGGCGGCCCGCACGTCCGGCAGCCGCGCTGAGCGGGGCGGCATCGGCCTGTTCCTGGTCGCCGCCGATGCCAATGGTGTGACGCGGCGAGGCTACGCCACGCAGGACGGCATGCGCGCTGCCGACGTTACCCTGTCGGCGGTGCGCGTCGCTCCGGAAGCGGTGCTAGCCGCTCCCGACCAGGGCCTGGCGGTTCTTGAGCGTGTAGTGGACGAGGCGATCGCGGCGCTGTCAGCCGAGGCGGTCGGAGCCATGGCGGCACTTACGGATCTGACCGTCGAGTACCTCAAGACGCGCAAGCAGTTCGGCGTGGCGATCGGCTCGTTCCAGGTGCTGCAGCACAAGTCGGTCGACATGTTCGTGGCCCTGGAGCAGGCGCGCAGCATGGCCGCTTATGCCACCATGATGGCCGGCGAGCCCGACGCCCGCGAGCGGCGCAAGGCCATCTCGGCTGCCAAGGTGCAGATTGGCCGTTCGGCGCGCTTGGTCGGCGAGACCGCCATTCAGTTGCACGGCGGCATCGGTATGACCATGGAGTACAAGGCGGGCCACTATTTCAAGCGGCTGACTATGATCGATATGGCCTACGGCGACGCCGACCACCATCTGCGCCGGCTGGCGGCGGCCGGCGGCTTGAGCTGAGCGGGTCTGGGTGCTTCCTGTGGACACAGCACGTCTCGTTTTGTGACAATTATTTGACACGCGTCATAAACGGTTCCAGATAGTGCCAGGTTTTCGGCGTTTGAGTGCTGCACGCCCGACGGAACCGCGTGATGGCAATATCCAGCAGCGTCCCAGCCCCGCTCACCCGCGGAGGCTTCGACACACAGGCGCGGTCCGATGCGCCCCTCGGGGTGCAGTCCACGACGCCCACGGATCTGGCACAGCAGGCCGAAGCGGCGCTGAGCGCAGCGCGCGGCCGCACCATCAAGCTGATGTGCGCTGGCCACGCCGTATGGGTCAAGCGCCCGCGCCGTGGCCCCGGCTACAGCCTCTATGGTTTGCACTTGGCCGCCGCCGAGTTGCTGGGCATTTGCTTGTTCCGTCCGCCCAAGGTCTCGCGCGGGGCATCAGGTCTCGCCGCCGAGGCAAAGAGGCTTGCGCATCTGCAGCGCAAGGGCTGGCCGGTGCCGCGGGTTCTCGGCGTCGCACCGGGCTGGCTGGCGCTGAGCGACAACGGCCCGAGCCTCGGCGATGTGGTCGGGGGCCTCGAGGCCGCGGAACGCTCGCGCATGCTGCGTGCAGCACTGCACTTCGTGCAAACGCTGCATGCCCAGCAAGGTTGGCATGGGGCTGCGCAGTTGCGCAACCTCACCCGCTTGCCGAATGGCTTCGGGGCGATCGACTTTGAGGACGACTTGGAGCCGGCCATGCCGCTCGAGTCTCGACAGGCCCGTGACATTTGCCTGCTTCTGATCAGCGCGGCCCGCTACGCCGATCGCGACGCAGATCTGGTGCCGAACCTGCTGGACGATGCCCTGGGGCGCACGTCGTCTGCCGTGTACGATGAACTGAGGTCGGTCGGCGCCAAGCTGGTGCGGGCCGAGCGCATGCTCGGCTGGATCGCGCCACACCTCGGCCGCGACGGCCCGGCCCTGTCGGCCATCGCGCGCGCATTCCGGGAACAATAGAAAACCTCGCATTTCGGGAGCGCTCGACCGCTGGGATGGTTGTCGGTATTGCGATTGCATGCGGGGGCTTAATTTCGCGATCGGGACACAAGCTTGTT
>Ga0075428_100003215_pt1 | contig 17873 bp, 15 predicted proteins | sample RhiMetdeltSRZDD2_FD_75291 | JGI IMG/M metagenome (GOLD analysis project Ga0075428, IMG submission 75291) | Populus rhizosphere microbial communities from Tennessee, USA - Rhizosphere MetaG P. deltoides SRZDD2 | ecosystem: Host-associated > Plants > Roots > Rhizosphere > Soil | place: USA... | reverse complement strand
TGCTCGTCGATCGTCTCGTACTTCAGCAGCGCGGCCGCCATCACGTCGAGCTTATCGCGATGACCCTGGAGGATCCGCTTCGCTTCGCTGTAGCAGGTGTCGATCAGGAGGCGCACCTCCTCGTCGATCACGTGCGCCGTGACGTCGGAGACTTGCTTGTGGCGCGTGACGCTTCGTCCCAAGAAGATCTCGCCATCGTCCTCGGTGTACGTCAGGGGGCCGAGCTTCTCGGAGAGGCCCCACTTCGTGACCATGTTGCGTGCGATGTCGGTCGCTCGCTCGATGTCGTTCGATGCGCCCGTCGTCACGTACGCCGGACCGAAGACGATCTCTTCGGCGAGGCGACCACCGTAGAGGCTCTTCATCGAGCTCATGAGGCGCTGTTTCGAGTAGCTGTACCGGTCTTCCTCGGGGAGGAACATCGTGACGCCGAGCGCGCGGCCACGCGGAATGATCGTGACCTTATATACGGGGTCGTGATCGGGCACGTTTAGGCCAACGATCGCATGCCCGGACTCGTGGTACGCCGTGAGCTTGCGCTCACTCTCGCTCATGACGAGGGAGCGGCGCTCCGTGCCCATCATGATCTTGTCCTTGGCCTTATCGAACTCCTCCATGCTGACGGTGCGGCGGTTCGCACGCGCCGCGATCAGCGCCGCCTCGTTGACGAGGTTCGCCAGATCGGCGCCCGAGAACCCGGGCGTGCCGCGCGCGATGACCCCGGGCTTCACGTTGCCGTCGACAGGCACCTTGCGCATGTGGACTTTGAGGATCTGCTCGCGACCGCGCACGTCGGGCAACGGCACTACGACCTGACGATCGAAGCGGCCCGGCCGCAACAACGCGGGGTCGAGCACATCGGGCCGGTTCGTGGCCGCGATGACGATGACGCCTTCGTTGCCTTCGAAACCATCCATCTCGACGAGCAGCTGGTTCAGGGTCTGCTCGCGCTCGTCGTGACCGCCGCCCAGACCGGCGCCGCGATGGCGACCAACGGCGTCGATCTCGTCGATGAAGATGATGCACGGAGCGTGCTTCTTCGCCTGCTCGAACATGTCGCGAACGCGCGAGGCGCCAACGCCGACGAACATCTCGACGAAGTCCGAGCCGGAAATCGTGAAGAACGGAACCTTGGCTTCACCGGCGATCGCGCGCGCCAACAACGTTTTGCCGGTGCCGGGCGAGCCGACCATCAGCACGCCCTTCGGAATCTTGCCGCCGAGGCGCTGAAACTTCGCGGGATCCTTCAAGAAGTCGACGATCTCGACGACCTCTTCCTTCGCTTCCTCGACGCCGGCGACGTCGGCGAACGTGACGCTAACCTGGTCCTCGCCGAGCAGGCGCGCTCGGCTCTTGCCGAACGACATCGCACCGCGGCCGCCTCCCGCACCCTGCATCTGACGCATGAAATAGATCCACACGCCGATCAAGAGCAGGATCGGGAACGACGAGATGAAGAGCTGGAGCAGGAAGTTCGGTTGCTTCGGCGGGCTCGCCGAGATCTTGACGCCGTTCTTCTCGAGCGCGCCGATCAAGACCGTATTGTCGGTCTCGGGACTATAGGTAACGAACGGGTCGCCGTTCGAGCGGGTACCGCTGATGGCCTCGCCATTGAATTCGACGTCCCTGACGGAGCCGTCCCGGACCCAGGAGAGAAACGTCGAATATTCGGTCGCGCTGACGCGCGGACCGCGCACGCCAAAGTTGCTGACAACCGACCAGAGAACGACGGCAACTACGATCCAAAGAATGACGTTTTTTGCTAGATCGTTCAAAGCGTTACCTCATGACGGCCGTCCTGGCCGCTAGTCTTAGTCTAGACCCTACTACATCCCGAAGCTTCTAGCCAGCAAATAAATCTCCCGGCTTTCGGACCTTGATGCCTTTGGCTTCAAAGTCTTAACGGTTCTGAAGTCCCGTTTCAGCTCACGCGTCAGCGCATCGATGCCCTCGCCCTGGAAAGCCTTGAGGAGCAAGTCCCCACCGGGTCGGAGCACCTCTCGCGCGAACGCGAGCGCTTCCTCGAGCAGCCCTAAAGTTCGGGGCTGATCTATGGCGCGATTGCCGCTCATATTGGGCGCCATGTCGGACATCACAAGATCGACTGGCTTTGAGCCCACGAGGTTACGTAACACCTGCAGTGTTTCGGGCGCCGTGAAGTCACCCTCCACGAACTCGACGCCGGGAATCGGTTCCATCGGCAGCAAATCGATGGCGATAACGCGGCCGGTCGGGCCGACGAGCCGCACGGCGAGCTGGCTCCAACTTCCCGGCGCCGAGCCGAGATCAACACAAACTACGCCCGGCTTCAGCAACCGTTCCTTGTCTTGAATCTGCTCGAGCTTGAAGACGGCACGCGAGCGCCAACCGTCGCGGTTCGCTTGCTCGACGTAGATGTCGCGCTCCTGGCGTTGCCGCCAACGCTGGCTCGAACCCGTGCGCCGTGGCATCGAACCGCCGTGGCCTAGATGTACTCGACGGCGGTGATTTCGTACGAACGCTTGCCGCTCGGAGTCGCTACCTCGACCTCGTCTCCTTCTTTCTTACCGATCAGCGCGCGCGCGATCGGGGAGCCTATCGAGAGCAACCCGTTCTTGATGTCGGCCTCGTCCTCGCCGACGATCTGATACTTCGCTTCGGTGCCGTCCGCGCTATCGACGAGATGCACGGTCGAGCCGAACACGACTTTGCCGCCGGCGTTCACGGCGGTCACGTCGATGATCTGCGCGTTCGAGAGCTTCGCCTCGATGTCGCGAATCCGCGCTTCCATGAGCCCCTGCTGCTCCTTGGCCGCGTGGTACTCGGCGTTCTCTTTGAGATCGCCGTGGGCGCGCGCCGTCGCGATCGCCTGCGTCACCTTCGGCCGCTCTTCGAGCTTTAGCCGCCGCAGCTCCTCTTTGAGCTGTGCGGCGCCACGCGCCGTCAGGGGCACCTTGCTCAAACCGAGGCCTCCGCGTGCAGGTCTTGGAGCCGATTCACGATGACGTTGTCGAGATGGTCGATCGCTTCACAGGTCGCCTTGGCGGCGGCCACCGTCGTGTAGTACGTGACCTTGTAGTGCACGGCCTCGCCGCGAATCGAGTGTGACTCGCGAATCGCTTGCTTGCCCTCGGTCGTGTTGACGATCAACGAGAGCTCGCGATTCTTGATCATGTCGACGACGTGCGGGCGTCCCTCGCGCACCTTGTTGACGCGTTGGCACGGCACTCCGCCGTCCTTCAGCGCCTTCGCAGTGCCGCCCGTCGCGACGATCTCGAAGCCGCGCGCGACGAGCATCTTGCCGAGCTCGACGCAACCGGGCTTGTCACGATCACGCACGCTGATGAACGCGAGCCCGCGCCGGGGCAGCACGACGCCGGAGGCGAACTGCGCTTTTGCGTACGCCTCACCGAACGTGCGCCCCGTGCCCATGACCTCGCCCGTCGACTTCATCTCAGGCCCCAAGATCGGATCGGCGTCGGGGAACTTGCTGAACGGGAACACCGACTCCTTCACCGAGAAGTACGGCCGCTTGCCCGGCACGGTGAAGCCTTGCTCCTTGAAGCTGATGCCGGCCATCGCCTTCGCCGCGATCTTCGCGAGCGGCTGGCCGATCGCCTTCGACACGAACGGAATCGTGCGCGACGCGCGCGGGTTCACCTCGAGCACGTAGATGACGCCGTTCTGGATCGCGAACTGCGTGTTCATGATCCCGTTGACCTGCAACGCCTGGGCCATCTGCCGAACTTGGTCGCTCAGTGCTTTCTGGACCTCGGGAGTCAGGCTGAACGGCGGCAACGAGCAGCCCGAGTCGCCGGAGTGAATGCCGGCTTGCTCGACGTGCTCCATGATGCCGCCGATGATGACTTCCTTACCGTCGCAAATGGCGTCGACGTCGACTTCGACCGCGAGGTCGAGGAACCGGTCGAGCAGAATCGGGCTGTCGTTCGAGACGCTGACGGCGCGATCGACGTAGTCGCGCAGCTCGTCCTCGCCGTGCACGATCTCCATCGCGCGGCCGCCGAGAACGTAAGACGGCCTCACGACGAGCGGATAGCCGACCTCGCGCGCCATCGCGACGGCTTCCTCGACATTGCGCGCCGTGCGATTCGGTGGCTGCTTGAGCTTCAGCCGGTTGACGAGCTGCTGGAAGCGCTCGCGATCCTCGGCGAGGTCGATCGAATCGGGTGAAGTGCCGATGATCGGCACGCCGGCTTCCTCGAGCGCGCGCGCCAGCTTCAGCGGCGTCTGGCCGCCGTACTGCACGATGACGCCCTTCGGCTTCTCCTTGTGCACGATCTCGAGCACGTCCTCGAGCGTGACCGGCTCGAAGTACAGGCGATCCGAGCTGTCGTAGTCCGTCGACACGGTCTCCGGGTTGCAGTTGACCATGATGGTCTCGTACCCGGCGTCCTTGAGCGCGAACGACGCATGCACGCAGCAATAGTCGAACTCGATTCCTTGGCCGATGCGGTTCGGGCCGCCGCCCAAGATCATGATCTTCTGCCGATCGGTCGGAAGTGCCTCGCAGAACTCCTCGTACGTCGAGTAGAGGTACGCGGTGTGGCTCGCGAACTCGGCGGCGCAGCTGTCGACTCGCTTGAAGACCGGCCTGATGTTCTCTTTGTGACGCGCGTTCCTTACGATCTTTTCCTTGACGCCGATGAGGTCGCCGATGCGGCGGTCGCTGAAGCCGCGGCGTTTTAGCTTGCGCAGCTCCTCGGGCATCAGCGCTTCGGGTCCCATCGCGGCGACCTGCTTCTCGATGTCGATGAGCTCTTTGATCTGCGCCAAGAACCACGGATCGATCGCCGTGAGCTCCGCGACTTCCTCGAACGTCAGCCCGTGCCGGAACGCGTCACCGACGTACCAGAGCCGGCGACTCCCGGCCATGCGGAGCTCGTGCCTGAGCTTCGCCCAATCCTCTTCGGTCTCGACCGACTTCATGATCGGGTTGAAGCCGTCGGTCCCGATCTCGAGCCCGCGCAATGCTTTCTGCAGCGACTCCTGGAACGTTCGGCCGATGGCCATGACCTCGCCGACCGACTTCATCTGAGTCGTCAGCCGGTCGGCCGCTTGAGGGAACTTCTCGAACGTAAAGCGCGGCACTTTCGTGACGACGTAGTCGATCGTGGGCTCGAACGAAGCCGGCGTCGCGCCGCCCGTGATCTCGTTCTTGAGCTCGTCGAGCGTGTAGCCGACCGCGAGCTTCGCGGCGACTTTCGCAATCGGAAAACCCGTCGCCTTCGACGCGAGCGCCGACGAACGCGAAACACGCGGGTTCATCTCGATGACGAGCAGCCGGCCGTCCTTCGGCGAGACCGCGAACTGCACGTTCGAGCCGCCAGTGTCGACGCCGATCTTGCGCAGCACGGCGATCGAAGCGTCGCGCATGCGCTGATATTCCTTGTCGGTCAGCGTCTGCGCGGGGGCCACGGTGATCGAGTCGCCCGTGTGGATGCCCATCGGATCGAGGTTCTCGATCGAGCAGACAATGATGCAGTTGTCGTTCTTGTCGCGAACGACCTCCATCTCGAATTCTTTCCAGCCGAGCACGGACTCTTCGACGAGCACTTCGCCCGTTGGCGACATGTCGAGGCCGCGCGTGACGATGTCCTCGAACTCGTCGCGGTTGTAGGCGATGCCGCCGCCGCTACCGCCGAGCGTGAAGGACGGGCGCACGATCGTCGGAAAGCCGACTTCCTCTTGCACCTGCCGTGCTTCCTCGAGGGTGTGCGCGATGCCGGCCCGCGGCGTCGCGAGCCCGATGTCCCTCATGGCGTGGCGAAAGAGCTCGCGATCCTCGGCCATGTCGATTGCTTCGCGAGAAGCCGCGATGAGCTCGACGCCGTATTTCTCGAGCACTCCCTCGCGCACGAGATCGAGCGCGCAGTTGAGCGCCGTTTGGCCGCCCATGGTCGGCAACAGCGCGCTCGGCCGTTCCTTCGCAATAATCTCTGCGATCGCGCGCCAGTGGATCGGCTCGATGTAGATCGCATCGGCGCTCGCCGGATCCGTCATGATCGTCGCCGGATTCGAGTTGACGAGGATGACTCGGTAACCCTCTTCCTTCAGCGCCTTGCACGCCTGGGTACCCGAGTAATCGAACTCGCACGCCTGCCCGATGATGATCGGGCCGGCACCAATGATCAGGATGCTTTCGAGATCGTCGCGACGCGGCATTGTTTATACGGCTTGAGCACGATGGCGATAGGCTTTCATGGAGGCCGTGAAGCGCTGAAACAGCGGCTTCAGGTCATGCGGACCGGGGCTGGCCTCGGGGTGACCCTGGAACGAGAACGCCGGCCGGTCGGTTCGCTCGATGCCTTGCAGGCTTCCGTCGAACAGCGAGCGATGCGTCGCGCGCACGTTCTTCGGCAGCGTGTTCTCTTGCACGGCGAAGCCATGGTTCTGGCTCGTGATCATCACGCGCCCCGAGTCGAGCTCGACGACGGGGTGGTTCGCGCCATGGTGACCGAACTTCATCTTCTCGGTCTTGGCGCCGCTCGCGAGACCGAGCAGCTGATGGCCCAGGCAGATGCCAAAGGTCGGCACGCCCTTATCAACGAGCGTGCGAATCGCTTCGATCGCATAATCGCAAGGCTCGGGATCACCCGGGCCGTTCGACAAGAACACGCCGTCGGGCATCAGCGCCAGGACTTCTTCGGCCTTGGTCGTCGCGGGAACGACGGTGAGACGACAATCTTGCTCCGAGATCAGCCGCAGGATGTTGCGCTTGATGCCGTAGTCGAACGCGACGACGTGAAAGGAAGCGACGCGTTTCGTGTACACGCTCTGCCGCTCCGGAAAGATGCTGCCCTGGTTCCACTGATACGGCTGTTTGGTCGTGACGAGCTTGGCCAAATCCATGCCCTTGAGGCCCGGGAACCTGCGAGCTGCTTTCACGGCTTCGTCGACACTCGCTTTCGCGCCGGTCACGATGCAGCCGGCCTGCGCTCCTTTGTCGCGCAGAACTCGCGTCAGTTGGCGCGTGTCGATTTCCGCGATGGCGACCGTCTTGCCGCGACGCAGGAACCGCTCGAGGTCGCCCTCGGCACGCCAGTTGCTGACAATCGCAGATAGGTCGCGAATGATGAGCCCGGCCGCGTAGGTTTTCGTGGACTCGAAGTCGTCGGAGTTCGTGCCGACGTTGCCGATGTGCGGATACGTCAGCGTCACGATCTGGCGGTAGTAGGACGGGTCCGTCAGGATCTCCTGGTAGCCCGTCATGGCGGTGTTGAAAACCACTTCGCCGAGCGTCCGGCCTTCGGCGCCGACCGACACTCCCTTGAACACCGTCCCATCTTCGAGCGCTAGTATCGCCGGCTCTGCCACGCTGAGCTCCTACAAAAATTCGGCTTGCGAAAAGACGCGGGATGGGCTGCAAGCCCGGCAGCCGATCCCGTGTTGATCAACGGGGAAACTCAGGCGGCAATTGTAGCTCGTCCTTTCGGAAACGATCTACCAATTTGCAGCGCAGGTCGGCGGGCCGATCAGTCGCGCGACAAGCCGAGGACGTCGGCCATCGAGTACAAGCCCGGCGCACGACCTGCGGCCCAGCGCGCGGCACGCAGCGCACCGCGGGCGAACATCTTACGGTCGGTGGCGCGGTGGAAGAACTCGACCTCTTCCTCGGCGCCGATGAAGCGAACGGCGTGCTCCCCGACGACGTTGCCGCCGCGGACCACCGAGAAGCCGATCGTGCCGGGCACTCGCGGCCCCGTCTTGCCGTGCCGCTCGTAGACCGCCAGCTCGTCGAGCTTGCGGCCGCGCGCGCCCGCGATTCGTTCCCCTAGAGCGAGCGCCGTGCCCGAAGGCGCGTCGACCTTGTGCCGGTGGTGCGATTCGGTGATCTCCACGTCGTAGCCGTCGCCGAGTGCCTTCGCCGCGCGGGCGACGAACTCCATGAACACGTTCACGCCGACGCTCATGTTGCGGGCGTAGACGATCGGGATCTCGTGCGCGGCCTGCTCCATGGCCTTCTGTTGCCGCTGCTCGAGCCCCGTCGTGCCGATGACGATGGCCGCGCCGTGCTCGACGCATGCGCGCAAATTTGCGTCGGTGACGGCCGGTAGCGTGAAGTCGATTGCCACTTGCGCGGCGTGCAGCCCGTGACTGCGCTCGTCGGTCAACGGCACACCGGCCGAGGAGGCGCCGACGAGCTCGCCCGCGTCGCGGCCGAGCAAGGGATCGCCTGTCTCTGTCACCGCGCCGACGAGCGTGAGGTCGTCGGCCTCAAAGATGCAGCTCAGCACCTCGCGGCCCATGCGGCCCGCAGCGCCGAGAACGGCTACCTTCAACAACGGACTATGCTCCCATTCGCTCGAAGAACTCTTTGACGCCGTCGAACCAGGACCGCGCGCGCGGGCTGTGCCGCTCGCCTTCGTTCTGAATCGCCGCGTCGAAAGCGCGGAGCTTTTCCTTCTGCTCGGCCGTCAGGTTCACGGGCGTCTCGACCTGCACGCGGCAGAACAGATCCCCGACTCCGCTCTCGCGGACGGAGCGTACTCCCTTCCCCCGCAGGCGGAACAGATTCCCCGACTGGGTCTCCGGGGGGATCTTCAGCAACACGTTGCCATCGAGCGTCGGGACGTCCACGGCGCCGCCGAGCGCCGCCGTCGCAAAGCTGACGGGCACCTCGCAGCTCAAGTTCTGGCCTTCCCGAGTGAAGATCGAATGGGGTTGAACGGTGATGTCCACGTACAGGTCGCCCGGCGGCCCGCCGTTGCGCCCCGCTTCGCCCTCGCGAGCCAAGCGGATCCGGTCGCCGTTGTCGACGCCAGCCGGAACCTTCACCGAGAGCGTCTTGTTCTTGCGCACGCGGCCGCGGCCGGCGCACTCACGGCAGGGCTTGTCGATCGTGGCGCCGGCGCCGCCGCAGCTCGGGCACGTCTGCTGAATCGAGAAGAACCCCTGAGCGACGCGCACGTGCCCGATGCCGTTGCAGGTCTTGCACGTGATCGGCTGAGAGCCGGGCTCCGCGCCCTTCCCCGTGCAGCGCACGCATTCGACCTGCGCCGGGATATCCAACGTGATCGAATCGCCCGCGACGGCCTGCTCGAGCGTCAATTCGAGGTCGTAGCGCAGATCGGCGCCGCGGAACACCTGGCTGCGGCTGCCACGACGCCCCGCGCCGAAGATATCGCCGAAAACGTCGCCGAAAATATCGCTGAACGCATCCGCGCCGCCGCCGAACCCGCCGCCGCCCGGGCCGCCCTGCACGCCGGCGTGGCCGAATCGGTCGTAGGCGGCGCGCTTGTCCTTATCCGACAGCGCCTCGTACGCTTCCTTGGCTTCCTTGAAGTGCGCCTCGGCCTCCGGGTTGCCCGGATTGCGATCGGGGTGATGCTTCATCGCCAGGCGTCGATACGCCTTCTTGACGTCGGCTTCCGAGGCGTCGCGCGCAACGCCGAGTATTTCGTAGTAATCCCGCTTCGCCATCCTCGCCCTCGATAGCAGGAGAGCACGCCGAGGCGTGCTCTCCTAAATCGCCAGCCACGCTCGGGGGACAGATCTATTTTCGGTAGAAAATAGATCTGTCCCCTCTTAGCTCAGCTGTTCTTGCGCTTGTCGTCCTTAACTTCCTCGAACTCCGCGTCAACGACATTGTCGTTACCGCCGCCCGCCGGCTGCTCGCCGCCAGGCGCCCCACCTCCGGCGCCCGGCTGCTGATTCGCGTAAAGCCGCTGCGCCATTCCGGCGGATGCCTCGCCGAGCACCTTCAGCTTCGTCTCGATCACGGCCTTGTTGTCGCCCTTGACCGCTTCCTTCAGGTCCGCGAGCGCGGCCTCGATCTTCGCACGTTCCTCGCCCGTAGCCTTGTCGCCCAGCTCACGCAACGACTTCTCCGTGGCATGCAGGAGCGCATCGGCCTGGTTACGCGTCTCCGCGAGCTCGCGGAACTTCGCGTCCTCGGCGGCATGCACCTCGGCGTCGCCGACCATTCGCTTGATCTCGTCGTCGCTCAAGCCGGACGAGGCCTTGATGACGATCTTCTGCTCCTTGCCGCTCGCCTTGTCCTTGGCCGACACGTTGAGGATGCCGTTCGCGTCGATGTCGAACGTCACCTCGACCTGCGGCATGCCGCGCGGCGCCGGAGGCAAGTCGGCCAGGTCGAACCGTCCGAGCGACTTGTTGTCGGCCGCCCGGCCGCGCTCGCCTTGGAGCACGTGGATCGTCACCGCCGTCTGATTGTCCTCGGCCGTCGAGAACGTCTGATTCGCCTTGGTCGGAATCGTCGTGTTCTTGTCGATGAGCTTCGTCATGACGCCGCCCAACGTCTCGATACCGAGCGACAGCGGGGTCACGTCGAGCAACAGCACGTCCTTGACCTCGCCCGCGAGCACGCCGGCCTGGATCGCCGCACCGACCGCGACGGCCTCGTCGGGGTTGACGTCCCTACGCGGCTCCTTGCCGAACAGCGTCTGGACGGTCTCCTGGACCTTCGGCATACGCGTCTGGCCGCCGACGAGAATGACGTCGTCGACCTCCGAGACCTTCAAGCCAGCATCCGTGAGCGCCGTCTTGCAAGGCGCGATAGTTTTCTCGATGAGGTCCTCGACGAGCGACTCGAGCTTGGCACGCGTTAGATTGATGTTCAGGTGCTTGGGACCCGAGGCGTCGGCCGTGATGTACGGCAGATTGACCTCGGTCTGCTGACGCGACGACAGCTCGATCTTCGCCTTCTCGGACGCTTCCTTGAGCCGCTGCATCGCGAGCGGATCGCGCCGAATGTCGACGCCACTCTCCTTCTGAAATTCCTTCGCGAGGTAGTCGATGATGCGCTTGTCGAAGTCCTCGCCACCGAGGAACGTGTCGCCGTTCGTCGCGAGCACCTCGAACTGGTGCTCACCGTCGACCTCGGCGATCTCGATGATCGAGATGTCGAACGTGCCGCCGCCCAAATCGTAGACCGCGATCTTGCGGTCGCCGCGCTTCTTGTCCATGCCGTAGGCGAGCGCCGCGGCCGTCGGCTCATTGATGATGCGCTTGACCTCGAGGCCCGCGATCTTGCCCGCGTCTTTCGTGGCCTGGCGCTGCGAATCGTTGAAGTAGGCCGGGACCGTGATGACAGCCTCGGTGACCTTCTCGCCGAGATAGTCTTCGGCCGTCTGCTTCATCTTCATGAGCACGCGAGCCGAGATTTCCGGCGGCGCCTTCTTGCCGTTGACGTCGACCCAAGCGTCGCCGTTGTCGGCCTTGACGATCTTGTACGGCACCATGCCGATGTCTTTCTGCACGACGTCGTCGTTGAACTTGCGGCCGATGAGCCGCTTGATGGCATACAGCGTGTTGCTCGGGTTCGTGACCGCCTGGCGCTTGGCCGTCTGGCCGACGAGCACCTCGTCGTCCTTCGTGAACGCGACGATCGACGGCGTCGTGCGATCGCCCTCGCTGTTCTCGATGACCTTCGGCTTGCCGCCGTCCATGATGGCGACACACGAGTTCGTCGTGCCGAGGTCGATGCCGATCACTTTGCCCATGTGACTGCTCCAGACTCAAAAGGGGTGGAAAACTTAACTCCGCGAGATGGGGTGGCCGGGAGGCAATTCAAGGACCGTCCCCGCGAGCCACGAGGACTTTCGCGGCCCGTAGCAGCCGCTCATTGAGCTCGTAGCCCTTTTGCACGACCTCGATCACCGTATTGGCAGCGACACCCGGCGCCGGCACGAGGCTCAGGGCTTCGTGCCTATTCGGGTCGAACGGCTGACCAGCCGGATTGATCTCGCGAACACCGGCAGCCGCCAGCGCTTCATCGAGGAGTCGCAGCGTCGCGTGTTGGCCGTCGAGCAAGGCCGTCTGGCCCGCTTTCTCCGCGGCCGCGAGCCCGGCCTCGAGGCTATCGCGAACGGGAAGGATCGCTTGCGCGAGCTTCTCTGCGCCGAACTTGCGTGCAGCATCGACCTCGCGCGCGCTGCGCTTGCGGAAATTGTCGAGCTCCGCAGCGACCCGCAGGGCGCGATCGCGGTGCTCATCGGCCTCGCGGCGCAACGCCTCGAGCTCTGCCGCGATGGCGTCGGGCACCTTGGGTTCTTCCGATTGTTCCGTCGGGTTGCCGTTTCCGTTCATGACTATCCTATGCCGGGCGCGCCGACGGGCGGGACGCCTTGGGTGTTCGAAGCTTGGCAGATGGGGCGCTAGCTGTTGGACTTCAAGGCTCGGCCGAGCAACTTGGCCGTGATGTCGACGATCGGGATGACCCGCTCGTACGCCATGCGCGTCGGGCCGATGACGCCCAGCACGCCCATCGTAGCGTCCTCATTCTGGTACGGGGCCGCGACGATACTATAAGAATCAAGCAGCTCGTAGCCCGACTCGTGTCCGATGAAGATCTGGACGCCGTCCGCCTTCATGCTCTGATCGAGCAAATGTAGGATATCGCGCTGCCGACCGAATGCCTCAAACAGGCTCTTCAGATTCTCCACGTCGGCGACCTGATCCAAGCCCATGAGATTCGTCTCGCCGGCGACGACGAACTCGGGCGCGGGCTCGACCTCCGGAAAGACCTTCTGCGCCATCTCGATGGCCTCGACCATCAGCGCATTCATCGAGGCGCGCGTTCGCTTGAGCTCGCCGAGCAGTAGCTCGCGGATCTCGGCGAGACTGCGCCCGCCGCAATAGTCGTTCAAGTAGTTGCTCGCGCGCTTCAGCTCGTCTGCGCCGAAATCTCGCGAAACGTTGAGGATTTTGTTCTGGACCTCGCGATCGTTGACGACGAGGATGGCGAGCACTCGATGGCCCGACAACGGCAGGAACTCGATTTGCCGCAACGCCGTTTGAGCGCGGCGCGGCACGGTGACGATTCCGGCGAGGCTGGTAACGGCCGAGAGCAGGTTCGACACGGACAACGCGAGTGCCTGCGGGTCGCCGGAGGCTTCGTTCAAGCTTTCGGTGAATCGTGCGAGCTCTTCGCCTCGCGGCGGCGTGAGCTTGAGCAACGTATCGACGAAGAACCGATAGCCCTTGATCGTCGGAACGCGCCCGGCCGATGTGTGAGGCGACTTGACGAACCCGAGCTCTTCGAGATCGGACACGATGTTGCGAATCGTCGCGGGACTCAAGTCCAAACCGGGCTCGCGCGACAGCGTGCGAGAGCCTATCGGCTGTCCGTCGCGGATGTATCGGTCGACGAGAAGGCGCAGTAAATACTGTGCGCGTTCGTCAAGGACGTCTCGGGGTCTGTCGCTCGCCATAGGCCCAGGCTGTGATAACGTAGAGCCCGCTTTTAGCGACCAGCACGCTAGCAACGGGTTCCCGCCACTGTCAAGAAAGCAAACCATGCCGCGTCAGTTCAAGACCGTCGCGCTGTGGGGGCGCCTCGGCGAACGCAGCGTGACGGAGCCCGCGCAGCAAGTTCTCTCCCAACTACGCCAGCGCGGCATTACGGTCCTCGCTTCTATTACGTCGGATCCGGCGCGCGAGCTTACGGATGCGACGCACGTCGACGAGCGCGAAGCGGCAGCGAGAGCCGACCTCGTGATCGCGATCGGCGGAGACGGCACGATGCTGCACGCCGCCCGCAACGTCGCCGGTCGGGACGTGCCGCTCGTCGGGATCAATCGCGGCCGTCTCGGCTTCCTCACGGACGTGTCGCCCGAGCAACTGCGCGACGCGCTCGACGCGATCCTCGAGGGGAATTATCTCGCCGAGCGCCGGCTCACGCTCTCAGCTCGAGTGGGAAAGCAGCAGACGGGCCCCCTGTTCGCGCTCAACGACATCGTCTTGCAGAAAGGCGACACCGGCCGGCTCCTCGACTTCACGACCGAGGTCGACAACGTTTACGTCAACACCCACCGCGGCGACGGATTGATCGTCGCAACACCGACGGGCTCCACGGCCTACGCGTTGTCGTGCAGCGGTCCGATCATTCAACCGAACGTCGACGCGCTCGTGCTCGTGCCGATTTGTCCGCACACGCTCAGCGACCGGCCGCTCGTGTTGCCGAGCTCGAGCCAGATCAACGTTACGTTGGACAACGCCGGCGGCAGCGAAGCCCACGTCGTCTGCGACGGCGAATCGCTCGCGCGCATGTCCGCCGGAGACGTCCTGACCGTTTCCCTGGCGAAACAACCGGTCACGTTGTTGCACCCGCGCGAGTACAACTATTACGAGCTGCTGCGCTCGAAGCTGAACTGGGGACGCGCCAGCCGCGATCGGCAGAACGGCCGCCGCTAGCCCGTCATGCTGAGCCTGATCCGAGTCAAGAACTACGCCGTCATTGACGAAATCGAAGTCGAGTTCGGCGCGGGCTTGAACGTCATGACCGGCGAAACGGGCGCCGGCAAATCCATTCTCGTCGACGCGCTCGGCCTCGCCTTGGGCGATCGCGCCGACGCTTCGGCCATTCGCCACGACGCCGAACGAGCCGAGATCAGCGTGTCATTCGACGTCCCGGAAGGACACGAGGCGCGACGCTGGCTCGCCGAACGCGGGCTCGACGACGACGAGAATTGCACGCTGCGCCGGCTCGTTGGCTCGGATGGGCGCTCGCGGGCGTTCATCAACGGCCAGCCCGTGAATCTGCAGGACTTGAAAGCGCTGGGCGGGCTGCTCGTCGACATTCAAGGCCAGCACGCGCACCAGTCGATGCTCGACACCGGCAATCAGCGCGCATTGCTCGACGCACACGACGACCTTGCACCGCTCGCCACGACAGTCGCGGAACGCTTCGCCGCGTGGCACACACTCGTCGAGCAGCTCGAGAACCGCCGCTCGTCGAGCGCGCAGCGGCAAGCGGAGATCGAGCTCATGCGATTCCAGGTCGCCGAGCTCGAAGCACTGGCACTTGCCGAGGGCGAGCCCGAGCGGCTTCGGGCCGAGCGCGACCGCCTTGCGAATACGGATCGCCTGCTGAGCGGCGCGACTGCGGCGCTCGATGCGCTGGCGGAGAACGAAGCGGCTTCTGCCTACGCCGCCGTCGTTCTCGCGCGGCGCGAAATCGACAAGCTAGCCACCGTCGACGCCGAGCTGCGAGCGCCGGCGAGCGTCTTGGCGAGCATCGAGATCGAGCTGCGCGAGGTCGAGACGGTGCTGCAGCACTACCGCGATCGCATCGAAGCGGACCCGGCACGTTTGGCGTGGCTCGACGATCGGCTCAGTCGGCTCCGCTCGCTCGCCCGCCGCCACGCCGCGAGCGAGGACGAGCTGCCCCGCGTGCTGCCCGTGTTGCGCGAACGCCTCGCGGCGCTCGACGGCAGCGGCGAGTCGCTGGAGGCGCTCGAGAAACGAACCGCGGAAGCGCGCACGCAGTTCCTCTCGGCGGCGCGCCGCTTGAGCGGCTTGCGTACGAAGCACGCCGCCTCGCTCAGCAGCGCGGTCACGAGCCTGCTCGTCGAGCTCGGCATGCCGCACGGCGAATTCCGCGTGGAGCTCGAGGAGAAGCCGCTCGAACGAGCCGACGCGACCGGGCTCGAGCGCGTCGAGTTCCAGGTCAAGCTGAATCCGGGGCTCCCGTTCGGATCGTTGGCGAAGGTCGCATCCGGCGGCGAGCTATCGCGCGTCAGCCTCGCCGTCGAAGTCGCGCGCTCCGGTGCGTCGCCGGTCACGGCATTCGTGTTCGACGAGGTCGACTCGGGCATCGGCGGCCGCGTCGCGGACATCGTAGGCCGCAAGCTCCGGCAACTTTCGAGCACGCGCCAAGTGCTGTGCGTCACTCACTTGCCGCAAGTTGCGAGTCATGGCGCGGCGCACTATCGCGTCGAAAAACATACGGACGGCAAGGTGAGCCGCACGGAAGTTCGCTCCTTGACCAGCAAGGAGCGCGTGGAAGAGCTATCGCGGATGCTCGGTGGCGTCGAGGTCACGGCGCGCACGAGAGCGCACGCTGCTGAGATGATAGATCGCGCCAGCCGCTAGGTGGGCGTCGGCTTCTTCTTCGGGCGCACGTAGAGCACGAGACTGTGCTCTTCGATGTCGTAGTCGTACTTATCCGCAATCTCGCGCTGAATCTGCTCGATTCGCTCGTCGTAGAACTCGGTTACGCGCCCCGTCTCGAGGCAGACCATGTGGTCGTGGTGAGTGCGGTCCGCGAGCTCGAACACGGCTTGGCCGCCCTCGAAGTTGTGACGGCTCACGAGCCCAGCGCGCTCGAACTGCGTCAACACGCGGTAGACCGTAGCAAGACCCAGCTCCTCGCCGCTATCGAGCAGGGCGCGATAGATCGCCTCCGCCGACAGATGCCTCTGCCGGCTGTGTTCCAGAACCTCGAGGACCTTCAAACGCGGGGAGGTGACCTTGAGGCCTGCTTTGCGAAGATCTCGTCCCTCCACTCGCCACTCGCTCGGAAACTATCGGGTATTATGCCGGTCCGATTATGACCGAAGCCCCGCTGACGCTCCACCGCAAGTCATGAGATTTCGTGCGTACTTGACCGCTCTTGCGGCGCTTGCCCTCACGGCCTGTGTCTATCGAATCGACATTCAGCAGGGCAATCTGCTCGATGAAGAAGACATCAACCAGGTCGATCTCGGCATGACCCGCAGCCAGGTTCAATTCCTGCTCGGCACACCGATGGTCTCCGACAGCTTCCACCGGGACCGATGGGACTACGCCTACTACTACCGCCGCGGCCGCTCGCCCAACGCCGACCGGCGCTGGGTCGTCGTCTACTTCGAGAACGACCGCGTTCAGCGAATCGAGCGCGACCTCGAGCTACAGCCCACGAGCTGAAGCGCGCGGCGTCACGTCGCTGCTCCGTAGACCTTCTTCGCGCGCTCGGTGAACGCCGTCATCTGCGCGGCCGCGAGCTCTTCGAACACTTTCCCGAAGACGGCACCAAACGGCGATGTGACCTCGAAGGCCAGCGTCAACGAAATGTCGCTGCCGCGATCCGGCGCGGCAACGAATCGCCACTCGCCCCGCAAGCTCCGAAAGGGCCCGGATACGAGGTCGATGCCGATGCGCTCCGGCCGCTTGAGCGTGTTGCGCGTTGTGAAGCTCTGATGGAATCCGAAAGCGCCGATGTCCATCGTCGCTTCGACCGTGTTGCCCTGCGTGAGACCGATCCGCGCACCCCTGCACCAGTGCAAAAACTTCGGGTAGCTCTCGACGTCGTTGACGAGATCGAACATCTGCTCCGTCGTGTACGGAACACGCGCACTGCGCTTCACTGTCGGCAAGACATTTGTCCTTGTTCGGCGGCCGCTGCGCGGCGGCCACGTGTTTTTCGCGGGGGATTCTAGGATCATTGCGCACGCATGACCAAGAAAAAGGAGTCGGGCCCCGCCTCGATCGCACAAAACAAGAAGGCGCGCTTCGACTATTTCATCGAGGACCGCCTCGAAGCAGGACTCGCACTGCAGGGCTGGGAGGTCAAGAGCATGCGCGCCGGCAAGGCGCAGCTGACCGACAGCTTCGTGATTTTCCGCGACGGCGAGGCGTGGCTGCTCGGCTCCCACGTGACGCCGCTCAACACCGTGTCGACACACGTGATCGCGGAGCCGAAACGCACGCGCAAGCTGCTGATGAATCGCCGCGAGATCGATCGGTTGATCGGCCTCGTCGAGCGTAAGGGCTACACGCTGATCGCGCTCGAGCTCTATTGGAGCAAGAATCGCGTGAAGGTCTCGGTCGGCCTCGCGAAAGGCAAGAAGCAGCACGACAAGCGCGACACCGAGAAGGATCGCGACTGGCAGCGCGACAAGTCACGCGCGCTCAAGGCACATTGAAGCGCTTGAGAAGTCCATGCTTGCAACCTCGAGACTCCGCCCTAAACTAGGGGCGTGACTTGGGGGCGACTGGCTTCGACGTGGGTCGCGAAACCTGAGGTGCATGCCGAGGTGCAGATACCTCGTAAAACAGTCTGCAAACTGTTAGTTGCCAACGACGACAACTACGCCCTAGCCGCCTAAAAACCGGCTTAAGCCGTCTGACTGGAGCCGTGCTTGTGCGTCCAG
>Ga0075428_100003212_pt1 | contig 17883 bp, 16 predicted proteins | sample RhiMetdeltSRZDD2_FD_75291 | JGI IMG/M metagenome (GOLD analysis project Ga0075428, IMG submission 75291) | Populus rhizosphere microbial communities from Tennessee, USA - Rhizosphere MetaG P. deltoides SRZDD2 | ecosystem: Host-associated > Plants > Roots > Rhizosphere > Soil | place: USA... | reverse complement strand
GTCAGTGGAGTGCCATTCCCGCTAAACGAGATGGTATTCCCGTGGTCGTCATACGTTGGTGTGTCTCCATATCATATACAAAATAGTTGTCAGAATTACGTTCCGTGAGCTTTCTGACAATCCACTCGTATAATGCTTTCTGCCGTTGCAATGTTTTTGCTATCATACTTTCTTCGCTTCATTAAAAAACAGCTCATCCCAATATTCAACTGCTATCGGCTGGTCACTTGCCCAGCTAGGCCTCTGTAAATGAAATTCTTTACTTAGGTAATCTGCCATGTCATACCCATAATAGACAGTGTCGTTGGGTCCATGATAGGAAAAAACGGGACTATCATTTACGCCTGCCATGACAAATCTGTGACTAAAAACGGGGATGAGTCTTGGCCAGCTATGTATCACGTCCAATGCCTGGTTTACGGCAGCTTTTCGATCACTGGGCTTTTCTCCTAATAGCGGATGCCAGAAGCCGCCTTCTTTTATATCAAACGCTACAAGGTCATTAACAAAAGACTGGCTTTCGCGAAGTATCTTATCAATATCCCCATGCCAATTTGGGAATTTACCATTCTGAGTAGGAGACTGAATAGGAACTGCGATGCTTAGAAGCGTCCTTAAATCTTTAGGAAACGATCCGCCCATACTCTCCTCTATGAGCACAAGTTCTTGCTCGCTTAGTCCCTTTCCAAAGCTGAACCCCATTCGGGTCATTTTGTTTATGATTCCCTCTATGTATGTATCGTCAAACATTTAACCCAATCTCTATCTTTTCTTGTTTTCGCAACAGACCACCACAGGAACAGTCCTAGTGGCAGAATGAGACCACTAAAAACGAGAAAAGCTGCCCAAGCTGAACCTTGAGGGTGTGTACTTTTGTATATATTAACTAAAATATCGACAACAGAGACTGTAGTAAGGAATATCAAAATAGCCAATGTTCTAGTGCTATACAGTACACGGTATATTTCAAAGTTCGGTGAGCCTACTGGATGCTTTTTCTTAACCTCCTTGAACTTTGTTTTACTGAACTTCACATATAACAGATAAATGGTGAGCAGCAGTGGTAGAAGTGCGGTTAGGGTCAGGAAAGCCATGAGTTGTTGTCCTTGCGTGAGGTCTTTTTATTCTTGCCTTTGCCAAATTGTTTATTTATTTTAATAACCACTGCAACGGTAATCAAAATTATAAAAATAGGTGTAAATACAAGTGCAAAACGTGCATATTCTTGATTCGCTAAGTGCAGAAGTCTATATATCTCAAAAATTAAATTAGCAATGCCCAGTAAAGAGACTGCACTCAGAATAGCCAAGCCGAGGTTGCCGGAATGCTTCTGCATGAGTTCATAGTCAACCGTGCCGGGTTTAAACTTGCGTCCTATAAGATTTTGACCTTTAATCCTATAGTAGATCATGTTGGTTAAGTATGCTCCGGGCGCAAGTACTACAAGGATGCTAAAAATGAAATAGTATGTTTCGGATGCCATGATGTTATCTTTCTGTATGAATTACTTTATCATATATCTGCCGCGGCCACTAAATTTACGGCAAGTAGCACTATTGTTACGATAAACACTGTCAGTGTATTTTTGTTCCATAAGCCTCCTCCTGGAATTTGCCGGGGTGCAGGATCGAATGCTTACGATGTAGTGTACTCTCTCCGAGTCCTTGAAACTCGGTGATTATTAAGCGTCCTTCAGATTCCAAGAGAATCCCCTGAATGAAGTTCTAGTCTTTAATAGATTTCCTGGCTGATATCAGCAACTTCACCTCATACAAAACAATAAGAATGAAGATACATACCGTATTAACTACTATGAAACTGGGGGTGGGTGTAAATATAAAGCTGACAAAAAAGCTAATAGCCAGAGCAAGAATTATGCCCGGGATTATACGAACGTACCAGCGCTGATTTTTGAAGAGAGTGCGAGCTTTTTCTTTGTCGATATGCTGCGGGAATATAAAAAGCACAGCAATTCCGAACAATATCCATATTGTGGGTTGAAGATGATAGATTAATTCACGCATTGCTTACTCAGATTTATCTTCTGGCTCAAGTAAGACAAAATAGTTTAAGAAATATCCTATAGTGAATAGGTTCGAGCCAGTAAATACTACGATTAATTTGAAGTCGCTCGTAAATAACAATGCAAAGAGTACACTAACAACAAAAGCTAGGCATAGGTATATGTAGAATGGCTTTTGTTTCTCGCTTCGTTCGAGGTACTTTCTTTTATTCTTACCCAGTTGGGACCAGACCGAACCCATGATTAAGCCTTTTCTGATTTGCACTGCGGTAATACATACAATACCTACTAAGCATGCAATGGGAATTAGTATATTCTCGGCATTCGTCATATATGTAATAAATATAACAGTATTGTCCTTAGTAGAAAAGACGTATGTGTATCTTCTGCTTCATTAGTTTATTCATTGGCGTGGATCTACCTATATCTCCGTAGTAATTCGCTATATGCATCACCCGTGATTCCCGCATCCTGTACATTAGCGTCCCCAATGATCATGTATGTAACAAAACCCCCTACAGCGCCTATCCCACAGCCCGACGCAGCTGCTGCCGGTATACTTGCTCCAGCCGTCGCTGGTGCAGCGGGAAGCCCTGCTATGCCCATAAACGCAAGTCCCGTAACAGTACAGCCGCCACCTACGTTCTTAACGAAGCCTTCTGTCGAATAGCCTGCTGGAGCTATCACGTCGCGTAGGTTAAGGCCACTCCCGCCCGATAGTCCGGAGTTGAACGTAGGTTGAGTATTCTTGAGGTTAAACTCCTCCACCCCCGAACGGAAAATTGGCTTACTTCGTGCCGTGGGACCGGCACTGACCGTAGATGCAGATCCTTTGGCGCGACCACTTCCGCTACTACCACCAGAGGTTGTCGCAGGGCGGGGAGGGCTGACAAAACTACTAACTGCTTTCACTGCCGCCGTTACAGCGGCAGCCACCGCCCGCACTACCGGCGCAACTACAGCTTGCACGAAAGCCTTAACCGCTCGTACAAGTGGAGCGAAAAAGTCACCTATTCCCCACCGACCATTATAGTCAGATGCATTTATTGGGTCAGCTACGTAGACGTACGCATTCAATGTCCCGCCGTCTATCGGATCTGTCTGCAAGAACCTGCCGAGTGACGGTATGTATACGCGTGCTCCCATTTGGATGAAGGTTGTCGTATAGCGATCATCCTGCTTTCGTGCAGGATTTGCTGCCCAGCCCATTGTGTCGTCAGTTGCATTGAGTGCATTGGCCGTGGTTGTACCCTGCGTACCCGGGATCAGCCGTTCGCCGAATGGACCATATGCCAGAAGGGTGTTTGTGCTAGCCATTGTTTTACCTTCGGTAGTCAAAGTGAGCGCTGTATCGCCGTGGTAGTTACGCAGTGAATATACAGCTTGCCTGTCGACATCCGGGTTAGTTGGTGAAAGCGTAAGGCTCACGTTACCCGGAAGTGACACATAGCGATCCACGACTGAGCAATTATTGTCGTCCGTCAACGAACAGGTCTGCAATACTGCACCTCCTGCAACGTAGCGATACGACGAGGTAAGATTGCCTGAATCAAACTCTTTCTTGCGCAGTACATCACCCGTAGCGGTTTTAACGTATTCTGTACGTTTCGTTCCTTGCTGAACAGATGTGTTGTAATCACTTGCGTCGTATCCAAACGTCAGTGGAGTGCCATTCCCGCTAAACGAGATGGTATTCCCGTGGTCGTCATACGTTGGCGTGCCGATGCTTGCATCCGTGCTAGATGTTAGCTGATCTGCAAAGTTGTAGCATAGCTTGTCATTGGTCGTGATTGTATTAGTGACGAGATTGGTGACGACATATGACGTGCGGTTACTATTTTTATGCGATTGCACGTTATTCGCGCTATTTGCACTACATACTGTGCTGTCCGGTGCGCCATATCCATAGTCAAACTTAGTTTGACCAATGGTTCCAGATGTCAGTCGCCCGCCCTTGTCGTAACTAAAGGCGCTGTTCAGCGTTTGACTATCATATGCCTGCGAGGCATTAGTAATTTTACCAAGCTGAGACCGCACGACAGTCTCGTCAAAAGTCTTGCCATCCGAGGTTGTATATACAATTCCAGCGCTACGCCCTAAATCATCGCGCTTCACCTGAGTCAGTTTGAGCGTATTATTTGCAGCATCCTTTGCTTCTGGATAGGTAACTGTAGCCACTCGTCCAAAGCTGTCGTACGTAATCGTTGCCAAGGCTGTAGAGTCTAGCACGTAACTTGTGAGGCGGAAGAAAACGTCATATGTATACGTTTCTGTGCCGAGCGGTCCCGTCTTTTGCGTGACATTTCCATTGTTGTCATAGGATAATGCGTAATCATTACCCCATACATCCTTAGTTGTGACTGTATGCCCTAGAAGATCGATTACAGATTCAGTCATACCCGCTACCGAGTCAACAATTCTCCGCTTCAATGGATTACCGTCAACAGCATACTGGGTACTGACCGTTCTGCCAGCCCTGCCATTGATAGTAGGTTGGACAGAATCCGTCTGGCGGCCACGGCTGTCGTACGTAAGACATGTCCAGGGATCGTTATTGACCCGCATTGCAACCACTCTGCCCGATGCGTTGTAGATTGTTTCGGTAGTTTTGCTGGACTGTGGACCAGTGCTGTCAGGATCTGGGTCAACCTTACCTTTTAGGAAGCCGGCTTGCTTGACGGGGTCGCTAGAAGGAGTACAAGGATTATCTACCAGATCATTTGCACCGTAATAGTTGTAAGAGGTGCTGGTGCCACCTGGTAACGTTCGCCCTGTTTGTCGCAGGTAGCCACTGCCAGGTACTTCATAAGTTGCTGACGCCTGAAGGTTAAGCTCTGAAGAATCGACAGTTGTCGTGGTTGCTAATCCGTAAGCCGGATTGCTGTAATCTGTTTTTGTCATGGCATTACCTAGCTGGCTATCAAAAGCAGTTTGCGAAGTAGCCAGATTGTACGCTGGCGTCAACTGACTGGCTACATTCGTTCCAGTTATAACACTCTGGCCAGGCGCCCTTTGCTGCAACACAACGGCAATACGTCCATCGGTATTGCTGCCGGATGTGCCTGCTTTGTACGCCTCGATAGTAATCGAAACAATCTTACCTGGCGTATCGTTGACATAGGTACCCTCGCCGCCAAAGCGCTCGTTTCCGGCTGGCCAGCTGTCTACTCTTAGCTGACCGTCAATATACAGCCGCGCACCACCACCGGTGAAAAAGCGAAAGGCATAGGTGCCAGTTTGATCGAACCTTATTTTTCCTGTGGCTCGCATCGACAGGCCATCAGTCGGTGTAACCGTCGGGTTGGTAAGGTCAAGCGTATACGCTGGCTCAGCCGCCTGATTCATACTGGTCGTGTAGAGTTTTGGCGCGCCGGTGAGCTTGGTGTTATTAAACACGCTCACAGCCAGGCCATTTATGCCTTCGTCGTAGCCTGTTTGACTGCGTGGCACCTGGCTAGTGTACGCGGCAAGTGGTCGCCTATCGCCACCAAACCACGCTGCAGGCGCTGCACCGTATTGGTCTGTCGCACGGTCGAGCTGGTCGTAAATAGTTGTCGACTTCAACCCAGTAGCATCCGTTTTTGACAACACTAGATCTTTCACTGAATCCCATTGAGTTTGACTACTGAGATTGGCAAGGTCGGTCTCTTTGGTTGTTCGCAACAAACTGTCGTATTCCACCCTTTTTGAAAACCCATTTGGTTCGCTCGCTCCCGCAACGTGCATTTGGGTGGCTCCTGGCAGGAATTCTAGCGTATGGTTGATGCGAGGCGCTCCGACGGTTGGTGTCGGCGCTTTCACGGCACTAGCGCGACCCAGCTGGTCATACGTCACTTCGGTAGTGAGGTTGGTATCATCAGGACGCACGCTGGCAGCAATAGCATCGTTTGCCAGGCTGTCGCGCGTGCTAGTGATGCGGCCAAGACTGTCATAACCAAAGTCGACTAGGTCACTGCCTGGTTTTTCAACCCGAGACAGCTGGCCTGCTTTGTAATACAACTTCGTTACGTTACCATCGCTAGTCTTAAATGCACACAGCATACCGTCTGGTGCGCTGTCGAAACCGCCAGGGACAGAACAGTTGCCGTCTTCATTCACCCCTTTGTAATGGAGCGTACCAAAACGAGTATCGGTCACGCCGTCAACGATTTTCATCAGTCGCGATGGGTCACCCGAATACTCGTACTTCACACTCGCAGGACTACGGTCGTCCGTCGGGCTTGTCAAAGATTTTAGCTTGCCTTCGGCGTCAAAAACATACGTGCGGCCATCGGTATCGAGCAGTGTATATGTGTTGTCTGCATTACGAGCCAGCTGTCCGTCTTCGTTTACTGGTGGTTTGTAGGCGCTCCCCGTCCAGGTGTATTCGTGTGTTGCGCGCGTTGAATCTTCCAGAATGACATTCGCTCCCGCCACGCGCAGCCGTTCGTAGCCGACATTTCCATCTACGTCAACGCCTAGCTGCCATGCGTCGGGAAGCGCATTTGCTTTTGGAGTAAGCCACTTTACCGGAATCTCCTCGCCCTCAGACTTGAGGCCTGGCCCCTTTATTTTTAGGGTGAAGTAAGCTGGACCGGTCGCTTCGTAGTACTCGACTGTGATCGGAATTTGCTGACCCCCAGAAAGGTTCGTCTGCGATCCCCATATGTCGCCCGCCGTATAGTTCCACGCGTCCAATACGGTTTGCTGAGCGCCCAAAAGGCCGTTGTTCACCTTTACGCGTACGCCGTCATCGGAGTTTTTACCAAACGTATACGACCCGGTAGTCGGCACTGTCACATACCCGGTCCACTTAGTCATAAAATTATCTGCCTGCAATCCCGATGCTGGCCCACCCGAGCTCCAGTTAAATGCGATTTTTGAATCATTACGCGCCATCATAAAACGATTTGGGTCACTACTGTTCGCCGGGAAGTTGTGACTACCATCGTCGGTATAGTAGCGTCCCGCTAGCCCGTATTGTGCCGCCGAAGCCTGAACTTCAGTACGCAACCAATTGGGCGAAACGACTTGTTCAGCGACCGCGCCTTTGACGTACATGCGGAAGTAACCGTTTCCCGTCGCTTCTTCGTACGCGGCAGTTATGGGCACCGCTTGTCCTGCCTGTAACGTTATGGGCGCGCCGTTATAACAAGGTGCTGCGCCATAACAGCCGCTAAAGTTTTGCCCGTTCACAGTAATATTCACTGCGTCGTCTTGACTTGCACCGAACTGATAACTGCCAGTGGTGGGCGCAACAAAATATCCCTTCCACCGCGCATAAAACCAGTCCGAACCCACGCCTGCGCCCGGGCTAGAGCCACTGGGCCAGTCAAAATTGATGTTCTGGTCGTTGGTAATTAGCGCCGGCGCGCTCGTAGGGGCGCCACTGTTGAAATCATAATTTGCCGGCACATTCCAATATTCTCCCGTCAATCCCGTCTTCGACTTGGTCGGCGTATTGTAGTCAAAGTTCAAGCCAATTGATCCGCCTAGTGCATTCATAGTATGTGTACCCGTGCCGGTCGTCGCGTTACCTGTCGCCAAGTCGACACCAATCGGTCCGATAGTGTCGTAGGCCTGAGTACTATCCTTGCCAGTTCTTAGGTCGATTTTGAACGATCGAACCCAGTTGGGATTGGTCTGCTGGCCACCCAGGGTATACACATGCCAATAATATGTTGTACCGTCCTGTAAAATACCTTCAGGCACAGTCCATTGAGTCGCTGATGTCCAGCCTGAATTAATCACCGCGCCCGTTTCCGCGTCCGGACTCGTACTCACACGGAAATAATACTTCACCGCTTCGCCATCGCCATCGCTCACCGGATTAACTCTCAGGGTTGGTTGTGTATTAATCGTCACTTGCTTGTCGGCCGGTTCGACAGGCGTCGCCACGGGGGTTGGCGTGTCATAGACAACCGATAGCGACATATCTGAATAGGTCTTGAATGTTTTGTAGGGCACTTCTTCTCCCCAAAAACTCCACACCGCCCCCATGTCTCCCGCGTCTACCGATGCCTGTAGATTATTCGTCACATCGACATCAAAATCTCCAGCGGTCAAAACCGTTGCCAAGTGGGTACCGCGACACTCCCATCCAATACAGTTCGCATGTCCAAAAAAGAGATACCGCTGATTCGGATCCGGATTGGCATTGGGATTATAATAGGCATGTACATTTGCGCCGAGGACTTTTTTGCCAGCCAGTTCATTGTACGGGAACTGCACATAGCTCCGCCAATGCTTCCATCCGTTGTCGTAGAGCGTGCCCGCCTGAATCCAGCAGGTATTCCCCTGGCAACTATAGCCGTCCGATTTAAACATCCAGTCTGTAGCGTCTTGATCCCACCGGCCGAAAGAGGGGTCGATAGTGAGCGGAAACTCGTTATCGGGCAATTGCGCAAGCCACTGCCGGTCGACGCTCACTCTAATTGCATTATCGGCTGTCCTTTGCTGGCTAACTTGGTGCTCATTCTCCACCATACCTTTGTTATGCAACGCAACAGTCAAGGCGCCAAATCGATAGCCATCTTCGAGGCCAGCGATTGAATAGAAACTCGGATTTTTCGGGTCATCGATTAGCTTTGCTCCTGCGATTTTGAAATCATAAGTCGTCGCAGCATCTTTGCTTTTTACAATAATATTTTCTTTTAACAGCTCGCCCTTTGCTTCGTATTCCAGATCCACACCTTTCCATGCGTCTCGGTATATAACAGCGTTATCGCCTTTCTTCTCTGGTTTTGAATTGTTTGCGCCGACAGGTTTGATAGTAAAACTTTTCCCGCCAACCGCCACGCGTAGTCCTTCGGCAAGAGGTTTCATCGACAAAGAAAGCTCGCCCGCTTTAGCCCTAAATTCTGACGGCGGATTGGCTTTTGACATATTGCCTGTCGCTATGTGGAAAACGTCCGCTGGCGAGGCAGGCTGTTCGACAGCATCCAGGGTATTATCAACCCTTTCCCACTGGCCGTTCTTTTTATAATTCCGTTGCGTAGCCGAAAAATTCAGTGTCTTCGTACCGTCCTTATTTACATACGTCGACGAATGAGCTGTTCTTTTAGACACGTCTTCGCGGGCTGGTGTGCGATCTTCTTTTTGAGGTGTCATTTCGGGGCCAGAAGCCGTATCGCGCGTCGCCTGCTGCTGTGTCGTATCTACCTTTTCGGCAGACAGAACAGAGGGTGGTATACGACTATCGCCCAATAAGCCGAGCGCCATAACCTCACTGGGCATGGCGGCAGTAAACGTGATGACGGTACATAGGAGAATCAATACGGTGCGTTTGACTAGCCTAGAAACCGTCCTTTGGGGTGGCTGTGTCTTGGGGCTACGTGACTGTAGCGTATCAGAGTTATTATTTCCCAGAAATATTCTGTGTCGTTTCGGCAGCTTCAGCATCCCATTCTCCGTCTTCCCTAGATTGATGCTATGAGAATACGATACGGGAGTGCACTATGCAATAGATTTACGCATACATGTGTTGTACTTTTGCCTATGAGCCCTGTAGCTAACCGATCCCAACCAACCGCAACTGGCCGGTGCCGAAACTTGCCGTCCATTCCACCACATCTTGAATCTGCTTGCCCAAGAGGTTTTGACCCAGTGGACTTTTAATCGAAATACGGCCGTCGCTGGGGTTGGCTTCGACGCTGTCGACCAGCATGTAGCGGATGATGCGGCCATTGGTGTCCAGTAAATCGACGACCGAGCCGATGGCCACCTTCAGTGCGTCGCGTTTGCGCGGTAACAGTTTGGCGCTGGCCAGTAATAGTCGTTTGTCGGCCAGTTCGCTGCCGATTGTGTCGATGTGGGCTAGCTGCTCGATGTGCGCCAGGCGCTCCTCGCGGCTGCTACTTTTGTCGAGGTCACGGAGTTTGCGGACGGCGTCGTGATGTTCGCGCTCCAGTCGAGCGAGGTGTTTTTTCAGTTCCTTCATGCCTTTTTTACTAAGAAATGTCGTTTTGGCGGTGTTCATATAAACCTCCTTTTCTGTTTGCTAGGGCAACGTATTGCCTGAGTCTAGTATGCGCTTCCAAGCTGAAGTGGGTCTGAAAATGCCGTCATCGCAGCACTATTGAGCGCGTTCAGCAGGTCGCGCAGAAACGGTGGGCAGTAGCACGGTGAACGTTGTGGCGCCGGGCACACTCGTTGCCGATAATGTACCCCTGTGGTGTTCCACGATTTTTTTGGCGAGCGAGAGCCCAAGGCCATACCCCTTCTTACTGTCGCTGGTGCGTGAGGTGTCGGCTCGAAAAAAGCGGTTGAAAATATGCGGCAATGCGCCGTGGGAAATGCCCGGGCCGCCACTTTGAATGTGAAAGCCCGTCATGTGCTTGGCTTTGTGAAACGCAATAGTTACGGTCGAATCGTGCGGGCTGTATTTCAATGCGTTGTCTAGCAAAATGGCGAAAAGTTCTTCGACACTGGCGCGATTGGCGGTAACATGATGTGGTTTTTTATCTTCAATACGAATGCGTTTGCCGCTGCCATCTAGTCGTGCGGCGCTCGTGCGCGCAATTGCAACGAGGTCGAGTTTTTCGTGCGAGATGCTTTGGTGGTCGAGCTGCGACAGCTGCAGGAGTGTTTGGGAAAGCCGCGCCAGTGTGTTCACCTCTTCCAGGTTGCTCGCCAGTAGCTCGCGCATGTTCGCCTTGCTGATGTGGGGGTCGCGCAGAGCTACCTCAATTTCGGTTTTCATACTGGCTAGTGGTGTGCGTAGTTCGTGGCTGGCATCGCTGGTAAAACGCGACTGCGCCTCGTGAGCTTGCTCGATGGGTCGGAGCGTGTGGCGCGCCAGGTAATAACTGCCCACGCCACCCAATATCCAAATGGTAAGGTTGGTAATAGCGAGGGCGTTCTGTAAATTCGCCTGAGCCTTGTGTACCTCGGCTTCGCGGACGGTTTCAAGCCGCACCGTCATGGGAAGAGTTTCACTCTGCAGGTAGCCGATGTGGCTATCAACCTCGCGCGAGGCGATGGAATAAATAACCACGCTAAACAGTAAGCTGACGACGACGATAATAGCCAAATATCCAGCAGTGAGCTTGAACGTCGCCGACTGGAACATTGGCGTCAGCTACTCGCTGGCCTGTATTTTATAGCCGAACCCACGCATGGTGTGCAGCAGCGGCGTGTCGAACGGGTCGTCAATCTTGGCACGCAAATACCGCAGGTACACCTCTATCGTATTCGGTAAAATATCAGCATCGTAGTCCCATACGTGCGCCATAATCAATTCTTTCGAATGCGGCCGATTTGGATTGCGCATCAGGTATGAGAGCACGGCAAATTCCTTCCCTGTCAAACTAATAGGCTGATCGCCTCGTTTTACCTCGCAATTAATAGTGTCCAGCGACAAGTCGCCCACTGTCAGAACGGTCGGGTGTTGTTCGGCTGGCCGGCGCAACAGTGCGCGTACTCGTGCTAGCAATTCTTCCAGCGCAAAAGGCTTCACTAGGTAATCGTCGGCGCCGCTGTCCAGTCCCTTGGTGCGGTCGGCTACGCTGCCCAGCGCAGTTAACAATAATACTGGCGTATGAATTTTGGCTTCGCGCATAGCCGTTACAATCGCCAGGCCATCGTAGTTGCCCGGTAACATGCGGTCAATAATCGCCGCATCGTATGGCTCGGTTGTCGCCATGGCGTACCCCTCATCACCATCATAGGCGACGTCTACTGCGTAACTCTCTTGTTCGAGAGCCTTTTTCAGCGCCCTCGCTATCTTGTGTTCGTCTTCGATGAGTAAAATTCTCATAATCCTAGCATCCCCTCCTTGCCTGAATGTTGCCTTAAGAGCCTTTTGGCTCGTACCGTTCGCTCCAGGTTTGCATGCCGCGAAGAATCGGCATCAGGTCGTCACCCTTTTCGGTGAGCTGGTATTCGCAGCGGCTGCTCGATGAGAGCGAAACACGTTGAATAATACCTGCTTCTTCCAGATGCTGGAGTCTGGCTGAAAGTGTTCGTGGATTGATGCCGTCGGCCAAATCTTGCAATTGGCAAAAACGCACCACCCGCTCGTTAATGAAAAACCGCAGCAAACGCGGCGTCCATTTGTCGCCCAAGACGTCAGTGGCAGCTGCGACCGATCCCACCGGGGACTGAGGTGTTGTCATGTAGTAACTATACGGTTTTAAGCCGGTTTGGTCAATTACCGGGCCGGGTGATATACTATGCTTATGGTTAAAAAACAAGCAAAGAAGCCAATAAAAAACCTCATAAAAAAGGTAAGTTACGAGCCAAACAAAATGGGGCTTGCAGTTGCAGCAGTTGCCGCTGTCAGTTTGGTGCTATTAGGCCTCATCGCGCTACGTTACTAGCGGTAGTTCGTGTAGTTGAGCGGAAAGTCAAAATCGGTGGCGTTTAGTAGTGCCATCACTTGCTGTAATTCGTCTTTGCTGTTGCTGATGGCGCGCACGGCGTCGCCCTGAATCTGGGCTTTTACTTTAGGCGCTTGTTCGCGTAGCAATTTAGTAATTTCTTTGGCGTTGTCTTGGCTGAGGCCTTGTTTGAACGGAATCTCCCAGGTGGTTTTGAGATTGCTTTCTACAGGGGTTTTCGACAGGTCGAGCACCTTGGCGCTTTGGTTGCGGCCGGCTAGTTTCTTGCGAATGATATCCAGCACGGCGTCGCATTGCCATTGGTTGGCGCCGATTATCTTGAAACCTACCTTGTCGCCCAGCCATTCCAGGCTGGCGGGTGTGCCCTTAAAATCATAGCGCGTCGCAATCTCGCGCTCGGTGCCGGCGAACACATTGTTCATCTCGGCCTTGTCGTATTCGGATACTATGTCGAAGGAAAAATTTGCCATGTATGTATAGTACCGCAAAAAACACCCACAAAGCAAATACCCGCCGACCTTTCAATCGACGGGCATTGCCTGGAGCGAAAGGGGCGGGTTATTCGGACGTCTGGGAAGGGGGCGAACAGTTCTCGCAGCCCTCACAGGTGCGCTCTAGGCGCTCCTGCGTATCCACGAGCCGCTTTCCGTCGACGTACTTATACGTCGTCGATATCCCCCTGACCGTTCCGAATCCATCACATCTCAACGGACCATCATAAACTTCCACTATGCGCTCCTTATCTGTAGGACTTAGGGTACTATAACCCTTGCGTGTTTAGACTGTCAACCGTGCCGGGTCAAAAATAGCTTAAAAAAGATACGTGCTGTATACTGAAAACATGAAAGTTCACATAGCAATAGATACCAAAACATTTGTTCGTTTTTGGCTGGTGGTGATAGGCTTTGCCTTTGCTATTCTGGCTATTTACAGTGCGCTGGGCGCGCTTATTATACTAGGGGTTGCCTTTTTCTTGGCCATGGCGCTTAATGCACCAGTGAGCTTTTTGGCAAAATACCTCCCGGGCAAAAGTCGCGTGGGCGGCACGGCAATCGCATTCGTATTGGTAGTGGCGGTGCTGGGCGCGCTCGCCTTTTTGGTGGTGCCGCCTATCGTGCAGCAAACCAGTAAATTCATCCAAACGGTTCCAAGCCTTATCGATACCGCTACCACCCAGTGGAGCGGCGTCAGCAATATTATTCATAAATATCACCTGGAAACACAGGTGGAAAGTGCTATCGAATCAATCAAAGGCAATACAACCGGCTGGGCGACAGGCATTAGTCAGAATGTCCTCACAGGCTTAGGCTCGGTTGTCGGTGTTGTTGCGTCGGCGTTCTTGGTGCTGGTACTCGCATTTCTCATGCTGGTAGAGGGTCCGGCATGGATGGCGCGAATCTGGGGAATGTATAATGACCAAGAACGAATGGAGTATCACCACAAGCTTGTGCACCGCATGTACAATGTCGTCACTGGGTATGTGACCGGCCAGCTGCTGGTTTCGGGGATTGGTTCGATGGCGGCGGGGTTGATGGTGTTCATCCTCAGCTTCATATTCCCTGCTGTGCCGGCAAACTTGGCACTGCCTACGGTGGCGATAGCCTTTACGTTGTCGCTCATTCCTATGTTCGGTGCTACTATTAGCGGCGTGTTGGTGTCGCTGCTACTGGCCTTTAACGATGTTTCGGCCGGCATCATCTTTGCTATCTTTTTCGTGGTATACCAGCAGATTGAAAATAATTTCATCGCCCCAACCATCCAGGCGCGTAAATTGGAGCTTTCTGCATTGTCTGTGCTGGCGTCGGTGACGATAGGGCTTTATGTGTTCGGGTTGGCTGGTGGTATTATTTCCATTCCTATCGCAGGGTGTATCAAGGTATTGCTGGAAGATTACTTGGAGCGTGCCAGAACGAAACGCATAAAAAGCGAGCGGCCAATAGCGAGACTGGCGAAGAAGCTACAAGGAGAGGAGGGCTAGCTGCCCTCTCTTTCTTATCAAGCGTTGGTTAGCTACGAGGCGTATTCCCAAACGCTTCCGCTTGCAGTGTCGCGCACGGCTATTCCATGCCCGTGTAACCTGCCGCGCAACTGGTCGGACTCCTCCCAATCTTTGGCGTCGCGGGCGCGTTGGCGTTCTATGAGTAACTGCTTTGTTTCATCGTCGATGTCGGGTGTGGCGGCTATAAGCTGCAACCCCAGCGTATCGTCTATGGTTTCTAGCAGTTGCACCAGGCCGCTGCGGTGAATCCTATCTAGCGGCATGTTTTCAACCCGCGCAAAGGCTTCGTCGATAATCTTCAAAGCTTCGGGTGAGTTTAGGTCGTTACTCAGCGCTTCGATAATGACCTGGGGTGTAGCCAATAGTCCACTGAATTTATCGTCGTCGTTATCGATGGTGTCGTGCGTTTGATGCCGCAGGGCCGCGACATTGCGCCAGTGCTGGAGCCGGTTGTGGGCGGCCGCAACGTTCTCGAGACTAAAGTTGCTGGACTGGCGATAGTGTGATTGGAGGACGAGGAGACGGAACGCGAGCGGGTCAATATCCTTGGCCGCAAGGTCTGCGAGCGTATGGAAGTTTTGGGTGCTTTTGGCCATTTTTTTACCGTCGACTAAGATGTGTTCATTATGAACGAAGTACGCTGCGTAAGTCGGATTCTGCTGACCTGCTGTGCTTTGGGCAATTTCGTTTTCGTGGTGCGGGAACGCCAGGTCGATGCCGCCGGTGTGAATGTCGAACGGCTGACCGAGGCCTTGGCGGCTCATGACCGAGCATTCAATATGCCAGCCGGGGCGCCCTGTCATATCGCGGCTGTCGAGTGTAAATGGCCAGGCGGGTTCGCCCGGTTTTTGTTTTTTCCAAAGGGCGAAATCGTGCGCGGATTCCTTGTCGTATTCGTCGTTTTGAATACGTTCGTTACTGGTGTTCTCCTCAGTCAACGTTACTAGCTGTCCGTACGTTTTACCGGATTTTTTGTAGGCGTCAATCGAGAAATAAATGCCGTCGTCGGCAATATACGCGAAGCCTTTTTGGTGCAATTCGGTAATCAGTTGGCGCATACCTTCGATGGTGCTGTCCGCGGCTGCTTTTATGAACGTCAACGAGTCAACGTCATTACCAAGGGCGTTCATGTCTTCGAGAAATAGCTGGCTGTATGTAGCGGTGAGCTTTTTGAGCGCGTCCATGGCGTCGAGGCCCGGGTATTTTTCGCGGCTGCGACGGATTGTTTTGTCGTCGACGTCAGTGAAATTCATGACGTGCTTGATTGTGTAGCCGTTGGCCGAAACGACACGGCGCACGGTGTCGGCGGTAATGAAAGCGCTGAGATTACCAATGTGTGCATGGTCGTAGACGGTGGGACCGCAACTGTAAATCGTGACCTTTTCGGGATGAAGCGGTGTGAAGTTTTCGATTTTTTTCGTCAGTGTATTGTAGAGTTTGAGAGTCATAACATATTCCGTTTAGTGTTGGCGAATGCCGTAGATGAGAGGACGCGCTAGGCGCCGGGCATACACGAATTATTTTGCTGTAGCTTCATGGTCTTTCAACGCCTTGTCGGTCGCGGTCACTAACTCCGCGACTATTTTATCGTATCCTTCGTAGGCTCGGAAGCCCGCGGCGTATTTGTGGCCGCCGCCACCGAAATAGCCGGCGACTTGTTCGGCAATCGGCAGGTTGGCGCGCAGTTTGCCAGTTACCTTGCCGTCGGGGTAGGTTTTTATGGCCACGCCTATTTGTACACCTTCCACTAGGCGCATTTCGTCCAGCACCAGCACGCTAGGATTGTACTGGTCGCTGTATTTTTGAATATCTTCCCACGGGATGTGCACCAGGGCAAGTTTGCCGTCCAGTAGGTACTCTATCCGGCCGATCAGCTCGCCTTTGTATGCCAGTATTTCTGGCGATTTCTTCATAAATTCGCGGCGACGTTCTTCGATGGCGCTGTTGCTGGCGCCCAGTTCTACTAATTTGCCGGCGACGAAAAAACTATTAGCTGTGACGTTTTGCGTGGTCAAGCCCAGGCTGTCGGACATGATGGCGATTAGCATGTTTTCGGCGGCCTGTGCGGTAATATGCCAGTCATTGTCGCTCGCGAGTTTGTATAGTATTTCACCGGTGGCGACGGCCGTGTCGGATAGCATGGTGTGCTCGAAACTGAGTGTCGACCCGGTGGTGTGATGGTCGATGACTAGTACGGGGTGCGTTTCAAGGTAATGACGCACGCCGGGTGCTTCCAAAACTTTGGTTATTAGTACATCGGCGCTGGTGTCCACGATAATCGCCAAATCGGCGCTGCTGTCAAAATCTGTCACGACTCTGTCCCAGCCCAAAATGTAGCGCATATATTTCGGAATCTCCACCGGGCAATACAGCACCACATCCTTGCCCTGCTCGCCCAAAATCTCTTCGAGTGCCAGCGCACTGCCTAGTGAATCACCGTCAGGGTTCTCGGCTTGAATAACAATAATTTTCTGGGCGGCGGTAATAAGTTGGGCTGCGGTTTCGTACATAACTTTCAGTATACCAGAGGCGCCGCGTATGCGATACTGCTAGAAAGCGCGCCGGCCTTCCAGCGCATGCGTCAGTGTTATTTGGTCGGCGTATTCTAGGTCAACACCCACAGGGATACCGCGCGCCAGGCGGCTCATTTTGACTTCGATGCCGGCGTCTTGGATGTAGCGCTGCAGAAATAGTGCGGTTGATTCGCCTTCCACGCTGGCGTTTGTGGCGATGATAAGTTCTTCGATGTTATCATCGCGCAGGCGTTTGATGAGTTCAGGAATATGCAGCTGCTCGGGGCCAATGCCGTCGATGGGCGAAATAGCGCCGCCCAGCACGTGATAGGTGCCGTGAAATTGGCCGGTGCGTTCTAGTGATATGATATCCAGTGGCTCCTCGACCACGGCGACCAGCTGTTTGTTGCGGCTAGGGTCGCTGTATAGCTGTGAAATATCCTCGTCGGCATCTATGAGGGCAAAGGTAACTGGGCATGTTTTGACCCCGCTATGTAGTTGGGCAATGGTTGCGGCTAGTTTGCTGGCGGTGTGTGGGTCGCTGCGCAACAAAAAGTAGGCGTAGCGCTCGGCGGTACGTGCACCCACGCCGGGCAGTTTGCCCAGTTCATCGATAGCGCGCGTCAGGGCTGCGGGAAGAAGATTTGCCACGTAGCCTCTAGAGTCCGAGGTTGCCCAGGCCGCCCATCAGGGGCTTCATTTTCTCGGCAGCGACTTTTTGCGCTTCGGCCAGGCCATCACGTACAGCTATTTGCACCCAATGTTCTAGCTCGCTGATGTTATCTAGGTCGACATATTCAGGGTTAATAGTAACTGCTTCCACTTTCAGTTCCCCGTTAAAGGTCACTTCCACAGCCGGATCGTCGTCCTCGCCGCCAGCAGCCACTACGATTTTCTGTTTTTTCAGGTCTTTTTGCGCCTTGCGCAGTTCGTTCAACATTTTCATTTGGTCAAAAGCCATATCGGTTCCTCCATGCGTATTACCTACCCAGTATACGCTATTCTTTCTTGGTTTTATAGATGTAAAAT
>Ga0075428_100003210_pt1 | contig 17887 bp, 31 predicted proteins | sample RhiMetdeltSRZDD2_FD_75291 | JGI IMG/M metagenome (GOLD analysis project Ga0075428, IMG submission 75291) | Populus rhizosphere microbial communities from Tennessee, USA - Rhizosphere MetaG P. deltoides SRZDD2 | ecosystem: Host-associated > Plants > Roots > Rhizosphere > Soil | place: USA... | reverse complement strand
GCTGTCCGTGCCACCGATCCCTCGCTGCGCTCGGGACCGGCTGGCACGCCAGCGACGGCCGCATTTACCTAAATGACTCTACGGAGTGCCCCAGCCGACCTCTATATCGGGCGGCATATCTCCGATTAGGTCCTTAATGCGGTTCACGTAGGGTTGTGTATCTTGACCCTGCGCCTTCGCTTTACCGGCCGCTCGCTTCGCCTGAATGAGTCCCTTCGCAGCCTTGTAACCGGGTAGGTTGCGGGCGATCTTGTCGAAAGACTTTCCGGCGAAGCCTGCCGCCTTCGCTTTGCGCCGCATCTCGTAGTATGCGCCCGACGACATGCCGTGCTTCGCCCGGAAAGCGGCTTCACGTGCGGCGCTAGGCACCTTCGACCCATTCAGTCAGCATGGCGTCGTATGTGCCGTCGTCCCAGCGGTCAGCGTCGAGAGCGTCAGTATCCCACGGCTGCGCAGCCTGGTGCTGGTATGGCGCCGTAGGCTCACCGAGGTTCGGCAGCGGCCTAGTCCATGACGTGAACCCTTCGGACTCGTCGACATAGACCTGATCCCAGCGTTTCGGCATCGGGTTAGGAACGTACGTCTTAGGCGACGGAACCCAATTGCCTATGCGTCCGTGCCATTTCTCGCCCCACGCGAGACCCTGACGTAGCGACAGGTGATTGTCACGGGTCAGGGTGACCCCACCGATATTCGTTTCTGAGTTGAGCCACGCCATAGAAGCGGTCATGAATTCGTCAGCTCGTGCTTGAAACTCTGCTTTCGGGATACCACGAGTCTTGAACCGTGCAGTACCGCCGTCGAAGTAGATACCAGGGCGGAACACTACGAAGTCGTCGTACGGCTCGCCGTCGTTCTCAATCTCCCATTGACCGAGACCGGAGCCGATATCAAGTTCCGGAGCAGGCTCAGTCAGAAATACGGCGTCCGTGGCGAACATGATCACCTTGTGCGGATGCTGCACGTAGACCTGATATACCTTCGCCCGGGTTATCGCTGTGATGAGACCGGCCCATACTGGGTTGTAGTGCGGCGCCCGCCCGACACGTTGTGCCAGCTTGCCGTATAGCGAGTTCAGCGTCAGCTTTAGGGCGATGCCGGACCCTTTCTGCACGCGTTCCATTTCGGCCCGTTGCTCGTAAAGCTCTCGCACCCATTCAAAGGGCCGGCAGTCGCACGTACGCTCGTACGTCCACGTCTCAAAGACCTGTGCGTACGGTGGCACTTCAGGTGACCAGTACCATCCCTCGCCGCCCAGCGGATTGATGATCGAGCCGGTGCGCCCGATGCGGTGCGGCAGCGGCCCGCAGACCTTCCACGGAGCGCCTTCGTACGGCCAGTCGTCGCCTGGCATGTCGTAGCGCAGCCTGGCCACGTACAGACGCTCAGACGGCAAATCAGCGGCCAATCGGCGCCCGTTGCGGCCGCCCGTCGCCTTCCAGTGCGACCAGCGGCCGTGATCGAGACACGGAAGCTCGGTCATGGCGGCCGGGTAGGCACTCTTCAGGTCGTAGCCCCATACCGGACCGTCGACCCGACCGAGCGCCGTCGTTTCGAAGCGGCCGCCGTAGTAGGCGCACTTGGCGAAGTCGAGCAGACCGGCCGGTAGCTCTTCGTGGTAGGCGGCCTGGCGATCCCGGCCGACGTGCGTCGTTAGGGCTCGCCCTGCGACCGGGCCGGGGCCTTCGTAGGGGTGCGCCGACATGCCGACCAGGGCGAAGCGGTCACGTAGCTCGCCCACCAGGTCAGCGAGCAAGCGGCACTCTGTGCGGCAATACGCTTCGATGGCGTCGATTTGGTCAGCGTCGAAGTCGGCCCGGGCGAGTTTCATACGGCGCACGTCTTCGCGTTCGGTCTCGGTGCCGATGCCGAATTGGCACAGTGCGTTGTAGAAACTCGTCTGAAAGAAATTGCGAGTGTCGTGAACGGTGACGACCTCGCCGCCCCAGCGCCGAACCCGAATATGTTTCTTCGGTACGTAATCGATGCTGAAGCCACGCCAGAAGACGAACGTTCCGTACTCCCTGGCGCCGACAATCTGTGCAGCTATGGCAGGATCGTCGGCAACAATGTCCCGAAGAATCATTGTGCAGTCGTAATCGAAGAAGAACGAAACGAAGTAGTGATTGCTGCGGTTCTTCAGTGACGTGAGAAACGTTAGGCACTGCATCGTCGTCAACGGCTCGCCCGTGTACAGCGAGCGGTCACCTGCGACCAACAGCATGTAGTGATGCCGTCCGGTCTCGTCAGTCCACCCTTCGCCGTCCACGCCCGTAAAGATCGTCTCTCGTCGGGCAGCGTTGCGACGGCGCGCCTGGCGCTGCCGGTTGTCCTTGTGGCGATCGCCCTTCCGGCGATGCGGGTTGCGCTCTTCGTAGCGCCGTCGAGCTTCAGCGCGCTTCGCCGGGTCCTTGTACGGCATTAACGCGGCCGCTCACGTGGAAATTGCTGTTTGGCACCCTCAGGTTGGGTAGCCTGGTCGCTGTAGGTACTCGTCATGCCTGCTGACTCTACTCCTGGGTCGTGCAGCCGCCCCGGCCGACTGGCCGGGGCGGCTTCGCGTTTGAGGCTCTGTGTGGCTCTGTGCCGTTCGGCGGGTCCTACGACCCATCCCGGGCGCTCACAGGCGCACAGGCGCCCACAGAGCCGCAGTCGTGGCCATCTAGACCCCGCTCGATCTGCACGAAGTGCAGCCAGCCGCCGAACGGGCACGGTCGCACTCCGGTCGATTTCATCGTGCCCGGGCACGGGATCGCTGGCAGCCCACAGCGCGGACACCTGGTGACCGGGATCACTGCTCTTCGCTCTCGCAGTCGTGGTCGGACATGACAGCCGGGTCAGAGCCGCCCGGGACGTACGAACCGCACGCACCGCAGACCTCGGCAGGCGGGCCGACGTCGATCGCGTCGAGCATGTCGACGACCGCCTGCCCGGGCGTTTCCGGACCGAAGTCAGCGACGATGATCGATTCCACCTGCGCTTGCTCAGCACGCGCCGGCGTTTCGACGATGGCCGCTTCAGTCCTGGTGACCGTCCACTGCCGGACGCCGTTGCCTTCGTGGCTCAGCCGGTAGCGGTAGGTCTCGCTGCCGTGAGCGAAGAACCCGACCTCAGGTGCGGCACTCATGTCTCACCGTCCAGCAGGTCGCTGATCGTGCCGCCGTTGCTCAGGTCGCCCGACGCTCGCACGTCGTGGCGGTAGAGCCGCAAGACGATGCGGGCGAGCTGGCGCGCACGAGGCTTCGTGAAGATCAATGCCCGTCGCCTGGTGCGAGCGACAACGGCGTTGACTTCAGCCCGGGTTGCCGGGCGGGCCGACAAGTGGTCGACGACCTCATCCACACGGCCGCCGTACCCGAGCTTGTCGAGCACGAGCGCCCGAGCCAGGTCCATGCTGTGCGTGCGGGCAGCGAAGACGAACGTCGGTCCGTGGATCAGCCAGAATTGCGAGTCGTCGCGCTTGTCGTAGTCAGACGGCATGACCCCACACAGAGCGTTGTAGGGACCGGGGTCTTGATCGAGAAGAGTCATCGGACGGTGCCATCCTCGTACTGATCCCGGTACCAATCGATGACGCTCGTCGGCTCGCAGCCGAGGTACAGCCGCAGCGCGAAGAGCCAATCGAGAAGCTTCGTCATGTAGTGACCTCCTGGTCGTGTCGCCGTGCCAGTCACGACGCGAGACCGCCCCGGCCTGGTCGACCGGGGCGGTACGGATCATGGCTGGCTCAGAACTGCTCTTCGGCCGGATCGGGCGGTGCGTCCGGCTCTGTCGCCGGACGGCGGCCGCCTCGCTTCGGCTTCGCTGCCGCCTTCGCTTGGTCGTCGTCGACCTCGGTCTTCGGCCGTCCCGGGAACGTGACATCGTACGAAACCGCCACCTGCCCGGGGTTGAACGTCGACTCAAACTGTCGACCTCGGCGCACGGCGACGACCTCATCGGTCACGATCGGCAGCGCCTCGTCGATGCGGTTCTTCGCCGTGGCGTGCATGAGAGCGAAGCTGTAGACCTCGCCCGGGCGTGCCCGCTCGATGCCGTCGTCGCCGTGCCACACGCCTGCGATCGCACGAAAGACGAGCATGTCGACCGGGGCGAAGCCGGTCTTCAGGTCGACGTCCTTGTCGATCCGGACGAAGCGGCCGACGAAGCCGTCGCCCTTCTGCGTGAGTGTGGCCGCTTGCGGGTAACCCTCGCCGAAGACGTCGGTCAGCGCTGCGTATGCAGCGTCGATTGCTTCACGGTCGTAATCGGTCATGTGCTGAATCCTCCTGAGTCCCTGTCACGGTGACAAGGGGAAGGCGTCCGGAGCGTGGAGAGCCGCCCCGGCCGCCGACCGCACGGCGCCGCGTCAGATAGTGGAAAGGGCGAACGCGTCGACGCAGCGCTGGCAGGTTGGCACCAGGTCGAGCACGGGATGAGAGACCAGGGCGACAGACTCGCCTTCGCAGAGCAGGAAGTACTCACACACGGGATGCTCAGCGAGCACGATCGATCGCCAGACGGCTTTCATGCTCTCGCTGCACGAGTGACGCAGCGCGCCTTCGGTCATCGCGAACCCGTAGGTCGGGACCTCAACGGAGTTGACCTGGTAGCGCCCGTCGCTGCGTCGGTACCACGACCATTGTCCGCCCGTGGGGTCGTCGACAATCGTCCTGACCGTCTTCGTCGTCATGGCTCTTGCTCCTGGTAGGTAGGCAGGTAGTGCGGCCCCCAGGGTACCGGACCGGCGGCCGCCGTCAACTAGGGCAGCTTCTCGCTGGTCAGAACCCTGATTCCGTTGCCGGGATCGTGCGCCATCTCTTCGTGCAGCGCGCAGAGCTCAAAGCGCAGCACCCCCCGGCCGGGGTAATCGAAGACCGCCACCGTCACTGCCGGTCGCACGATCAGATCGTTGCCGCAGATGTCGCACTCGCCGTTCATGATCACCCTTCCTGGTCGGCCCGGCGTCGGGAAAGGCCCGGCCTACCAAAGCAGGCCCAACCCGACGCCGGAACCTCCCCCGTGAGGTCGCTCTTTCGCCACTGGGATCAGTGGTGGGGGTTCAGCGCCTCACGGGGGCGAACGTTACTTGTTGCCGCCCCACCAGCGGCCGCCGAACCCGAAATCGCTCGAGCCACCGCCACCTTCGCCGCTGCCGCCTGCGCCGCCTTCGTTGCCGCCTGAGTCGCCTTCTCCGCCTTCGCCACCCTTCGGCGCAGGTCCCGGGATCACCTTTCCGAGCGTGTCCCTCAGCGCTTCGCTGAAGCCGCCTCGCATTTGCTCTGCGAGGTCTTGTAGATCGCCCAGCGTCGCAGCGTCTTCGCGCTTGCGTTCGGCCATCGATCAAACCTCCTCGTTCTTAAACCAGTAGACGCCAGCCGCCGTCAGGGCCGCAGTTACAGCGACCCAAATGCCGCGAGCCTCGTCGATGCTCACAGACTGGTCGACAAGCGCCGCCTGCACGAGTTGTGCCACGGTCAGCGCCCCGCCGATCACGGCGACAACGGTCTTACGAATCCTGCTCACGGGGAAACATCCTCTCTCTGACACTCGGCTTCGTCGGGAAGCCGCTCACATAGCAGACGGTCGACGAAGACGAGCACGCGCCGCATTTCGGCGTTGTCTTCCTGAAGCACGCTCACTTCGTCTTCTAGGTTGTCAACGTGCTTGTCCACGTTGCGATGTAGCACGAGCAGCGCGACGACCAGGATTGCGAGCACGAACAGGCCGGCTCCCATCATGCGGGCGTATCTGGCGCAGTCGGAAGCTGCCGATTCGACTCGTTCAACGGACGTCGGTTTGTGGTCACTCATGATGCGTTCCGTTCTTGCGCCCGCCGAAGAGCCAGACGCCTACAACGGCACTGAGTGCCACGAGACCAGGCGGAGACTCGTAGGTCGACGATGCCATATCGACGGTAATCGAGAGTACGAACGCGCCGAGAACGACATAGGCGGCTCGCAACCTGAGCCGCTGTAGTGCTTCGTCGTCCCGGTTCACTCACCCGACGACTCGGGTTCGCTGCCCACCAGGTCGAAGCCGGGCGCTCCGGCGAAGTGTGCAGCGTTGTAGCTCGCGTGATGATCCCAGCCGATCGCATCGGGCAGCGGGTTTGTCGACCCGTCGCCCTTCACGAAATTGGGGACGGCGATCGCAGCGACGGCTTCGGCGGCCGCCTTCGCCGCCTCGTCGACGATCCAGTGAGCAAGCTCGTTCAGTTCCTTGCGAGCCGTCGCTTGCTGGTCTTCGAAGGCGTTACCGACCGCTGCCTTCACTAGCTCGTGAAGCTCGTCTTTGCTGTAGGGCATGTCGTCATCCTCCGTTGTCGATCCGGCCCATTGTCCGAAATCCGGCTTCAGTGACCGGCATAGGTCGACGGCGCCTCCGCAGAGCGTGACGCCGTTGCGGTACTGCAACAGGTGCGCCTTCGCTGACACGCGGCCACGAGACCAGGCGTAGGTTTGCCAGCCGTAGCGGCAGTGATCGGGCACCAGGCGCTCGATTGCCGCCCAGCCGCCATAGACGCCGGTCCGATGCTCTCCGAGCACGCGAGCTGCGTCGGCAAGGAACCGCTCGACGGACAGCCAGCCGGACGCCGTGACGCTCGCAGGGTCCATGTCCAGAGCGAAGTAGATCGGCCGGTCGGGCGGCATTCCGCAGCGTACGGCGTCGTCGTGCGCTCGCTGGGCCGCCTGGGAGCCTGAAGCGCCTTCGGTCATGAATCCTGCCGTCGTTTGGTAGACCGCCACCAGGTCGAGCCCTGCGGCCTTCAGACGACCGGCTTCGACGGGCGACAGATTCTTTCCCGACGACGGCGTGCCGATGTAGCGCACGGCGAAGCGCTTGCCGGAGTCAGCCAGGCATGCAGCGCCCGGCCGGGCGAATGAGTAATCGACGCCTTCGGTCATGAGACGGCAGTCTACCTAGGGTCAGGGATCAGGTGGAGATATCCCGACCGAAGTAGGCGTAACACTGTGACGAGCCGCCGCCTTCTAACCCTCGTGGTGTGACCGCACCGCCCTGCACTGCATCGATGCTCAATTCGTCGCCTTCGACGAAGTACTGCCGGTCATGGCAGACCAGGTGTGTGCGGCCGCCTGGTGATGCGACGTCCGGGGTTCCCGAGATAGCGGCCACGAACGAGCCGCCCTGATAGAGACTGACCGACATACGGAAGAAATCGGCTCCGGCCGTGTCGCTGCCGGTCGTTGTCATTTGGAACCCGAATTTGTAGGGGCCGGACGCAGGGATGCGATAGCGGTTCGTGCCGCCGTTGAAACAGTTTCCGGGGTCGTAGGTGATCGCGTCCCAATCGACGGTCAGTGGCGTACCGATGGCAGCGAAGTTCTGATCGATCGTCTTGACCAGGCGACAGCTTGATTGCGGCTCAAACCGGATATCGGAGCCGCCTTCCAGAATGCCGGGGTCTTGTACGGCGACGATCGTCGCATGAAACCGTTTCAGGTTGTCGTCGGGCACATTGACCGTGACCGAATAGTCAGACGGTTCGGACGCGCCCGCATCCTTGTACCAAACCCCGGATGCGAGCGTGTCGGTCTGCCCGTCGTCACGGAACACAGCGCCAGCGAATTCCCAACCTTCAGGGACCGACCATGACGACGGGACGAATCCGCCCTTGTTCATCATCGCTACGACTGCGATCAGCCGATCGCCCGCTGCGGCACCGGACGGCTTTGCCAGGGTTAACGGGATTTCCCGGGCGCTCGACGTGAAGAACGCATTCGACGTCGATCGCACGGACGGCGCTGTACCTGAGTCATTCGCCCGAATCAGGATCGTATGCCCGTTGTGGAACGGATGCCCGGATTGCGAGCAGACGAAGTTACGAACGGCAGTGACCGTGTGTGGCTGACGCCGTGCCATCGTTGCGCCTAGCGATATGCCGTCCGTCGTCTGAATCGTGTCTATGACTTCTGTGTATCCGGCAGGTGGGGTGAAGGTGCCGCCCAGCGAGAAGGGTGAGGCGACGAACCCGAATCGCAGTTCTAGATCGTCCGGTGTGAATGCGACCAGCGCCGGGGTTGCCACGTTGGCGCCAGCCGAGAAGGCTTCGGCGCCCGCCCATTTCGGTATGACAAGCGTTCCGTCCTGCGTCGGGACGATGTGGATTTGCTTGCCGTCCTGCGCGGTGAAGACGGTTCCGTGATGCCCGACGTTGACATGCACGAGCCCTGTCGCTGGATCACGGATCTGTACGCCCTGCCCGTCGAAGACGCCGACCAGGCGGCCGCTGTCGTCGAAGATGCGTAGCCCGCCCAGCGGGTCGAGCTGGACCCTGGCGCCGTCCGTCTCACGTCCGGCAAACCATCGGTCAGTGCCGAGGAATCCGACCAGTTCGTCAGCAGCGTTGTAGAACCTGATTTGTGCGTTCGGCCCATCGAAGACGATCCGTCGACCGGACGTGCGTCCGAACGGCAGAGCGAAGCCGTTGAGGATGGCAGCGAACGACGACCTCATCGGTACGACGCCGTGCGATAGATCAGCAGCGCTTTGCCTTGCGCTCCGACCGTGACTCCTTCCCAGGCAATCTCTACCAGGTCGCCCGGATAGACCGGCAGCGGGGGATCGCCTGCGGCCGCATCACCGTTCGGTACGAGCGGAGTGACAAGCGACCCGTTGACTCGTAGCGATGCGACCGCTCCGAACGGTGCATCGAGCATTTCGATAGTGATTTGCTCGATAGACCACGGAGTCTGTCCGGGCACTTTGAACCGGATCAGACAATCGCCGTTCGCATCGGCCGTGCCCGAGAGCGATTGCCGCTTCGGCAGATCGGATGCGTTGAGACTCACGAGCTACGGAAGCCGGCCGATAGGGATAGCGACCTTGCGCGGTGCGGCCAGTGACACGAGCGGCGCATCAAGCGGTCCGCCCGAATCCTGAAACACTTCGAGCCGGACACAAGCACCAGGCGCTACCGGATCGGCCGGCTGTTCGCACGACTGCACGTGATGCACGCCATTAGCGGCCCGTTCGGTCTTCGTTCCCCCCGAGAAGTTGAACAGTCCGTCATGGATACGGAAGCGGATTCCTCGATCGCCTGCCGCGTTCGCTGCGAATGCAACTTCGGCGATGGCGTTGACCACGGTGCCACGCGGCGGGGTCCAGTTGACATGACCCTTCGACACGACGTCTCCGGTCGTGAGCGTTCCGCTGCCGCCCGCGCAACCCGTGATCTGATTCGCCCCCACATTGATGCCCGTATAGCTGATCACTGTCACCTTGCCGCCGATCGTGACCGTGACGTACTCCGGAAACGATGCCGACAACGGAACGTCAAGCGGTGCGACGGACGCCAGATTGATCGTCGCTTGCGGCAGGATTGCGCCGTTTGATCCGGCTGCGATCGTCGTCGTACCGGAAGTAGTCGTGCCCCAGTCACCGACCGTTGTTAGGTGCCGATCAAGATTGAGCGGTTCCCACACGTTGTTTCTGACGACCTGCGTTAGCAGGTTCTGCCAGAACGTGATGTCACGGGGGGTCGCTCCCAGGTACAGACCCCGGCTCATGTCAGCGTGCCCATTGCTCGACGATCACGGACACTTCGACCGTTGCTGCCACCCCGGCTGCCCATAGCTCGTCAGAGCACGAGTAGAGGAACGGCACCGATTGGGGGATGACCGCTCCGGCGCCGTCATTGATTGCGCCCGCCTGGGTGTCACCGATGCGGATATCGCCGCTAATCGGAATGATGGTCGCCACCTTCCGACGCGGGTCACCGTTGAGCAGCCGATGCCCACCTGTCGGGATCTGACGCGAGAAGATGCCGCCCGTGCGGGCGGGAAGCTCGTCGACCCTGACCGGGTTTACGACGTCGACCGGGATCGCCCGATCAGGTGCGCCAGTCTCGCCCTGGTGAAGCTCAGCGACGTTGGGCGTGTCGAAGTTGTACGGCTCGATGACCGTTTCCGTGAGCGCGAGCTCTTCAGCGTCGTTCTCGCTATCTGAGCGCTGCCGACCCCGGCCGATTGCGCGCCGTGTACGTCGTGTCGTTGCCATTACCGGCCCTTTCCTATGGCGCTTGTCGCTGCCTTCTCGACAGTCTGCCCGACCTCGGTGCCACGAGCTACGACGCTCACTCCGATGACGACGACGGCGGCGCCCAGGGCAACGATTGCGGCCCGGCGCCACGTGTCCGGATCGGTCACGAACGTGACGAACCCTGCAACGGCTTCAGTCAAACTGCCGATCGCTCCGGCAACGTTGTCGATGACGTTCGCTGGGTTCAAGTTGCTGGGATCGGCAATGTCTCCCAGGCGCTCGCTCAGCGGGTTGTCTTGCACCGCATCGTTCGCTGCCCGAGCACGTTCCATGTAGGGCCGGTGTAGACCCTTCGTGTAGGTGCCAGTCCACGCCGAGAAGCTGGCACCGCCCCGGGACAGCACGCCCATTGCTTCAGCGTTCGTCTGCGGGTTCTTCAGCGCTTCGACCGTCCACGCCGGATGCGACCGCTGGTGAACGGAGTTGATCTGCCAAATACCCGAGTCGGTCGACCCGTCGCTGTTGCGATTGGTCGCCGAAGGGTCGACGCTGCCGCCGTGCTCAGCTAGGGCGACGGCAACGGCCGTGACAGGATCAGCCGGGGCGAAGAACCTCGCCCAGCGCGCTACTTCCTGGTCGTCCATCTCAGTGACGATGCCAGAGCGCCCGGATTGCGCCCCAGAAGCCGCCCAGAAGCTCCCAGGCGGCCGTAGCGCTCCGATGATGCCCAGGAGCGCTACGGCGATCGTGAGCGGCCACTTAGACCGCTTCCAGCCGCCCGGGTCCATACTCGCCGGGCGCCTGCGCCTGCGTGGGGTAGGCAAGCTCGTCGGACGCTGCCGGACCCATGGCAGAGCCGGTCTCAGGGTCGACCCAAATGGCGTGGCGGGTCGTCCAGTCGAGAGCGACGATCAGCGTGTACCCGGTCACGGCAATCGTCGGATCCTTCGTGAGCAGCGAGATACCCGACACGAGCGCGACGGACGTCCAGAGCGCTTGCTTGCGCTCAGCCGACGCGTCGGCATCGCCGGATTCACCGACGCGCAGATCGGCCAGGGGCGGCAGCGTGCGTCCGTACACGGCGAGCACCAGGCCGCCGACTGCGAGCGAGCCGGTCAGGGACAGATCGGGACGAAGAGCCATGGGAAGGGTCCTTTCAGGTTCGGAAGGTGACGGCACCGGGAGGTCCGGTCCCGGAAGCGTTCTGTGCTCGGACTTCGAAACGGAAGTTTGTGTTCGACGGAATGTGCGCCTGGTGGCTGTTCGATTCCTCAGGCCAGGCCGGGCCGCTGCCGCCGCTCGGTTGTCCGGCAGCGTTGAGCGTCTGCCCGGTCACCAGGTAGCGGTCGGCGCCGTCCACGCGGTTCCACACGAGCTGATGGAAGCCAGGCTTCCCGATGACCGGACCGACGTAGGCGAGCCCTGTCACGGGACCGGGCACTCCGGCCGGTGCGTGCGGTGGGGGCGGTTCGACTGGGGCGAGCATGATGCTGTACGGGCCGCCTGTTGGCGGCTGACCGAGGATGGCGACGACTGCCGACATGGCGGCCGCTTCGATCGGCTGAAGCCGGTCTTTGCCGAGATATTTCGTTAGCGCCGACTGCATGACGGTCTGAGAGAAACCGAGCGCTTCGCCTTCTGCCTGCGCCATGTTGCGCCATTCCACGTTGGTGCGAGCGATCGGTTCGCCCTGACCGCCTGCGCCGCCGACATTGATGCCGGAGTCGACGACGGTCGGCGGTTCAAACTCGGTTGCCGGTAGCTCGACTGCGAAGTCTTCGCTCTCGGTCACTCCGGCCCGGGTCCACCAGGCGTACGCGGCGATACCAGCGACGGCGGCGCCGCCTGCGTACAGCCACGGCGTCTTGACGTTGCCAAGGACGGGCACCTTCACGACGTCTGCCATGTCAGATCGCCACCCATTCAGAACCGATCTGCCGGGGTTGCAGTCGGGCGCTCTCGCTGCCGTCCGTGATCACGGCTTCGTCGAAAGGCTCAGGAATGCGGCGCATTTGCGGCCGGGCGTTGACCGTGCGACGCACGCGTGCCAGCGACGAGAAGGGCGAGTTGTACGGCGACGCCGGGATCGGAGTCGGCGCATCGCCGATCGCAGTCACGACGTTGAGCGCTGCTACGCGCTGGTCATGGAAACGATCGGGGGGCGCCATACGCCGGAGAAGGTTCCATTGCCGATAGTGACCGCGCCGGAAACCTTCGCCGCCATAGCTCGTATCGGGCGGGTTGTTCACGCCTTCAGCGTTGAGACCGCGCCGTAGCGCCGTGTCGTCGAGTCTCGAGACCTCGCCGCCCAAACCGTCGAAGGCATCGGTCTCGTAGCTCTCGTCGTGATGCTGCGCTCGCACGCCGGGCGAACGGCCGGCGGTTGTCAGATCGACCGTTTCGTGCCCGGGGTAGAAGTCGTGCCCGTCCGTGTAGGGCGGCTCTTGACCGGGCGTGCCCGTCGTGCGAGCGACCCATTCCAACCCGACCGCAGGCCGCCCCGCAGGTGCGACCTCGTAGTAAGGCGGCGCCTGCCACGTCGGTACCTGGTCGATCTTGCCGGGCGTGCCGTGCGTCGGGTCAGCCTGGTGAAGCGGCGCCTGATTCGGGTCAGGAGCGCGCTTCGACTGAAGCCAGGAGCCAGACAGGGGCATCGGGCTTACCGACCCATGGCAGTACGAAGACCGCCGGAGAAGACGTCACCTGCGGCCCGGAAGACCTGCGGAGTCTGCCGGTCCGGCAGGATGAGTGTCGTCACGAGAGCGACGCTGACGATCGCCAGTGCGACCTTCTGGATACCTTCCACGGTTCTACCCTTTCCACCAGGTGAGAAGATTCTCGATGGGTGAGCTTCGGTCGTTGTAGCGAGTGAAGAGTGCGGTAATCAGTGCGACGTAGGCGATACCTTTCGCAAGCTGCGGCGAGGCTCGCTCGATCAAAGACAGACCGGCCGCAGCAATCCCGGTGCCGACTCCGACCCTGACCGAGAATCGGAAGACGTTGCCGTCCGGCAGCGTGTCGGGTTGCAGGATTGCGCCGTTTGCCCATGTGACTACGCCGAGAGCGACGATCGGGCCGGTGCTACTTGCCATCGATGCTCCAATGCCACGGTTCGGACGGCAGATTCTTCAGCCCCAGCGCAGGCGCGTTCGCGGCCAGGTAGCGGAAGCCTGCGCTGTTTCGGCTGCGGATGAGTTGACCGTTCCATGAGAAATCGACTGCCTGACCGCGTTCGTGTCGAGACTGTCCGACCGGGGCGGTAGGTGTCCGGCAGCAGTCCGACGAATCCGAGCACGTGCAGCCGTTCGTCTTGCGGAGCGCTGCTTGTTCAGCCGACGTCCGGTAGCCGCCGCCCGTGAGCAGGTTCGGTCGAGCGCCTTCGACGAGCTGGCGTACGGCAGGTGCGATCGACTGATCGACACGGATGCCGTAGACGGTGACGATGTTGCCGGTAGCGGCCGCTGCAACGGCGTTGATCCCGGCTGCCACGTTCCCGACCGTGAACCGGAGTGCCTGGGCCCTGCCTTCAGGTAGCTCGCCGCGTAGGATTTGTCGCAGCCCTTCGACGGGCGGAACGTCCTTCACGCCGACGTACACGAGCCAGGCTCCGGCCAGAGCGACGAGAAGCGCGACGCCGGACGTTCCGGCGTCGCGCTTCGCCATCGGTCGGCCCCTTCCCGCTCAGGCGCCCGCAGCGCTGCCGATGCGGCCGCGCACGATCGGCCACACGACGGCGCCGAGGACAACGCCGATTGCCAGGGTCTTGTAGGGACGCAGGAGGTTCATCGGGTCGCCTTCCGTGCTGCGGCCGCCTTCGTGGCGTCCGGCTTCGCCTGGTCGGACTTCTCGCCCGCCTGGCGCTCGTCGTCGCTGTCGTCGCTGTCGTCGTCCTGGTCGTCATCGTCGGTCGGCTCGACGAGCGCCTTCAGGCGGTCGTACGTGTCGTCCGTGAGACGGCCCAGGCGAGCGAATTCCAGCAGACCGTTCACGACGAGCACCCCGGCGTCGTCGTCACGGTCTCGCACCTTCTGCTCGCCGTAGGTGCGCTCGTGCTTCGGTTCGGTCTTGTCGGCCATGGCTCACATGCCTCCGGTCAGCTGCAAGGGGTCGCCCCCGGCAGGGACGATCTTGTTGACCAGGATGCCGTAGTTGTTGGCGCCGGTGCCGCCGATCGTGCCCGACATGACCAGGTTCGTCGCTGACGAGACCGGCAGGTAGCCGAGCCGGGTTTCTGCGCCCGGCTTCAGGCCAAAGTCGAGATTGAACGGCAGCGGGTAGACGCCACTATCCCGGCCGCCAGCCACGTCGACTGCGGCCGTGTAGCCGAAGTGCGTCGCGATGAAATGGCGCCAGAACGCCCGGGGCCGGTTGACGATCTGCGACGTCTCGTACAGCAGCGTGAACGGGTCGGGAAACTCCGTGTCGCCCTGCGCCCGGGCGTTGTTCTCGTCGCGTGCGACGAAGATCAGGTTCCGGACCATGGAGTCGATGCCGAGGAGCCGCTGATTCAGCGAGCCGCTGGCAAGCGTGTAGTTCTGCTTGTGCCAGTACTGGGTCGTCTGCACGCCGGGAGGGTTGGGCGTGACCGGGTTGCCTCGGATGTCGGCAAGGTTCGGGTCCTGCCAGCCTTCCAGCAGCACGCGGACTCGCACGGGCGGCAGCGTGGTCGGCGGAGTCGTGTAGATCGCCGTCGAAGGGGCGAGCCGCAGGTTCAGCGAGAAGGTCGACGAAGCGCTCTTGTTCGGCAGGGAACCGATGCCGTCACGCTTGACCATCTCAGCCGGGATGTACAGCACGAAGGCGAACGAGCCGCCCGCACCTGCGCCGACGCCTGCGGTCTGCACGAAGACAGGCGAGAGCTTCGCATCGCCCTGGAAGGCGTAACCGCCGTACTTGTCGACCAGGTACAGATCGAAGCCGTTCATCGGGCCGACGAGCGGCTGGCTGTTCGTGTCCTGGAAGTTGACCAGGTCCAGCGAGTTGAACGGCGCGTCTGCGGCGAAGACGACCGTCGCCGCGTTGCCGACCGTCGTCGCTTCGACGAGGACCCACAGACCGGAAAGAAACCCGTTCGGGTCGACTTCCAGTGACGGCAGATCGATGGCGCTGGCGCCGAGGGTTGCCGTTGCGTCGTAGATCGGCTCGTCGATCCGACGTGTACCGGCGACGAAGGGCCGCATCGGCTGCGGCGCCGTCTTCCCGTTGCTCTGAGCGCCGCTACGAGCGGCGCCGTTCGCCCGCTGACGCTCCATGACTCCTGCACGACGTACCACGGATGAGACCTCCGGATCGGTTTGTCCGTGGTAGGCGCCGGACGTCACTTGTCGGCGGAATGCTAGCCGATCAGCGTTGCACTATCGCCATAACGTGCTGTTCCCGCCCCAGGTAGAGGAATTCGTTCTTCCCCAACACTCGTGAGCCGGGATGAACTATGTGTTCGATCAGGTCGGAATCGAAGCCGCCTATCTCGCCCAGCCGTTGACGGCTGCGAGCGTCAGGCTCCGCAGCGATGAACAGATGCTCAGGCGCCTGATAGGCGAGCAGTGGCGCATCGAAGGGCCGCTGCGTTGCCGCCCACAGCCCTATCCCGAGCGAACGGCCGCGCATCCAAAGCCGTTTGAGCGACGTCTCTAGCCGCAGTTCTTTCGATACGCCGACGACCTCATCGACGAAGATCGCCCGAGGTTCGCCGTTGCGACGGGCGGCCTGCGTGTAGCTCTCACGAAAGCAGCGGTTGAATTCGGCTCGCAGTACGTCATCGTCCCGGTCGAAGTCTCCGAGCTTCGGCCAGAGCACGTAGCCACGAGGCTTATCGACCCTGTTTCGAATGCGTGGGGGCGGCCAGTGCGGGATGCGCCGCAGTTTCATGCGCCGTTGCCACGTATCGACGGTCGCATCCTTCGGTTTCATGACGAGCACGACGCCGGGCAGTTCCTTGCTGATCACTGCATTGAGTAGCTGAAAGCCGAGGTACGTCTTGCCGCTGCCGGTCTTTCCGAGGATGGTCACGTGCTGTCCCTCCTGGTAATCGAAGTACCGCTGAAGGAACAGGTCTCGGGGGATCGTGACGATTCGGGTCGGTCGATCGTCGACCAGCGCACGGCGAGCCATGCAGCAAAGGGTACGCGAGAAGACCCCAGGAAGGCGCCCTTCCCGGGGTCTCTCACGCGCCGTGCGGCCGGTGCGGTTCTGAAGCTACCGCAGTGCCCGCACGATCGCCACGACTGCGAGCACCAGGCCGCCCAGGACCATGAACGATCCGATGCAACCCTCAGGGTCGCCCGGGTGGATACAGCCTGGCTTCTGATCACTCATGGTCGCCTCGCTTCCAGATCGGTCATGACCCGAACTCCGGGATCCGCAGAGTGACGAGAACGTGCGCCCGGTGCGGACCGGGTGGCGTGTCGAAGTTCTGCAAGATCGCCCACGACACGCTGACGATCTCGACGCCGCCCCGCTCAAACTTGTCGAGCCGCTGACCGAGTTCCCATTCAGTCTGAGAGTCACAGGCGACGTTGGTGATGACGGCGGTGCGAATCACGGCCGAACCCATCCGTTGCGCTCGGGCTGCGGACAGGTCACGCTGCCGCCTCGTCGACGACGAGCCCTTCAGCGCCCGGGACCTCGCCTGCGATCGCAGCTGCGATCAGATCGTCAGGTGCGACGGCGCCCATGACCCCGGCAGGCATGAGACCGTGATTGCAGGCGCCTTGAATGATCAGCGGTGCCATAGCGCCGATCAGGAGACCGAACGGGCCGACCTCAGCCAGCTTGTCGAGCGCCGCAGCGACCTTCGGGTTCGTCTGTGCAATTTGATCGACGGCATCGGCAATGCCGGGCGCCGTTGCGTTGAGCGTGATCAGATCGGCCAGGAAGACGTCGTTCTTCGTCCCGGCTGCTGCGAGCGGTAGACCGACGATCTGCACGAGACCGAGCACGGAGTCTCGATATCCGGACGGCTTCTGCCGCTTGCTGCCACCGCTTGATGCCTTCGGTCCCGATGCGCCCCGGCGCCGCTTGCTATCGCGCCGGGCATAGATGGTCGGATCACGCTTGTACGGCGTGCCGTCCGGCTTCAGCCCCCACGGAGCGTCTTCCGATCGGGTTTCGGTCTCGACCTTCACTGTGGCATCGTCGCCGTCGTCTGCGATCGAAACTTCGACGGTGCCTAGCTGATCGTCTGCCATAGCAGGACTCCTATCGCTGTAGCGGCGGCGCCGATCAGGAGACCGGCGACGAACGCAACCTGAATCATCTTCCAGACGAACGCCTGAGCATCCCTGGCGAGAGCTTCAGCGCGCTGCCGTCCGGTCTCTATCTCGTCACGCCATCGGTTCATCATCGGCACTACGATAGCCGCATGACACGCATCCTGAGAGCGATAGACGTGCGATGCGGTATGTGTTCCGCTCAACCGGGCGAAGAATGTCGCACTATTGCCAAGGTGCCTATGGGAAACATCACCCATATCACTCGCCGTAACTATGCGAAAGCTATCAATCGCAGTCGAGCCAGGAGGATAGACCAATGATTGACCGTATGGAAGCTATCGCAGTAGGTATCGTCGTCTTCTGCGTTCTATTCGTCGTTATCACGGGGGCGATCGACCGTTATCAGCGTCGGAATACTCGGCAGCCAAGCTGCATTCACGTATGGCGGCGCCGTAGCAGGGTCCGATTGACCGATATCGTCACGACTCAGCGCCGCTATTGCGCCCGGTGTCAGGGCCGCTGGTGGCCGCATGTCCGGCCCGGCAGCCTGCGTCGGATCGCTCGACGAGCACGACGCCTACCGTCGCTGCGGTCGACAAATGGCGTGAGAGCTCGTCGCCGGCGTCAATAGGCCGCCCGTCGCTGGCGTGCCAGCCGGTCCCGAGCGCAGCGAGGGATCGGTGGCACGGACAGCC
>Ga0075428_100003208_pt1 | contig 17888 bp, 17 predicted proteins | sample RhiMetdeltSRZDD2_FD_75291 | JGI IMG/M metagenome (GOLD analysis project Ga0075428, IMG submission 75291) | Populus rhizosphere microbial communities from Tennessee, USA - Rhizosphere MetaG P. deltoides SRZDD2 | ecosystem: Host-associated > Plants > Roots > Rhizosphere > Soil | place: USA... | reverse complement strand
CGATCTCGCGGATAGCCTGCCGGAGATCGGGAACGTTGCGCAAGCCATAGCCGGTCGTGACGACATCGAAGCGCGCGCCGTCGAACGGCAGCGCGAGCATGTCGCCTGTCACCAGCGCCACGTTTCGCGGCCGCTTCGACGCAGCCAGTTCAAGCATGCGGTGGGTGACGTCGAGCCCGACGCCATGCCGAACGCGGCGGGCGGCGGCAAACACGAGATCGCCGGTGCCGCAGGCGAGATCCAGCACACGATCGCCGCCCTGCAGATTGGCGAGCCCGATCAGTTGAGCCTTCCAGCGGCGGTCCTGTCCATATGAGAGAAACGTGGTGATGAAGTCGTAGCGATCGGCAATGGTGGCAAACAACCGCCTGACGTAGCGGCGTTTGCCCTCAGGGGTGGAGATCGCCGAGCGGAGCGTCAATGGACCTGAATGGTCCCCTTCATCATCAACCGGTGGGGCTGGCAGACATATTCGTACGTTCCAGGCTTTTTCGGCGCTTTGAACACGACCTGGCCAGACTCGTTCCAATCGGTCTGCTTCGTCGCGGCACGAAGAACCGGGACGGCGAAGTCGTGCGTGAAACCGCGATCCTGATTCTTGATGACGACGCGAACTCGCTCACCCGCCTTCATCTCGATCGTGGGATTCGGGGTGCTCAGGTCGCTTTCCAGATAGAACGCCATCCCCCTGACGACGAGGGTGATATCGCGCTTCGGGGTAATGCTCCACGCCGGCAGGAGCGCCACGAGCAACATCACGCCCGCCATCGTCGCCATCAGCTTCGTCGAAAATCTTCGCCCCAAGATACTCATCCGACCAGCATCCCCGTCACGTACATCACTGCAAATCCGGCGAACAGACCCGCGAGCACTGGCACTGTTGCCATCATCCGCGCGACCGAACCTTCGCGCGCCATATGTCGAACGATCTGCACGATCACCTGCGCGATGGCGCCGACCCCGACGGCAAGAAAGAGCACAGACCATACCGGCGAATACACAAATCCGCCCAGCCATGCTCCGGCAATCGTGGGGACGCCGCCGATCAGTCCCAGCTTTGCCAAATCGGCCACCGAGACACGCTGTCCTTCCCGCGCCAGCGGCGCGACAATCGCCAGCCCCTCGGTCGTGTTGTGCAGCGTAAAGCCCACGATGAGGAGCGTGCCGAGCGCTGCTTCACCCAGTGCAAACGCGGATCCGACGGCAAGCCCTTCGCCGAAATTGTGGAGGCCGATCCCGACGGCGATGAGCAGCGCCAGGACCCAGCCGTGCCGCCCCTCGGCGGCGGATGACCTGCGGCTGCGTAGCCAGGCGCCGACACCCTCGAGCAGTAGATACGCTCCCGCTGCTGCCGACCCGAACAGCACGACTCCCTGGAACGATTCAGGCAGCAGTTCCGCGGATTCGAGACCCTCGCTCGTCCCATCGACGAGGAGAAATGCCAGCAGGCCGACAGTGAGCGCCATCAGAAAGGCCATCGCCGGAGCCGGCAGGCGCTTCAGAAATGGAAACCACAGCAGCCCGATGAGCACCGGGATGACGCCGATGTACAGCCCAATCAGGGTGAAGACGCCGAGGAATCGCGCATTTGGCGTCGGGGTTGAAACGGCAACCGCAATTTCATGCTCGAATGCCGTGCCGGTTGACGTCAGCACCCTTACGACGTGCGCCTCGCCCTCCACCCATGGATACGGGATGTGCAGCGTTGTGCGGCCAAGGTGATCGAGCACGACACCGTTATCGGCCGTAAACGTCCAGAATGCATCGTCGACCTGGACCTGCGCGATCGACAGTTCGTCGGGGCCGTCGTTGAGGACGTTGACGACAATAGAGCCCGGTTCGAGCGTGAGGCGCTGAAACGTGAGGCGCTCGACCGGCGGATAGTCTTCGCCGCGCACTGCTTCGGCCGGTCCCCACCGAACGATCAGCACGAGAAGCGCAGCAAGCAGCGCGAGTGGGATGAACGCCAGGACCACGTGTCGCATCACGTCAGCGGCGCCTCCGCGCGGAACAGCCCCATCCATCCCAGTTCCGCGAACTCGCTCTGGTGGGCGTGGAACATGAAGTCGCCCGGATACCGGAACGTGGTTTCCAGGATCGCCCGCTCGCCCTGGCACAGCAGGATTGTGTCGGTCTTCTCGCCCGGGGTGAGCGAGGTGCCGGTGCGGTACACGTCGAAGAACATCCCGTGCAGGTGCAGGCTGTTGACTGGATCGAACTCGGTGACGTTGACGAGGTAAATCCGAACGAGCTTGCCGACGGTCACGCGAATCGGCTCGTGCACGTACGCGTTGGCGACCGTGTTGACGGCGTAGACCTCGTTTTCGGCATCGAAGGTCGTATCGAACGCGTTCATCACCATCACGAATTCGTCGGCGGGCGGGCGGCTGCCGGTGGAAGAACGCGGATCGACGATGAACGTGCCGTAAAGGCCCTTGTGGATGTGCCGCTTCAGCGGGACCGTGTGGCAGTGATAGAGGTGAAGGCCAAACGGATCCGCGTCGAACTCATAAACGAACGTCTCGCCGGGCTGCACTTCCTGGCCCGCGAGCGCGCCGTCCATTTGCGGTGGATGCCAGCCATGAAAGTGCATCGAGTGCGGGTGGCTGCCCAGGTTGCGAAACGATACGCGGACGCGATCGCCCTCAGTGGCGCGGATGGTCGGACCGGGTACCTGGCCGTTGTACGTCCACGCTGGAAAAAACAATCCCGGCGCGATTTCAATCTCGCGATCGGCAGCGAAGATGTCGTACTCACGCAGGAACGTGCCGTCAGGACGGGGCGTCTCCTGGTAGTACTTCTGGCGCTCGTCAGGTGCGAGGTCGCTGAAATTCCAGGTCGTGAGGAACGTCGCGGGATTGAACCTGTCAGGCGCGACGCGCCCGACCGTGCCCATGACGTGGGAGTCGTGGGCGGGATGGTGGGCCACACCGTCTCCCTGGCGTGCCTGCCCCGCCATCCTGGCGCCGCCGACGATGCTTCCGGCCAACGAAGCCAGACCGGTAGCGCGAAGCCACGAACGTCTCGTGAGCTGCCACATATATTTTGATCAATCAAAAATACTTCGCTGGCTACCAAAAAGTCAAATGATGACCAGTCAAAGTCAGGTACACTAGGCCGGAAATGCTGCCGTCCAGCACGGTCGAGAACTATTTGAAGGCTATTTACCTGGGGGTTGGGGCCCTGACCGCCCCCGATCGGCTGCTACCCATGGGGCAATTGGCGGCGGCGCTCGGCGTGGCGCCCGGAACGGCCACCACCATGGTCAAGACGCTTGCGGAGTCAGGGCTGGTCGAATACGAGCCCTACACTGGCGTCGCGCTCACAGAGGCCGGCGAGAAGCTCGCCGCGCTGGTCGTCCGGCGACATCGGGTCGTCGAGCTGTTCCTGGTGCGCGTGATGGGCTATCGCTGGGACGAAGTGCACGACGAGGCCGAGCAGCTCGAACACGCCGTCTCCGACCGCCTGATCGATCGGATGGACGAGATGCTCGGGCGACCCGAGGTCGATCCTCATGGCGATCCGATTCCCGACCCCACGGGCGTCATCAAGCCACAGCCCGCGCAGACGTTGCTGACGTGCCCGCTGCATACACAGGTGACGATCACGCGTGTGATCGACCAGGACAAGAGCTTTCTGCGCTTTATCGAGAACCATCACCTGAAGCCGGGCGAATCGATCGAGGTCGAAGATCGCGACGCTGTGTCGGACAGCGTGCGCGTCCGAGGCAAGGACGAGCAGCGAATCACCATCGGGACGCGCGCGGCGTCAAAGGTTCTGGTTCATGTGACGGCCGCGGCGATGCTCCTGCTGGCATGTGCCGCAACAGCGTCCGCCCAGGCCCAGCCGTTTGAGATTCTCGATAATTCGTTCCTGGTCGAGGAGGCGTTCAACCAGGAGCCCGGGATCGTTCAGAACATCTTTGGCGTGCGTGCGACCGACGGCGACGGGTGGGAAGCGGCATTCACGCAGGAGTGGCCGCTTTTCACGCAGACGCACCAGTTCTCGTACACCGTCGGGGCGCTGGGCGCTGACGGCGCGGCGGGGATGGCCGACCTGATGATCAACTACCGCTGGCAGGCGGTAATGGAGAGCGCCTCGGCACCGGCATTCTCGCCGCGGGTGTCACTTATCCTGGCGACCGGCGACGCGGACCGCGGCTTCGGCAACGGCGGACCCGGGTGGCAGGTGAACCTGCCCTTCAGCAAGCAGTTCGGCGACACATACCTCCACTGGAATGCCGGGTTTACGCATATACCCTCGGCCGAGGCGGGCACGGGCAACCATAACCTGTTGTCACCGCACGTGGCGTTGAGCGGGATCTATCGGCTCGGCCCGATGTTCAACGTGATGCTCGAGTCAGTGGTCGAGTGGGAACATCGTGTCGAAGGGGACCAGAAGCGCCACGAGGCGGCGGTCACTCTTTCACCTGGCTTCCGGACAGGGTGGAACGTCGGCGAGACGCAGACGATCGTGGGTTTTGCCGTGCCCGTGTCGATCACTGGCGACAGCACCAGCGCAGGCGTGTTCGGCTACTTCTCGTACGAGCTGCCGTTCATCCAGCCGCAGCCGTAAACCGATCGAAAATCGCGGGCAGGTCGGCCGGACTGGCCGCGATCCATTCCTTCCCCGTCAGCCGCTCGTTCGGAAACATCACATAGCCGAAGCCGTAGGTGGCAAGGCAGCATCGGCTCGACGCTCGCACGGCGGTCTCGTGATCGATCGCTGAATCGCCGATCAGCAGCGTGTGCGCTGCAGTCGTCCCGGCGCGACCTATGGCGGCAACGAGCGACGCCGGGTCGGGTTTCCTCGGGTACGGCCCGTCGCCGCCAATCACCTCGTCGAAGAGCGACAGCAGGCCAAGGGCGCTGAGGATGCGCTCGCTTGGACCAGATGGCTTGTTCGTCAGCACGATGACGCGGGCGACGAGCCGGGCTGCCTCAACCGCATCCTCGATGCCTTCATAGGCGCGCGTATGTTTCGTCAGCCGGCCATCGTAAATCTCGAGGAACCGCGGCAGCCCGCCAGGCACGTCGCCAAGACCCGCCGCCGCGAGCGCGCGCTTGACGAGCACCGCTGCCCCTTCGCCGACCATGCGGCCGATCGCGTCCTGGGGAAGCGGCGTGCCACCGAGTTCGGTGATGACCTGGTTGGCGGATTCGGCGAGGTCGCGGCGGGAATCGATCAGCGTGCCATCGAGATCGAAGGCGATCAGCCGCTGTACGTCGCCCATGACGAAGGGGTCTCCCACACCGTCACGCGGGACACGGGCAGCCCCTGCTCGCGGGAGATGTCGAATAGCAGACGCGCGATCCGCTCGACGGTGGGATTGCTCTCCAGCAGATACACCGGCTCGCCCAGCGTCTGCAGCGCATCCACCAGCGGGTCGTCGCGTCGGAGAATCATGCGGTGGTCGAGCTCGCGGTCGATCCAGCTCTTCACCCGCTGCTTGATGTCGGTGAAATCGACCACCATGTTCCGCTTGTCGAGCGCCTCGGTGCGCACTTCGATTTCGGCCACCGCGTTGTGGCCGTGCGGATGCTTGCAGACGCCGTCGTAATCGAGCAGCCGATGGCCGTAGCAGAAGTCTATGCGCTTGGTAACGGAGTACATCGCCCAGTAATCTTAACGAAATGCCGCCGACCGCCGTGCTTCTTTCCGCGGGACTCGACAGCGCCGTGCTCGCGGCCGTCGAAGCCCGCGCCGGACTCGTCCAGCCGCTTTACATCAGCACGGGCCTAGCGTGGGAGCGAGGTGAGCTTGCGGCGCTGGATCGGCTGCTCGCGAGTGCGCCGTTTGCCGCGAACGTGGCACCGGTGGCACGGCTGTCGTTCCCGATTGAGGACCTGTATCCGGCGACGCATTGGGCATTGCGCGGCACTCCGCCTGCCTTCGACACGGCGGACGAAGACGTGTACCTGACGGGACGCAACGTCGTGCTACTGAGCAAAGCCGCCATTTACTGCGCGCAGCATCGCATCGCCCGAATCGCGCTCGGCCCGCTGGCCGGCAACCCCTTTCCAGACGCCACCCCGCAGTTCTTCGAGACGATGGCCCGCGCGCTGTCGCTCGGCCTCGATCACACAATCGTGGTCGACACACCATTTCTTTCGATGGAGAAGAGCGACGTGATCCGGCTGGGGGTTGAGCTGGGGGTTCCGCTGGAGCTGACGCTGTCGTGCATGAATCCGCAGGAGGGCCGCCACTGCGGCCAGTGCAGCAAGTGCCGCGAGCGCCGTGACGCCTTCCACGAGGCAGGCGTCGCCGATCCGACGACCTACGCGTCCGCGCCGGTTCGATAAACCTCGACGCCGTCGATCATCGTCCGGACGACGTTGAACTGCCGATCGAGGATGACGACGTCCGCGAACGCGCCTTCGGCGAGCAGGCCGAACCCCGGCAATCCTAGCTCCTTTGCCGGCGTCGTCGCGCACATCACGCACGCTTCGGCCACAGAAAAGCCAAAGCTGTTCACAATCGTCCGAAACGCGCGGTCCATCGTCAGCGTACTGCCCGCCAGCGTCCCCTCGTCCAGGACGGCCGCCTGATCGGTGACACGAATGCGCCGACCGCCCAGCATTGCGGTCGCGCCAACGGCGAGGCCGGCCCCCGCGGTGCCATCGGTGATTGCCATGATCCGGCCGACGCCCTTCGATGCGATCGCGATGCGGCTCATCGACGAGTGGACGTGGTAGCCATCGCAAATCAACTCGGCGGCCACTTCCTCGCGCGCCAGGATCGCACCCGCTACGCCTGGAGCGCGGTGAGTAATCGGCGCCATGCGGTTGAACAGATGCGTGGCGTGCCGCGCCCCGGCATCGATCGCGGCCATCGCTTCCTCGAGGCTGGCGCCCGTGTGTCCGAGCGAGACGCGGTGGCCGGCCGCGACCAGTGCGCGAACGAGATCGATGCCGCCCGGCAATTCCGGCGCAAGCGTCACGATGCCGACGTCGGCCCGCGAGCCGGCAATGACAGTCAGGATGTCAGCGGCGGAGAAGTCGCCTTCATGGCCCGCGTCGTCCTGTGGCAGCCGCAGGCAGTCCGCGGGCTGGGCACCGCGATACTCGGGGTTGATGAAATTGCTTTCGAGGTGCGCCGGCAGCACGCGCGCGCTCGTGGGCGGCCGTTTCGCACGCAGCGGAGCCACCTGTCTCAGGACGCCGCGGAGCGCGTCGGGTGAACATGCCACCGTCGTGGGACAGAACGAGGTAACGCCGTACTGCGGCAGCAGCGCCGCCATTGCCGCGACAGGATCGCCGTCGTTCAGCGTGTCGTGCCCCTCCACGCCGTGGACGTGCACGTCGATGAACCCGGGCACGACGTAGCACTCAGCGGCCGGGATAATCGCGGCACCAGGAGAATCGACCCGCGCCGCAGCCTCAATCGCCGTGATTCGATCGCCGTCGATGACGAGGGACGCGCTGGTGAGAATCCGGTCCGGCAGGACAATGTCTCCGCCGGCAATGACGATCACGGTTGGATATTCCCGGCGCCGGGCCAATCGACGTGAACGTGCAGCTTGCGCCCTTCGAGCGGCAGCACTTCCGGCTGAAAGAGCTCGACGTCGAGGCGCGTCAGCAGCTTCATGTAACCGCTCGCGTCCGGCGCCGTCATGACCAGGACGCCGCCGCTCTCGGCCGGCGGAAACCTGCGGTCATCCAGGTAGTCGCGATCGAAGCTGATCAACGTCCGCCGCAGCTCCCGTGCCAGGCGATAGTGGTCGGCGTCGGGTGCGCGGCGCAGGTCGTCGTGCTCCATCACGAACAGGACGTCCCACTGCAGCTCGCTGCGCATGAAGGCGACCAGACCGGCGGGAATGTTGGCGTCGACGTAGACTCGCGGCTGCCCCGCGATGCGCGCAGCGTGGGCGCCGAGCTCGGACGCGAGCGTCCCCATCAGCGATGCCGCTCCAGATCGGGCATCGTGTCCGTCGTCTCCTCCGGCGCCGGGTGGTCCCGCTTGGCCGCGCGCGCCTCGGCCTTCAGCGCGGCGACGAGCTGGTCGCGCTTGTGCACCAACTGCTTCCGCGCGCGCCGTCCGATCGGGGCGCCGACGACGTATTCACAGAACAGCGGGAAGGCGATGGTGGAATCGCAGTAGGCGACGACCGTGTCGGGCAGCACACCCGGGTTGACCTTGCCCCAGCTCACCGCTTCGGCGGGCGTCGCGCCGGACAGACCCCCCCACACCACCTGGTCGGTCGTGAGCTGGATGAAATAATCGTTTCCGCCTTTGGGGATTCCGTACACCTCCCACAGCGTTGGCTGTCCCTGCAGGTAGAAGTTCTTCGGCGAGCCCCCGCCGAGGATCACGCAGCCGTTCTTCTTGCCGGCCAGGATAAACGCGCACACTTCGTTCACGTCCTTGTTCGGATCCACCATCAGGCGGCTGTCGTTCATCAGCTCGTGGAAGGCGACGTTCATGCCGATCGAGCTGTCGCCTGGCGACGAGGTGTAGATCGGGACGCCGTACGCGGCCGCTGCCGCCACCACGGAGTACTCCACGCAGGCTGGCTGCCGCTCGAGAAGATCGCGCCCGAGCGCGTAGTGCAGTTCGGCAGTCGAAACCGGACCATTCGCGCCCCATCGCACGAGGAACTCGCGGATGTAGGCGTCCGTTTCCAGCAGCACGGTAGCAGGAAACAGGACGTCATAAATGCGGATGACGCCCTCCTCGTACAGCTCCACGTCGTTGACGAACGGCGATCCGCGATGGAGGGTGAAATTCAGCGCATAGTGCAGGTCGTGATACAGATTCGCGCCGGTGCTGATGATGAAGTCCACGAGCCCGCGCTCCATCAGCTCCACCATGCAGCCGCCAAGGCCTGCCGGCGTGAGCGCGCCGGCGACCGTCAATCCGATGGTCGTGTCGTGCTCGGGGAGCAGCATCTTGTCAGTGAAAATCCGGCACGCTTCGCCGAGCCGGGCCGCGTTGAATGCCTGAAATCCGTCGTCAATCAGCTGCCGGACATCAGCGCTGCCGCGGGGCCGGTAGTAGCGGATCGGACGGCCTGAAAGGTAGTCGGCGCGGGTTTTCTGCTGCGCGCCTGGCGCACGGTGGGGCACGCCGCTAGCTTACCTTGACCGTGCTGTCGGGTGGCCCCGGATCGGCCGATAGACGGGCAATACCTCCGTGGATGAGATAAGCACGCTACCCCGGCGCCATGCGACGCTTCGGTCCGAACCTTCCTCGGACGAGGAATCGCGCTTTCGCAATCTTGTGCAGTCCCCGCTGCGCGCGGGACTGCTGCGCTTTCTGAGCGCCCGCCCCGACGAGGCCTTCGAAGTCGAGGCGCTGATGTCGACCTTCGGCCGCATGCGGCTCGACGTCGACAACTGTCTCAACGAGCTCGTCGAATTCGGCGTCGCCCGCTGCATCCCCGGACCGCCGCCGCGCTACCTCGCCCATCGTCCCGACGACGAGGCGATGGCGCGCCTGCTCGACACGTTCCTCGAACGACGCGCCGCCATCAGCACCGAAGACCAGGCGCCGTCCGTGCAGCGCTTCCGCGAAATGATCGGCCGCGACGAGAAGATGCTGATCGTCTTCGAGTGGATCCGCACTGCGGCGAAGTCGGACATCTCGGTCCTCATCCTCGGGCCGACCGGATCGGGCAAGGAAGTCGTGGCGCGGATGATTCACGAACTGAGCCGGCGCGCGAAGGAGCGCTTTCAGGCGGTGAATTGCGCTGCGCTGCCCGACACGCTGTTCGAATCCGAGCTGTTCGGCTATGAAAAGGGCGCCTTCACGGGCGCCCACGACCGTAAGCCCGGCCGCCTCGAACTCGCCGATCACGGAACGCTGTTTCTCGACGAAATCGGCGACCTCTCGCTCGTGGCGCAGGCCAAGCTGCTGCGTGCGCTCGAAGATCGCCGCTTCGAACGCCTCGGCGGCCAGAAGGCGGTGCAGGTCGATTTCCGGCTGATCTCCGCGACTAACCGGCCGCTCGATTTGTTCGTGCGCGACGGGCGCTTCCGCGAAGACCTCTACTACCGCGTCAATGCGTTCGCGATCCGGCTGCCGTCGCTGCGCGAGCGGCCAGTCGACATTCCGGTGCTCGCCTCGCGGTTTCTCGCCCGCTACTGCGCGACCAACGGCCTGCCGCTCGACGCCAAGACGTTTTCGCCGGAAGCGGTCACCCAACTGCAGACCTACCCGTGGCCGGGGAATATTCGCGAGCTGGAGAGCACCGTCTCGCGTGCCGCGCTGTCGGCGCCGGGCCGCGTCATTCGCGACTCCGACATCGAGTTCCTGCATGCCCACGCGTCGCCGGCGTCGTACGCGCCGCCGCGGCTTCCCACGCTCCGCGAGGCCGAGCGCGCCCACATCGTCAGGGCGCTCGAGACCGCCGCATGGAACAAGAAGGAAGCGGCGCGGATCCTCGAAATCAGCCGCGGCACGCTCTATCGCAAGATCGTCGAATACGGGCTCGAGCCGGAGGCAAAGGCGCCGCGCACTGGCACTTCCAGTTAGCAAGTTCTGCCACCATCTGCGTGCGTCGCGTGTGCAATCTCTGCACACTTCCTACCCGGAATTGCACGCAGCCACTTCCTGAACCAGCGCGCTCAAGCACGGGCAACAACCTGTCGGCAGAGGGGTTAGGCGCCCAGGCCCGGTTGAAACCGCCAGCTCGGCAGCTCTTTTGCCAAGACGCACCGCATCCAGTTCTCACGATGACGTTCTCTGGCCGTCTTGGTCTCGTTCCGTGGTTCGCCCTATTCGTGGCGGGGAGCGCCGTGGTGTGTCCGACCGCCGCAGCCGCCCAAACCGTCCGCGACGGCAAGCTCGGGCCGATGCTCGAGGTGCGGTCGCGTCAGTTGGCGGGCCGGTCGCGGGTGATCGTGGAATTCAAGAACGAGCCGGATGCGCGAGTTCTCACGGGTACCCGGGGCGCGGCCGGCCGACAGCTTCTTTCCGCGCGCGCACAGGTGGTCGACGTCGAGAACCTGGCGCTCACCGATCTCGTCAGTCATCCCCAGGTCGCGCGGATGCACATCGATCATCCGGCGTTCGCGACGATGGAGCGGACCGGGGCGGCGATTGCCGCGACGATTGCACGGCAGTCATTTCGCCTGACCGGGAAGGGGATCGGCGTCGCCGTCATCGATTCCGGCATCACCGCCTGGCACGACGATCTTTATCTCGCTGGCGTCGAATCGCCGCGAGCGGCACCCCGCATCGTCCACTTCAAGGACTTCACGAAGCCGTCGAATCCGCGCATCTGGATGCCGGAGCAGCCGTCCGACGAGTACGGGCACGGTACGCACGTCGCCGGAATCATTGCCGGCAACGGCTTCGACTCGAACGGGGCGCGCAGCGGCATCGCGCCCGGCGCGAACCTGATTGGACTCAAGGTCCTCGACGACAACGGGCAGGGCTACATCAGCGACGTCATCGCCGCGATCGACTACGCGATCGCGGTCAGGAAGACCTACAACATCCGCGTCATCAACCTGTCTGTGGCGTCGGGAGTATTTGAATCCTACGAAACCGACCCGCTGACGCAGGCGGCCCGGCGCGCGGTCGACGCCGGCATCGTCGTGATCGCAGCGGCCGGCAACATCGGCACGAATGCGCAGGGCGACGTGCTGTACGGCGGCATCACCAGCCCCGGGAACGCGCCCTGGGTGCTGACCGTCGGCGCCGCGAGCCACGGGGGAACGGCCGCCCGCAGCAACGATACCCTCGCACGGTTCAGTTCGCGGGGCCCCACCTGGATCGACTTCGCGGCCAAGCCGGACCTCGTCGCGCCCGGTGTGGGCATCGAGTCGCTGGCGGATCCACACAGCAGGCTGTACGCATCGTTCGGCGACTATCTGCTCGATGGCGTCCGGAGCACCGCGTACAAGCCGTACCTGAGCCTCACTGGGACGAGCATGGCCGCGCCGGTGGTCGCCGGGACTGTGGCCTTGATGCTCGAGGCCAATCCGAACCTCACGCCCAACGCGGTCAAGGCCATCATGCAGTACACGGCGGAGGTCCGCGAAGGGGAGTCGCTCCTGGCACAGGGCGCGGGGCTTCTCAACGCCCTTGGCGCGGTACGGATGGCGACATATGTCGGCGCCGCGAAGAGGGGTTCGCTGGTCGCCTCGGACACGATCGAAGCGGAGCGCATCGCCTGGAGCCGCCACATCATCTGGGGCAACGACCGCGTCACCGGAGACCTCGCGATGCTGGCCAGCAACCTGTGGGCGCTCGGCGTCACCTGGGGCGCGGAAGCCGCCAACATCGTGTGGAGCGAGCACGTCCGGGCAGACAACATCGTCTGGAGCGAGGACTGCGGCGGCGCCGATTGCGAGGGCGTCGTGTGGGGCGCGCGCAGCGAGGACGGGTCGGTGTGGGGGACGGCAGGCGCCTCCGACAAGGTGGCATGGAACACCGACAACATCGTGTGGAGCGAGGCTCAGTCGCAGAACATCGTCTGGAGCGAGGCACTCCCCGACAGCATCATCTGGAGTCCCGTCGAGTACAGGCGCCGGACATGGGCCGGGCCGGAATGAGGAAGAGTCATGAAGAGGCGCATCACGATCATCTGGCTGCCGGCGCTGTCGAGGTAAGTGCGCGGGAGCTGAGGCGTACAATCAAGATCTCGATCGGCCGATGAGCCACAGGCCGTTTACGATCCCCGATCGCGCAGGCAGCGCGCTCGCCGTTTCCAGTGCGGCACTCGCGGCATGCGGGGCCGCGCTCGCGGCGTCAGTGCTGTCGTTTTCGATCTTGTGGCTCGTCCCCCTTGCCCTGGCAACGCTGTATCTGGTTTACGAGGGACATCTCCGCCGGATCGAAGAGGAGCGCCACAACTGTCAGCAGATGGCCGATCTGCACCTGGCGACGATCGAAGCGCTCGCGGGCGCGATCGACGCGAAAGATCAGACCGCTCCTGAACACATCCGCCGCGTGCAGGCGTACGCCGCGGGGTTGGCCCGCACGCTCGGCATGACGGACAACGAGGTGCAGGCCGTCCGCACCGCCGCGCTCCTCCGCGACATCGGCAAGCTCGCGATCCCGGAACACATCCTCGCGAAGCCGGGGCCATTGACGCCGGAAGAATTTCAGAAGGTCCAGATTCACCCCGAGGTGGGCGCTGAGATTCTTCGATCGGTACCGTTCCCCTACCCGGTCACACCGTTGATCCTGAGCCACCACGAACGGTGGGATGGCCGCGGCTATCCGTCTGGCCTCAAGGAGGATGCGATTCCACTCGGCGCGCGGGTCGTCTGCATTGCCGACTATTTCGTGGCGCTGACGTCGGACCGGCCCTATCACAAAGCCATCAGCCCCGACGCCGCCGTCGCGCTGCTGCAGCAGGAAGCCGGGAAAGCGCTCGACCCGCGCATCGTCGATGTGTTCGTGAACGCACTGCCACGGCTGGCGGCGGATACGGAAGACACGGATACGCTGGATGCGGCGACCGCGCAGGCGCTGCGCGCCGCCGGCCCGCCGCGGCCCCGGCGTGCGAAAAAACTGCCCGACGGGCCGCGTGCGTCGGTATTTGACGATATCGCGCACGCGCACCGCGAAATCTACGCGCTCTACCAGATCTCTCAGGCGATGGGCACGAGCCTCGGCCTTTCGGACACGATGTCGCTGGTCGCCGGGAAGCTCTCGAGCCTGGTGCCGTTCTCGGCCTGCGCGTTGTTTGTGTATTCCGAGTCGACCGAACGGCTGCACTGCCGGTTTGCAACCGGAACGGATTCGGAATTGATGCAGCAGCTCGAAGTGCGAACCGGCCAGGGGCTTAACGGCTGGGTGGCGCGCAACCGGCGTCCGCTGGTCAATGCGCGGCCAAGCGCGGATCTCGAAGCCATGGGCTCCAACGCGCCGACGGTACTCCAGTCTGCGCTCGTCTGCCCGCTGGTGATTGGCGAGCGCCTGATCGGGACGCTCGCGGTCTACCACGTCGAACCGAGCTTCTATCGCGAAGACCATCGCCGCCTGCTCGAGCGGGTGTGCGAACAGGCCGGCGCGGTCGTGCACAATTCGGTGATCTTCGAGCAGACCCAGGAGGATTCGCTCACCGATCCACTTACCGGGCTGCCCAACACGAGGTCGCTGTTCAACCACCTGACGCGCGAGCTGGCGCGAGCCGAGCGTTTGCAGTCGGAGGTCGCACTGGTGGTGATGGACCTCAACGACTTCAAGGAAATCAACGACCACTTCGGCCACCAGTTCGGAGACATCGCACTGCAGCAGGTCGGGAACGTGCTGCGGACGACCATCAGGCCGTACGACATGTGCGTTCGCTACGCCGGGGACGAATTCATCGTCGTGCTGTCAGGATGCGCGCGCGGAGAGGCCGAGCACAAGCGCGCCGAACTGCAGAATGCGGTCAACGCCATCGTCATCGAAGCGCCGCCCGGCGAGCGCGTCACGCTGTCGATCAGCGCCGGCGTCGCCGTCTACCCGCACGACGGCCAGACCTACGAAACGCTCCTCACCAAGGCGGACGCCCGGATGTACAGCGACAAGAGCGGCCGCAAGGGCGACACGACGCGGCGGTTCACGATCCCGACCGCGATCACCGGCGGACGCGCCTAATTTTTCTTCCTGTCATCTTCGGAGCCGCCTTCCAGCAGGTTGGGCAGCGCTGATCCCGGCGATGGCGCGATCACCCCGGCTTTCGCATACGTCAGCAGCTTGTCGCGGGTGTCGACGATGTCGAGGTTGCGCATCGTCAGCTGCCCGATGCGATCCTGCGGCGAGAACATCGACTCGCCCTTCTCCATCGTCAATCGTTCCGGCTTGTAGGTGAGGTTCGGGCTGCGCGTGTCGAGAATCGAATAATCGTTTCCGCGCCGCAGCTCGAGCACCACCTCGCCGGTAATAGCCCTCGCAATCCATCGCTGCGCTTCCGTGCGCAGCATCATCGCCTGCGGATCGAACCACCGCCCTTGGTACAGCAGTCGTCCGAGACGGCGGCCATTGTCGCGGTACTGCTCGATGGTGTCTTCGTTGTGGGTGCCGGTAATGAGCCGCTCGTAGGCGATAAACAGCAGCGCCAGGCCGGGCGCCTCGTAGATGCCGCGGCTCTTCGCTTCGATGATCCGGTTCTCAATCTGGTCGCTCATCCCGAGGCCATGGCGCCCGCCGATCCGGTTCGCCTCGAGGATCAATTCGACCGGATCGGCGAACGACACGCCGTTGAGAGCGACCGGCTGCCCCTCGTCGAACGCGATCGTTACTTCCTCGGGCTTGACCGGAACGTCCTCACGCCAGAACCGGACACCCATGATCGGCTCGACAATCCTGATTCCGGTATTCAGGCGCTCGAGGTCCTTGGCTTCGTGGGTCGCGCCCAGGATGTTCGAGTCGGTTGAGTACGCCTTCTCCGTGCTCATCTTGTACGGCAGCCCGGCGCGGCGCATGTATTCGGACATCTCTGCGCGCCCACCCAGCTCGTCGATGAACGTCTGATCCAGCCAGGGCTTGTAGATCCGGAGATCGGGATTTGCCAGAAGTCCGTATCGATAGAACCGCTCGATGTCGTTGCCCTTGAACGTGCTGCCGTCCCCCCAGATATGCACGTCGTCCTGCTTCATGGCGACGACGAGCATCGTGCCGGTGACAGCGCGCCCGATCGGTGTGGTGTTGAAGTACGGAACGCCCGCAGTCGAGATGTGAAAGGCGCCGCATTGAAGGACGGCGATCCCTTCGGCGACCAGCTGGGAGCGGCAATCGACGAGGCGTGCTTTCTCGGCGCCGTACTGCATCGCCCGTTTCGGAATCTCGTCGTAATCCTGTTCGTCGGGCTGGCCGAGGTTAGCAGTGTAAGCGTACGGGATCGCGCCCTTGGCGCGCATCCAGTGCAGCGCCGCACTCGTATCGAGCCCGCCTGAGAAAGCGATGCCGACCTTCTCGCCGACTGGAACGCTCTGAAGAATGTTCGCCATCGAGTGATGATAGTTCGTAGGAGCTGATGATGGTTCGTAGGGGGGGCCGATGATGGTTCGTAGGGGCCGGCTTTAGCCGGCCCAGAGGTACACTCTCACGCAGTGCCGGTCGTCACCGTTCCGATCACCGACCTGGCCGACTCAACGCCGCGGTCGCGCCTGGTCAGCCTCGACATCAGCCACCAGACGTTCACCTTCCAGCCCGGTCATGCCGTGATGGTCGGGGAGCATGGGCAGAGCGAGCGGCGTCCCTACTCCATCGCATGCTCGCCTGAACAAGCTGCGGAAACGCAGCGGATGGAGCTGCTGATCGCCGTCGAACCGAACGGGACGCTCGGACCACACCTCGGTACCGGGACGCCGGGTACGCTCGTGGACGTCGAAGGACCGTTCGGTACGTTCACGCTGCCGCAGGTACCGCCAGACGGATGGCTCCTGTTCGTCGCGGGAGGCACCGGAATCGCGCCGCTGCGTTCCATGCTGGATCACACGCTGCGGCGGCACCGCGGGCCGCGGATCTCACTGCTCTACAGTGCGCGGCGCGGCGACGAATTCGCGTTCGTGGACGAGCTGCAGCGGCACGCGCAGCGGGGACGAATTGAACTGCACCAGACCGTAACGCGCGATGAGAGCTCCGCCTGGTCCGGCCGACGCGGCCGGATCGGACGGTCTCATTTCGAAGCGGTGCTGCACGACCCCGGAGGGACGTTCTGCGTCGTCTGCGGGCCCGAGCCGCTCGTGAACGAGTCGGTGAGCACGCTCAAGGCTCTCGGCGTGCCAGACGAGCAGATTCGAACCGAGCAGTGGGGTAAGTAGCTACTCTGGAATGACCTGCAGAGCGTCCTTCACCTCGGTAACGCCGTCGATGCCGCGCGCGAGCGCAATTGCCTGATCGCGTTCAGCCTGGCTCTTGACGCGGCCAGAAAGCGTGACGACGCCCTTGAACGTGTCGACGTCGACCCGAAGGCCGCCGACCGCGGGATCGTTGAGCATCGCGGTCTTGACCCGCGTCGTGATCGTGGTGTCGTCGATCGCCTCTCCGACCGTCTTGCCGCACGCCAGCGTCGACATCGCCAGGACGAGCGCGACGACAGGCAACTTCCAACCGTTGAGCTTACGCATGTAGACCCTCCCTGGGTGTTCCAGGGAAGCAACCTACATGCCCGTCGCGTGGAATCCGCAATCGACCATCAGCACCTCACCAGTGATGCCTTTACCGGCATCACTTAAGAGAAATGCTGCGGCTTCACCCACTTCACCGGCTTCGACATTGCGGCGAAGAGGTGCCCGATCGCGATAGACGCTGAGGATATTTGAGAACCCGGAGATCCCGGCGGCCGCCAGCGTCTTGATGGGCCCGGCGGAAATCGCGTTGACGCGGATGTTCTTCGGCCCGACATCAGCCGCCAGATAACGGACAGTCGCCTCGAGCGCCGCCTTCGCGACCCCCATGACGTTGTAGTTCGGGAAAACGCGTTCACTGCCGAGGTATGTCAGCGTCACGATGCTGCCGCCGCCCCGCTTTTCCATCAGCGGCAGCGCCGCTCGCGTCAACGCAATCAGCGAATACACCGAGACGTCCAGGGCCACCCTGAAGCCCTCACGTGAGGTGTTCGAAAACGGCGCCGACAGCTCCTCGCGCTGCGCGAACGCCGCACCATGGACGACGAAGTCGAGGCCGCCGAATTCCTGATCGACCTTCGCCAACACCGCGTCGATGTCGGAGTCGGATGCGACATCGCACGGCAGGACGAGGGCCGGCTCGCCGAGTCCCTGCGAGAGTTCGTTGACGTGTTCTTCGAAGCGGCCCTGGTAGGTGAGTGCGAGCCGCGCGCCCCGCCGGGCGGTGGCCTGGGCGATCGCCCACGCGATCGATCGCTTGTTGGCCACGCCGACGATCAGGCCATGCTTGCCGGCGAAGTCGGACAACGCTTACCGTCCGCGCTTGCGTCCGCCGCCGCCGCGCCCTGCGCCCTGACCCGGACGGTTGCCGCGCGG
>Ga0075428_100003206_pt1 | contig 17890 bp, 16 predicted proteins | sample RhiMetdeltSRZDD2_FD_75291 | JGI IMG/M metagenome (GOLD analysis project Ga0075428, IMG submission 75291) | Populus rhizosphere microbial communities from Tennessee, USA - Rhizosphere MetaG P. deltoides SRZDD2 | ecosystem: Host-associated > Plants > Roots > Rhizosphere > Soil | place: USA... | reverse complement strand
GTAACCTCGCCCGTCTGGCCGGTCTCGACCCGGATGTCGCGCGCCGCGACCTTGTACTCCGGTCCGCGGTACGCCTTGAGCCGGTAGGTGCCGGCCGGGACGGACAACTCCGTGGACCCGTCGCAGTAGAAGTGCCCCTGACCGCGAAGCGACCTGTGCAAGCTACCCGGCGGAGCGTATGTGCGACCCCGGTCTTCCCGGAGTACGATGCGAGCAATGACCGGCTTCTTATCCTGCGAATCCACCACGCGGAGCCGAATTGTGCCGGTCGGCCGGCGGAAGTCCATCTTGTCGAAGCACACCGGGGCTTCCTCCCCCGACATCATGTTGCGGACAACGATGGCGGTGGGACCGTCGCGGTTATCGGTGTACACGAGCCACTTCCCGTCGCGGGATGCGGACGGGCGGTCCTCGTCGGCCTGGCCGGACGTGAGCTTCGACATTCCCCGCAACGGATCGTCGAGCGGAATCTTCCATAAATCGTCGTGCGCGCGGCCCAGCTCCGCGGAAGCGATGAGTGACTTTGCATCCAGCCAGCACAGATCATGAATCCGGGCTGGGAAGCGTACGACCTTTTCCGCCTTCCCTCCCTCGGCGGGGATCTTCCAGACGTCCGTGTGCGATCCGTCGTTGCCGCTTTGTTGACCCGGCTGATCTGGTGGCGCGGTGTGGGCGATCCACTTGCCGTCGGGCGACAGTGCAAACCGAGTGTACGCGTGGACCGCGGCAAGAGACTTCACGCTTCCCGACTCGAGGTCGAACCATGCCAGTCCGTGGTCCTTGCCATCGAGCCGGAAGCTCCCCAGGAGCCGCTTGCCATCGGCGGAGAACTCGAGCTTGTTAACAGCATAAGTGCCGGCGGTCTGGAGAGCCTTCGGAAGCGGGATGTCGTGCCTGTCCGACGCGCGGACAATTTTCACCGCAGTCCCGCGGACGAACGCGATCCGCTGACCATCCGGCGACCAGGCGGGCTCCGCGTCAAAGCCCTCCGCCGATGCGAGGAGTGTCATTGTGCCGCCGGCGCGCGGCGCGACCCAAATGTCACCCTGATAGGAAAAGGCGACGGTGGTGCCGTCCGGGGAAAGCCGGGGGTGGATCCCACCGATTCCGACCGGCAGTTTGCCCGGCTCGGGGTTGGTTGCCGGCGGTTCACCCCGCGAACCGATCAACGCGAGCACAAGAACGGTACCCGTGGCAATCGCCGCGAGCGGGCGCGTCAGCCGGACGTTTCGAGGGGCCGTTGGGCCGCCGTTCGGGTCTCGTCTTTGCATACTGGTCAATCCAAAGGCAGCACGCGCGTGAATGCGAGGAAGGCCGCCGCGGGCACGCTGGTGGCGGGCCATCATCGCGCGGCCAAGAGTGGGCCGTCAATGGAATTCCGACCGTTGCCGACTGGATGTCCCATGCCAAAGGTCCGAGCATTCGGCAAGTATTGAGCCCCGCGATAAGATGACAGCCTCGCCTTCCGTCAGCGTGGAGACACGAGATGCGACTCGCCTGCGCCCTGTTACTCGCGTCCGCGATGCTAGTCCGTGCGGACGAACCGGTGAGTGTGGAGTTATCCGGTACGGTCGACGGACGCGGCCTGCCGATGGCCGAATGCGATTCCGGCGTGCATCGTATCAAGCTGACGGCCAAGCTCGATCAAAGGGGACACGGGAGCGGCACTCTCGTGCTCGACGCGACGCCGAACCCGATCGACGATTACGGGTTCGCCATCACGGTGAAGGCCGATCCGCCCTTGAAGCTCGAATGCACACTCAAGCTCATCAGCACGAAGAAGGTTCTCGCGGAAGGCCCGGCGGGCGGGCCCGCTGTCGAAGTCGAGTGGCAGCAGTACGAGATCACCGGACCGAAGATCGTCAGCAAGCTGATTCTGGCACGCGAAACGCGAGCCGGTTGGACCTATGCCCGGTTCCTGTGGGCGACCAAGGAGGGCAAGGATCGCACCCTGGTCGTGCTGCATGGGCCGGAGCCCGATGTCAGGCCTCCGCCACCGCCGTGCCACCCGGGCTGCTTCCCCGCCGGCACGCTCGTCGAGGTTCCCGGCGGGACCAAGGCGATCGAGGACCTGCGCGCCGGTCACGCCGTGACCATCATCGGGCCGGACGGTAAGCAGGGGCAAGGCAAGGTGGCGGCGATGTTTGTCACGAAGAACCGTCTCGTCCAGGTCAACATCGAAGGCAAGACGCTGATCACGACTGCGACGCAGCCCCTGTCCCTCGCCGACGGCGCGCTCCGGGCCGCGGGCGAGCTGAAGGCAGGCGACCGCATTCACGTCTGGGTCAAGGGCGAACGGGCTGTAGTCGCGGTGAAGTCCCACGACGTCACGGAACGGGAGGCGCCGGTGTACAACGTCGTGCTCGGCGACCCAGTGCTGTTCGTCGCCAACGGATTCATCGCCCGGAGCAAGCCGCCGGTCGTGGTCGTGCCCTGAGGCTGGCTCGTTCCTTCGTGAGGGCCGGACCGCCGCCGAACCACCCGTGCGGTCAATCCACCAGGTGGTGGACGGCGTGGACGGACACCGTCACCTCGGCCGCCCGCGGGTCCTCGGACGCAACCTCTCCGTCCCCCAGCGTGTAACAGACTGTCGCCAGCAGCGCGGCACATCGCTGCTGCGCCATTAGTTGGTCCGGGCGGCCGCCGGCGGCGTAACCATAGCTGAGCGACGACACGCCGGTCACCGTCAGCCCGGCCGCCCCGGCCAGCCGCTCGGCCCGGCGGCGCGCCGCCCGGTAAGCCTCGCCCGTGGCCTGGGCGAGTTGCTCCGCGGTCGGCCGGGCGATGTACAGGAACTTCGGCGATCGATCGTCCAGCGGCTCGACCGCCTGCGCCATCATTTGTTGCACCTGTTCAACCGGGTCGGCCCACGGCGACGGGTCGGCGCGCGTGCTGGGTGCTTCCACGTCCGCGGCCGCATCGAATCGGAGCCGATCGACCAGGGCCAGCAATTCCTCGGCCGGCATCCCGGCGACCTCCCAAGTGGCCGCGACTGCAACGTTCACTCCCGGACGGCTCACCAGGGCGGCGGCCGGCGGTCGGGCGCGGATGGCCACCGCTCGCATCCGCGCGAGCGGGTCCGGGTTGGCCTGGTCGTCGGGGTGCGGGTCCCCCGCCCAGGCCCGTTCGGCCCCGAGACGGGTCAACCGGCGGACGGCGTCCGCGGCCTGCCGGCGGACCTCCGCCAGACCGAGGTCCAGCGTGGCCTCCGCCGCTCGCACCCGAGCAATCATGAGGAGCACTGCCGGCCGCTGCCGAATCGCGGCGGTGGCGTCGGTCGAAACGGTCGACCTTGATCGGGGAGATGCGGTCATGTTTGAACTCACGATGCGCCAATACAACCCGAACCGTCAGACAGGGATTTCGGTTGTTTGGCCGGCGACGGGGCGTGCGGGTTTGCGACCAGTGTAACTCGGGGAGCGGGACGCTGGAAGGGGCCCGACGACGAACGCGCCCGTCGGCCGCGTCGTTCCGGAAATCCGTCCGAAATGGTTCAGCCGGTCAAGCTGCTGCGTGCCTGTATTCTGGTAGTTCCGCGACTCCGATCCCGAATGCGTGAGGTAGTCCATGAGCGGCGACCGCGGCAAAAGCGCCTTCCGCCGCTTGCGCGCCCTCGTCGGTCCGGCCGGCATCGACGCGGAGCCGGACCATGAGTTGCTTCGGCGCTACGCCGACCGCGACGACCAGGCCGCGTTCGCCGCCCTGGTCCGCCGGCATGGGGCGATGATCTGGGGCGTTTGCCGGCGGGCGCTGCCATCTGCCGCGGACGCCGAGGACGCGTTCCAGGCCGCGTTCCTCGTGCTCGCCCGCAAGGCCGGGTCGCTCGGCCGGCGCGAGTCGATCCGCGGTTGGCTGTACGTGGTCGCCCGGCGACTTGCCGTCCGGTCCGCGACCGGTCGGCGGCCGCCCCCGACCCCGCCCGCCCACCTCGCCCACGCCGCGCGTCCCGGCCCGGCCGACGAGCTGAGTTGGCGTGAGGTCCGGGTCGCCCTGGACGAGGAGCTGGCCCGGCTTCCGGCGCAACACCGGGCGGCAGTTCTGCTCTGCTGCCTGGAGGGGTTAACGCGAGACGAGGCCGCCAAGGAGATCGGTTGCCCGGTCGGCACCCTGCGAAGCCGGCTCGACCGCGGACGGGAGTTGCTCCAGAAGCGGCTGGTTCGCCGGGGGATCACCCTGTCGGCCGCCCTGGGGTCGGCGGAGGCGGCTCGCGGGGCGGTCCCGCCGATCCTGATCATTCGCGCAGCCTGTGGCGAGGCGTCGCCGCGGGCCATCTCACTCGCTCGGGAGGCCCTGACGGCCATGACGACACTCAAGGTGAAGGGACTGGTGGCCGCCGCGGTCGCGGCCCTGACGGTCGGCACCGCGCTCGCACTTCAGCCACCGCCGGCCGGCCCGCCGCCCGCCGCGCCAGCGGCGAAGGCCCCGGCCCCGAACCCGGCGATCGCGGACACCGCGCGGGGGCGGGTGGAATTTATCGGCCTCACCCGACAGACGGCCGCGCAGGTGCTGAAGCGCGCGGCGGACGCGGCCCCCGACGGGAAGTTGCAGTTGTGCGCCCCGTGCTTGAAGTCGGCCGGGTTTGCCGACGTCGCGCCCGCATTCTTTGTCGGCGACGACGGGAAGACGGTCTACACCGTGGTAACGGTGGTCGAGAAAGAGGACGCCGCCCGCGTCCGCTACCGCCCGGTCCCGCCCGAGGCCGACGCCGTCCCGATCCCCGGCTGGGCCGACGGGCTCCCGGCCGCCCGCGACTCGATGCTCCTCCAGGCGGCCGTCCAGACTTACGGGCACTTCCTCGACGGTCAGCCGGAGAAGGCCCGGGACGTGGCCAAGTATTGTGGCCAGGACCCCGCCAAGCTCGCGGCCGTCTGGGAGTTCCTCAAGGTGCGGGCCAAGCCGGCGGACCGCGACCTGGCCGCGTGGGCCGTGGCCCAGCACGGCGACCCGGCCCACCGCTCGCTGGCGGCGGCCATTCTGATGAACTTCCCCGAATCCGATTTGACATGGTGGCTATTGGCCGACGCCCAGCGGGACCCGCACGGGATCGTCGCCTCGACAGCGGGTCACGCGCTCGGGCTGCTGGCCAAGGACCGGCCGCGAACCGTGGATTGGCGGCCGGCCGGACTGACGCTGCGGGCCCTCCTCGCCGGGACCAACCTGTTCGCGTACCTGGCGACGCTCGACCTGTTGGTGGCGACGAAGGTGTCCCCGGACCTGGCCCCCGTTCTCCTGGCCGAGTCGGACCTGTTGCGGGCGTACCTGAAGGCCGAGCACGCGCCGAGCCGGTCCAAAGCGGAGGCGTTCGCCCGGCACCTGGGCGCCGAGGACATCAAGGACGCGGCGGGTTGGGACGCGTGGCTGGACCGCTTCCGGCCCAAGACGGGCGGGCCGGGCCGGTGACTCCCGGAAAGGCTAAAGCTAAAGGGGACGCGGCGCATTTCCGCGGACTGAAACGAGCCGCGTGCCGCGTCCCCTTTTCAGTCGATCTCCCAGGGGAGGTCATGCTCCCCCTTCACCGCCTCCACCAGTGCGGCGAGCGCATCGACCTCAGCGGTGTCGACGTCTAGCTCCACCGCCAACACCCGGAAGACGATCGACCGGCAACCGAATTCGACCGGGAACAGGGCGACTTCGCCATACACGAGCAACTCCTCGTCGGTCATAACGTCCACCGCGACTACCAGATCGGCAGCCGCCACGAGACGCTCCGGATTGCCGAACCCCCAGCCAAACAAACCGTGAAACGGAACGCCCCGCAATCCCGCCGACAAGCGCGGATAGCGCAGCCACTGGAGAATCTTGGGCCGGGTCGGGTTCGTCATTGGGTCTCTCGCTAGGGCCGCGCCGTTCAAACGACCACGCGGCCCGCCGATTGACAGCCGCACGCTTCGCAAATCGGACAGATCAGAACACGGTCGGCCTCGGTCGAGCAAGCCGGGCAGCTCTCCGTGAACCGAACGTCCAGGGGCGTCTCGCACCGCCAGCAATAATCCAGTCGCGCGCCGGGCGGCTTGGCAATCCGTGGGTACGGTCCACCCGGACAATGGGCCGCGAGCCGCAGCCCGAGAATGCCCCGTAGCGTGTTCAGCCAACGGACGTCGACGGCCGGGAATAGACTCGGCTCAGCTCGGAACAAGGCATTCAGTCGGCCTACACAGGCCGCCGCCGCCGGGCCCACGGTGGCGCTGGTCCGGGCGGCGATGACGAGCTGGCGAAACGCTTCGGTGGCTTCTTCCACCGCAGTCCTGTTCACGGTACGACTCTCCTACCGTCCGGTCGCGGCGACACGGCGTACTGCGAGACCACCTCCCCCCACCGAGCGTCAATAGCGGCGCATGAGCTGCGGCGTTGCAGTTACAACGTGACCCGTCCCGTCCGCCTTCAAGAAATAGCTGTGCTTGATAGTTGCGCTCGTGGCGTCTCCGCCGACGAGAACATTGACGCGGTAGTGGTCCTCCCACAGCCGACGGACGTTGACCGCGCGGAAGCCCGGTGGCTCGCCCAGAACCTGAAGGACCTGGCGACCAATTTGAGCCAGGAGTTGTGACCCTTCGGAATCTTTCCCGGCGGCACTGCGCTCGTCCCGCGCCACATTCGTCATCAGTCACTCCACATAGGTGCTTTGACCCAGGCCAGTTTCACAGAAGGTAGTCGTCAACGCTATAGCGCGGCAGGAGTGTGACAAACGTCGATCCCTGGCCTGGGCCGGAATCCACTTCCAAAGTTCCACCGCTTTGCTCGACCAGAAGTTTGACAATCGCCAGGCCGACGCCGACGCCTCCATTTCGGGCCAACGCGGCGCGGCGAGAGAGCTCGAACAGATGGTTCCGCTCCGTGGGCGGCAGGCCAAGACCGTTGTCCGACACACGCAGCTCGTAAGCGTCCGCCGAGACGCGGAGTGCGACCCGGACCCACGTCCCAGATTTGGCGGCGTCGCGGTAGCGCAGCGCGTTTGAGATCAGATTGTCCAGGATGTGGCGGAACCGCGCTGGAAACCAGTCGATGTGTTCTTCGACCAGGTCCAGTCGAAGCTCGGCCCCTTCCGCTCGTTGCAGGCGCACTTGCCAGCGAAATACCTGCTCGGCCAGTGGACGAATAGCAATAGCAACGACCTGGTCGAGTGCCGGGTGATAGCCGGGCTGCTCGCGCAAGTCGTCGAGCACGGCCGTCAAGCCCATGACCGCGCAGGCGATTTCGGTCGTGGCGGGTGCTCCTTCGCAGAGGCGCAGGACTCGGTCGACGGCAATCCGGGCTTCCTGATGAACGAGGCGGTGGTGCCGCCGCAGACGGTCAACCTCCACCTCCAGATCAGCTACGTAGGCCAGGAGTCGATGGTTGTCGGAGCCGCGATGAAGCGGGCCGGTCAGGGGACTGGACATGAGCCTCATGCTCCTTCCGGTTTGGCCGGGGCGCCGCGAAACGAACGAAGGTTGGGCAGTTGCGAGGTTCTGGGGCGTGATGAGGCGACGACACTCTGCCGCAGGCCGGAGCGCGCCGCGGCCTGCTTGAACTGTTTTTCGCCTTCGGGGCGGAACACGTTCAGATAAGTCTCCCAACTCGGCCCGACGTACCGGGGCTCGATTACGGCGAACCCGGCGGCCCGGACGTGTCCGTCCGACGGAAACTCCACATATCGGTCCGGTTGATGCGGGTCGCGTCCGATCGTGGCCTGCGCCCGAACGGAGTCCCCGCTCTGGCGTGGCGTCCCGCCCGACCGGGCCACGGCGAATTCGAGAGTCACGACCCGCACATCGCCCGCGCAATCGACCCCGGACTCGCGTGGGTCAAGTTCGAGGAATACGAAGATCGGGACCCGGAATCGGACATCAATCACGAGAAAGTGCATGCGGCTACTTTCACTAGCGAGCGGCGAGCGGTCTGTGGCCACAGCGTTCGCACGCTGCGTTGTCGGCGCTGTCGCAGTCGGCTTCGAGGTCAGGACTGACCGACGAGGGAGCGGCACAGGGACACGCGCGAAGTGGGAGACCACCTTCGGACGGGTTCCGCTTTCCACTAGGAACGGGCCCGTCCCCCGCGTGTCGGGGGAAAAGGAATGCGGCCATTATCGGCCAAACCGGGTCGGATTGAAATAGCCATTGGGTTGCGCGCCAACGATTTGCCGAAGATATCGTCACATCGACATCCGTAAATCTATTTCAGGAGTGCCATCCGGCCCGCCGAATCGGGAGTTCGCAGCCAGTCGCGACGTTCGTCGACGGGTACAAGCTCGGATAGGGCTGCCCGGCTGGTAGTCGATTCCGCCCGGCGCTCGTCTAATGAGTATCGCAACCTTTCGCGGGGATCGCATGCGCCGCGTCTTCCTCTTCGGCCTCGTTGCCAGTCTGTTCGCTGCCACGCCGGCCTTTGCTCTCCGGGAGATCATGGTCGGCAACCAGCCATTCGGGCCGGAGAGCGGGCTGAGTAAAGAGGTCCTTGCCGCAATCAATATGCCCGAACGGGTCATCCTGTCTTCAGGCCCACTGGCCGGGTACTACGACGTCTACTTCCACGGCGAACCGAAAGCGGTCAACGAGGCGCTCCGTCGGTTCGCGGCCATCAAGGCCGGCAAACATGAAGTCACCCTCATGCCGTTCCCTGCCAAGCCGTTCACCTTTGGCAAGAAGTCGTATCCGTACGACTGGATGATCCATATCTCGGGCGATCGGCTCGAGCGGCCGGGGAAGGAACCGGTGCTGGTGACCATGACCATTTACATCCCGAACCCCGGACCGCCCGCTCCGGCCGACCCAGCGGCCGCGCGGAAATGGATCGCCGACCTCGGCAACGATGACTTCAAGGTCCGCGAGCGGGCCGCCAAGGAGCTGGCCGACCTCGGGCCGTCGGTCGCTGGACTCTTCCGCGAGGCGCTCAAGGGCAACCTGACTCCGGAGGCCCGCGACCGGTTGGAGAAGCTGCTGGGCGATGTGAGCAAGGACCTGCGGGTGGACACGTTGGAACTCCCGGCAGGGCTGACGGTCGTCGGCCCGGACGACTTGCTGGCCCGGGCCCGGAAGAAGCTCGCCGACAAAGCCAGCGGTATCCGCGGCAACGGAGCGAGCATGCTGGCCGAGTGCGGGGTGCCGGCCGAGGAGGTGCTTCCGGAGCTGGAGAAGATGTTGAAAGACCGATCAGAATGGGAGTCGAAAGCAGCGTATGGGGCGGTTTTTGGGGCGAACAGTTTGGGAGCCGCGGCCAAGCCGTTGCTGCCGGCCCTTCGCGTTGCGGCGGCCGAGGCGAAAGACAAGGAATTCGCCAAGCTGTGTCAGCAGGTGCTCGAGGGCATCGAGAAGGCGAAGGACCCCTTACCGGAAGCCGAGGCCAAGAAGCGGGCGGTGATCCGCAAGGAGATCCGCGAACTGTTAGCGGAGCGGAAGTAGCCGACGACCACACACCGCTAAGCAGCCAGGGCCGCTCGGGGACCTATGCGTCTCGAAAAGCGAACATGCGGCCCCAGTCTCCTTCAGCGGATGGCTTGGCGCTACGGCCTCCCGATGGCCAAACAGTCATGGCGATTCCGACAGGTCGTATCCCGGCTGCTTGTAAAGCTGCGTCGACTTGTTCGCAATTTCGGGCTTGTAGACCTTCTCCGCCCAATCCTGTGGTTCGACTTCCTCCATCGACACGGAGACGGATTCTTCCCCGAAGCCCAGCGCATCCATCACGTCCTTGGTGATGGCGTCGGCGAGTCGAGCTTTCTGGTGTTCGGAATTCCCGCGCCAGAGCTTCACGATGACATGAGGCATTTTCTACGCCCTGATCTTTCAACGGAGCGCCGGAGGCCGACTCGTCAATCGAAGGAAAGGGGCGAAGAAAAGGGACGCGGGCTGCGTCCCTTTTTCCTAGCTTTTTCCTCTCCGAGGCTACCTTGACCAGAGCCGGACGGGGTCAATGCCCCCGTCGGGTTTTCTGCCACTCGTCCAAAAACTTGCCGACCACGTTCCCTTCTTCGGTGCCGTCCGGGTGGCTAATCAGCCAGTCAATCAACTCGGTCTCTGGGAAGGTATGCACGTCGCCTTGCTTGTACCCGGACACGCCACGGATGTCGCTCGCGATCCGCCCCTTGATCCGACCGTCCCGGATGTCAGCGACGGCTACGAACACCTGTTCTGTCGCCCCGGTGCGATCTTGCAACCGACAGACGGCGAAGAACACCTGGCCGGGCGGAAGGCCGTCCAGGAATCGTTGTTTGGCCCCCGGATAGGTCTTTCGGGCCTGCTCGACATAAGGGGCAATCGCGGCCCGGTACTCCTCGACCGCCTCCCGCCCCTTCGACTCGAAGGGCTGATCTTGAGGTGCGTTGGAAGCCAAGGTGGGCAACGGCGGAGGGGGCGTCTCCTGGCTACAGCCGGCACCGCCCAAGACTCCGACCGCGAGCAAAAAGCACCGAAGCCGCATTTCGAATCCCTCCGGCGTCCCGAACAGAGTTCACCCACCCACGCCGACCAGAGGGCTCCCCGCTCAAGATGCACGCCTGCAAAGACGCAACCTCATCCGCGGCGCGCCGCCTCGATTGCAGAAACGTCGATCTTTTTCATCTGCATCATCGCATCGAACGCGCGCTTGGCGGCAGCGGTATCGGGGTCGGTGACCGCTTTGGTCAGGGCGATCGGCGTAATCTGCCAGGACAATCCCCATTTGTCCTTGCACCAGCCGCACGCGCTCTCCTGGCCGCCGTTGCCCGCGATCGCGTTCCAGTAACGATCCGTCTCGGCCTGGTCGGCGGTTGCGACCTGAAACGAGAACGCTTCGCTGTGCTTGAACGCGGGTCCGCCATTGAGCCCGAGGCAGGGAATGCCCATTACGGTGAACTCGACCGTCAACACATCCCCTTTCTTCCCGGATGGAAAGTCTCCCGGCGCCCGGTGAACCGCGCCGACCGATGAATCGGGAAAGGTCTTGGCGTAAAACCGCGCCGCCGCCTCGGCGTCGCCATTGTACCAAAGGCAAATCGTGTTCTTCGCTGGCTTCATCATGTCACTTCTCCATCGCAATGAACCACCCGAAGCCGGAGTCAACAATGAACTCGCAGTCGAAGGGCATTGGTTCGGCCAACATTTCCGCGTGAATGTGCGGCAAGATCTGTACCATTCCGGCGCTGCTTCACTGTGCTTCGCACAGGCGGGATAACGATGGCTTTCACTTGCGGGCCGGCTGCAAGGAACGTGGCGTCTCAGAAAGCCGTAGTGCCGGCCCGGTCCAGTGCAACGCTTCGTTATCCCGCGATCCGCCGGCGTTCGCTCAGCCTTTCCGGCTCACCATGTAGTTGATCCAAGTCGGGGCAAAGGGCGACGTGCAACCCTTCGACACGGGGTAGTCCCGATAGATTCCCAACTTCTCGCCAATGGCGACGGCCCGCGGGCGGAGTTTGGGGACGTGGATGCCGATTTCCGCAAGCGTGCTGTTCATCGTCCACTGCACGACGGGGTCGGCGGTTCCCATTTCGGACTCGATGCGATCCAAGAGCGCCGGGTGGTCGAGCCCGTCCGGACTCTTCGCGACCCGCTCAGCGGTGAGGCTCCAGCCGGCGCGGGACGCCCAGCGGTCGTCCGCGGCCATCCATTCCTGGCGCAGCGTCTCCTTGTCGGGGTGCTGCTTGACGACATAGTTGGTGAGCCAGTCCGCCACCCAACCAAAGGTGACGGACCGCACCAGCCGATCCACCTCTTTGGCGGACAGGTCCTTGGGCTTGATCAGGAGGATGGCCAGGTACTGGGCATCGATATTCCCGGTCTGCCAGAGAGACATGGCCAACTGGTGGTCGGCCTTGATCGTCTTCGCCAGCACCCGGATGTCGCCGTGCTTGACGCCGAACTGATTGTCCCCGGCGCCGGGCCCCCAGTGGCCGCTCTTGGCGTTTTGCGCCCGCACACCCGCGTTGGCAAGCGACTCCAGTTGTCGCAGGGCTTCCTTGAGAGTCGTGGTCGCGCTCTTCGCCGGAGCGGGCGCCGGTTTGGCCTTCGCTGCTTTGGGTTTCGTCGCCGTCTTGGATGTCAGTTTCTTTGCCATGGTACCTTCGGCCAATGCTGGCCTCCCAGATGATAGAGAGGGACAACGACACAGCTCAACAGCCGGCGGGGGAAAAAGGGGACGCAACTAATCTCTGGGCCCAAATAAGCTGTGTTCCCCTTTCTCCCTCCCTTTCTCCCTTCAATCGGTTCGGCAGCTCTTCCCCCGTCGCGCTGTCGTCGCCATGCCTGGCGGCTCGGCCTGCTCCATCGATGTCCGCCCACAGCCGACCCAGCCAAGCGCCGCCCCGGTCACGACGGCCGCCGGCAGGAACAGGGCGGCCGACACCGGGTAGCCGAGCACCATACCAAAGAACACGGGCGAGCCCTGTTCCTTGACCGCGTCGTGCGGGCCGAAGGCCAACCGCGCCGCCACCGCCAGGATCACAATGCCTGCGTGGATCGTATACCCGAGCGCGAGGCCGAGCAGGCCGGCCGCCACCCCGGTCCACACGTTCGGGCGGCCGGCCGGGCGGACCACTATTGCCCAGCCCGCCCCGCCGCCGGCGGCCGCGGCGACCGCCGACGAACCGGCGACGAATAGCCAGACGAAGGCCGGCAGGGGCACGACCACCGCGCTGCACCACACGAGTAAGCCGATGGTACATGCCCCGGCAACGCCGCCGAAGACAGCCGCCGCCCGGAGAGTACATCGGTGTCCGGACCTCATCGCCGCCTCCGCGCCCCCAAGCTGCCGCGAAGCGGAAAAGCGGAAAAGACGGCCATGTTCGAATTGAGGCGGCCGGGTGAGGGCGTACCTTGCACGGCCGTCGGGCGCGCGGTTTTTTCAAGACATCAAGGGACTGCTCGTGTGGGCCACGGGGCCATCCTCTCTCGTCTTGCTGGTCATCGTCTCGCCATCCTGGTGCATCACGGGAGTGACCCCATACGGCCATATCAGGCGTAGATGACCCGAGAGAGCGCCAGACTTTTCCTTAGGGTTTGACCCTTGGGGACACAAGGCGTTCTCGGCCCGTCAGCTGCTGTATTTCACCGTTGGCTTGCAATCGTGGCCACCCAATTCTTGGCCGCCATAGGGCTTGGCGTTACAATTCCGGATTTCGCTCTTAAGCGTTTACGGCTGAATCGCCTGCGCCGATGCATTGCAGCCGTTTTGCACGGTGCATTGCAGGAAATGGCGTTTCATTGCAGGGGTGTCCGTGTGTTTGCAAGCAATGCAATTTGCCCCCGCCCACCGTCGAGCCGGTCAGGGCACATCACACAAAACTTGGCGATCTTGGCGACCTTGACCGGGATAGGCTCGAAATGGTCATCCCGAAACGCCCGGCACGTCCCGAAATGTCGCTCTCAGCCCCTCGCGGACTTCGCAATTCTTCGCTCCGCTAGCCCGTCGAACTTCCCCACCGGGGGGCATCACCCAAAAACTGGCGATCTTGCCGACCTTGATTTAGGCGAACCGAAATCTGATTAGACAACAATATCGCCACCGCCCGCCACCTACGACACCAACGGCAACCTGACCACCGACGAGGCCGGCCGCACCTTTCAAGTACGACGCCTGGGAGCTGGTGTGGCTTGATTCCGAAATCGACCGACCCGATGGCCGCCGCGGGGCCTTGATAGGATAGGCCCTCACGGAGTCCGGATATGGACAGACTGCACCAACCCCTCCGCCGGCTCGCAGCCCGCGGCGCGTCGGCGGCCCTGGCCGACCGGGAGCTGTTGTCCCGCTTCACCGAGCTCGGCGACCAAGACGCGTTTGCCGAACTCGTCCGCCGGCACTCGGGCGTGGTCTGGCGGGCGTGCAAGTCGGTCCTCCCGCCGGCCGACGCCGAGGACGCCTTCCAGGCCGCGTTCGTGGTCCTGGCACGGAAGGCCCGGCGGGTGCGGGGGGACGCGGTCGCCGGCTGGCTCTTCCGCGTGGCCTGCCGCATTTCGCTCCGGGCGTGGCGGAAGCTCAGGTCAGAGCGGTCGCCGACCGACTGCCACGAGCTGCCGGCTCGACCTGACGATGGGCTCCTCGGCTGGCGGGAGCTGCAGGCCGTCTTGCAGGCCGAACTCGCACGGATGCCGGCCAAGGTCCGGGAGGCGTTCCTGTGCTGTGTCGTCGAGGGGCAGACCAAGGCCGAAGCCGCCCGGCGGCTGGCCGTGCCCGCGGGGACGGTCTCGAGCCGGCTGGCCGCCGCCCGCGACACGCTCCGCGCGCGGTTGAAGGTGCGGGGCTTCGAACTCCCCGCGGTCCTGGCGGCCCTGTCCGTGGGCGGCCGCGTGGACGGAAGAGTCGTCCGAGAGGCGGTCGGCGGCGCGACCGGACAGCAACGGATCGCCGCGTCCGTCGCGGAGCACCTTCGACCGGCCAGCGGGGCCGCTTCCCGGAAAATCCTGCTTGTCGGTCTGGCGGCGCTCGCGGTCGGGGCGGGCCTGGTCCTCCGGGCCGACCCGCCCGCCCGCACAGACCCCCCCAAAGCCGCGGACGCCGACCGGCCCGTCGCCGAGACCCGGACGGACGGCGATGGCGACCCGCTCCCCCCCGGGGCCCTGTTCCGGTTCGGGACGGCCCGGTTCCGGCGGAGCGAGGCCTTTCGCGCGACGGCTCTGTCCGCCGACGGCACGATGCTGGCCGCGGCCGGGGCGGCGGCGGTCACCATCTGGGACCTCAAGACCGGGCGGGTCGTGCGACAGCTCCCCTCGACATGGTGCGACACTGTGCAAGGGGGGCAGCTCGCCTTCCTCGACGGGGACCGGCGGCTGGCCACCTGCACCAAGATGCAGGGCGGCTGGCTGACCATCAACCCCCCGGAGCCGGTCCAGGGGCGGGTGGCCCGGGTCTGGGACCTGACCTCGGGAAAACACCTTGGCGACCTCGCGGTCAAGGAAGACACGGACTGGGCCGGGGCCGGCGGGGTCTGGCCGGTCGACGGCGGCCGGAAATTGCTGACGGTCTCCTCATTCCTTGAGGGGGCCGGTCCGCCGGCGCCGGCCGGCCAGGGCCCGGGGAGGAAGGCGGTCGTCATCGTCTGGGATGCCGTCTCGTTGAAAGAACTCGAGCGCCACGTTCACGCGATCCCGATCACCGAGGTCATCGATTACGCGGCGGTGGGGGACCGGGTCGTCTGCCGCCGCCATTCCGATCGGACCAACGAGAAGCGTGGCGAGGGCGACACGCTTTGCGTGTTCGACCGGAAGACGGGTAAAGAGGTGTGGTCGCGGACGGCCAAGGAAGAGCTCCGCTCTCTGCATGTGGCCGTCGGGCCCGACGGGGGCCGCCTGGCGATCTGCCGCGACAAGAAGCTGGAGCTCGTGGACCTGGCCACAGGGAAGGTTGGGGAGTTGAATGCAAACTCGTCGTACTGGGGGTCGAAGCCGGCCTTCTCGGCCGACGGGAAATCGCTCCTGTTCGCCAATCACAACATGCTGTTCCGGTTGGACGCGCCGTTCGACGCGGAGCCCCGGAAGGTGGCCGGCGTCTCCCGCGGCTTCAAGTTCCACCTCCTGCCGGACGGCAAGGATGTCGTCGGCGTCGATGGCAACGACATCATCCAGCAGTACGACCTGGCGACCGGCCAGGCCGCCCCGCGGGAGGGTAACTATATCTTCTCGACCAAGGCCGCCTGCCAGCGCCGCGGCGATCTAATCGCCATTTCGGACGCGTACGGCAAGCTCGACCTTTGGAATGCTCGCGACGGCAAGTTGGTCCGCTCCCTGCGCCCCGCCCGCCGGAGCTACGGGCAGCCGGCCTACGATCTGCAGTTCTCGCCGGACGACCGGGTCCTCGCCTCGGCGACGACGGCGGCCGTCATCGACCTCTGGTCGGTCCCGGACGGCAAGCTGCTGCACTCGGTCCCCATCGGTAAGGACGCGAAGGACAAGGTCGACGGAGCCGACTACGTGCAGTTCTCCGCGGACGGGAAGCGGCTGTTCTTCATCCCCCGGAACCGGCCGACGGCGTGTATCGACGTCGCGACCGGGGGGCGCGTCGACGTCGATCCGGGGACCTGGCCGGACTTCGGCATGATCGTCCCCGAGAGTACTCTGGCCCTCTTCCCCGGCGGCCGGCTGTTCGACCTGGCGACGGGCAAGGAGGTCCGCAAGGTGGCCGAGCAAGTCCGTAGCCGCTGGGAACTGCATGCGGGCGGCATGTCGGCCGACGGCCGGCGCTACGCCGGCACGAGGCCGGGGCCGGACGGCCAGGTCGTGTGCGTGTGGGACCTGGAGACCGGCAAGGAGGTGATGAGCAGCGGCGGCTTTCAGTCGCCGGGGCGAGAGGTCGTGCGCCTCCATCCCGACGGCAAGTGGGTGACGGTGTTGTTGCAGGACGGCACGCTGCGGACCTGGGAGGTGGCGACCGGCGAGCCGGTCCACAAGGTCGAAGGCCTGAACTACCACGTCTGGCAGACGATGGTCCTCGGTCCGCGCGGCCGGTCGGCCCTGCCTTGCAACGATATGTCGCCCCTGCTGTACTCGCTGCGGCCGCTGGATACGCCGAAGACATTCAGCGCCGAACTGTGGGACCGGCTGGCCGGCGACGCGGCGGCGGCCTACCGGGCCCAGTGGGCGATGCTCGACCACCCGGACCGGGCCCTCGACCTGGTGGAGCAGAAATTGCCGGCCGAAATGACCCGGCGCGAACGCGCCTGGTTCGACGCCCGGTCCGCCAAGCTGGACGACAGACAGTTCCGCACCCGCGAAGCGGCCGCCAAGGAGCTGCGCGACGCGATCGCCGAGGTCCCCCTGGAGTGGATCGACGAGGCCATCAAGGGGACCAGGTCGACCGAGGGGCGCGGCCGGCTGGAGAAACTCAGGCAGGAGCGGGAGGCGGCATTCGCCCCGAACCGCCTGCGGATCGAGCGGGCCGTGCAGGTGGTCGAACTCATCGACACTCCGCGGGCCCGGAAACTACTGGAAACCTGGTCGAAGGGACTCGGGCTGTCGAACCTGAAAGAAAGTGCCGCCGCCGCCTTAAAGCGCCTGAAATAGGCAGTTCAGACTGTAACGACGAACGCCGATGTGGGAGGCCCGTCACCCCGGGTCCTCCGGCCAACGCAAAGTGGTGTCGCCGGCGTGCGGCGGGCGCGGCCGGTGCCGCCGAACTTCAGGGTCACCGGCCGCGGCGGCTCGGTGACGTAGATTCCGCAATCACTCAAATCGTAAATGATTAAGGACACTCGCGCGTAGAGTCGATTCTTCGTTCACTATTCCGCGATGCAATACAGCGCCTTTTCACCGCGCAGGAATAACTCGCGCCCGACGAGCGCCGCGGAGGCGCTGATGCTGTCGTCGAGGCGGTTGGTCGCCAGCATCTTCGGCATTGCCTCATGACTCATCACCTGCGTCACCCCGTCGCGGCTGGTGACGTAGATGCGGCCGGCGGCGCCGACGGGCGAGGCGTAGACGTCGCGGATTTTCGCCAGGCGAAATGGCTCGCCTTGGTCTTTGCCCGTCTTTACGTTGATGCGCACCATCACGCCTTGGTAATGCTGCAAGTTGTAGATCGTGTCACCATAGAGCAACGGTGAGGGGACATACGGTGTGCCGCGGCGACGCGACCAAAGGACTTGATCCGTGCCGGTGATGTCGCCCTTGGCGCCGTCGAGTTTGATGGCGAGCATTGCTCGCGTGTCGTAGCTGCTGCCGGCGTAGACGACGCCGTCCGCCGCCACCGGCGAGGCCACGATGTTCGACGACAGCCCGCCGCATTCCCAGATCAGCGAACCGTCGGCGAGGTCATAACCGCGCAGGCGATGGGTGCCGGGGACGATGACCTGAGCCTTGCCGGCATGCTCGACGACGATTGGCGTGGCCCAGGAAGTGTCTTCAGCGCGAGCCACGCGCCAACGCTGCTTTCCGGTGCGTTTATCGAGGGCGACGAGGAACGATTGGTCTTCGTGATCCCAATTGATAATCAGCGTGTCCCCGTGCAGGGC
>Ga0075428_100003203_pt1 | contig 17898 bp, 13 predicted proteins | sample RhiMetdeltSRZDD2_FD_75291 | JGI IMG/M metagenome (GOLD analysis project Ga0075428, IMG submission 75291) | Populus rhizosphere microbial communities from Tennessee, USA - Rhizosphere MetaG P. deltoides SRZDD2 | ecosystem: Host-associated > Plants > Roots > Rhizosphere > Soil | place: USA... | reverse complement strand
AAGGCCAGCTCGGCGTAGGCGACCAGTTCTGCGCCCGCGCGGGCGGCGTCCTCCATGGCGGCCAGGCCGCGCCTGACGTTCACCGAGCGGTCGTGATCCGCGGCTTGCTGGACAAGGGCGATCTTCATCCGTCCATTCTAGACGGGGGCCCGTTCACGCATTCACGGCCTGACCCCCAGACTCACGCGGCCTCCCATCGGCGGGCGAAAAGGCGGGCACCGGCGAGGAAGGCGGCCGTCAGGGCGAGCAGGACGGTCACCTGCGGCCACAGTTGCCACAGCGGGGCGTTGCGCCAGAACACCTTCAAGTACCCGTCCAGCGCCCACGCATTGAACGTCAGCAGCCCCACCTTCTGCATCGTCTCGGTCATCAGGAAACGGGGAAACATGCTGCCGCCGAGCGCAGACATCGTGAGGATCAGGATCGTCGAGAAGCCCGAGAGCTGCGCACGCGATTTCGCCAGGGTGGCGAGGGCGAGCGCCAGGGCGGCGCCGGCAGCCGCCGTCACGATCGTCATCACGAAGAATCCGGGGAGATGCGAGAACAACGGCAGGCCGAACACCAAATCGCCCCACAGAAACATCACGGTGAGCTGCGCGATGCCCACCGTCACCATGAAGAGCCACTTGCCAAGCAGAATGCCCGACATGCCGAGATTCGTACACAGCAGGCGTTCGAGCGTGCCTGACTCGACCTCCTCGAGCAGGACGCCACCAGCTGCGCCAACCATCGAGAAGAGCAGAAACATCACGCCAACGCCGGCGGCGTAGAACGAGACCAGCGATCCACGGCGGTCGTCCGAACGCATGACGTCGACCACGTTCACGGTGACACCCATCGACGGCGCGACGCCGTTGGATCCACCGGCCCCGCCCGGCTTCAGCCGCGGCAGCCAGGCGTCCACCGCGGCACGCTGCTCGGGAGTCAGGGTGCCGGCGTGACTCTCGAACTGCTTGATGCCGCCTTCCATCATCAAGTCCGGCGCTGCGGTCATAGTCGCTTTCTGAAGCAGCCCCGAGATCATGTTCGGCGCGATGGGATCGGATGGATCGGCGAACACAGTCAACGCCGGCCCGCCGCCAAAGCCTGTCTGTCCGAATGCCGCCCCGAGACCCGCTGGAATGACCACCGTCACGGGCACCGTGCCTTCTCGAACCAGACGCTCGCCGGCGCTTCGATCGAGCGGCACACTGGTTGGTGCGGGATCGTCATCGCCGGTGAGCCTGACCCGCAGGCCGGCTTCCTTCTGCAGGGCGGCGATCATGCGTCGGCTCAGTTCAGATCGGTCCTCGTCCACGATAGCGACGCGAATGCTGGGCGTCCGCGACTCGCCCTGCCCGCCGAACACGCTCGCGAAGATCGAGAAGAAGATGATCGGCAGCAGGAACGTGAGCGCCTGCCCCACGCGATCGCGCCGCAGGTTGACCCACCCGATGCGCAGCAGGGTTCGCATTACTCTCTCAGCTCCCTTCCGGTGAGGTGGATGAACACTGCTTGCAGACTCGGACCGCGAACATCAACGTCCTCTACCGCGCGTCCGGCCCCATGCAGGCGTGAAAGGAGCTCCGGCAGCTCGAGGGCGACGTCGCTCAGCCGAGCCCGAAGGACTCGCGGGTCCACCTGGTCGATCTCAATCGTTGCCGGCAACGCACCTTGAGCGAGCGGCGCGTCCGTGCGAAGCGTGACCAGCCGATGCCGGCCAACAGTACGGTCGACAAGCTCCGCCAGCGTGCCCGAAGCGATCACCTTGCCGTGATCGATGATCACCGTTCGTGAGCAGCGTGCTTCTGCTTCTTCGAGGTGATGCGTGGTGAGCAACAGCGAGATGCCGTCCGCACGAAGCTCGCCCAGAACGTCGTAGATGTGATCGCGGCTTTGCGGATCGACTCCAACCGTCGGCTCGTCGAGCAGAACGATACGCGGGCGATGAAGGATGCCGCAGGCAATATTCAGCCTTCGCCGCATTCCGCCGGAGAACTGCTTGATCGGTTCTGCGGATCGATCGGTGAGACCAGTACGGCGCAGGGCCCATTCAACTTGGTCCGTCAACTGCTGGCCGGTGAGTCCGTGGAGGCTCCCGAACGCGCGCAGATTTTCGCGTGCCGTCATCAACGGATAGATGGCGACTTCCTGCGGGACAATCCCGAGCTCGCGCGGCGTCTGGCCGCCGTGAACCACGCGATCGAAAACACGCACCTCGCCGCCATCGAGACGAACCCGCCCGGTGATCGCGCGAATGAGCGTCGTCTTGCCCGCGCCGTTTGGCCCGAGCAACGCGAGCAACTCGCCCTGGTGGAGTTCGAACGACGCGCCGTCGAGCGCGAGCACCTTGCCGAACGCTTTGCGCGCGCTACTGATGGTGAGCACTGGCATGTGGGAACTCCGAATCTGACTGGAGGTTACGCGGGGAGCCTGACGGCAGGTCGTGCATTCCGGCGAATGGCGGGCCGGGATCGGTGGACGGCGCTCGTGTATTCTGCGGGGAACGCGCCGGTCAGGTCTTGCCCTTGTCTTTCAGGTGCTTCCGGAGCGCCTTGCTTCCAATACGGCCGAGGCGTTTCTGTTCTAACAGCGCTCGCTCGTCCTGCTGACGCGTCTGGTAGGCCTGCTCCTCCGCCAGCTTGTGGAAGCTCTCCAATCGCGAGGCAGGGATCGCGCCTGCTTCCACAGCCGCACGCACCGCGCACCCTGGTTCGGCCTGATGCCGGCAGTCGCGGAACTTGCAGCCGACCGCCGCTTCCTCGATGTCGGCGAACGTACCGGCAAGCCGCTCGGGTGTCTCCCACAGCTGCAGCTCGCGCATGCCAGGCGTATCGATCAAAATGCCCTCATCGCGAAGCATCACGAGCTGTCGCGCGGTGCTGACGTGACGGCCACGGCTGTCACTGATGCGGACTTCACCAGTGGGCAGCATGTCGTGCCCGACAAGTTGGTTGACGATGGAAGACTTGCCGACGCCGGACGAACCGAGCAGAGCGCCGGTCTTGCCAAAACCGAGCGAAGCGCGAAGGACCTCCAATGTTTCTGGTTGACGGCACGATACGGGATACACGTTCACGCCGGGCGCGAGCGACCGTACCTCTTCAACGATCGACGCAACATCGTCGACCAGATCAGACTTGTTCAACACGATGACCGGCGTCGCCCCACTCTCCCATGCGACAACGAGGTAGCGTTCGATCCGCCTCGGGTTGAAATCACCATCGAGTCCCGAGACGAGAAACACTGTATCGATGTTTGCGGCGACGATTTGTTCGACCGTTGGATCGCCGGCAGCGCGCCGCGAAAAACGGCTGAACCGCGGCAGGATCGCGTGAATGCGCGCCTCGGACCCCGGCATCGCAGGTTCTACGGCAACCCAATCGCCAACGGCCGGGAAGTCGGTGCGCGCCGAAGCGCGATGCCGCAAGCGGCCCGACACGCGGGCCAGCCACTCCCCCGGCTCGGCGAACACTCGATAGATATGCGTGTGCTCGAGTGCAACCCGCGCCGGCACGAGCCCCTCACCAGCGAAGTGAGCAAACGCCTCCGCCAGTCGCGGCGTCCAGCCGAGCGCGGCCAGGTCTAACGGCATGTCTTCGAAAGAGTTCGAAGCACTTCGGCAACACTCCAGGCTTGGGCGACGCATCCGCGAGGCACATACGGCTCCTCGGCGTCGAAGATTTCGGAGATCGACCCTACGCACGCTTCGTTCAGCGCTCGATCAAACGATCGTAGCAGCGCTGCGGCCTCGACGCGACTCTCGTGATGGACCTTCATCCACGCGTCGATGTACGGGCCAATCAGCCACGCCCAGACGGTGCCTTGATGATAGGCCGCATCGCGCGCTCGAAGATCGCCCGTGTAAGTCGGTTTGTAGTCGGGATGCGACGGATCGAGCGAGCGTAACCCGAACGGCGTCAACAGGCGGTCGCGGACGACGTTCAGGACCGAGTCCCAACGCTCGCGCTCGAGGATTGGATGATCGAGTGAGATGGCGAGCAGTTGATTCGGCCGGCAGGCTGAATCGTTCCCCCCTTGGCCGTCGACGACGTCGTAGAGATAGCCGCCCGGCACAAACCAGAACCGATCGTTGAACGAGGTGCGAGCGCGGCTGGCATGCTCGGCGAACGGGATACCGTTTCGACCGCCGTGTGCTCGCGTCCATTCGTCCATGAAGCACAGGGCGTTGTACCAGAGCGCGTTCAGCTCCACGGCCTTGCCGCGCCGTGGTGTGACGACCCAGTCATCGACCTTGGCATCCATCCACGTCAGTTGATAACCCTCGGCACCCTGACGCAGCAGACCGTCGGCGGCGTCAACGCCAATCCCGAATCGTGTTCCGCTCAAGTGATGCTGCACGATGTCGACGAGCACGGGCGTGAGCGTGCGCAGCGTGTCCACGTCGCCCGTCGCCTTCACGTACTGGGCGATTGCATGAAAATACCAAAGCGATGCATCGGCAGTGTGATACAGGCCGTCGCGGGAGCCGTCGGGAAACATATTCGGGATCAGGCCGTCGCGGACGTAATGCCCGAACGTCCGCAGGATATAGGCCGCTTCGCGGTACCGCCCCGTGCAAAGCGTCAGGCCTTCGAGGCTGATCATCGTGTCGCGGCCCCAATCCGTGAACCAGTGGTAGCCCGCGATGACCGTTCGCACTTCCTCCCCCGCAGCCTTGGCGCGAGCCGCCTCTTCGGCCCGTCCCGCGGGAGTGATGATGAACTGATCGGCGGCCAGCACCAGCTCCGCGAATAGATCCGCCTGGTCCTCGCACTTCGCGATCGACAACAGCCGTTGACGCCGTTCGGCTTCAGCCTGGCTCGCCTGGTCGGCGTCGAGCGCAAGAATTGTTTCCCACGGTTCGGTCGAAGCGATGAGCGTGACCGGGTCGCCAGGCGCGAGATCGGCTCGAAAGTATCCGGGGCTCCAGAGCGTGCCGAGCCAGTCGTAACCGCGCTGCCGCTCCTCCTCGTACGGAACGTGCGCATGCCCACGCTCGTCGAGCGTGAGCGCGGCTCGCGGCCCGTGCAGCGTGAGCCTTAAAGGAGCAACGTCGGCATCGCCAATGACTTCGTGATGTGTGCCAGTGGACTTCAATGAGTACGGCGACGTCGGTGAACTGTTGACGGGAGCATCGTATGACCGAAACTGAACCGAAGGCCGCAGCGACAAACGCACTGGTGCGTCGCCGCCCACATGCTCGTAGGTCACGTGTACGGTGTTCTGTCCGTACGGCATGAGGACGCGCTTCTCGATCGTCACGCCGCGAACGTCGAACCGCCACACTGGCAGTCCACATTCGAGCCGGAACTCGACGAGATGCCCGCCGCGATCGACGGCGTTGGGACCTGCTACTTCGTCCTCGTCGCCGAGCCACGTCACTTCGCGGTTCGAGAGCCGGACGCGCTCCAGCAGATGATTCAACATCACGTAGCGCCCAAGCGGCGCAGGCAACGCTGCAACGAGCAGCCCGTGATATCGGCGCGTGACAACGCCTGCCACCGTGCCCGACGAGTAGCCACCAAGACCGTTCGTGACCAACCACTCGCGACGGGTCAATGCATTCCCCGCGTCTGTCGCATCCAGCGGCCGGGCGAGCGTGCGGACTGGTCCGTCGAGGTCAGTCGCGCTCATCGGTGGACATCGGTTTCTGTGAATGCTTCACAAGGCTCAGGTTTCAACAGCACGGCCGACTCCGCCGAAATCTGCCATGCAGGATTGGTCGTCAGCGGACGCTGACCGAGCCCGCCATATTCAACCGCGTCGCTCGACCACTGGACTCTCCACTCAGCGTCGAGCGGCGGCGCAAGCAGCGGTTCGGGAATCGGCGTCAAATCCAGATCGCCGCCCAGATTTACGATCAACAAACGATCGTGTGCGCCGCCGTCGCTGTAGCGGAGGACGAGTGCCCGAGGTCCGATCACGGCGCCTTCCACCCGACGCGTCGCCGCTGCGGCGATTGCGGGATCCTCGCGACGTATGCGCAGCAGATCCTTATGAAGTGCCAACGTCGGCACGTTCACGTCTCGCTCCGTCCAGTTCAAACGTGATGCGGCGAACGTTTCTGGATCGTCGGGCGTCGGCAGCACCGTCTGAAGATCCGGATCGTTAAGACTTGGAAATTGCCGCAGGAACTGGCGCCTGCCCTCACGGATGGCCTCGCGCAGGCCATCCTTGTGATCCGCAAAAAACAAAAACGGCGTTGAGGCACCAAACTCCTGGCCCTGGAACAGCAGCGGTGTTGCAGGGCCAAGTAACGTTAGAGCCGTCATCGCGCGATATCGCCCCGGCGACGAGATCTGGTGCACGCGCTTGCCCAGGGAGGAGTTCGCGACTTGATCGTGGTTCTCGAGAAAATGAACGAACGCAGCGCCCGGCAAATCCAGACCTGGCGTGCCGCGCGGCTTCTTCTGCCACGAGTACCATTGACCTTGATAGAGATGGCCGTACTTCGAAGCTGAGATGAGTTCCTGTGGGGAACCGGTGTAGTCGGTGTAGTACGCCTCCCGCCGCCCAGTTAACGCCACCAGGGCCGCGTGGTGAAAGTCGTCGTTGAGGAGCGCGTCGAGCCCGTATCCACCCCGCGATGGCTCGCGCACCAGCGTCGTCAACTGCGGTTCGTTTTCCGCGATCACGTAGACGCGACGTTTGCCCGCCGCCTGACGGGCGCGGCGGCCGATCTCCGCCAGCACATTGTCAGGTGATGCGTCCTGCACGTCCTGCGTCGCGTCGAGCCGTAAACCATCGAAGTGGAACTCCTCGATCCAGTAGCCGGCGTTCTCCACGAAGAAGTCTCGCGCCGGACGCGGCCCCTCAAAGTTCAGCGCCGCTCCCCAGTCGTTTCGATAGCGATCGGTGAAGTAGCCCCGTGAAAAATCGGCGAGATAATTCCCATCTGGTCCGAGATGGTTGTAGACGACGTCGAGGATGACACCGAGACCGATGGCATGCGCGCGATCGACGAAGTGCCGGAGATCGTCGGGCGTCCCATACAGCCTCGTGGGCGCGTATAGATTGACGCCGTCGTATCCCCATCCCCAGCGGCCCGCAAAGTCCGCGATGGGCATCATCTGAATGACCGTCACGCCGACATCCGCCAGATGTTCGAGCCGGTGCTCAGCAGCGGCCCACGTGCCCTCCGGCGTAAACGTGCCGATGTGCAGTTCGTATAGGACCTGACCTTCGCGTGAGACGCCTGGCCACACTCGATCGGTCCACGCGAACGTCGACGCATCGACGATCGCGGACGGACCGTGAGGGCCGTCAGGTTGAAAGCGGCTCACCGGATCGGAGCGCCGACGATCGCCGTCGAGCCGATACCAGTAGCAATCTCCTGCGGCAACCTCCTCGAGCAGGCCGCTGTGGAATCCGTCCTCCTCGGGCGTCAGGCGGACGATACGTTCCGGCCGCTGCGGTTGCTCGATGAGGACTTCGACGGTGTGGCAGGACGGTGCCCACACTCGCGCGTGCGCTACCCCATCCAGCTGCAGTTCGACGCCCGCGGAGAGCCGGCGTTTGATATTCGCGACTGTCATCGTTCTCGATTCTGACGCTCGCAGCTTTCGTGCCGCTCGAAACTCAGCGTTGCGCAACCGGAATGACAAACTTCTCCGCCGTGTGCGTATCCGAGAAGCTCACGACCTTGACATCGACCAACCCGGCTCGCTTGCCCGCGGCCATCGTTTCAGCTTCCGTGATCTCAGGCCGACCCTTCGGCCGGACCACCCAGACCGCACCGGCTGGCTGGATCAACTTCCGCAGCGCGGCAAGCCGATCGAGCACGCTCCGATCGTTCGCTTCGAAAAAGATGACATCGACCGCGCGTCCCGCGCGCGGCGCGCCTTTGACGACCTTCGCTCCACGCTCTTCGACTTCCGCTGCCAGCGTTGGATCGGAGATGCCGACGAACGCCACCACCATCGCAGTCTTGACGCCAAGCTTGTCGAGCCGCGACGGTGGATTCATGATCCGCGACGCCCACTTGGGTGCCGCCGCGCCAATCGCAAAATCGGCCGATCGCTTCCCAAATCGCACGTGAAGCGTGCCGTTCTCTGCTGTCGCAGAGGTGATGCTCGCCAGAGGAATGGCGAGCCGCGTTGGACCTCGAAACACCAGGTCCTTGTGTTCGAGCCACGCCGTTCCCTTTGACGTTTTGCCGTCAATGGTCAATTTACAGGAAGCGTCGTATCCCATTCACTTTGCCTTCTGCAGTCCGCCTTCTGCCTTCTGCGATCTGCCTTCTGCCTTCTGCGATCTGCCTTCTGCCTTTTTCAGTCCTTCCAAATAGCTCGCTAGTGTCGACTCATAGCCGAAAACGAAGCGAGCCATGGCCCGAAACACCGGGTTGTAGATCTCGCCGTTCTCTGTGATCGTCAGCGTGCAGCCGTTCGATGTCGGGGTGATCGTGTACGTCCACGTTCCGCCGAATGGCAGATCCGGATCCGCGATCCGCGTCACCAACGTGTGAGGAGGCTCGCTCCGTTCCACGGCCAGCGTGATCCGTCCGGTGGTTCCATCTTCTACCCAGACTGGATATCCGTTCCGATCGGGCAGTCGCTCCACGTTGCGGACGCCGTCCCTCCACGAGGGAAACGCATCGATGTCAGTGATCATGCGCCACACCGCCTCAGGCGGAGCGTTCAACGACGCGCTGCGGGACGCGACATGAGCCACTGGCAACGTCCATCCCACAACCAGGACGACGACAACGAGCAGGACGACGACGAGGAGCGCGAGCAATAGCCACTTCATGGTGCCCTCCGTGTCGGGACCGATGCGCCGGACCGCTCGGCCATCTGCGTCTGGGCGGCATCGGCCAGCAGCGCCAGGCCGCGAATGGCGGCCTCGCGCTCGGCGTCGGTCAGGCGCGCCATCATTGCCTCGACGAGCGGGTGATCGAGCACCGAGCTCGCCTCCTTCACACGCACCCCTGCGGACGTCAACCGCACCAGCACCCGACGCCGATCGGTCGCGTCGCGCCCCCTGGCGACGTAACCCTTCCGTTCGAGGCGATCGATCGTCAGCGACATCGTGCCCGGCGTCACTCCCATGTGGCGCGCCAACCCGTTCAGCGTGATGGCATCCACATCATCGAGGTGATCGAGAACTGAGGCCTGGTGCCGGCTGAGGAGGTATTGAGTCTGCGGATCGCGCACGTGGCGGGTGTGACACGCGAAGTAGATGCGGGGGTATAGCGTCATCAACTCGCGCGCCGCATCCGCTGCCGAGGCCATGCGCGATCGTTCACAAAATATTTTGCTTTGTCAAATCAAATTAAATTCCTGCAAATTGTTCTAAACCAGAGCGTTGGCACCTTCGTCCAATCCACCGACCCAAGCGAATCGAGGGCTGGGCGCGTTTTGCTCGAAGGCCAGCCACGGGACGTTGAGAGGGTGTTCGGATCCGGGACGAGATGTTATCGGATTCGGGCAGCTGAGGGTCGAATGCAATGGCGGGCGAGCCGGCGAAACCATAGCATTACAGCACTTTACGGGCGCTGGCTCTTGTGGCACACCGTTTGGCTAATCTGCACTGACGCCGGGCGTGTTTTCTGCCCGTCGCAGTCCAGAGGCATAAATTAGATGGTTGATATCGCTCGTCCACCCGAAGTCAAACGTCGGAAAAAGGTTCGCCGCATCCTTCTCGGGGCCGCCGCGGTCGTCGTTCTGGCCCTGGTCACTTTTGGCGTCTCGCAGCTGCGGCCAGCCGCTCCGGGCGTCGAGCGCGCGACCGTGTGGGTTGATACTGTCAAGCGCGGCGAACTCACGCGGCAAGTTCGCGGCTCGGGCACTTTGGTGCCGGAAAACATTCGCTGGATCACGGCGACGACCTCCGGCCGCATCGAGAAGCGCTTGCTTCGGCCGGGCGCGACGGTCACGCCGACGAGCGTGATCCTCGTCATGAGCAATCCCGATCTCAAGCAGGCGGCGGTAACTGCAGAGCTGGCGTGGAAGTCCGCCCAGGCGGCACTCGAGAATCGCCGCGCCAGCCTCGAGAGCGATCTCCTGACGCAGCAAGCCGCGGTGGCGACCACCGAGTCCAACTACAACCAAGCCAGGCTCGAGCTCTCGGCGAACGAGGAGCTGTTCAAGTCCGATCTGATCTCGATGCTGACGCTCAAGAAGTATCAGGGCCAGGCGGCCGAATTGAAGAATCGCCTGACCATCGCCCAACAGCAGCTCGAGATCGCCAAGGCTGGGATAAAGTCGCAGATCGCGCCGCAGGAAGCCGACGTGAATCAGAAGCGCGCCGCCTACGATCTCGTGCTCAAGCAGCTCGACGATCTCAACGTCAAGGCCGGCATGAATGGCGTGCTGCAGCTGCTACCGGTCGAAGAAGGCGCGTCGGTGCAAGCGAATCAGCAGGTCGCTCGCGTAGCCGATCCGACGGTGTTGAAGGCCGAACTGCGAATCGCGGAAACCCAGACCAAGGACATCAGGATTGGCCAGCTGGCGACGGTCGACACGCGCAACGGCGAGGTCGCCGGCCGCGTCTCACGCATCGATCCGGCGTCGGCCAACGGAACGGTGGGCGTGGACGTCACTCTAGAGGGTGCGCTTCCTCCAGGCGCCCGCCCGGACTTGAGCGTCGACGGGACCGTTCGGCTCGAGAAACTGGATAACGTGATTTTTGTTGGACGGCCGGCGTTCGGACAGGAGGAGAGCACGATTACGCTCTTCAAGCTGGACGCCAATGGCGAGGCGCATCGCACCAAAGTGGTGCTCGGGCGCAGCTCGGTGGACAAGATCGAAATCCGGGAAGGCCTACAACCCGGCGATCAGGTCATTCTTTCGGATATGTCTTCGTACGATCAGTTTGACAGGGTCAAGCTCAACTGAGCTGGCTGCCGAACGGTTAACTTTTTGACGCGCCAAACGTTTCTGACGGCTGACAGCGATTAGCAACTACCCCCGACGAAAAACAAGGAGCGATGATGAACACTGCCGCGCACACTCTTATCCACCTCGATGGCGTCACGAAAGTGTTCTTCACCGATGAGGTGGAGACGCACGCTCTGGCGGGCATCCACCTCGAGATCAAGAGCGGGGAGTACATTGCGATCGCCGGGCCGTCGGGCTGCGGTAAGTCCACGCTTCTGTCGATTCTCGGGTTGCTCGACTCCCCCACCGAAGGGAAGTACACGCTGAACGGCAAGGCCGTTGCGGATCTCCCGCTGTCGGAACGCGCTCGCGTCCGCAACCGCGAGATTGGCTTCATCTTCCAGAGCTTCAACCTGATCGGCGATCTCAACGTGTACGAGAACGTCGAGCTGCCGTTGACGTATCGCGGCATGAAGTCGGCCGAACGTAAGGAGCGCGTCATGGCGGCACTCGAGAAGGTGGGCATGGCGCACCGCGCCAAGCACTTGCCCAGCCAGCTCTCGGGCGGTCAGCAGCAGCGCGTCGCCGTCGCGCGGGCCGTTGCAGGCGCCCCGTCGATCCTGCTGGCGGACGAGCCGACCGGAAACCTCGACTCCAAGAACGGCGAGGCCGTCATGGAGTTGCTCCGCGAACTGCACCGTGAGGGCGCGACGATCTGCATGGTGACGCACGATCCGCGCTACGCGCGGCACGCCGACCGGAGCATTCACCTGTTCGACGGACGTGTCGTCGAAGAGGACGGCAGCAAGCGCGCGGAAAAGGAACTCGAAGAGAGCGGCTTCCATATCGAGCACTGAGACGCCCCGGCGTGATGCCGGCTTCGCGCATTCCGGCCGGCGCACGCCTGCCGCTCCCACTATCAGCTGAAGGCTGATTGTCGTCAGCCTTCAGCTTTTCCGGCCGACCTTGGTCGGGTCTGCCCGCGGCACGCCCATGATTCAAGACCTTCGCTCTGGTGTGCCTAGCGACTAGCGACTATCTCATGCTTATCACCGACCATCTCAAGAACACGCGCACCGAAGGAGCAGAGAACGTACGCCACCCGGTGCGGCCGACTGAACCCCGCGTGCTGATTGCCGACGATCAGGCGGACGTCCTCGAGGCGCTTCGCCTGTTGCTCAAGGCCGAAGGCTTTCAGCTCGAGACCGCCTCCTCGCCAGCAGGAGTACTGGCGGCGGTGGAGGCGCGGGAGTTCGATGTTGCGCTCATCGATCTGAACTACACGCGCGATACGACGTCGGGTGAAGAGGGTCTGAACCTCCTGTCGCGCACGCAAGGGCTCGATCCCACCTTACCGGTCGTCGTGATGACGGCCTGGGGCAGCGTCGAGATCGCCGTCGAAGCGATGCGCCGCGGCGCGCGGGACTTCATCCAGAAACCGTGGGACAACGCGCGGTTGCTGGCGATTATCCGGACCCAGATCGAGCTGAGCCAGGCGCTGCGCAAGGGCCAGCGACTCGAAGCGGAGAATTCGCTGCTGCGCGGTGAGGGTCTGCCGAAGATCGTTGCCGAATCGCCGGCCATGCAGAACGTGCTGCAGGTGATCTCCAGGGTTGGACCTTCTGACGCGAACGTGCTCGTGCTTGGCGAGAACGGTACCGGAAAAGGCGTCGTGGCGCGCGCGTTGCACGCCGTGTCGAGCCGCGCCACGCGTCCGATGGTGATCGTCAACTCCGGCGGCGTGTCGGAGGGTGTTTTCGAAAGCGAGCTCTTCGGCCACGTGCGCGGCGCGTTCACCGACGCGAAAGCGGATCGCGTCGGCCGGTTCGAGCTGGCCGATCAGGGCACGCTGTTCCTGGACGAGATCGCCAACGTCCCCCTCAGTCAGCAGGCCAAATTGCTCCGCGTCATCGAAACCGGCGAGTTCGAGCGCCTTGGTTCGTCTCGCACGCGGCGAGTGGACGTTCGGATCATTTCGGCAACAAACGCGAACATCCCGGACGAAGTCGCCGCTGCTCGATTCCGGCAGGATCTCCTGTTCCGGCTGAACACGATTGAAATCCGGCTGCCGCCGCTGCGCGACCGCCGCGAAGATACACCGCTTCTCGCGCAGCACTTCCTCCGTCAGCACGCGCAGCGCTATCGCAAGCGCCTCACGGGATTCGAGAGCGGCGCGATGCAGCTCCTGCTGGAACATGGCTGGCCAGGTAACGTCCGCGAGCTCGATCACGCGATTGAACGTGCCGTGTTGATGGCCCAAGGTCCGCTCGTGAAGCCTGGCGATCTCGGCCTGCGCGCGAACCGCGAAGGGGGCGGCCGGCTGGAGGACATGAGCCTCGAGGAAGTCGAATGCTTCCTGATCAAGAAGGCGATGACGCGATATGACGGCAATGTCAGCCAGGCCGCCAAAGCCCTCGGTCTGAGCCGCAGCGCCCTCTACCGGCGGTTGCAGCGGTACGGACTGTAAGAAGGGAAAAGGCAGAAGGCAGAAGGCAGATGGCAGAAGGCGGAAGGCAGAAGGCGGAAGGCGGAAGGTAGAAGGTAGAAGGCAGAAGGAAAAGTGCAAGGGAAAAGGTAAACTGGCAAAGGAGTTGTCGCTTGGCGTTCTGCCTTCTGCCTTCTGCCATCTGCCTTCTGCCTTCTGCCATCTGCCATCTGGCATCTGCCTTTGACAATGCGCTCTGCCCTGCCGCGTGAGCCGCGTCTGAGCCACGATCGACGCATCCTGCTGATGGCGTTTGCCTCAGCGCTCCCGGGTGCGCTCATCTCGTTGATCTTTCTCTGGACCGGCGACTACACGCCGAAGGTTCAGTGGACCCTCACGGTCGTCATCATCACGTTCTGCCTCGGATTTGCCTTCGCGCTGCGCGAGCGGGTCGTGCTCCCCTTGCAAACACTGTCGAACCTGCTCGCGGCGCTCGGCGAGGGCGATTTCTCGATTCGCGCCCGGGGCGCGCGCGGCGGCGATCCGCTCGGCGAGGTAATGATCGAGGTCAACGCGCTCGTTGAAACGCTGCGCCACCAGCGCCTCGACGCGCTCGAAGCCACGACGCTCCTGCGCAAGGTGATGGCCGAGATCGACGTGGCCGTGTTCACGTTCGATGAAGAACACGAGCTGAAGTTCGTCAATCGCGCCGGCGCGCGTCTCCTCAGTCAACCTGCCGAACGTCTCCTCGGCCGTCGCGCGGTGGATCTGGATCTCGATGACTGCCTGGCCGGCGACGCACCGCGTGTCATCAACACGGCGTTTCCCGGCGGTGTCGGGCGCTGGGAAATCCGCCGCAGCCAGTTCCGCCAAGGTGGCCGGCCGCACGAACTGCTGGTGCTCTCGGATCTCAGTCAGCCGCTCCGCGAAGAAGAACGCCAGGCGTGGCAGCGACTGATTCGCGTCATCGGCCACGAGATGAACAACTCGCTCGCGCCGATCAAGTCCATCGCCGGCAGCCTCTCGACGATCGTCGAGCGCGAGCCACCACCGGCCGACTGGCGCGAGGACGTGCAGCGCGGCCTGGCGGTGATCGCTTCCCGCTCCGAGTCGCTCAGCCGTTTCATGAGCGCGTACGCCAGGCTGGCAAAGCTGCCGCCGCCGAAGCTCCAGCCGCTCGATGTCAGCGCGTTCGTCGATCGCGTCGTGACGCTCGAGAAAGCGCATCGCATTCAGGTCGCGCCAGGTCCACGATTGTTCATTCAGGGCGATGGCGATCAGCTCGAGCAGCTCCTGATCAATCTGATCCGCAACGCTGTGGACGCAGTCCGTGAGACAGGCGGCGGCGTGCAGGTCGGATGGCAACGATTGCCGGGCTCCTCGCCGCCGGCGCTCGAGTTGTGGGTCGAGGACGAAGGCCCCGGGCTCTCGAACACGGGCAACCTGTTCGTGCCGTTCTTCACGACCAAGCCTGGTGGATCGGGCATTGGGTTGGTTCTGAGCCGCCAGATTGCGGAGGCGCATGGCGGTAGCCTCATGCTCGAGAACCGCGACGGTCGGCCCGGATGCCGCGCGAGCCTGCGCATTCCGCTGCATGCCACGCTTCCCGCCCGCACCGAGACGCCCGCTCTGACCCATGGCTGATCTGAACGAGCCGGTGCTGCCCGGCACCGCCGCGACCGACTACGAGCGCTATCTGCGGACCGACGAACTGTTGGCGCTGCAGAAAACGCCCGAGGAAGTGTCGCACCGCGACGAGCACCTCTTTCAGACCGTGCACCAGTCATCCGAACTCTGGCTCAAGCTCGCCTGTCTCGAGATCGAGTCGGCAACTGCGTTGATCGGTCAGGATCGCGCGGCGGCGGCGACGCGGCTCGTGCGCCGCGCCTCAGACGCCATGCTGCTCATCACGAATCAGCTTGGAATGCTGGAGCACATGTCCCCGGTGGACTACGCCGTCGTGCGAACAGCACTCGGACACGGCGCGGGGTTCGACTCCCCCGGTTTCCGGCGGGTTCATCGTGTCTCGCCCGCTCTCGGCGAAGCTTTCGAGGCGATGGTGCGCCGCCGTGGCCTCTCGATCATCGACGTGTACGAGCGCGGCTACGAACTCGAAGACCTCTACCAACTCGCCGAGCAGCTCGTGACCTGGGACGAGCGCGCCGTCCTGTGGCGATTCCAGCATCTCAAGACCGTCGAGCGCATCATCGGCGCCACTGTCATTGGCACGCAGGGCACGCCCGTCGAAGTCCTGGGCAAGCGAATCGACGTGCGGTTTTTTCCCGAGCTGTGGCTCGTCCGCGACGAGATCACGCGCCGCTCCCAGCGAACCACTGACGGGCACGGCCGCTGACATGGTTTCACATCGCGAAACCGAATCAGAGACGACGGCCGTTACCATTTTCGACAAACTGTAGCGTTACAGGAGGAGCGCAATCCGGAGTTTTGCCGAGATGTCGGCGTTCGTTCGTCGACGACGCTCCTCCAGGCCATCTGTTCCACGCGTTCCACATACCGATATTCGAGCGCCATCTTGACACCTCTTGATCCGGCCGTTAGGGTCCCCTCGCACGGGCCCGCCGCGGGCTTGAAGGAGGTTCAATGTCGCGAATACGTTCGGGTGTGCTTCCACTCGTTCTCGTTGCCATTCTGTCGGTGCTCGGCACGGCGCGCAGCGCCGACGCACAGGCGGTCGCTGGCACCATCTCCGGGTCCGTCATCGATCAGCAAGGCCAAGTCATTCCTGGCGCAACGCTGACGATCATCAATGAAGCCACCACCGACTCGCGCACGTCTATCACCGACGAGCGCGGAGACTTCCAGATCACCAACCTTCAGCCGAACAGCTACACCGTCCGGATCGAGATGCCAAGCTTCCGCACGCACGAGCGCAAGAACGTCGTGCTGAGCGCAGGCGAGCGCCTTTCGGTGGGCACCGTCACGCTCGAACTTGGCGGGCTCGGTGAGACCGTCGTCGTCGAAGCCCGCGGCAGCCAGGTGAACGTCGCGGAAACACAGCACAGTGGCGTCATCACGGCGAGACAGATCGAGCAGGTCCAGGTCCTTGGACGTGACGTGACGTCCATCATGCGGCTGTTGCCTGGCGTCCGCTACGAGAACACCGTCGACTCGCTCGGCATGAGCTTCGGCACGTCGGTGCCGAACGTCGGCGGCGCACGTCGCGACTGGAGCAACGTCATCGTCGACGGGGTAATTGCGAACGAGGTCGGCGCGAGCAACCTGATGGCGCAGCAGATCAACCTCGACGCGATCGCCGAGGTGAGAATCCTGCTCAATTCCTATCGCGCCGAATACGGGCGTGCCGGAGGCGGTCAGGTCCAGATCGTCAGCAAGGGCGGGACGTCGCAGTATCACGGAAATCTCTACTACTACGGCCGTCACGAAGACCTGAACGCGACGAACTTCTTCACCAATCGCGCCAGTGCGGTAAAGCCGCGGTACCGTTTCAATACCTACGGCGCGAATCTCGGCGGCCCCGTGCCGAAACTCGACAAGAAACTCTTCTTCTTCTACTCGATGGAAGCGCCGCTCGTCAGCCGTCCCGGCCCGCTCCGCAATTGGACGATGCCGACAGAGCGAGAGATGCAGGGAGACTTCTCGCAGACGCTGGACAGCCAGGGACGGTTGATTAACATTCGCGATCCGCTCCGCGCGGGGACGTGCAACGCGGTCAGCGGCGGTCCCGCGTGCTTCGAGGGGAACATCATTCCCACTCAGCGGATCAACGCGAGCGGCCGCGCGCTCCTGAACATGCTGCCGCGCGCGAATAACTTCGACCGCACGTTCACGCAGGGCCAGTTCAACTACTCGACGCAGGAGAACGCCGACAACCCGAAGTTGAACAACATCGTCCGCGTCGACTGGCGGCCCAATTCGTCCGACAGCTTCTATTTCACGTTCAAGGATTGGTATTCCGATCAGAGAGGCAGCGAGATCACCGCCGGTCCGGCCAAGTGGGGCTTCTTCAACACCCACTACCTGAACACCGACCGCGGCGTGAGCGCGAACTACACGAAGATCATTCGTCCGAACCTTGTCCTGGACACGGACTTCGGCACGCGCCAGCAGACCGAGCAGTTTTATCCGTTGACGCAGGGGGACTGGGACCGCATCAACCGCAGCAACGTTGGCTTCACGGCTGGCCAGTTCCATCCGGAGCTCAACCCGCGAAACGTCGTTCCAAAGGTGAACTTCAACGTGCCCAATTCGCCGAACTTCACGTTCGACAATCGTCTCGTCGACCAGGGCGAAGCGTGGCTCACGTCATTGCGCAGCAACCTGACGTGGATCAAGGGATCCCACTCGCTCAAGGCCGGCTTCTACTGGGAACAGTCGCGCAACTCGGAAGGCAGCGGCGGCGTTGGCGCCGGGCCGTGGGCGGGCGAATTCACGTTCAACACCGACACGAACAATCCGTTCGATACGAACTACAGCTATGCCAACGCGCTCATCGGCACCTTCCGCGAATACCGTGAAATCGATGCGTTCTCCGAAGTGATTGGCAAGCGGTACATCTCTGAGTTCTACTTGCAGGACACATGGAAGGCGTCCTCGCGGCTGACGGTCGACTATGGGGTGCGGTTCCTCTGGTACACGCCCTGGTATTCAACGCAGCCGGCGGCAGTGTTCGTGCCCGAACGCTACGATCCG
>Ga0075428_100003196_pt1 | contig 17916 bp, 19 predicted proteins | sample RhiMetdeltSRZDD2_FD_75291 | JGI IMG/M metagenome (GOLD analysis project Ga0075428, IMG submission 75291) | Populus rhizosphere microbial communities from Tennessee, USA - Rhizosphere MetaG P. deltoides SRZDD2 | ecosystem: Host-associated > Plants > Roots > Rhizosphere > Soil | place: USA... | reverse complement strand
GGGACCGGTGCGCGCCATGGCCAACACCATAACGGACGGCGCGCATACATAGCGGCCCACTTCGGTTGGAAAATCACAAAAAAGTGATCGCATAGACAAGAATCGCCGTTAACATAGTCAGCGTGCTCGGCGCGCTACGAGGGCTGTTGGAGTTCCAGGTGACGATAGGAGAAGTGATCGTCTTCGCGGTAGTCGTCGGCGTTCCGTACCTGATCGTAGGAGCCATCTGGTCGAGCACGCACATCGCGCATCTGCAACACATGGTGGGCGCCGACCTCGTGGTGTCGTACCTGGGGTCAATCGTGTCCTGGCCTGTGTTGCTCTTCGCCGACGTCTGCATGACCTGAACGGGGGACGCTTTGCACCACTATCACCATCGCGCGTTCTACATCGGAGTCGTTTGTGTCTTCCTGATCGCTGTCGGTCTCATCGCGTTGAACTTTCCGGTGTTCATCGACGGCTTCGACCAATACGGATTCCAGGTCAAGTGCGGGACGGGGTACATCAGCGATCTGAGCCAGGCGGCGGCCGCGGCCGGCGAGCACAACTACGTCGACCAATGCGAGACAGCGCTGATGCTGCGCCGGTTGTGGACGATCCCACTCGTGGTGGTCGGGTTGATTGTGCTCGTCATTGTGGTTGGTGTGGCGGCCACCGTTTGGGGCCGTGAATCGGCATTCGGGGAAGACCCAGTCGCCTGAACTAGCATTTCCGCCGTGAGCACGCCGGACGGCCCTACGCTGCAACGGCGGCTCGGGACGTTCGACGCCGTGACGATCGGACTCGGCTCGATGGTGGGCGCAGGCATCTTCGCCGCGCTGGCCCCGGCTGCGGCAGCCGCCGGGTCGGGTCTGCTCATCGGGCTGGCGGTCGCCGCCGTGGCGGCCTTCTGCAACGCCACGTCGTCGGCCCGGTTGGCCGCGCTGTATCCGCAGTCCGGCGGCACCTACGTGTACGGACGCGAACGCCTCGGTGAGTTCTGGGGCTACACCGCCGGCTGGAGCTTCGTCGTCGGCAAGACGGCGTCGTGCGCGGCGATGGCGCTGACCGTCGGCTACTACGTGTGGCCGCAGTGGGCGCACGCGGTGGCGGTGGCCGCGGTGGTCGCGCTGACCGCGGTGAACTACGCCGGCATCCAGAAGTCGGCGATGCTGACCCGCGCCATCGTCGCGTTCGTGCTGGCGGTGCTTGCGGCTGTGGTGGTCGTCGTCCTCGGCTTCGGTGACGTCGACGGCTCGCGGCTGGCGTTCGGCGAAGACGTCAGCGTCCACGGCGTACTGCAAGCCGCGGGACTGCTGTTCTTCGCGTTCGCGGGGTATGCCCGCATCGCGACACTCGGCGAAGAGGTGCGCGATCCGGCGCGCACAATTACGCGCGCCATCCCGATTGCGCTTGGCATCACGCTGGTGGTGTACGCATTGGTCGCGGTCGCCATACTGAGCGAATTGGGCAGCGCCGCACTGGCTTCGACAAGCGCACCGCTGGCAGACGCGGTGCGCGCGGCAGGCTTCCCCGGGATGGAGCCGGTGGTGCGAGTGGGCGCGGCGGTGGCCGCGCTGGGTTCGCTGCTGGCCCTGATCCTCGGCGTATCCCGGACCACGTTGGCGATGGCGCGCGACCGGCATCTGCCGCACGCGCTGTCTGCAGTCCATCCGCGGTTCAAGACCCCGCATCAAGCCGAGATCGTGGTCGGAGTCGTCGTCGCCGCGGTGGCGGCGGTGGCCGATGTGCGTGGGGCGATCGGCTTCTCGTCGTTCGCGGTGCTGCTGTACTACGCGATCGCCAACGCGTCGGCATGGACGCTGGAGCCGGAGGGCCGGCGACATCAAACCCTGCGCCGCAGGTCCATACCGTTCATCGGACTGATCGGCTGCCTGGTGCTGGCGTTCCTGCTGCCCGTTTCGTCGGTGCTCATCGGCGCGGCCGTCGTTGCCGTCGGCGTGGTTGCCTACGTGGTGAGGGCGTCAGCCCGGCCGGCCAGCGGTTCGTAGACGAAGAACTTCTGCAGGACGTTGAGGACGAGAGCCGACAGCCCGTCGAACGGGGTAGCTTGCACCGACTGTGTCGACGTGAACGGCAGCACGACGGCGGTGGCCGTACCCGCGGCGGTGGCGATCTGGATACTCTGTTGCGGCGCACCGTAAATGCCGTCATGGGTGCGGGCGAACATGTCGTTCACCCATCCCACCGCCAGAGTCTTGACCACCTCGACGTTCTGCGGCTGCGAGAAGCCCGCGATGAAGTACTGGCTGAGCTGAAGTAGCGGGTTTCCGCCCTGCATGGCATCGATGTGGCGGCCGCCGACGAGCATGACGCCGTTGAACTGCCCGGGTCGAGCCGCCGCCAACTCGTCGCCCACCTTTCCGTACATGTTCCACACCTACCGCTCCGACGAGATGTCATACACGGGGCGGTAATTCACACCGGTCAGCTTCTGCAGGGCCATCGGCACGGTGTCGTTGACATCCACCGAATCGAGGAGCAGCACTCCGGCCAGATCCGCGATCGCCGCGTTGTCGTTGTCGACCATGTCGCCTGCGGCGCCCATCACCAGACTGCCGCCGAGTGAATGTCCGGCCAACACGAACCGCGTCGGCAATGTCACCTCGTATCCCGCTGCCGCGCTGGCACTCCGTCAGCGCTTCGCGTTCCCCTACGAACAGGTCGGCGATTGCTTGGTGCATCGGCGTGCCACCGAGACAGGCGCCGTCGGCGTCGAAGAAGTTCGAAGTCAACGACGGAGCGACGACGATGCTGTTGGTCTGCTCGGCCAGGGTCGCCGCGGTGTAGCTGTACATCGGGGCAGAAGCCCCTAGGCCGTGCTGGAAGTAACTGAAGCGCGTTGGTGTTTCGTCGTCGTTGGGGAAATACCAATCCGCTTCGACAGTGCGACCACCCGCGACGGCGATGGTGAGGGTCGACGTGCGCACGGTGACGTTACTGCCCGCCGGCAGCACCGGTGCTCCGTCGAAGGTGTGGATCAAGCCCATGACGACGTTCAGGACGATGGACCCGACCACGTCGACGAGCGTCGGTGCGCGCGGGGCCGTGGTCCGGTCGGTGACGGCGACGGTCGAGCGCGCCGACATTGCCACTGTGGTCTCCGTCTCGTGGACTGCTGTCTGCTGTGGCGTCGACTCTGCTGCGGACGCCTCCGGCTCCGCTGCGGCGCTGGATTCGGCTGGCGTGGTGGATGTTTCATTGGGAGACGGTGCGGGCTTGTCGGCCTCCGTCGCGGATGTGGCGTCCTTGGTGTCCGACGTGGCAGTGGTTGGGTGGCGACGCGATGCCGGCTCGTCGGTGTGCGGCCTGTTGTTCTTCGGCGCGGGACGCGTGGCCTTCTGAACCTCCGAACCGCTGGTCTCCTGCTTGCCGATGTCGGTGGTATCGCTGTCGCTCTCGGTCGAACTCTGCTCTCCGGTCGGCCTTGTCGTCTCATTCGTCTCGGGATCCGACTTGGGAGTCGACTCATGCTTTGATTCAGACGCTTTGGTGCCGTCGCCGTCAGATGCTGAGCCGGTCTCCGCCGCTGCACTCGCGGCTCCGGCGAGCAATGCCGCCGCGATCGCCACTAGCACGCCAACCCCAACAGCGCCATCAGCCGATTGACCATGTCACCTCCATGCGACCGCGATGACGCTAGCCGCAGAAATTGAACAAATCAAGGTATATGTCATTTTCTGCTCACGCGGGTACCGTCGGCATGTGCCAGGAGCACCTATACGCCGTAGTCGCGGCCGCCCCGCCGGCGGCGGCATCACGGCCGAGCAGTCGAAGCAAGTCTTCCTCGACGCCGCGGAGCGGTTATTCGCCACCGTCGGCTATCGCGAGTCGACGATGGAGGTGATCGCGCGAGAGGCCGGTTACTCCCGGGGGAGCATTTACCGCCACTTTCCGACCCGAGACAGCCTCGTGGATGCGCTGATACAGCGGATAACGCAGCGGCATATGACGGGCATCCTTGACCGACTGTCCCCCAATGCTGGGCCGCTCGACATCTTGATCGAGAGCATGGTGATCGTGGCCACCGAACTGGTCCATGACCCTCTGCTGAGGACCATCTCCGACGAGAGCGACGAGGGCACCGTCGGCCGCATGCTGGCCAACAACACCGCTCTCGTACAGATGGTGGAACCCGTGATGGCAGAGATGCTGTCCTCCGACGACGGGCGTCAGTTCCGACGCGATTTGCGACCAAAGGACTTGGCGCAGTACTTCATTTCCACCTCAATCAGCATGCTGCTCGGCGTCATACCGGGCACCGAGGATGCCCAAACGGTGCGTCGCTACATCGACGTCTTCGTGCTGCCGGCCATCGTGGCGCACCCGCCTAAGCCACGCGCCGTTTTCCCTGACTAATTCAGTGGCGGGATGACGTTCAGTTGCTGGAGCATTGCGAGCACGTCCTTGTCCGACCACTTCTCCGCCAGTCGGCCGTTCGCGACACGGTGGATCACCGTGGCAGTCATACACATCTCGTTGCCGGTGGCCGGGATGCCGGGGAGATCGCCGCGGTGCGTTCCACGGGCCGTGAGCCTCGTGACCACCTTGTCGCCTTCGGCGATCTGGTCCTCGATCTCATGGGTGCCCGGCGTCGCGTCCCAAAACAACCGGAACGCCTGCTTGAGCCCCTCGCGCCCGGGAGCATCGATACCTGGAAAGGGTGCCGGCGAATGGTCCACATAATCTTCGGCCACCAATTCGTCCATCGCATCGAGATTGCCGGCATCGATCTCTCGGTAAAAACGACGGACCAGGTTCTTGTTGTCTTCGATCGACATGCGTTGCCTCCCCCTGAGATATTCCGACGATACGCGCTAGGACGCGTCCCGGTCGTTGTAGGCCTCGACCGCGGTCGGCAGTATCGGGAAGATGCGATCCTCGCCGATCTTGTCGAGCAGACCCGCCGCCCCAAGCGAATCGCGCAGATCCTGCTTCACCCTGGCCATCGCGAATACGATTCCACGCCTTTGTAATTCGGTGCGGAGTTGATCGACGGCATCCAATGCGGTGAGGTCGACCTCGACGTTGGCTTCGGCGTTGAGCAGGAACCACTCGACACGCCCCGGGTAGTCGCCGACCGCCGCCATTGCCCGTTCGCGGAAGTCCTCGGCGTTGGCGAAGAACAACGGGGCGTCGTAGCGGTACACCAACAACCCGGGGACGAGATCAGCCTCCGGATAGTCGTCCACATCGTGCATGCCCGCGACACCGGGCACGAAGCCGAGCACGCCGTCATGCGCTCGCGCCATCCGGCGCAGCAGTTCGAGTATCGACAGGCCGATGGCGACAAGCACCCCGTAGAGCACACCGAACACCAGCACGGCCGCGGTGGTGGCCAGCGCGAGAAGCACCTCACTGCGACGGAATCGCGCCAACCGCTTGAACTCCGGCACGTCAATCAGGCGAAGCGCGGCGTACACGACCAAGGCGCCCAGCGCCGCGGTCGGAAACATCGCCAGTACGCCCCGCCCGAACAGCATCACCGCGACCAGGAACACCAGCGTCACGAGCGAGTAGACCTGAGTGCGGCCACCGACCGCGTCAGCGAGTGCCGTACGGCTTCCGCTGGAGCTGACCGGGAAGCCCTGCATCAGCCCGGCGCCAGCATTGCACACGCCGAGCGCACGCAGTTCCGCGTTCGCGTCGATGTCCTGGCCGTGACGGACGGCGAATGCGCGAGCCGTCAACACGTTGTCGTTGAACGCCACGATCGCGATGCCTGCAGCCGGAATGAACAGGGCCATCAGATCAGCGGCCGGGATGGCGGGCAGTTCGGGTGCCGGGAAACCACTGGGGATGTCGCCGACGACCTTGATTCCGTTGCGGTGCAAGGAGAAAAGGCTGACGACTACAGCAGCTATGAGAATCGCGATCAGCGGGCCCGGCAATCTCGGCGTGAGCCACGCGAAAACCAGCAATACCGCGAGGACCGCTGCCGCCAAAGCCACAGTTGGCCAGTGCAATTCGTCCAGCCCACCGACGAAGGACCGGATCTGGTCCACAAACTCGTCGCCCTCGACCGAGACGCCCGTGACCTTGCCCAGTTGGCCGCCGATCATAATGAGCGCAACGCCCGCCATGTACCCGATCAGTACCGGGCGCGAGAGCAGATCGGCGAGGAACCCCAGCCGGACGAGGCCCGCCACAAAGCACATCGCGCCCACGAGCAGCGCAGCCGCGGCCGCCAGCGCCGCGTACCGGCCAGGGTCGCCTGCGGCGAGCGGCCCGAGCGCGGTCGCGGTCATCAGCGCTGTCGTCGACTCCGGGCCGACGGACAACTGCCGCGAAGAGCCAAGCACTGCGTAGACGGCGAGCGGCACCAGCGCGGCCCACAGACCGACGACGGGCGGCAGACCCGCGACCGTCGCGTACGCCATCACCTGTGGCACCAAATAGGCGGCGACTGTCAGACCGGCCACCAGGTCACCGCGCAGCCAGTCACGCTGATAGCCCCGGAACTGCGCCCGTCCGGGCGTCCAGGCCGACCACATCATGTCGACCCTCGGTCTCAGGCCGCTCCGTCCACCAAAACCGTTGCGGCGCCGGCCATATGGTCGCGGACGGTGGCGGCGGCCTTGTCGGCGTCGCCGGACTCGATCGCGTCGACGATGTCGGAATGCCGTTTGGCGTCCATGTTCTTCAGTGCGCGGTCCACGCCGGCGAACATGATGGACATCCGAATGCTGCCCTCCAGCGATGACCACGAGTGCAGCAGCGTCTCGTTCCCCGTTAGATGACACATGGTGCGGTGGAACTTCAGGTCCGCCTCGATGCGGTCCTCGAGGTTGGACGCGGCCCACTTCTCCATGTCCGCGACCGCCTTGCGCAGCTCCGCTACAGCCGCCGTGCGGTCCTCGCGGCCAGCCAGGTCCTGGGCGGCCAACGACTCCAGCGCGGCGCGGACGTCGAAGATGTTCTTGATCTCCTTGGCGTCGAGGTGGCGCACCGAAAGACGTCCCCTCGCGCCCGCCGAGATCAGGCCTTCCTGTTGCAGCTGTCGCATGGCCTCGCGCAGCGTGCCACGGCTGATCTGCAGCGCCTCGGACAGCTCGGTCTCCACGAGGTGGGTGCCCGGGGTCAACTGCCCGGTCGTGATCGCGCGGCGCAGTGCGGTCAGCGCCTGTTCACGAAGGCTGGTCTTCTCCAACCGAAGCAGCGACGACGCTTCCACAGACATCGAACGCTCCTTCACTGTCAACAATTGGAAGTCGACAGTCATGCTACAGCCGGTCGAGCACCGCGGCGACGATCCGCGCGGTCGACAGCCCGTAACGATCGTGCAGCGTTGGCAACGCCCCGGCGGCCAGGAACTCGTCGGGCAGTGCAACCGGCGTGACCTGCCGGCGCACGCCGCGACGCAGCGCCTCGGATGCCACGGTTTCGAACAGCCCGCCGACGACGGTGTGGTTCTCCAGCGTCAGCGCCAACCGGTCCGAATCGATCTGGGCCAGAACGGTGTCCGCGTCGAACGGCTTCAACGTCGGCGTGTGCACGACGGCGACGTCGACGTTGTGGGCGGACAGTTCTTCAGCGGCAAGAAGGGCGCGCATCGTCATCAGCCCGCTCGAAACGAAGACCACGTCGGTACCGTCGCGGACCACCTTGGCCTTGCCGAGTTCGAAGGTGTAGTCGTACTCGTCGAGCACAGTTGGCACCTGGCCACGCAGCAGCCGCAGATAGGTAGGTCCATCGTGCGCCGCCAACTGCGGTACGGCCTGGGTGATGTCGACCGAGTCGCAAGGATCGACGATCGTCAGGCCAGGGATGCCGCGGAAGATCGCGACATCCTCGGTGGCCTGATGCGACGGCCCGTACCCGGTCGTGAGTCCGGGCAGACCGCCGACGATGTTGACGTTCAGCCCCGGCTCGGCGATGTCGAGGCAGATGAAGTCGTAGGCCCGACGGGCGGCGAACACCGAATAGGTCGACGCGAACGGAACCAGCCCGGTTTCGGCCATCCCAGCAGCGGCCCCGAACAACAGCTGTTCGGCCATGCCCATCTGGAAGTACCGCGCTGGGAACGCCTGCGCGAAGATGTGCATGTCGGTGTACTTGCCCAGATCGGCCGTCAACCCGACGATCCGCTCGTCCTTCTCAGCCGCCTCGACAAGGGCGTGGCCGAATGGGGCCGGGGTGGTGCGCACCCCGGGATCGGCGAACGACGCGATCATCGCCGAGGTACGCAGTGGCGCACTGGTTGTCATTTGTCACTCCCTAGGTAGCCCGCGGTCAGCTGCTCGCGGCACTGTTGCCATTCGTTGGCCTCGATCCGCATGAAGTGCGCCTTCTCACGGTTCTCCAATAAGGTCACCCCGCGCCCGACCTTGGTGTCGCACAGGATGACTCCCGGCGTTCCGTTGATGTCCGCCTTCTCGTTGACCGCATCGAAGGCCGCCAACAGCTCGTCGACGTCATTACCGTCGACCCGCTGCACGAACCAGCCGCATGCCGCCCACTTGTCGGCGACCGGCTCGGTCCGCAATACACCGGCGGTGGGACCGTCGGCCTGCAGCGCATTGATGTCAACCATCGCAGTCAGGTGGCCGAGCCGGTGATGACTCGCGCCCATCGCGGCTTCCCACGTCGAGCCCTCGTCCAGTTCCCCGTCCGACAGGAAGTTGATCACCTTCGATGTAGATCCCTGGTGGCGCAACCCGATCGCGATGCCGACCGCCACGGTCAGGCCGTGGCCCAGGGAGCCCCCCGAGATCTCCATGCCGGGTGTGTAGGAGGCCATTCCCGACATCGGCAGGCGCGAGTCGTCGCAGCCGTACGAATCGAGCTCCTCCACCGAGACGATGCCCGCCTCTGCCAGTGCCGCGTAAAGCCCGATGGCGTAGTGACCGGTGGACAGTAGAAACCTGTCCCGGTCCTCCCACTCAGGCTCGGCGGGACGGTATCGCAGCTGGTCGGCGTAGACGCTGGCCAGCATGTCGGCTGCGCCGAGTGCCTGCCCGATATATCCCTGGCCCTGTGCTTCGCCCATGTTGAGCGCGTGGTGCCGTGCGCGGTAGGCGGCCGCCGCCACCTTCTGGCGGCGGCCGGTTTCGATGGTGAGTGTCATGTGCGTCGCCCTTATGCCGGAAGCGGAATGTCGGACGGGTTGGGCTGCGCGGCGGCGGCCTCATCGGCCAGCTGGCGCTCGCGTGGCCCCCAGGTCTCGCGGGTGACCAGTGCCGCCACCAGACCGATCGCGGCGTAGGTGCTGAACAGCAGGGCCGGCCCGATCCACCCGAAGGAGACGAACAGCAGCGTGGTGATAAAGGGTGTGAAGCCCGACACCATCGCCGAGATCTGGTAGGCCAGTGACGCTCCCGACGCGCGGGTGTTCGCCGTGAACAGCTCGGGGAACCACGCGCCCTGGGCACCGGCCAGCGAGTTCTGAACCACCCCGTATGCCAACACGAAGGTCGCGATGATCAACAGGAAGATTCCAGTGTTCACCAGCAGGAACATCAGTACTCCGAAGGGGACGGCGAACGCGCAGGTCCACAGGTAGACGGTGCGCCGACCGATCTTGTCGGTGAGCCGGGCCCAGGCCATGGTGGCGACGATGCCGATCGCCGACGCGATGCACAGCGCGGTCAGCGTTTCGGATTTGGTGGCCAGCTCGGCGTTCTTCAGATACGAGATCATGTAGGTGATCGACACCGCGTAGCCGGCGGTCTCGGCGATGCGAAGGCCGATGCCGCGCAGGATGTTGCGCCAGTCTTCCTTGATCACCTTCACGATCGGGGACTTGACGATGTCGCCGTGCTCCTTGACGTCCTCGAACACCGGTGACTCCGGCACCTTGGCGCGGATGATCAGGCCGACGATGACCAGGATGATGCTGGCCAGGAACGGCAACCGCCAGGCCCAGTCGCCGGGCAGGTGCACGCTGACCAAAAACACCAGGTTGGCCAGCAGCAGACCGACCGGGAAGCCGGCCTGCACCATTCCGGTGTAGCGGCCTTTTTGTCGCCATGGGGCGTGCTCGTAGCTCATCAGGATGGCACCGCCCCATTCGGCGCCGAAAGCGATGCCCTGGATGATGCGCACCGTCACCAACAGGATCGGGGCCAGGATGCCGATGGCGGCGTAGGTGGGCAGCAGGCCGATGACGAAGGTGGCCAGACCCATCACGATCAACGAGGCCACCAGCACCGGCTTGCGTCCGAGCTTGTCGCCGAGGTGACCGCCGATGATCCCACCCAGCGGGCGGGCGGCGAACCCGACACCCAGCGTGGCGAACGACGCCAGGGTGCCGGCCAGCGGGCTGGCCCCCGGGAAGAACGCGTGGCCGAAGTACAGGGCGGCGGCGGTGCCGAACCCGATGAAGTCGTAGGTCTCGATGACCGCGCCGACGCCGGAGCCGATGGCAACCTTCTTGGCGTCCTTGGTGCCGTGTACCGGCCCGCGCATGGATAGAGCGGCATCGCTCATGAGCTGATCCTTTCAAAAGCCCTGGTCCGGGACTAGTCCGATGTCACTGTCAACGGTCAACAGTGCGCTAGGTCACCCAGTGTGACCCCGCGCAGACGCAATGTCAACAGTCAACAGAAGCTTTCTGACATCAGTTGACTGTTAACAGTCGACTAGGTTAACGTGGTCGTCGTCACAACGGACGATGCAAGGACCTGGAATGATTCACAGCCGCCTCGGCTGCTCGACGATCAGCTTTCGACACCTCTCCCTCGAACCCGCACTCGGCTGGATCGGAGCGCTCGGGTTCGCCGAAGTCGATCTCGGCGCCTTGCCCGGAGTCTGCGACCACGTTCCGTACGTGCTCGACCGCGATGCCGTCGACGCCGTTGCCGACACCGTGCGCGCCTCCGGCATCCGTGTTCGTTCGATCAACGGTGACATCGGCGACCTCAACCGCCCGCTGGACACCGACGGCCGCGCCTCCCGCGACGGTCACCTCGAGATGCTCCTTGCGCTGACGGCGGCGACCGGTGCGCACGCGCTGGTGCTGCCCTGCGGCGCGCTTGATCACCAGCCGCTCGGATCGCTCGACGACGACCTCGACTTGGTGGCGCAGGAATTGACGCGCGCTGCCGAACTGGCTGCGGGCCACGGCGTTGAGATCTGGACCGAGTCCCTTCACTTCCACCGGCTCTGTTGGAATCTCGAACGCGCACAAAAACTCACCGACCGGCTCGCAGGCACCCCGGTACAGGTGGTGATGGACTTCAGCCACATCGTCGCTTCCGGCGGCGATCCCGGCGAGTTCGTCGATCGCTTCGCCGGCCGCATCGCGCACGTCCACATCCGAGACGCCGTGCCGGGCAACATCAACCTGTCCGTCGGCCGCGGCGACGTCGACTTCGGTCGCGGGCTCAAGGCGCTCGCGGACGCGGGCTATACGGGTCATTTCGCACTGGAGCTAGAGACCCGCGACATCACCGACTCCCAACGGCCTGCCGCCACCGCCAAAACGGCCCATCTGATTTCTGACCTCATCTGAAGGAGAAACACCATGTCCGAAACCAAACGCACCGCCGTCGTCACCGGCGCCACCTCAGACCGCGGCATCGGCATGGCCGTCGCGCAGCGGTATGCACGGGAAGGCTGGGCGGTCGTGATCCTCGACCTCGACGGCGAGAAGTCGGCGAAAGTGGCCGCGGAGATCGGCAACCAATTCGCCGTTCCCGCATTCGGTTACGCGATCGACGTCACATCGGAAGAGTCGGTCGCCGCCGCGGAACACGCCGTCGCCGAGGAGGTACGGTCGGGCGCTCTGCCGCCGCTTGGGGCGCTGGCCAACATCGCAGGCATCACCTCCCCGGTGCCGTTCCTGGAGACCACGCTGGATCTATGGAACACAGTGATGGCCGTCAACGCCACCGGAACCTACCTGGTCACTAAAGCCTTCCTGCCCGCCATGATCGACAACGGATGGGGTCGCATCGTCAACATGTCCTCGGTGTCCGCGCAGCGCGGTGGCGGCGTGTTCGGCAAGGTGCCTTACTCGTCGGCGAAGGCCGCGATCCTGGGCTTCACCAAGGCCCTGGCCCGTGAAATCGCCGACACCGGTGTGACCGTCAACGCCGTCACCCCCGGCGCCGTCGACACCAACATCCGCGTCGGTTCGACCGACGATCAGGAGGCCAAGCTGGCGCGCGATATTCCGGTCGGTCGCACCGCGACCACCGAGGAGATCGCGGCGGTCATCACCTTCTTGTCCAGCGACGACGCCAGTTATCTGACGGGCACCACCGTCGATATCAACGGCGGCAGCCACATTCACTGACGGGAAAGACGATGACACGGTTGTACAACGACCCCGCCACCTTCACCGAGGACATGCTTGACGGCTTCCTCGACGCGAACGCGCGCTACGTGGTCGGTGTCGAAGGTGGAGTGGTGCGAGCGACGACGACGCCGCCGGGCAAGGTCGCGGTCGTCGTTGGCGGCGGATCCGGCCACTACCCGGCGTTCTGCGGTGTGGTGGGCCAGGGTTTCGCCGACGGCGCCGTCGTCGGCAACATCTTCACCTCGCCGTCCGCGCGTGAAGCCGCGTCCGTCGCCCGTGCCGCGCACGGCGACGCCGGGGTGCTGCTGATCACCGGCAACTACGCGGGCGACGTGATGAACTTCGGGCTGGCAACCGAGCAACTCCGTTCCGAGGCCATCGACGCCCGCTACCTCGTCGTGACCGACGACATAGCCAGCGCCGCGCCCGACGACATCACGAGGCGCCGCGGCATCGCGGGTGACTTCACCGTATTCCGTTGTGCCAGTGCCGCTGCCGAAGAAGGCGCCGCACTCGACGATGTCGAGCGCGTGGCCCGCAAGACCAACGACGCCACCCGCACACTCGGTGTCGCGTTCGACGGTTGCACGCTGCCCGGCGCCGACCGACCGCTGTTCACGGTGGCGCAGGGCACCATGGGCTTGGGTCTCGGCATCCACGGCGAGCCCGGGGTGTCCAGCCACGACATGCCCACCGCCGCCGACCTGGCAGCGCTGCTTGTCGACGGCGTCCTCGCTGAAACACCCGCTGGCGCAACGGATCGCGTCGCGGTCATCCTCAATGGGCTGGGCCGTATCAAGTACGAAGAGCTGTTCGTGGTCTGGAAGACGGTCGCGGCACGACTCGCCGCGGCCGGACTGACGGTGGTGCTACCCGAGGTCGGTGAGCTGGTCACGAGCCTCGACATGGCCGGTTGCTCGTTGACAGTGACGTGGCTCGACGAAGAACTGGAGCGACTGTGGTCCGCCCCGGCGGATACACCGGCCTATCGTAAGGGTCAAATCACCGGCGCTGCAGGCACTTTACGGGAACGCAGCCACACGCCCACACGCAACTCCGCTACGACACCCACGTTCATGGATGCCGACGAGTCGTCACGCGTCGGCGGCGAGAACGTCGCTCAGGCACTCAGGAAGATTGCCTTGCGGATGGTTGAGGCGGAAAGCGAACTCGGCCGGATCGACGCGGTGGCTGGGGACGGCGATCACGGCCGCGGCATGGTCCGCGGAACCGAGGCCGCCAGCGCTGCCGCCGACTCGACGGCCAATCGCGGCGGCGGAATCGGTTCGGTGCTGGCGGCGGCCGGTGAAGCCTGGGCGGCGAAAGCCGGGGGCACCTCAGGAGTGCTGTGGGGCGCGGCGCTGTCTGCGGCCGCCCGCAAGCTCGGCGATCAGGGCACGCCGACCGATGCGGATGTGGCCAGCGCGTTGCGCGCGGGGCACGACGCCCTTGTTGAACTCGGCGGTGCGCGCCGCGGCGACAAGACGATGCTCGACGCGCTCGGACCATTCGTCGAATCGGTCGAGTCCGCCGTGGGGTGCGGAATCGATTGGCGCAACGCGTGGCTCGCATCGGTCGACGTCGCCGGTAAGAGTGCGGCGGGCACCGCTGACCTACGGCCCCGCGTCGGCCGGGCACGCCCGCTTGCCGAGCGCAGCCTCGGCACCCCGGACGCCGGCGCCATCTCGCTGGTGATGTGCATTGACACCGTCGCCGGATTCTTCCAACACGAAGGAGCATCGCGATGAGCCTGCGGATCGTCGTCGGCAGCGACGACGCCGGACTCCAGTACAAACAGATCCTGCACCGAGACCTAGAGACCGATTCACGGGTGGCGTCCGTCGTGGACGTCGGCGTCGGACCCGATGAGCACACTGCCTATCCGCATGTCGCGGTGACCGCTGCGCGACTGGTGGCCGACGGCGAGGCGGACCGCGCATTGCTGGTGTGCGGCACCGGACTTGGGGTGGCGATCAGCGCCAACAAAGTGCCGGGGATCCGCGCGGTCACCGCGCACGACAGCTTCTCGGTCGAACGGGCGATCCTGTCCAACGACGCCCAGGTCTTGTGCTTCGGTCAGCGGGTCATCGGCATCGAACTGGCGCGCCGGCTGGTCAGGGAATGGTTGAGCTACCGGTTCGACCCGGAATCGGCATCGGCGGCCAAGGTCGCGGCGATCTGCGAGTACGAGCCCGCGTAACCGGGCGTCACGGAGCAAGATATGCACCGTGATCCCGCTGACATGGAAGCACGTCGAGACACAGCCCGAGGACGACTTCGTCGTCGCCCCTGACGAGCGACTGAGCTGGGCCCGCACCATCGGCCTCGGCGCCCAGCATGTGGTGGCGATGTTCGGCGCCACCTTCCTGGTCCCGGTGCTGACGGGCTTTCCACCAGCCACCACGCTGCTCTTCTCCGGGATCGGCACTGTGCTCTTCCTGCTGATCACCGGCAACCGGCTGCCAAGCTATCTGGGCTCGAGCTTCTCGGTGATAGCACCGGTGACGGCCGCCGTGGCGTCGCACGGCACCGGCAGCGCGCTCGGGGGCCTGGTCGCGGTCGGCGTGCTGCTGATCATCATCGGCGTTGTCGTGCACTTGGTCGGGACTCACTGGATCGATGTGACGCTGCCGCCGGTGGTGACGGGCGCGATCGTCGCGCTGATCGGTTTCAACCTGGCGCCGGCCGCGAAGTCGAACTTCGAGAAGGGCCCGCTCGTCGGGCTCGTCACGCTGGTGTTGCTGGTCGCGACACTCGCATTCTTTCGCGGCATCATCGGCCGGTTGGCGATCTTCCTGGCCGTCGTCGCAGGCTATGTGCTGGCGCTGATTCTCGGCGAGGTCGATACGTCGGCCATCAAGGCGGCGCCGTGGGTCGGGCTTCCGGAGTTCCAGACCCCGACGTTCACGGTCGCGGTGCTGCCGATGTTCCTCCCCGCGGTGATCGCGCTGGTGGCCGAGAACATCGGGCACGTCAAGTCGGTGGGCCAGATGACGGACACAGACGTCGACCCGGTGATGGGCCACGCGCTTGCGGCGGACGGGGTGGCGACGACATTGGCCGGCTTCGGCGGCGGCTCGGCGACCACCACGTACGCCGAGAACATCGGCGTGATGGCGGCGACCCGGGTGTACTCGACGGCCGCGTATTGGATCGCCGCCGCGGTGGCGATCGCATTGTCGTTGTGCCCCAAGGTGGGTGCGGCGATCTCGGCGATTCCGCCGGGTGTGCTGGGCGGGGCGACGGTCGTGCTGTACGGGTTGGTGGGCGTCCTCGGTGTGCGCATCTGGCTGACCAATGATGTCGACTTCTCCAAGCCGCTGAACCAGATGACGGCGGCCATCCCACTGATCATCGGTATCGCCGATTTCACCTGGCAAGCAGGCGATCTGACGTTCACCGGTATTGCCCTGGGCTCGATCGCAGCGCTGCTGGTGTATCACGGCATGCGGCTGCTGGGGTTCAGGAAGGCGCGCGAACCGATCCCGCAACGCAGCACATAAGGCCTACAGTTCCAACCGATGCGTCGCACCTGGACCTGGACATTCGATCTGCCGCCGGACCGGCTCTGGCCGGTGCTGGCGGACACCGACCGGTTCAACGAGGCGATGGGCCTGCCGCCGTACACGCTGGAGCAGACGCCGCAACCAAACGGGACGGTGCTTCGCCGCGGGCGGGGCAAGACCGCGGGCTTCAACCTCGAATGGGAGGAAAAGCCGTACGAGTGGATCGCCGGCCGGCACTTCCGCCAGTCGCGGGTATTCACGAAGGGCCCGTTCCGCCGCTTCGGCCCCGTATTCGATCTCGAGCCCGACGGCAAAGGGGGCTCGCACGTCACCTACGCACTCGAGTGGGAGCCGTTGAGTCTGGTCGGCCGCGCCTTCGGCGCGCGGCTGGCGGCCCAGGCGGGCGAGGCGGTCGGCAAGCGCGTCGTGCAGGCGGTCGCCTTTGCACAGGGGGAGCAAGCGGGCGAACGCCTGACACCGTTTGACTTGCCGCCGCCTGACCTGCCTCCCGGCGCGCGCGAGCGAGCTGTCGCTCTGGCACGGGAAATCGACAACAGCCCCTACGGAAATGGGCTCGGCACACCGCTCGCTGGCATCGTGCTGAACGGCATGGCCACCGATCTGACCCATCTCAAGCCCAAGGTGCTGGCGAAAAAACTCGGCGTTCCGTCGCGGATAGCAATCGAGGCCTGCCTTGCCGGTGTGAAAGCGGGGCTGCTCACGATGAAGTGGGACCTGCTCTGCCCCAACTGTCGCGGTGCAAAGCTACGCGTCGCCGTTCTCTCCGAATTGCCGCGTGGCGCGCATTGTCCCTCGTGCAACATCGATTACGACCGCGACTTCGAGAAGAACGTCGAGCTCTCATTTGCGCCGGCACCCGCTGTGCGGCCGCTGCATGACGGCGGCTTCTGTCTGTCCGGCCCGATGGGGACACCGCATGTCGCGGTGCAGGTGTTGCTGAGTCCGGGCGAACGGCGAAACGTATCCGTCGAGCTGCCACCAGGGTCGTATCGTCTGCGCACGTTGCATCCCGGCGTGTTTGTCGACATTGACTACGAGTCCGGGCCTTTCCCTGGCTTGCGCGTCACGGCGTCGGGGGTGGAGTCGCTGAATGCCACGGATCAGTCGAACGAAGCGGGAAGCGTCACGTTCGTTAACGATGCGGAGTTCGAGCTCGCGGCCCTGATCGAGGATCGCACGTGGGCGCGCGATGCGCTGATGGCACCGGAAGTGATCTCGCTGCAGGCGTTTCGCGATCTGTTCGCCGAGGCGACCCTGCGGCCGGGCGACGATGCGGGCGTCAGCCAGGTCGCACTGCTCTTCACCGACCTGCGGGGCTCGACGGCGCTCTATGAACGGGTGGGCGACGCCACTGCCTACAACATGGTGCGAAAACACTTCGCATTGCTGGCTGCGCTCGTGCGCGACCACGACGGCGCGGTGGTCAAGACGATTGGCGACGCGGTGATGGCGTCGTTCAGCGATCCGGCACAGGCGGTTCGCGCGGCACTGGCCATGCAGGGGGAGATCGGCTCGACTGACCTGGTTCTGAAAGTGGGCGTCCATGCCGGCCCCAGTGTGGTCGTGACCTTGAACGACCGCCTCGACTATTTCGGATCGACTGTCAACATGGCCGCCCGCCTGCAGGGCCAGAGCATCGGCGGCGACATCGTGTTGTCACACGCCGTGGCCGACGATCCCGCGGTGCGGGAAGAGATCGCCGCCATACCGCAACGCCAAGAGACGGTCGCGCTCAAAGGTTTTACGGAGCCGGTCGGTTTCGTCCGGCTGCTCTGAACATGCGCCGACTGCACGGTTGTTGTACACAAACGTCGAGTAGGCCCGCAAACAATCGTGCGCTCGGTGTCAGGCCGGATCGAGCAGTGCGCCGGGGCCGCGGGTCATCAGCTGACGCCCGACGATGATGCGCTGGATCTCGCTGGCCCCCTCCCAGATGCGCTCCACCCGCAGTTCCCGGAACATCCGCTCGGCGACGTTCTCGCGCATGTAGCCCCGGCCGCCGAAGATCTGCACCGCCCGGTCGGCGACTCGGCCTGCCATCTCGGAGCAGTAGAGCTTCGCCATCGAGGCCTGGCCGTGCAGTGTCTTGCGGTCATGGCCGGCGTCGATCGACCGGGCCACTTCGTAGAGCATCGTTCTGGCCGCGAA
>Ga0075428_100003192_pt1 | contig 17928 bp, 15 predicted proteins | sample RhiMetdeltSRZDD2_FD_75291 | JGI IMG/M metagenome (GOLD analysis project Ga0075428, IMG submission 75291) | Populus rhizosphere microbial communities from Tennessee, USA - Rhizosphere MetaG P. deltoides SRZDD2 | ecosystem: Host-associated > Plants > Roots > Rhizosphere > Soil | place: USA... | reverse complement strand
CCCTGCACGGAGGTTGACTCGCCTCCCGGACCCCGGCTCCGCTCCGGCGGTCGCGAACTCAATCCCGGTCCCGGCCTCCACTGCTCATCACGGCCAAAGCGATGACCGTTGATCCGACGAGGATGCACCCGCCGATCATAAGCGGTCCATTCTTCGTTGGCTCGCTGAACCCCATTGCGATGGCGAGGAAGGATACCAGGAGGACCACCGCCAGGAACAGGCCGATCAGGATTTCGTTCAGGGTCCTCATCCGCCCCTACCCTTCGCCTTCGGACGACGTCCCTTTGCGGGGGACTTCGCCACCGAGTACTCCAGTCCGACAATACCGCTCGACTTGTACACCTTTTGACTGGTCAATTTCAACTTCGCCTGCCGGGCCGGACCGGGAAACAGCGGGATCCCTTCACCGAGCAGAACGGGCATGACGGCGACCTCAACTGAATCCACCAGGCCGGCCTGGAGGAGGCTGCAAAATAGCTCACCGCCGCCGAACAGCCAGATGTCCTTGCCCCGTTGCTCCTTGAGGTCCGCGACTTGTTTGAGCGAGTCCTCGCCGAAGATGGTCAGCTTTGGATGATCGGCCGGCTTCATGGTCCGGGATACGATGATCGACTTGACTCCCGGCGTGCTACCCCCTCCGTACTTGCCCATCGCCTCGAATGTCTTGCGGCCGATGAGCAGCGTGTCGAACTGCGCCCAGATGGCGTTGAAGTCGATCTCCGCATCCATGACGATCCAGTCCGCCTCGCCCTTCGGACCGGCGATGTAGCCGTCGAGACTGGCGGCGACGCAATAGCGGATGCGGCGCATCGATGTCCTCCGGAGTCGTATGCCGTTCGGCCAAGAGGGTAGCGTTGCACAGCCCGAACCGCAACGGGGGAAATTCGCACGCGGCGGTCGTCGGTCATGTCCGTCCGCGTTTGCGAACGAAGAAGTAGATCAGCGCCCCGAGCAGGTGCAGGAAGAAGATTACCAGGAACCAGAGGATCTTCTCGTTGGTGGTCGGCTCGTGCATCAAGGCGTCGATCAGCATCCACAGCCAGAAAACCGAAGCCGCGATGGCCAGCACCCAAAACACGCACATGAGGCCCAGTGCCCCGCCGAGCAGGTCACCGCCGCCACCGTCTTGCTCGGCGAACAGAATCAATGTGTGCATCCGACTTTCCTCCCGCGGCCCCGTTCGCGACCGACGTAGCATTCGTCGGCAGCCGGACGCCATAAAACCATTCAGTAGTCCGCCGGAGGCGACTTCAACCAGCCCGGCCGCGGGTTTGACCCCCGCCGGATTCCGCTCTACGGTTCAGCACCTCCTCTTGGCCCGCGAACCCAATCGGCCCCGGTGCGTCCATGCGCTTCCTTTTGAATCTCCTCGACCTGCTCGTCAGCCTGCCCTGGTGGGGCAGTCTTGCCGTGATCGTCGGCCTGATCGCGTTCGTCCTCTACGCGCGCTGGTGGTTCCGCAACCGGATTGAGACGATCATTCACGAGGGCGTGCTGGAAGCCGGCTCGGCGCTCAAGGACGCCCAGGCCACGGTGCACTCGGCGACCGCGGTGCCGGCGCCGAACACCTCCTCGCCGTACGACATCAAGGAAGGCGACGAGGAGTTCTGTGAAGGCGTGGATGACCAGCCGTGGGACGACGAAGAGGCGAACTACTACTCGATCGACGTGACGATCACTCCGGCCGAAGCCGCGGTCGGCTGGGACCCGACGGCCCTGGCAATGGTGCCGGCTGACTTCGCCCCGAACGATCCGACGGACTTGTGCGAGCAGCTTTGTGGGCTGCACTCGGCGGAGCGGTTCGTGAACGGCCGGTGGGAACCGATGCCGGAGACGGAAGTCCGCGGCGCGCTGCGGCTGCGGCTCTTGATGGGGATCCCCGATGGACTGCGGACCGTCAAGTTCGCAAACTTCGTCACCTACTTCGGGCACGTCGATCTACCGGCGCCGCTGCCCAAGCTACGCAAGGCACCAGCGCGGGGGTGACCTTCTAGCGCCTCGCCTTGATGTACGATCGCCGACCCTCGTCGAGGACGGGAGGATGTTTCTTCCGGTCGAGCAGGTCCTGGAATTCGTCGGGCGATTCATCGAGGATGAACTGGCACTCTGCCTCCGTGATCGGCACTACCCAGAGGAGCGCCGTCGGGTCGCCGTCCAGCACCAGCTTTTTGTGCAGGTTGTCGTCGCGCCCGACGTCCGAATGCAAGAAGATGAAACAATCCAGGTCCGAGTCTTCGAAGATTGGCTGCGGCGGATTGCCGTTCGGCATGGTGGTGCCGAACCCGTACCAGGTGCGCCTCTGGATGTGCGGCAGCCCGGCCAGCCAGCGCAATAACGCGACGTGCTGATCGGTCGGCTTGTCCACATACAGGACCAGTTCGGCGCGAGAGAAGGGTGCACTGTCGGGAACCCGCATGGGGGCGTCGCTCATCCCGCTGGTGACCAGGGTGTAGAAGTCGCGCTCGTTGCCGCGCGAATCCTCGCCGGGCTTGAACGTGTACACGTCGATGGGCGGGCCCTTCCCTGCCTCCCCGCGATCGACCGTCCACCGCTCGCCAAACAACTCCTCGTATGCTCTCTCGCGCTCGGCGGCGGGCCCGCTCGCCTTCTTCGCGGACTTTCGGGTCGGGAGCGCCGGCGGCTCCGGGCTCATGCTTCCCTTGGGAATGTTGAGTGATTTGATCCAGCTCAAGAACTGCGGATCGGACTCGTTAGCCGGCACGGCAAAGTAAGCCCGCTGCGGGTTGTTGGTCTCCCCAAACATGATGCCGATCACATGATCGGCCACCGGGTCCACCGGCCGGTCCGGATCGCGAACCCGGTTCCGCTGGAACGCCTCGAGCTTGCCCACCCGGTTCCACAACGATCGAAACGTCGGCAGGTCGATGGGCTGGTCGTGGGTGACCTTCTTGCCGCCTTTCTCGTAGCTCCAAGTTGCCTTCGGCACTCCGTCCAGGTCGGACAGGGTTCCGTGGTAAAGCACCCCGTCTACCATGTGGCCGTAATCGATCAGGTGCATCACGCATTTCCTTTGCCAAAAGTGCCAGGCTCAGCCCGATGTCGCCCGCTCAAGGTGAGTTTCAGCCGGTCGGAAAACGAGTCCGTCGTACCCGCGAGACCCATGATGCTAGCGCGGCCGCGTCTTGCAATCAAGCGCCGGATTGTTTGAGTATGGATTTGCGAAGATCGACCAGGACGCGCGCTATGCCCGCGGCGGCTGGACCTTTTCGAACAGGAGCCCGACGAATTGTTCCAGAAAGTCGCCGTATTCGGTAGCCGCGATCACGGCCACACGGCGCAGGAGCCGGCGCTTGCGCTCGACCAATTCAACGCTGTGCTCGACCCCGAGCCGCGCCATGGCACCGCCAGGGGCTTCCATGTTGAGCAGTTCCTCGGCCTCATCCGGGGTGATCTGCGCCGCCCGATCCGGGTTCTTTTCCAGCCAGGTGAGCAGGTCCGGCGACTTCGCCCGCTCGGTCAGTCGTCTGAGTCCGCCTTCCTCCTCCGGCAGGCGCTTGCCGTGCATTCGCGGCAGTAGGCGCTCGAGGGGCAGGTCGCGTAGTTCGTTGACATGCAGCCCCAGTGCGGCCGCGCACTGGCTGACGGTGGCATTCCGCAGCCGGCGGCCGCCGCCGTTCTTGACGATCTCGCGGACCGTGTGCCGGTTCAGCTTGGCGATACGGGCAAAGTCTTCCTGGTTCCAGCCGCGCTCTTCGACCAGCCGGGCGATCTTGCTTGCGAGATCGGACCGCGGCGCGTTCGGGCCGTCCATAGGTTGACCGCCAACGCTGGGAGATATGGGGGATTGCGATGGCATTATGCCGCGCTCGGGTCACGGTTCCAAGAACTGAGTTCGCGGTTTCCGCATGCCGCGGTGCGATCGCGCGGGTCGGCGTGATTGTCGGGCCGATCGCACATGCCGAGTTCCGATTGTGCGGACTCGGCTAGCGCTTGAGCGCCGGCAGCCCGCGCCGGCCGCCGAACCGGCTCTGGAAGGCAAAGAATTGTTCCACCAGCGAGTCCGGGGTCAGCCCGGGCGGACCTTCAATTCGCAGGCTCGCCCGCTCGACGTGAATGCGGCCGGCGAAGCCCTGGACGGTCACGTCACAACTCGACGCGTCACTGGCCACCCGCACCGCGGTGCCGGCCGGCGGGTCGTCCTCGATGCGATCCACCAGCTCTTCGACGTCGATCGGCTTTTCAAAACCGAATTCCAGTGTGTCGAGGCTGCGGCTGAAGACGCGGCGAAACCCATCGGACCGCAACACGTCCGGGTCCGTCACCTGGCTCACCTCGCGCCGCCAGATCACGCAGGTCGGGTCATCCGGGTCGAGACTGACGCTGACCGCGAAATCGAACGTGGGTGTGCGGATGAAGCCGAGTCCGTCGTTACCGACGGTCGATTCCAGGTCTTTGCGTTTGAAGCCGAGGTGCTCGCGGAGCGCGTTGTACGTTTCCTCGACTTCGTGGCGCACGTCGTCGGCGGCCAGGCGGTAGGTCCACTTCTGCGCCGACGGCGTGGCCGATTCCGGCATTTTGAAGGTCTTCTGGAACCCAGCCAGATTCTTGACCCGGTCCCGGCTCTGCCCGCGGAAGACGATGCGCTTGAGCTGCTTGAGGTCGAGCTTCGCGGCGGCCTTTGGCGGCGTCGCGGTGACCGCCGCCAGCTCAGCGTCCGGGGGTCCGAACAAGGCCGGCGTCTGCTTCTTGGGCGCCGACATCACCTTGCGAACAACCCGTGGTAACTCCTTGGTGGCCCAGTGGTGAAGCGATCCGGCGGTGAGCCGTCCGAGGTCCAGGGCCGCCGGCGCCTGACCCGCGATCGCGTCACCGACGAGCTGGAGCCAGAGTCGCCGGCCAGCCGCCGCATGCGACGGTTGGCCGGGTTCGCTGGCGGTGAACGCCACATGCGGGCCGGTTGCCGGAAACAGGTCGGCCAGCTCATCCGTGTTCAGGCCAGGGGCGTCGATCAGGAAGCGAGCGGTCGCGCCGCTCGCGGTCAGCAAGTGAAGAACGTCGGCCAGAGCCAGGGCCGTCGCAGTCCGGTCGTCCGCGAGCGTATCCGCGCAGGCGAGGTATCCGCGGCCATCCTCGCGGAATGCGGGGCCCGCGAACACGAACCAGATGGTGTCCGCGGGGCGGAGCGACTGACCGACGCGGCGGAGTCGCGACTCGGCCGCGGACCGCGTGGCCGCCGGCCCGACCAGCCGGACCTGGTGTGCCTTGCCAAGGCCGATCGCCTCGAGGTGCCCGGCGAGCGAGCGCACTTCGTCCGCCGCGAAGGGACAGGGTGGCAAGTCGTCCGACTGCTCGACTCCGATTAGGACGGCGTACTGGACACTCACGGCGGGGCCCAAGAGGAAAGCGGTAGTTGATGAGTATCCTACGAGGGACAGCGAATTGCCATGTCGGAAGGGCGGACCGCCTTTTTGGAGTGCGGTGATTCATCACCGCTTTTGTTTTTGCTTTTCCTTTGGAGTGCGGTGATTCATCACTGCTTTTGTTTCTCGACTGCATCTTCGCCCCGGCAAGATTGAAACCAAACCAAGAAACAAAAGCGGTGATAAATCACCGCACTCCAAAGGAAAACCGGAGACTCCTATGCGTGCCGGGGACATCATCCGCCGCAAGCGCGACGGGGCCGAGCTGACACGCGACGAGGTCGAGGCGTTCGCCCGCGCCGCAGCGGACGGGTCGTGGCCTGATTACCAGCTCTCGGCCCTCTTGATGGCGGTCTACCTGAACGGCATGTCCGCGAGCGAGTCCGCGATCCTCACCGCGTCAATGGCCAATTCCGGCATGCGCTACCGTTGGGACGACGTGCCGGGCCCGAAGGTAGACAAGCACTCGACCGGCGGGGTCGGCGACAAGACGTCGCTGATTCTGGCCCCGCTGGCGGCCGCGTGCGGGGCGATCGTGCCAATGATGTCCGGCCGCGGACTCGGGCACTCGGGCGGGACGCTCGACAAACTGGAGTCGATCCCGGGATTTCGCGTCGGCTTGAGCGAAGACGAACTGCGCACGGCGCTAAAGACCGTTGGGGTTGGAATGATCGGCCAGACGCCGACAGTCGCGCCCGCGGACCGCCGGCTATACGCGCTCCGCGACGTGACCGGGACCGTCGAGAGTATTCCTCTCATCACCGCGTCCATTCTTAGCAAGAAGCTCGCGGAGGGGATTGACGCCCTGGTCATGGACGTCAAGTGCGGCCGCGGGGCGTTCATGAAGACGCGCGAGCGGGCGTGCGCGCTGGCCGAGTCAATTGTCGGCGTCGGCACGGCCAATGGGTTGCGCACCGAAGCACTGATCACGACGATGGACGTCCCGCTCGGACGGGGCGTGGGCAACGCGCTGGAGGTGGTCGAGTGCATCGAGACCCTGAAGGGCCGCGGGCCAATGGACCTGGAGAGCCTGTCGGTAACGCTCGCGGCCCGCATGATACGGCTGGCCGGGTTGGCGAACTCCGATGCGGAGGCCGAAGACAAGGTGCAGACGGCACTGGCGAGCGGCGCCGGGCTGGAGAAGTTCCGGGGTATCGTCGAGCAGCAGGGAGGCGACCCGCGAATCGTGGACGATTATGAGCGGCTGCCGCAGGCACCCAAGCAAACGGCGATCGTCGCGGACCGGGCTGGCTTTGTGATCGATCTGAACGCCGAGTCGATCGGGATTGGCGCCATGATGCTCGGGGCAGGCCGGAGCCGGGCGGAGGACAAAGTCGATCACGCGGTCGGAGTGATCGTGCGCTTACGAGTCGGGGAGCAAGTGAAGGCAGGTGATGTGATCCTGGAGGTGCACTACCGCGACGAGTCAACTTTGCAAGGTGCACTACCCATGTTGCGCGGCTCTGTCCGGGTGGGCGATCAAGCGCCCACCCTTGCGAAGCTGGTGATCGAAGTTGTGTCCTGAATCGACCCGCGCTTCCTAGCTAGCCGCGGCCGCGGCGGCCGCGGCGGCGGTCTTGGCGGCCGCCTCGATGCTTACGACCTGGTTCCACTGCCCGCGGACCGACACGAGCGCCGTCGGCGCACCGGCCCCGTACCCGGACATCGGGTTGTGCCACTGTATCTCTCCGGTGAGCGGATCGAGGCTATAGATGTACCCGTTCGTGGAGGCGATCAGCCGGTCGCCGTCGAGCAATAGCGTCACATACCCGGAGTGCATCTGGTCGTTGGACCAGACGATGTCCCCGGTGTCGCGGTCAAGCGCCACCGCATAGCCGTTCAGGCCGACGAACACCAGTTGGTCGATTCGCATGGTTCATTCCCCGCATTCACTCATCGGGTGATTCGTCACCGCCCGCCCGGGATTGCTGTCACCCCGCGGTCAGCTCGTGCGGGTGCGTAAAAGCCCTTAGCGGCCGCACGATGTCGCGAAACACGCCCATTGGCAGATAGACCGTCCGCCACTTGGGCGAGCGGACCCGCATGTGCTGCCGGTAGTCCGTCACCGGGATCGCGCGAATGAGATAGCGGCGTCCGCGCCACACCCAGACGTCGGCAGTTCCGCGGCGCAGCTCCACGTCCGGCAGGATGTAGTAGGCGAACACCAAGAGCGCCTGATACTCGGAACCGAAGCTTGCCTGCCAGCGCTCGAGGCCTTCCACGTCGTCGCGCTCGACCCAGTTCTGCCAGATGCGCCGCGGACGGCCTCTCGACGATCCGGGGAACTTGCGGCCCTTGATATCGACCAGAAGTTTCGACCCGCCAGAGCCGTAGACGATGAAGTCGATACTCTTGACCGGCTCGTCTGCGAGGGACGCACGCCGCGACTCGTCCACCGCGACATAGCCAAGTCGCCGGTCGCGCAGGTAAGCTTCGAACGCCGTTTCGTAATGGTTGCCGCGATCCATGCTGAAATCCCGGCCAGTTCATTTGCAACCGCGCCGGTCCTGCTCTACGTCACCGTGTGTCCGGCTTGTAGCCGTCACGCGGAGCGTGACGGCTAGAAGCGCGACCAATCGCATTTGACAGAGGAAACGCCATGGGCGCCCATCCCTACTGGTACGTCACCAAGTACACCCCGGACCCGCAGGTTGCGCTCGACGCACTGCGCCAGCGCGAGTTCCGGGCCGGACGCTACAACCCGGTCATGTGGATGCCGCCATTTCCCGTCGGCCCCAACTCGCCGGCGCCCGGGGCCCGCCATCGCACAATCGACGACGCGATCAGGGCGGCCGACGCGGACGGAACTCGATCGATCCTCGACCTGGACCATGTCTCCGACGAGCCAGAGCCGGAGGCGGTGACGCCGCTCGACGAGGAGTTCCTCGAGGAGTTGTACGGGACAACGCGGCCCACGCGGCAGCAGGTCCTGGACAACATGGACTTCCTTGAGGAGGTCGAACGCGGGCAAGGGATCCTGATCACGCTCTACCGCGACGACCGGCCCGACGAATATCTCTTCGCCGGGTATTCGTTCGACTAGTCACTTCACCGGCACCGTCAGCGATTTACCGCCGCCGATCGGGAACGTCACCTCCAACGAGTCCGCGGACCAGACCACGAACTTGATGTCCGGGTGACTGTAGTCGATCACGTCCGCACCCGGCTCGTGCTCGTGGATCACTTCCCAGACCAGCCGGTGGTTCTCCTTATCTTCGACAGTCAGTTTCAGGTAGTGGACCTTTCCGCGAAACAACGTGCGCCGCTCGACGTTCACGGCCATGGCGACATAGCGCCCGTCAGGAGATGGGCGGATCTCCCCGGTCCCCCAGGGTGCAAAGAAGAACCAGAGTAAAACTCCGAGCGCCACGAGGCCAAAGCCGATCAGGCCAAAGAGGAGCAGTCGCTTGCGCCGGCGCCTTGTGGGCTCAAGGTCCATAGACGAACTCGTTGGCGTTGAAGAGCGCCAGGCAGAAGTCAGCCAGAGCGACCGCGTGCGGCACGTCGGCTCCTTCCGGTAGGCGGTCCGGTACGCCGGCCGGAAGCCGGGCCCGCAACCGGTCGGACGCGGTCTCCGCCTGGTCGCGCAGGAACTCCTTCGCGATTCGCATCTCGTCGGCCGTCGGCCGCCGGCTGAACGCCCGGCGATATGCCTGAGTGATTTGCTTGTCCACGTCGGGGCCGCAGGTACGTAGCAGGTTTGCGGCCATTGCCCGGCTCTGCTCCTGGGCGAACGGCCCGTTCATCAGGATGAGTGCCTGCGGGGCGAACGTGGAGACCGACCGGTCGGCGCACGGGGTCAGCGTGCTCGGCTGGTCGAACGCCTCCAACATGGGCAGCCGGACGTTGCGCTTGGCGAGGAGGTAAAGACTGCGTCGCGTGTGTTGCGTGACGTCTGGGGTGACGTGCCAGAGACCGTCGGGCTCCCCTTCGGTGAAGATCAGGTCGTACACCTCCGGCTCAAGCGGCACGCGCACGCTCGGCCCGCCGACTTGCGGGTTCAGCGTCCCCGCGGCCGACATCATCGCGTCGCGTAACCCTTCCCCGTCCAGCCGCCGGCGATTCATGCGCCACAGCAGATGATTCTCGGGATCGACTTTCTTGATCGGCTCGCTCGCGGGGACTTTGCTGGCTTGCCGGTAGGCGTTCGAGAGCACGATCATCCGGTGGATCGGCTTCAGCCGCCAGCCGTTCGCGACGAACTCGGTTGCGAGATAGTCGAGCAGCTCCGGGTGCGTCGGCGCCTCCCCGCGGATGCCAAAGTCGTTTGGTGTGCCGACGATTCCGCGGCCGAAATGGTGCTGCCAGACCCGGTTCATGAATACCCGCGCCGTCAACGGATGGTCCCGCCGCGTGATCCACTTCGCCAGGTCCGTCCGCGTCAGCCGGGGCTCCGTCAACAACGGAAGCGACCCGATCTTGCCGGAAACGGCTAGCAGTGCCGGGGTATTTTCCTTTACCCCTGTCCCCTGTCTCCTGTCTCCTGAAGCGAGTACTCGCGGATACGCGGGCTCGACCGTCGGCCCTTTGCGCGCGACCTCGCCGCGGCGCAGGACGTGGGTCGGCGGGATCTTGCCCTCGTCGACCACCGCCCACGCAGTCGATGGCGGGGGCGGCATCTGGGCCTCGAGCGCGTGCTGCTGGGAGCGAAGCTGTTCGCGCTTCGCGCGCTCGTCCGGAGTCAGCACGGCGTAGATTTCGTCCCAGGTGACCTTGACCAGCACCTCCGCGTCCTTGAATAGCTCCTGTTGCTCCTTCGTCCGTTTCTTCGGGTCAGTGTCCACGACCTCGCGGTACTTCGGCTCGAGCTTGCCCTTTTTCGCCTCGCGGAGGCGCTGGCGGTGCGGGCCGTCGATCGCCTCGATCTGCGCCTTGATTGGCTTGAGCTTCTCGGTCAGCGCCGCGACCTTGGCCTGGTGCTCCTTCTTCTCCTCCGGGGTGCCGAACTCGACTTCCTTGTACTTCGCGGCGGCGAAGAACGCTTCGAGCCGGTAATAGTCCGCCTGCGAGATCGCGTCGAACTTGTGGTCGTGACAGCGGGCACAGTTCATGGTCAGGCCGAGGATCGCGGCGCCCACGCCCTGCACATACTCGGTCAGCATCTCCTGGCGGACGATGGCCGGATCGACGTTCCCGGTAATGAGGTGAATGGGTCCGCAGCGGTGCAGGCCGCTCGCGATCCACAGATCGGCGTTCGTGCGGGGGTCCTTGCCCGCAGCCAGCTCGTCGCCCGCAAGCTGCTCGGTCAGGAACTGGTCGTACGGCTTGTCCGCATTGAACGAGCGCGCCACGTAGTCGCGATAGCGCCACGCGTGCGGGCGGTCGCTATCGGCTTCATAGCCGTTCGACTCCGCGAACCGAACGACGTCGAGCCAGTGCTGTGCCCAGCGCTCGCCGTACTGGGGTGAGGTCAGAAGGCGATCAACGACTTTTTCGAATGCGTTGGGAGAAGAATCCGCCAGGAAGGCGTCCTGTTCTTCAGGGGACGGCGACAACCCGACGAGATCAAGGTACGTCCGCCGAAGGAGCGCCAGCCGCTCAGCCGGCGGGGCCGGAGACAGACCCGCCGCCTCCAGCCGGGCCAGGACAAAGGTGTCCACCGGCGTCCGGACCCACGACGCTTGCTTGACCGTCGGAATCGCCGGGCGCTGGGGTGTTCGATATGACCAGTGATCCCGATCAACCGGTTGTATCGGTTTTTCCTGTAACGAGTCGGACTTCTGCGCATGGACCGGCGTACAGATAAGGAAGAGGACCAGTGGCCATGAAAGCCAGCGGCGCATGCGGGACAGGCCTCGGGAGTGGGTTCGGTTTGGGGGGCCGGGTAGAATAATGGTAATCCACGACCCCGACCGTCCGCAAGACCCCGACACCGACGGCCGCTGCGGCCCAGTTCGGACGGCCGCGCGGCGGGTCTCGGTCGCTCGTGTTATCCGAACCTAACTCGCGCCCGGTGGTGTCGTTCCAATAATCGGGTCTGGACCGTGGTATTCTGCGCCGGCCTGAGAACCTTTGCCGGGCGTGCGGACAAGACGGTGCTATAGTTGCGTACCGGCCCCGGCGCTCTAACGCCCTCGCCCCCGTCCATGAGGGACGGACCTGGTCAGGATGGAGACGAATGAACCACACCGCGCCGAACGCCTACAACCGCCACCCTGCCGACCAGGACCAGCGCCCGGCCGACGGGGACGGATTCGATGCCGACCCGAACCAGGAAGACACCTCTCGCGGCGCCGACGACACGCTCGGGCTGTACCTGCGACAGATGGGGTCGATCCCCATGCTGAAGCGGCCGGCCGAGATTGAGGTCGCGAGCCGGCTGGAGCGCGTCCGCAACCGGTTCCGGTTCGCCGCTCTCCGCTGTGCCTTTATCCTGCACCGGGCCTACCACACCTTTGAGGCCGTTCAGGCGGGCCAGCTGGCGTTCGATCCCCAGGTCGATGTCATCACCACGGCCAACCTGCGCCGCGACCAGATCCTCCGCCGCCTGCCCTTGCACCTGCCCACGCTCGACCGGGTCCTGCGTGAAGAGCGGGAACAATTCCCGACCGGGCTGACCGTCACCACGCCGGCCGAGCTGGCCGCGTGGCGTCGGCGCCGCTGGAGGCGGCTCCGCAAGGCGGAGCGGCTGATGTCGGAACTCTCCCCGCGGACCGAGAGCCTGGAACGCTGGGTCGATGAGCTGGCCGGCAAGGCCCGCAAGCTGCATAAGGAGATCGCCTCCATTCGAGTCGGCCCGCCAAAGGACTTGAAGTCCCGCGCCGAGCGCAACGACGCCTTCCGGCAGGGTATCGAAGACGTCATGGCCGAGCCGGAAGAGTTGACCGGCCTGCTCCGAGTCATCTATCGCCGGCGTCGCCAGTACCACAAGGTCCGCAGCGAGCTGGCTGAGGCCAACCTGCGACTGGTCGTCTCGATCGCCAAGAAGTATCGCAATCGCGGGCTGCCGTTCGCCGACCTGATCCAGGAGGGGAACCGCGGCCTGCTGCGAGCCGTTGACAAGTACGAGTACAAGCTCGAATTCAAGTTCGGCACCTACGCGACGTGGTGGATCCGCCAGAGCATCCAGCGAGCGCTCGCGGACCTCGCCCGTACGGTCCGCGTACCGTGCCATCAGATCGCGGTGCTCGGTCAGACCGAGCGGGCCCGCGCCGAGCTCGCCGCCCAAATGGGCCGAGAGCCGACGATCGAGGAACTGGCGGGCAAGGTCGGCCTGCCGGTGGAAGAAGTGCGGTCGCTCCGGGCCGTTGGCAAGCACCCGGTCAGCCTGCACGAACCGGTCGGCGGCGACGGCGAACGGGCCCTGGAAGACTTCCTCCGCGACCGCGGCAACAGCACTCCCGGTGAGCACGTCGATCGGCACCTTCTGCAAGAGCGGATCAACGAAGTGCTCCGCTCGCTGGCCCAGCGCGAGCGCGAGGTGATCGAACTGCGGTACGGCCTCAAGGATGGCCAGCCGAAGACACTGGACGAGGTGGCCCGCCTGTTCGGCATCACCCGCGAGCGCATCCGCCAGATCGAGGCTCGCGGAATACTCAAGCTGCGGCAGCCGATGCGGAGCATCCGGCTCGAGCAGTTCGCGGAAGTTGAGTAACGAGTCGATTCGCAGACCGAGGCTTGAATTCCCCTCCGTCGATCATCGACTGATTCCACTCTTCGTCTCACCTGACCCCAGCCTTCTTCGCCGCGTCAATATCGACGCCGCGAAGTGCCTGGGCGATGAGCATCCGCGAGATCGGGTCGCGCTCGTCGGCATACGCGGTCGCCAGCCGGGGTGCGGCCCCGGCGCCCGCCGGTCCGAGTTCCCGCAACAGCAACATGGCCCGAGTCTCGGGGGACACGCCCTGTCCCGGTTGCAGCCGTTTCATCGGATACGAAGAAATGATCCCGTCGACCAACACGTCCAGGTAGGCAGCGCGATTCTCGGCGTCGAGGGGAGCAAGTAAAGCGGCCAGCTCCATCCGGGCGCGACCGGCAATCCGCTTCCACGCCGTCTCGCCTTCGACGAGTCTGGGGAGCGTCTCCGCACCCACCTGCTCGCTCGTATATTCCTTGGGATCGGCAGTCAGGGCATAGGCGTCTTTCAGGACTACAATCACGTCTGCACCCGGGTCCTCCCGAAGGCGAGCCAGCGCACGGGCCGCCTGCCAGCGAGTCCGCCGCGACGGGTCTTTGAGCAGGCGCTGCAACAGCGGTTCGGCAGCGGCCACTTCGTCCGCCGGGACTTTTGTCAGGCGCTCGAATGCCGCGCCGCGCGTCGAGAAATCGGCCTTCTCGGCGACTTGCGCCAACGCTTCGCCGGCCCTTGGCACTTTCACCAGGGCATCCAGAATCGGATGCGTCGTGGTCCAGGTCGGTTCGCCGTACTTGATGGCGTATTCAATTAGTTTGTCGCGGTGCGGCGCCAAAAGTTCGCCATCCGCTTTTGCCAGGATGGCGGCACTAATCTCATTCCCCTTGTAAATGTTGGGATGATCGGGAAGCGACTGCGGTTTGAGGCGCTCGACCGCCAACGCGACCCGGTCCGGGGCGAATGAGTGGCGAACGCGGTTCACCGCGGCCGTCTGGTCGGCCGGCCAGGACCGGGTGCGGATCGGATCCGCGGTCGCCAGTGCGTAAAAGGCGTGGTCGCGCACGAGCGGCGACTCGTCGCGGGTGGCCGGCTCGATGACGGCCACCAGCTCGTCAAACCGGTCCTTCCGCTTCAAGTATTCGGCCGCGTTCGTGACCGGAGAGTGGCTGCGCAACTGGAGCGCGGCGGCCAGCCAGCCGGTCATGGCGATGGCCTTTGCCCGGACCTCCGGGTTGGCACTGCGTGTTGCTTCCCGGACTTTCGAATGAAACCCAGTCGTGTATTGATTCTCCGGGAGCGGGCCATTCAATTCGGCGGCGCGAAGCGCGTCCGCTACCGATTGGTCTCCTGACTTTGAATCACGGCGCGCAAGGAGCGGCGCGATGTAGTTCTCCGCCTCGCGGCGCTTGGCCATCATCTCCTTCAAAATGGGCGTCAGTTCCTTGATCGGTGGATCATCGAGTTGCAGCAGGAGTTCGGCCATCGAGATCGGATTGTGCTTGCCGTCCCAGTGCGAAAGCATCGGGAGAGACGGGCCGGCAGGCACCGGAGCTTTCGCGATGTAGTCGAGCATTTCCGGCAAATAGCGCTCCCGCGCCTTGGGGTCGATCTTCATCAGGAGGACGCGGAGCACGTCCTGGCCGGGATTCCCCAACGGCTTGACGCGTTCCGTCAGAGGTTTGGCGACGGCTGACAACTTCCGATGCGTCAACAGGACAGGGCCGACAATCGTCAGCATCAAATCGTTCTTTTCGGTCAGGCGCACGATTTCCCGCGCGGTCTCGTCATCCGGCTTGACCGCCACGTACGCGGCCAGTAATGCCGGCACCTGGAGAACCTCCTGCTGCGGTGTTGACTTCACGCGGGCGAGCAACTCGTCGGCCGTCCCAACCGCGGCCGGACCGAGTTCCTTGATGCGTTCAAGGAGCTTTGCATTGACGAACCGCGTATCACCCTTGAGCCCTTCGATCAACAGTGGCACGCCCGCGGCCACATGTTCCGGATCCGTGGGCCATGCGACCCAGGCGGCACCCCGCATGACTGGATCCTTGGCCGCCACCTGGATGGCGTCCAACAAGGCCGGAGTCACCGGGCGAACGCGGCCGAGGGCCGCAAGATAATCCATCTTGGCAACGGGGTCGGCGTTTTTGGCCGGCGGTTCCGGCAACTGCCCGTCCGAAACTGGCAGTCCCAAGACGCCGAGCGCTCGTTTCGCGAAGGCGCGTGTCTCCTGGTGCTTGGCGGAAGTTGCCAGCTCCTGCCAAAGAGGACCGCCGGCCCCATGCATCATTTCCAGGATCGCCAGGGCATTTCGCCTCGTCACCTCATCGTCGCCGAGCACCGCAGGCCGCAGATGCGCGAGTACTTTTTTTCGATCCGCTTGCGTGAAGTCCACGACACTGAACATGACCATTCGTGGGACGCCGGCAACAACGCGTGCGCCCTTGGTTCCAATGACCGGTTCCGCAAAGGGCCGGTCTGGGACAAACGCGTCCGGCCACTGCTGTGCCAACAGCACGGGCAGTCCGTTGTCGATTTCACCGCGACGAAAGAGCGCCAGAGCCGCCGAGCTACGAACGGCCGTATCGGCGTGCTTGAGTAGAGGCTTCAGTGGGGCGCTGTACCCGAAGTTCCATGGCTCGGATGCAGTGGCCGCCTGGGTGCCGATCAACGACTTGCCCGCTTTCTGCAGCTCGGGATCGTCGTCGGCCAGGAGCTTCTCGGCGGCGGGGACGGCGGCCGTTGTTGACGCGAAGAACCCGAATCGAGCAATTGCATCCGCCAGTTGTTTCCGCGCCGGACCGGCGAGCCGTATGGCGGCGCGGGCCATCCCAGGGACCGCTTCGCCGGCGGTGCCCCGATCCAGCGACTGTAGCTGCCCAACGATGTTGATTGTTGCCAGGACATCCGCCTCGGACCCTTTGTCCCAGACCCTGTCGAGCATCGGACCGATGACTTTCCAGATCGCCTGCCCCAGCTTGCCATCCATGGGGGTACTCATGGGAACGCCCCTACTCACGTCCAAGCCATAGAGGTGGGGAATAGTCGGCGCCATGCTCGGACGGTCTGGTTGCGCTGTGTATTCCGCGAGGAATGCCGCCCCGCGGACGTCGGTCCAGACCGCGGCGGTCAAGTCCTTGAAGACGGGTCGCGCCGCGGCCACGGACTCGGGACCCCGGGCAAATATCTCCGCGGCCGCCGGAATGATGAACCGCTGGTCTCCCGAGTCCAGCGCCTCGATCAATTCGTCCTGGCTGAGCTTCGCGAAGTCCGTCTTGTCGTCGTAGACCGGACGCATCGTTCGTTGCGTCCCCGCCTTCGCGGGCCCCGCCGATTTTGGCTGGCGGTTGCAGCCAACGGCGAGTGCACTGATCAGCAACAGGATCAGGAGTGAAGAACGGGACATTGGGATTGGTCCATTTTGGTGCGTCCGCCGGCTGATGCAGCCAAGAAGCCAATTCTCCAACTTCAGCGTGGTCACCGGAAAGGGAAAAACCGATCGTCTTACACCGCTTGATTTGTCAACCGTCGTAATCCCAGATAACCACAGCCGCGTTGCGTCGGCCAGAAAAAAAGAGGGGGACGCTAGCGTCCCCCTTCTGCCTTAACTTCCGGTCTGTCCTTACGCCCCCACCGTCACCGTCACGGTCGTCGTCACGCTGGCCCCGGCCTTGTCGGTTGCCTTGATGGTCAGCGTCGTCGTCCCGGTCGCGAGGCCCTGGATCGTCAGACGGTTGTGACTGATCGTCGCGGACGCGACCGTCGGGGTTGAGTTGCTTTCGATTGTGTAGGTCAGCGCCTCCGGCTGGTTCACGATCGACACCCCGGTGATCAACGCATAGTTGTCCGCGGTCGTGTCGGTCGGGAAGTTCGTGCCGGTGTAGTCCGTCAGCGGCACCTCGCCGAACGCGCCGCGAATACTGGTCGGTAAGGCCGTCGCGGTGCTCTTGTCCTGCGTTGGGATCGCGGCCAGCTCATCGACCACTGCCTGGTCCGCGGCGCCGACGACCTTGCCAAAGACGGTGAAGCCGCCGTTGTTGGTGTCGAGGAACGAATTGTCACCCAGGTTGAAGAAGAACTGGTCGGTCGCGCTGTTTGGTTGCCCGCCCAGCTTCGCCATCGCGAGCGTGCCCTTCAGGTTCGACCGGTTGGCCGCGTCCGGCTCGTTCTGCACGGCCGGGTCGGTCGGGATCGCGGTGATGCTCGGTGTCGGCGTAGCGTTGAACTTGAACCCGCCGCCCTGCAGGACGAATGGGGTGATATTGTCTTCCAATTTGGCCGATCGGTGGAAGATCGAGTTCGCGTAATCGCCGTCGGTCACGTAGTTCAGGAAGTTGGCGACCGTTCGCGGGGCCTGGCTGTCGAATAGCTCGACGTTGATCGGCCCGGCGGACGTGTTGAAGCGGACCGTCGAGTTCGCAATGTCGGCGTCGGTGAAGGTTCCTGCCAGGTCCAGCGTGGTCGAGTTGCCGGAGGTCAGCGACACGGGGCCGGGCGGCGTCGCCACGGTCGGGGTTGCATTCGTCGGCGTGTCCGACACGCGGGTGATCGTCGCGGTCCCTTCCGTGGTGCCGCTGCTGTTCGTCGCGCGCACCGTGAAGGTATTCGCCCCGACAGTCAGCGGGACGTCCACGAAGCTAAACGCCCCGGTGGAGTCGGACGTGACTGTCGTCGAGGTCTGAACCAGCGTCACCTGGACCGAGGGCGACGTCGTCCCAATGAGCTTCACGGTCGCCAGACTGGTGCTGTTGTCCCCAGCCGTGCCGGTGTCGGACGCGGGGTCAAGGGTCAGCGTCGGGGTCGTCGGCGCCGTGCCGGTCGAACTCGTGCGGGTGATGGTCGCGGTGCCGTTGGTGGTCCCGCTGCTGTTCGTCGCCCGGACAGTGAATGTGTTCGCCCCCACGGTCAGCGGGACACTGGCAAAGGAAAATGCGCCGGACGAGTTCGCCGTGGCCGTGGCCCCGGTCTCGACCA
>Ga0075428_100003191_pt1 | contig 17931 bp, 12 predicted proteins | sample RhiMetdeltSRZDD2_FD_75291 | JGI IMG/M metagenome (GOLD analysis project Ga0075428, IMG submission 75291) | Populus rhizosphere microbial communities from Tennessee, USA - Rhizosphere MetaG P. deltoides SRZDD2 | ecosystem: Host-associated > Plants > Roots > Rhizosphere > Soil | place: USA... | reverse complement strand
ACGCGTAAATCCGCTCTCCGCCCGCTCTTCGAAAACCGCTCAATTCGAGTAACGGCGTTGCTTAGCGCTCTGAGAAGTGTCGGCGCCTCACGGGCACGTTCTTCAACATAATCTGATAGCGCCGCGGACGTGACGATGTCGATTGTCGCGTGAAAGTTCCACGCCGCCGCGCCCTTCCAATGAAGCCGTGTGGAGCGCACCGGACGAACCTGCATTTCGTGCGCCGAGTCCGCATACGCTTCGAAGAGCTCGCCCTCGATTACAATGAGCGGAAACGCAACCACTGACGCGTATGGAAGCTCGACGCCGGTTGCTGTGCGCTGATCGTAAGAAGCCATTCTAGCCGACGCAGCTGTCACCACACCCTGTGCTGCTTTGTAGAAGTTGTCTTGCGATTCGCCGAGCGCCTGCCTTCCTCCGAATCCAGGCTGCTTCGGTACCGCAAAGTAGCGAAGCTTTTCAAGGCGCTTGCTGCCAGCCTCCAGCCAAAGAGCGGCACGACCCAGACTCGATGCGATCGTCTGGTTGATGCACGCGGAAGGTGCCATTTCGCCAAAGGGCGAGCAGAAGACCACCCACGGCTTGTCGCGGGACCATTTGCATTCGACGACGTGCTCGATGCGAACGAGGTGCTCTCCGACGTGTTGGTGGTACTTCGCCACGACGTCGATTTCTCGCGGTGACTCGTCCGCTGACGTGCGCACGTATATTCCCTGGCTCACGTCGAAGAAGCGAGAGAACGCCAGCGCAGTGCTGAACTCAAGCGGGTATCCTTCGCGCCGGAGCCATTCGAGTACTTTGTCTTGCAGATCGGATGGCATACTTACATCATACGCGCTCCCCGCGTCGGCCTAACTCCGGTCTAACGTTCTTGGTGTAAGCTGCAGCGGGCTTCACGCGCCATGAACGATGCGGCGCGCCAGCTGCCGCGTATGACGTTCGGAGAACCGAGTCGCGAACTGCAGCCGGCGTGACGCCGTGACGCTGGTGATACCGTAGCCGGCTCGGCCGGCGGGCCGGACACCAGCCCGCTGTCGGCTTCACGCCAGAGTTAGGCCGCCGCGTTTCTTACACACACCGTTTCTGGGTGAAACGCATTCGAGTCTCACCGCACTACTCTAAGGGGCGACGTGACTTAACCGCGGTTTCACGACTGTGCTGAGCGACTACCGAAGTTCCAAGCGTGACGTCGGCGGCCAGTGTCGGCTCGCTCAGATCTTATTACGAACCGGAGCCGCCGCGTCGACGGATGCGGCTCGCTGGGTCAGTTCGGGCCTGGAAGCGACGAATGTCAGCCCACTCGCTGTACGACATAGATGGAGTGCTTAACCGGCTTCGGGAGGTGTGCGATGAAGGTACGAAAGCGATTTCTGCTTGGTGTGGTTATGGCGGCCAGCGCTGCTGTTCTTGTTCTTCTTTTGGTTGGGAAAGCTGGGAATGACCTGTACGCTGCGGAGCAACACCGCGCTGACCCTGCCGCCACTCACAATATGCTGATCGTTGGGGAGGAGACCGTATACCTTTCTCACCTTCCGATGTTCCAAGAGAAAGACAAGCCGGCCATGCCCCACCGCTATCAAGCAATCCTCGAAGTGACGTTCGCGAGCCAGGAAGATTATGTGAACGACCGACGGAAGCATCGAACGACGAAAATCTATACGCTGAATCCGGAGGATTTCGTACTGCGCGATTTGGTTTCCTCAGACCCGCAACACAAGCCTCTTCGCTCGTTCCAAGCGAATGCCATCTTTCGTGGCCATCTTGAGAGGGACGGCCGTGTTCCCATCGTTCGGGATGTCGAGGTTAGCGTGAAGAACGTGACCCATTTCCGAGAGTTTGATCTCAAGGGCAAAACGTCTCCCCAACTGGAGTATCTTCTGTTCGGCAAAGGGCAGGAACTCTTCATGGCACACTTGATCACGGCACCGCCAGACTTCGATCAGATGCTTGCTGTGAAGGTCATCGACCACAAATTCACTGACGCAGAGCTGGCCAAGGGAGTGCGCGTCGTTTTCTCCGGAAGAACGAACGCCGTTGCTTCAAGGCTACGAGATAAGCAGCTAGTTGTGGGACAAATCAAAATTGAGAATGTGCCAGCAGCGAAGAAGATTCAAGTTGAAGTCAACAGGGAGCTTTACTTCGAGGAGGGCGAACTTCGGATGCCGCCCCGATTTGAAAGCACCTCAGCGGAGAAACAGGCGGGCTTCCCATAAAGAATAAGGCGTGCACATACGTCCTGCCGTTGTCGTAGCGATGTCGTGAGCGAGATATCGGATCGACTAGACCTCTTGCTCGACTTGGTCGGCCTAACTCGTAATTAAGTGGGTGGCGTATCCCGAAGCGGTTCGCTCGCCGCCTTGCACTGTCAGTGACGGCAAATCGCTACGCATTATTGCGCCGCGAACGCGCGCAGCGCTGCCGCTGCCTCGGGTGGGAGGCCGCGGGCGATGCGTTGGAGGTTGGTGGGGCTGGCGTAGCCGGTGGGATCGAGTCGGGCGGAGGTGCGGAGGTAGGTGGCGCCCAGTTCGGGGCGGCCATTGAGGATGTGGAGGATGCCGAGGACGCCGTTGAGGGAGGCGGAGCGCGGGTAAATGACGACGCCGAGGGTGGCGGCGCGGAGGGCGGTGGCGAGGTCGTGGTCGGCTTGTTCCTCGGCGAAGGCGGTGAGGCTGCGCGTAAAGTCGGGCTTGATGGTGGCGGCGGCGAGGGCGGCGCGGTGGCGCTCGAAGGTGTCCAATGCAGCAGTGGACGTGATGTTGAGGAATTGCAGCTCGGGCGTCCAGGCGCGGCTCCATTCCGCGCTCCATTGTGCGATGCGCGTATTGAGCGATGGATCGAATTTGTGCCGTTTGGCAATGCGCGCGTAATCGGCGAAAAAGCGCAGCGCGCCTTCGCGATGATAGAGATCGACATTGCCGCCGTTGGCGGCGGCCAGTTGTGACGCCATGTAAGAACCGATCTTTACGGAGGCGTCATCGGATACGGCATGAGCGTCGCGAAGAGCCGAGCGGAAATCGGCGAATGCGGCTTTGAGCTCGCGCGGGTCCGTGGTCCGCGCCTTGCCGTGCCGGTCGTAATCCATGACGCCATTGCCGTACGTGCTCTCGATCGCCTTCCAAACATCGTCGTCCTCTTTGCGATCGGCGCGTCCATTGACCGGCGGCGGGTCGCCGAGAAACAGTGAAACGATTTTCTCTTCGAACGCATAGAGGCGCGCATCTTCGAAATTCGAGGCCAGCGCGACCGCGAAATGCGCCGACGGGATGTACAGAAGCGAGGTGCGCGTCTCCTGTTGTGATCCCGTGTGCGCAACCGTCCAGCGTCCATTGCGTGAATAGACGCCGAATCCGAGGCCGTAGGAAGTGAGGCGCCCATCGCGCGTCGGCGTTTCGCTCCACGCGCGATCGAGCGTTTCGCGGTCGAGCACCTTGCCGGCGGAGAGGCCCTCCATGAAGCGAATCATGTCGCCGACCGTCGAGCGTGTGCCTCCGCCCGCGAAGCGGCTGCTGACGTCGACGTATTCGGAGCGGCGCAATTGGCCATTCTCCAGCACATAGCCCTGCACACGATGCGGGACGATCGCACGCGGGTCGTCCATGATGGTCGAGGTCATGCCGAGCGGCTTCCAGACGGTCTCTGTGAGAAATGCGCCGTACGATTTCTTAGTGACTTCCTCAATGACCGCGCCGAGGAGGTTGTAGCCGTAGGTGGTGTAGCTGTATTTCGTGCCCGGCTCGGCGACGAGATCGAAATCGGCGAAGAGCGCAATGGCCTCGCGTGTCGTTTTCGGATCCTTGATGCGTCCTTCCTTCATGTAATCGCGATAGTGGCTGATGCCGCCTTGATGGGAGAGCAATTGGCGGATCGTGATCGGATGTGCTTTGCGCGGAAAGTACGGCACGTATTTCTGCACCTCGGCATCGAGATCGATCTTCCCCTGCTCCGCGAGCTCGAGAATCGCGACGGCGGTCATCGGCTTGGTGACCGAGGCCATGCGGTAGGACGAGCCGGCGGAGGCGGGAACGTCGTTCTCGATGTCGGAGAGACCGAAACCGCGCGACCAGTGGAAGTCGCCGTGCAGGACCGCGACGGAGAGGCCGGGCATGCGCTGCGCGCTCATCTCCTGCGGCACGAATTGTTCGAGGGCACGGATGGCGGCGGCGTGTGGTTCGGCTGCAAGGAGAGACGATGAGAGAACGAGGGAGAGGAGAAGCGCGCGCATGGAGCGAGCGTAGCAGAAGAGACCCCTCACCCTAGCCCTCTCCCCGTGCGACGGGGAGAGGGGAACGAGAGAGCAGTGAATCAGCGCGAGCGTTCTTCTTGTTCGTCGGCGGTTTGCTGGTTGGGGCGTTTCGTGTCGCCCGCGCTGGACCGCGACGGCTGCGGGTCGCCGGGTTGAAGCGGCGGCTGGTCGGGTTGCGGGGATTTCGGCTCGGTCGGTTTCGGCTGGTTGATGGTTGCCATAGATTTGCCTCCATCGCTGCTCGTCCTCAAGAATCGTTCCTGATCCTTGCATAAGAACCCGATATGAAACGGTTGATCCCGCTTCTCCTGCTCCCGATCTTCTGCCACGCAGTCGAACCAAACGTCACTCTCGAGCCGATCGTCGGCGGACTCGACCAACCGGTCTCCATCACCCACGCCGGCGACACGCGTCTCTTCATTACACTGCAAGAGGGACAGATCGTCATCTATGACGGCACGCGCATTCTGCCGGAGCCGTTCCTCGACATCACCGACCTCGTGCTCGCGGGCGGCGAGCGCGGTCTGCTGAGCGTCGCCTTCGATCCGCATTACGCGCAGAACGGCCGTTTTTTCGTGAATTACACGAACAATAGCGGCGACACGATCATCGAGCGCTACAACGTCTCGGCGAGCGATCCGAATCGCGCCGACCGCAATTCGCGCGCACAGATCCTCTTCGTCGATCAGCCGTTCGCGAATCACAACGGCGGACAATTGCAATTCGGTCCGGACGGATATCTCTACATCGGGATGGGCGACGGCGGCTCCGGCGGCGACCCCGGCAATCGCGCCCAAAACCTCGGCGATCTCCTCGGCAAGATGCTGCGCATCGACGTCAGCGGATCCGGCTACTCGATTCCGCCTAACAACCCCTTCGCCAACAGCACGAATGCGCGGCACGAGATCTGGGCCTACGGCATGCGCAATCCGTGGCGATTCTCGTTCGACCGCTTGACCAACGACCTCTGGATCGCCGACGTCGGCCAGGGCGAGTGGGAGGAAATCGACTTTCAGCCAGCGACGAGCACCGGCGGCGAGAATTACGGCTGGCGGCGGATGGAGGGAACGCACTGCTTCAATCCGCCGAACAATTGCAATGACGGTGCGCTCGTGCTGCCGGTGATCGAGTACGGTCACACGAATGGCGCGTGCTCGGTCACGGGCGGATCCGTTTATCGCGGGTCGCTCAATCCGCGGCTCTATGGGATGTACATCTACGGCGACTATTGCAATGGCGTGATCTGGGGTGCGACGCGCACCGCAACGGGCGCGGTGACGTCACAAACGCTGTTCAATGCGCCGTTTTTCATCAGCACATTCGGCGAAGACGCGAACGGCGAGATTTATGTCGCGGATCACATGGGTGGCGGGATTTATCGGATGCGAGACACGAGCGGCGGAGTCGGGCGAAGGAGAGCCGTGCGAAAATAGGCGGCCATGCATCCGCTGCGCATCGCGATTCCGATCTACGAGAACGTCGACCTGATCGACGTCACCGTTCCTTATGACGCATTGAGCCGCATCCCGCAGTTCTGGCGGGAGCGCGACCTCGAGCTCGACCTCGTCGCGGAGACGCTGGATCCCGTCTGCACGGGACAGACGCTCCTGCTCACGCCGACGAAAACGTTCGCGGACTTCAAGGGCGTGAAGCTCGACGTGCTGCTCGTTCCCGGCGCGACCGACACTTCGCCCGCGACGAAATGCGACGCGTTCATGAAATTCATCGCCGAACATGCGGACAGCCAGCTCGTCGCGTCGGTCTGCACGGGCGCGCTGATTCTCGCCGCGGCGAAGCTGCTCGATGGATATCGCGCGACCACACACTGGCTCGCACTCGGCGACCTCAAAGCCACCGACGCGGTTCGCGTGGTCAACGAGTTTCCGCGATGGGTTCACGATCGCGATCGGCTGACGGGCGGCGGGATCTCGTCGAGTCTCGATGCGACGATCTATCTCATCTCGCGCATCACGAGCGAGGAGACGGCGAAGTGCGTGCAGCTCCTGCTGCAATACAACCCGCATCCGCCGTTCGCGACCGGCGATCCGTCGGTTGCAGACACCGACACGTATCTGCGTGTCGCATACAACAAGTAGATGTCCGCGATCGAGCGTTTCGTGAGCCGGCTCGCGGCCGTGGAGGTGTCCGAGCGCGCCTGCAATCAGTTCTCGCGGACGACGGGAGATCTGCGCGCGAATGCGATTCGCCGCCGCAATCTCCGGCTGTATCTCGAGCAACTGACCGCGATCGATCCGAAGATCCTGCTCATCGGTGAGGCGGTGAGCTATCGCGGCGGGCGGCTGACCGGAATCGCGTTCGTGAGCGAGGCCCTGATGCTCGGCGGCATCGACACGCGCAGCGGCCGCGTGTTAGGCGCAGACCACGGCTATCGCAAGGCGACGACCGGCCCGCGCCTGTCGACCGAGGCCAGTGCGACGATGGTGTGGGGCACGATTCGCGAGATCGCGCCGCTGCCGTTGCTCTGGAACGCGTTTCCGTTCCATCCGTTTCATGCCGGGAATCCGGGCTCCAATCGTGCGCCGAGCGCCGCCGAGCTTCTTCTCGGCGCGCCGCTGATCGAGCGCCTGGTCGATCTCTTCGCGTTCGGGCAGATCGTCGCCATCGGGAACCACGCATCGCTGTCGCTGCAGCGACTGGGCATCGCGCACACGAAAGTGCGGCATCCGTCGCAGGGCGGAAAGAACCTTTTCGTGGAAGGGATGGCGCGTTTTGGAGTGCGGTAGCGCATAGCTACCGCTTTCGAACGCCGCGGCGCGGCGCTGTGTGCCGGCTCCGCCGGCTTGGATAGCGGTAGCTAAGCGCTACCGCACTCCAAATCAACTAGCCTCCGATGTGCGACATCTCCACTTTGCGCAGCGCGGGCGTCGCTTCGGAACGAATCTCCGAGTAGCGGTCCTCGCGGCCGCTCCAGATGCGCGAGAAGAACGCAGAGATCTCGTCGTCGCTCGCACCCGAGCGAAGAAGTGCGCGGAGGTCGTGGCCCTTGCCGGCGAAGAGGCAGAGATACATTTCCCCGTTGGCGGCAAGCCGCGCGCGCGTGCAGCTGGAGCAGAACGGCTGCGTGACCGACGTGATGATGCCGATCTCGCCGGCGCCGTCGGCGTAGCGCCAGCGCTCGGCGACTTCGCCGAAGTAATTTGCATCGGCGGGGACGAGCGGCCATTCGCGCTGCAGCGTGGCCAGAATCTCGCGGCCGGACACAACGTCATCGACGCGCCATCCGTTCGTGTTCCCGACGTCCATGTACTCGATGAAACGCACGATGTGACCGGTACCGCGGAATCGCGACGCGAGCTCGACGATGCTGTGGTCGTTCATGCCTCGCTTCACGACCACGTCGATCTTCACCGGCGCCAGTCCTTCTTCCGCCGCGACATCGATGGCCTCGAGCACGCGCGTCACCGGGAAATTCACGTCGTTCATCGCGCGGAACACCGCGTCGTCGAGCGAGTCGAGACTGATGGTCACGCGGCGCAGTCCCGCGGCCTTGAGCACGCGGGCTTTCTGGCGCGTGAGCAGCGAGCCGTTCGTGGTCAGGGCGAGGTCATGAAGGCCTTCGATTCCGCCTAACATCCCGACCAGGCGCTCGAGATCGCGGCGCAGCAACGGCTCACCTCCGGTGAGCCGCACTTTCTCGACGCCGTTCGATACGAAGACCCGCACAACGCGCGTGATCTCCTCGAACGTCAGGAGCTCATCGCGATGGAGGAACGCGAAGTCGCGGCCGAAGACCTCCTTCGGCATGCAGTACGTGCAGCGGAAGTTGCACCGGTCCGTGACGGAGATGCGGAGATCGCGGATCGGCCGGCCGAGGGTGTCGCGAATCGAGCCCGACGATCCACTGCCAACCGCCAACTGCCGACCGTCAACTGATTTCATCTGGCCGTGAAACTACGCCGGAGGGAACAAAAACTCCAGCGCCATGCGGACGCGGTTCGCCCACGCGCGCTCGCTGTGGTCGCCCCGGCGATCTTCGTAGTAGCGGATCGCGCCGCCCGGCCAATGTTTCGCGCCGAGCGACGCGCGCAGCGCACGCGCGTCCTTGAGCCCCTCCATCCCCTCGCGTCCGCCCATGTCCAGCCAGAGCCGCGGCGGCGGACCGCTGAAGACATCGACCAATCCGAGGATCTCCTTCGCGTTCCACCACACCGAGGGAGACATCGCGATGGCGCGGGAGAACACATCGCGATGCCTCAGGACGAGATAGAGCGAGACCAGTCCGCCTAACGACGATCCGCCGACGCCGGTGTTTTCGACATCGGGCTGCGTGCGAAAGCGCGTGTCGATGAGCGGCTTCAACTCCTCGATGAGCATGCGCGCGTAGTCGCCCGCGCGGCCGCCGGCCTTGTGCTTCGGATCGCGCGACGGCGTGTACTCGTCCGCGCGGCTCACGCCGGCGTGATCGACGCCGACGATGATCATCGGCCTGGCGGTTCGCTCGCCGATCGCTCCATCCGCGGATTCCTGCAAGCGCCAGTGCTGTCCCGGGATGTAGGCGCGCTGCGCGTCGAAGAGATTCTGACCGTCCTGCATGTACAGCACGGGATAGCGGCGATCGTTGTCGTCGTATCCGGCAGGCAGATAGATGGTGATCTCGCGACGATTGCCGAGAATCTTCGATTCGAGCTCGTGGATGTGCTCGAGACGGCCGGGACGAGGTGCGGCGCGACGATTCTCCCGGCGCAGGATGCGCTCGAACGCCGCGCGGAACGCGCTCACCGGATCTCGCGATAGCCGCTCCGGTAGTACACGAGCGGCGCCCCTTCACTGATCTGCACTTCCACGACCTCACCGACGAAGATCGAATGATCGCCGCCCGGCAACTGCGAGTGCACGCGGCACTCGAGCGTGCAGTTCGCGCCTTCGATCAGCGGCAGGCCGAGCTCGCCTTCGCGCACGGCCATTCCCGCAAACTTGTCTTCGACCTTCGACGCGAACCGGCCCGACACGTCCTGTTGCGACGCCGACAGAATACTCACGCCGAACTTTCCGGCCATGGCGATCGCGTCATGCGACTTGACGCTTTTCTCGATGCAGACGAGCACGAGCGGCGGATGCAGCGAGAGCGAGGCGAAAGAGGCGACGGTCAACCCATAGCGCTGTCCGGCGTGCGCGGTGGTCACGACGGTGACCCCGCTGACGAAATGCGACATGGCCGCCTTGAACTGCGCGTCATCGATCGGCATAGGCGGCGGATCTTACTTCAAACTTTTCGCAACGGCTGGCGTAAGAAGGTTTGGAGTGCGGCGGCCATGCCGCCGCTTTTCTCGGTGCGGCACGCGTGCGTCATCGAAAAAGCGGCGGCATGGCCGCCGCAGTCCAAAAACATGGAGGACTGCAACATGCGGCGTCTCTCGATCATCGCCCTCTCTCTCTTCCTCGCCACGACCGCCTTCGCCGCCGATGACGTCGTTCGCCGCGGGTTCAACGTCGCACCGGGCGGAACGCTGAGGCTCGATGCCGACATCGGCAGCATCAAGATCGTCACCGGCGGCACCGGCGTCGCGGTCGAGGTCGTCCGCGAAGCGTGGGGCCGCAATGGCGACGACGTTCTCAAAGAACATCAGATCAAGTTCCAGCAGAACGGCAACGACGTCGTGATCACCAGCGACTTCGAGGACCGGTGGGATCGCTGGTTCCGCAAGTACTCCGTGCAATGGAACATTCGCGTGCCCTCTCGCTACAACCTCGACATCCAAACATCGGGCGGCAGCATCGAGCTCGCCGACATCGGCGGCACGGTGCAGGCGCGCACCTCGGGAGGCAGCATTGCCACGGGCCGTCTCGCCGGCGATTCGGAACTGAAGTCTTCCGGCGGATCGATCTCCGTCGGCGGCGGCGACGCGCACATCAAGGCTCACACCTCCGGTGGCTCGATCACGATCGGCAACACATCCGGACCGGTGGAAGCACGGACCTCCGGAGGCTCCATCAAGCTCGCCCATATCGCCGGCGAAGTCGTGGCGCGCACTTCCGGCGGCGGCATTCGCATCGACGATGCGATGGGCACCGTCGACGCCTCGACTTCGGGTGGCTCGATTCACGCGAGCATGTCCCGTCAGCCGAAGAGCGATTCGCGTCTGTCGACCTCGGGCGGCGGCGTGACGCTCGAGATCGCGCCTAACATCGCGGTCGATCTCGATGCGCACGCGAGCGGCGGCGGCGTTCACGCCGATGTGCCGGTGACCGTGCTCGGCACGCAGGATGACAACTCGGTGCGCGGAAAGATCAACGGCGGCGGACCGAAGCTCGTGCTGCGAACGTCGGGAGGAGGCATTCGCGTACGCGCGTCATCCTGAAGGCACGGGTACAATCCCGGGCATGAGTGATCTGTCCGATTCCATCGGCGAAGCTGTCGAACAAGCATCCGAATCGCGTCTGCATGGGTGGATCGCGCTGCTCGTCGCGATCACCGCGACGTTCATGGCGCTCAGCGGTGTGAAGGCCGGCAACCTCGGACAAGGCATGGCTGAGGCGCAGGCGCAGATGGTCAACTCCTGGTCGTACTTCCAGGCCAAAAGCACGAAACAGAATCTCGCCGAAGCGACGCTCGTGCAGCTCCAGGTCCAGCGCGCGGTCGCGGCGACGACGATGACGCCCGAGGCGCTGGCGGCGCTCGACAAGCAGATCGCGAAGTACGACGCGAACGTGAAGCGCTACGAGACCGAGAAGAACGAGATCAAGACCCAGGCCGAGGGATATCAGAAGGAGTACCAGACCCTGAACGTGCACGACGATCAATTCGATCTGTCGGATGCGGCGCTCTCCGTCGCCATCGCACTCTTCGGCGTCACTGCGCTGACGAAGAAACGGTGGCTGATGGTGTTCGCCATGGCCTTCGTAGCGTTCGGATTCTTCTTCGGATTGGCGGGATTCTTCCGGTGGAACATTCACCCGGAGGCGCTGACGTCGTTGTTAGGCTGACGCCAGAATCGCTTTCGCCGCCGCGCGAGCACTGGCGAGCGCGGCGTCGGACAACATTCCTTCCTCTCCCACCCAATCGCCCACGATGTAAAGGCCGCGAATGCTCGTGACCGGAGACGGACGCGGTGTGTTCGGCGCGACGAGCGCGTTCGACACGGTCATCGAGGGCAGGTAGCGGCGGTGCACGAGGACGTCGCGCCAGCCGGGCTGGATGCGATCGAGGAGCGATTCGAGCGTGCGCTCGGTGCTCGGATCCGCGCTGCCGTATTTCAAGAGATGCACGAGCGCGCCGCCTCGCGGCGCGACCTGCGCGAATGCGGACTGCACGGAGAGATACACCGGCTCGTCGATGCCGAGGGCGAAGAGGCGTTTCGGATCGGGCAGCGAGCGCAGGGCCACATCGAAGCACGACGCCACGACCGGCCGCGATTGCAGCCACGCGCGTCCGGCATCGCCCGCGAGCTCCGCGGCGGTGACGGGATCGACCGCGAGAATTACCGTCTCCGCGGGAATGAGCGCGCCTTCGATCATCTCCGGACGCATCTCGGGCATGGCCAGCGCCTGCGTGTCCATGCGATCGGAATCGAGCTCGAGACCTCCGAGCTCGATCGCGCGCACGGCGCCGTCCTGCACCACGCCGACGATGCGCGAATTCGACACGAAGTTCACGCCCGATGCGACGGCCGCGCTGTGCATCGAGTCGACGAGCTTCTGCCAGCCTTCGTCGACATACACCGCGCCCCGCAGGGCGAGCCGCATTTGCGTGAGCGCGAGTGCCGCGTCCAGATGGTCGAGATCGTCGCTGAACGTGACGAGCCGCATCAGCGCACGCGTGACCTCGCGCGCGCGCGCATCGGTGAGATGCGCATCGATCCATTCGCGCAGACTCCGCGAGCCCGCGCGCGAGCCGCCGTGGCGGCGGATGTGAAACAGCATCGACGCCATCTCGCGCTTACCGCGAAACGAGAGCAGCCCCGTTCCGAGGAGCGAGAAGAATCCGGTCGGAAGGCGATGCTCCTCGCCCTTGACCAAGTCATGGACGAGCGCGATGGCTTTCGGCCTCGCCAGCCCGCCGCGCACGGGAATGCCGAGCTCGCGATAGACGGACGCGCCGGCACCGGTGCGATAGAACGCATGCGCGCCGAGGTTGAAACGGAATCCGTGACGGAGACTGGTGATCGCGCGCCCGCCGAGATGCTGACGCTTCTCGAACAACGTCACGGTCCGGCCGGCGCGTGCGAGATAGATCGAGGCTGCCAGACCTGCGAGCCCGCCCCCGACGATGACGACGTTCTTGCCCACGGAAGCGCCGGATAGTATCGCATTCGTCACAACAGCTATGGCAGAATCGGCTGGCTCGATCCCGTGCGAATTTGATAAAAGGCGGCGCTGTTCTCGAACGCGTCCGGAAAGTGGAAATGCGTCAATTGGCTCGCTGTGTCGCGGTACTGGTCACGCTGCTCGCTGCTGCGGCGTCTGCCGTCGCCGCGACTCCGTCGGATTTCTATCTGAATCTGCTGCGGCGCGGCGTCGCTGCGTTCGACGCGGAAAAGTACGAGGAGGCGTCGAGCCATCTGCGGATCGCGGCTTTCGGCTTCGTCGATTCGCTCGAGCACTACGAGACGGCGCACATCTATCTCGCGCTGGCGTATGACCGCCTCGAAGACGCGGAGAAAGCGCGCACCTCGGCGCGGCGCGTGATCGCGGCGGAGCGCGTGGAGCGCAGATACGGTTCACTCCCGATTCCCGCAGGCGTGGCGATGTCGTTCGATGCGCTCGCGCGCAAGCTGCTGACCGGCAGTGAGGCCGCGGTTCTCGATCGCACTGCAGCGGCGGCCGCGAAACCGCAAACCGAAGCGACACCGAAGCCGCAGCCGCAGGCCACGACGCGTGGCGGAACGAGCTCCCAACCTGCGGAGAAACCGGCCGAGAAGCCTGCCGAGAAACCGCCCGCGACGCAAAAAATCGCGAGCGCGACTCCTCCGCCGGCACCAAAGCCTCAGCCCACCGCACCGGCGTCCGACATCCCGACACGCCTCGCTGCCGGTGAGCGCGCATTGATGTCGGCACAGCTTCCGGAAGCGCGCAAGATCTACCGCGGCCTGCTCGATGCTCCGGGCATCACGCGCGAGTCGCTGATCCGCATCGCCGAGGGTTTGTACCGGTCACGCGACTTCGAAGGAACGCTGATGGCGTTCAGCAAGATCGGAGCGCTGCATCGCGGCGAAGAGCACCTTCACTATTACATGGCGGTCGCGTACTACGAGACGCGGCGGTACAAGGAAGCGAAGCAGTCGCTCAGCGCGGCGCTTCCGTTCATCGAGCTCACGCCGGACGTCGCGCAGTACCGCGAAAAGATCGACGCCGCGCTGAATTGACCGCAGATTTGGAGTGCGGTACCGCGCAGCTACCGCTTTGGAAGGGCGGCGGCGCCGCTCCGCGGCGTAGAAAGCGGTAGCTGAGCGCTACCGCACTCCAGAGCCCGACGGCTCGAGCGAGCGGATCGCGCGAATCAGGCGAGCGCCCGCGGCGCTTCCCTTCATCACCAATCCGGTCACACCGAAGCGCAGACGCTCGCGGTCTTCCGCGGTGAGATCCTTCGACGTCAGCACGACGATCGGAATGCGCGCGGTGGACTCGCGCTCGCGCAGCCGCTCCGCGACTTCGAATCCGCTCATGCCCGGCATCATCAGATCGAGGATGATCACGTCGGGCTTCGCGCTCTCGACGCGCTCCAGCGCCTCCGGTCCCGACATCACGCTCTCGAGCACATAGCCTTCGTTCGCGAGCTCGTGCTCGACCATCTCGTGCACGTGGATGTCGTCGTCGACGAGCAGCAGGCGCGCGCGTCGCGGCACCCCGTCGCGGCCGGTGAGCTCCGCGAGGCGCCGCAGGAGCCTCGGCCAGTCGACCGGCTTCACGAAATAGTCTTCGGCGCCGAACGCGATCGCGAGCTCGCGATTGTCGAGCATCGAGACGATGATCACCGGCACGTCGCGCGTGACCTCGTCCCCCTTGAGCGCGCGCAGCACCTGCCATCCCTCCATGCCGGGCAGCACGAGATCGAGCGTGATCGCGAGCGGCCGCATCACGCGCGCGAGCTTGAGCGCTTCCTCGCCGGAGCGCGCACGGATGGGCACGTAGCCCGCGGTCTGCAGATACGCGCTGAGCGTGTCGAACGCTTCCTCTTCGTCTTCGACGACGAGCACGCGATTGCCCGGCGGGATGACCACGCCGTCGCGGCCAACGATCGGACTGGGGATGGCCGTGCCGGCGAAACGAATCGGAAGGACGAACGTGAACTCGCTTCCCTCGCCCAGCTGGCTCTTCACCGAAACGGATCCGCGCTGCAGCTCGACGAACTTCTTCACCAGCGACAATCCGAGTCCGGTTCCACCGTAGGCGCGACTGGTCGCGGTGTCGATCTGGCGGAACTCGTCGAAGATGACGCCGACGTTCTCGGGCGCGATGCCGATGCCGCGATCGATGACCGTGATCGAGACCGAGTCGTCGATGCGGCGCGCGCGAATCGTGACGGTGGTGTTCGAGCGCGAGAACTTCACCGCGTTCGAGAGAAGGTTGTAGAGGATCTGCTTGAACTTCGCGTGATCGGTCTCGATTTCCTTCACATCCTCGGCAGCGTCGATCTCGAACGAAATGCCTTTCTTCGACGAGAGTCCCTTCATCACCGCGCAGACGCTCTCGATCGCGGCGCGCACGTTGAAGGTCTCGGGATAGAGCTCCATCTTCCCGGCCTCGACTTTCGAGAGGTCGAGGATGTCGTTGATGATGCCCAGGAGATGCTGGCCGGATTGCAGGATCGAGCGGAGGAAGCCAACGTACTTCGGCTCGATGCGCTCGTTCAGACGCTCGACGAGAATCTCCGAGAAACCGATGATCGCGTTCATCGGCGTGCGCAATTCATGACTCATGTTCGCGAGGAAGATGCTCTTCGCGCGATTGGCCTCTTCGGCCTGCTGATTCTTCACCTCGAGCTCGCGGAGGATGCGCGCCTTCGCGATCGCGGAGATGGCGTGCTCGCGCACGCGCGCGAGCTTCTGCAGATCGCTGCGGCCGAACGCGTTCTCGCTGGAGAAGTTGTCGAAGATGAGGAAGCCTTCCATGCGGCCGCTGAGCGTCACGGCCATGGCCAGCATCGCCTTCGGAACCGGCAGATGCGCGGTCTTGGCCGCGCCCGCGAGCGAGCCGAAGTCGGTGTTCTTGATGAGATACACGCCTTCTTCGAGCTGCTCTGCGTGCTCGGAGTAGCGCCGGATCGCTTCCTCGAAGGACAACGACAGGCCTTTGAACGCGTGGGGGTCGTAGCCGGATGACGCGACGATCTCCGTGCGCCGCGTGTCGTGATCGAATTTCAGGAACACGCCTTTCTCCGCCTGCGGGAAGAGGCGCATGCCTTGTTGGAGCACGCTCTCGAGGACGCGCTCGAGCACGAGCTCGCGATTGATGACCTGCACGATGCGATCGAGCGTCTCGAGCTCGCGCGCCTGCGCGCGAATCTCTTCGGTTCGCGTGAGGACCAGATCCTCGAGCACGCGATTCTTGCGCTTGAGCTGCCGCGTGCGCCAGCGATTCGAAAGCCACAGCGCGATCGCCAGCAGTGCGACGTAGACGAGCACCGCCCACCATCGAAACCAAAGCGGCGGCACGATGGCGAAGGAGTGCATGAGCGGCGCGGACCAGACGCCGTCCGCATTTCGCGCCTTCACTTCGAATGTGTACTCGCGCGCGAAGAGGTACGCGGGAAGATTCGTATAGCGGATCTTCACGTCGCTGGTCTCGTCGGACCAGTCGCGATCGAATCCGGCGAGACGCGTGCGGTAGCGGACGCGCCCTTCATCGCTGAACGTCAGCGCCGCGTACTCGATCTCGATGTCGTTGTCTTCTTCGCGCGTGATGCGCCGCAGACGCACGAGCGGCGGCAGCTGGCTCGTTTCGCGCGCTGCGGGATTGAAGACCGACACACCGCTCGGCGTGCCGAGGTAAATGCGGCCGTCGCGATCCGTGGCCAGCGGCCCGTACGCCCACGCTTCGTCATCGATCAAACCATCGGCCTTCGTCACGCGCGACAACACTTTGTGTGTATTCGCATCGACTTCGACGAGACCGGCGTTGTTGCTCACCCAGACGGAGCGGTTGTTCGGCGAGACGGTCATGCCGACGACCGGCTGTCCGGCGAAGACATTCGTCGTACTGTAGGGACGCGACGTCGTGAGCACCGCCAGTCCCGCGCCGGTGCCGACCCACATGTGATCGTTCTGATGGAGCAGCGAACGGATGCCGTCGGTCGGCGCGCCGCTCGCGGTCGTCCACGCGGGGACGAAGGTTTTCTGCGTGATCTCGAGCGCGGCCGCGTCGCGGAAGAGATCGGCGAGTGGACGCGTCGAATGAAAGAGTCCGCGATCCGTCGTACCGACCCAGAGCAGTCCGTGGCCATCCATGGCCACGCTCGTCGCGCCCGCGGGAGAGAGTCCGGAGCTCGCGCGGAAGACGAGCCACTTGCCGTTCGCGTGACACGCCGCGCCCCAGCTTCCGGCGAAACACATCGTGTCGCCGAGGCGACGAGCGGCGTACGTGGTCTCGAGACCGAGCGCGCTGAGAACGTATTGCGTCCCATGAACGTCGACGTTCCTGCGCGTTGCGTTCGCGAGAATCTGCGGCGGCTCGGCGCCGGGAAGCGAGAGGCAGTTGAGTCCCGCCGCGGTCGCCATCCACAACCGGTCCGTCCCCTCTTCTGCTAGCGCGTAGATCTGATTCGAGTGCAATCCGTTCGCGACGGTGAGCGTGTTCGTGCCCGCGGAGGTCATCGACGCAACGCCGCTTCCGGTCGCGACCCACATCGCGCCGCGCCACTCCGGCACGACCGCAAACGTGCTCGAGTCGGGAAGCGCGGGCGAGGTCCGCGCGGTCCAGGCGATGAATGCGCCGTAGCCTTTGCGCAATCGCGACGCGCCGCCGTTCTGCCCGAACCAGAGATTGCCTTCGCGGTCTTCGAGCATCGTCCAGAGCGTGTCGCCGAGGAGACCATTCGCGCGCGTGACCCTGAGGCGATTCGAGGATTCGCGCAGATCGAGCCGCACCGCGCCGGCGCCCAGGCTTGCGACCCAGAGATGTTTGCCGTCGCGCGTCGGAAGGAAGCCGACCACGCGCTCGGCGAGATCGTGATTGATGATCGTGGCGTCGTCGCCCGCTTTCCACACGGCGCCGTCGAAGCCGCCGCACCAGAGCGCTCCGTCGCTGGTCTCCGCGAGCGCGATCGCGCTGCGCGTGCTCTTGGCGATGACCTGCTGCTGCCCATCGTCGCCGATCGTCACCAGCGTTCCGTTGGAGAGACTGGCGACGAGGTTGCCGTCGCGCCGGACGAGCATCGCCACCGTGCCCGCGGGACCGGCGTTCGTCTTTCGCAGCAGCGTTCCGTTCTCGAACCGATAGCGAAGAATCTCCGTCTGCGTCGCGACCCACACCGAGCCGTCGGGCGTCGCGACCACACATCCACGTCGCATGCGCGAGCGCGTGAGCGGCACATTGCCGACGCTGGAGAGAAAACGAATCCGCTCACCCGGCGCGTAGGCATCGAGCGCCTTCTGCGACACGACCAGTCCCGCTTCGGACGCGACCCAGAGATGATGCGTCGCGTCTTCGACGATCTCGCGCACCGTCGGGTCCGACAGTCCATCCGCGACGCCGTACGTCTCCATCGCGTGGCCGTCGTAGCGCGCGATTCC
>Ga0075428_100003188_pt1 | contig 17938 bp, 17 predicted proteins | sample RhiMetdeltSRZDD2_FD_75291 | JGI IMG/M metagenome (GOLD analysis project Ga0075428, IMG submission 75291) | Populus rhizosphere microbial communities from Tennessee, USA - Rhizosphere MetaG P. deltoides SRZDD2 | ecosystem: Host-associated > Plants > Roots > Rhizosphere > Soil | place: USA... | reverse complement strand
GCGCCGAAGGACGCTGCGAGCTCCAAAAACTTTCGTCGATTGATTTCGCTCATTGAAAGCCTCGTGTTGTAGTCGGAAAGTCATCGCTTAGATTAGGGCAAGGATTCGACGACCTACAAGCGCGCTTCGGCAGGAGGTGCACAGATATCTACTTACTATCGCGAAGCAGAGAGATTCCCGCGATAGTTCTTATGCAGTGAAACGCTTTGATTGCCCGACTCGATCTAGCTGTGGAATCGACCGACTACGCGAAACGTAACCAAGATTAATTCGTACCGCTTGTGAAAGGGGCTTGTCTGAAGCACACGCCAGCTCGCGCCTCAGGTAGCCAAAATCAGAGCGAACCGTCTTCCCGATCGAGCCGCCTCGATAAGCACTAGCTGCCCGCGTAGTGCATCCATCCGGATCGGGTAATCCGTCGATGCACCACGGGGCGATGTAGCCAACCATACGCCGGGCGCTGCCACTCCCCACTCGAATCGCTTTCCGGCGACCCGGCGTATGGCCCAACTTGGATTTCGCACGCCTCGCGCTTCGCTCTTACTACCGGGAGTTTACGGCGTAGTGCTTGGCTAGTATTTCCAGATCGGTCCGTACAAGCGCCCAATCGGCCTGCGCTTTCGTAAATTGAGGGTATTTTTGCATGTGTTCGTCTACGACTTTCGCCTTCTGCAGGAGCTCCGCGACGATCCCCGGCGCAAGACCCTTGTCGCCAAAGGTGCTCTCCAGCCGGTGGGCGGCGTCAGTGAAATCCTTCAGAAAGCTGTTGTACTCTTGCTCGATTGAAATAGTGAGACTCTTGTGGAAGTTCTCGGCGTTATGCTCTATGCGGGATAGGAGTCCCTCGATCTGGTCTTCGCTCACACGGTACGCCACGCCGGCGACCCCCGTTACGCCCCATTTCACACCATATGCCGCCGCCAGCTGGTCCAGTTCTCCGCGCAATACGCCCCAGTCGGTGGTGACCGATTCGATCAGCTGATGCTGTTGCAAGAAACCCTCTATATTCGACGCCCGGGCGAGGACCTGTTCCACAGTCGCGCTAGCCGTCTGGGAATCACCGTAGTGGTGTTTTAGAGCATCGGTGTAATGCTCCAGGTCTTTTATGTAGCGGTTGATGTGATCTTCGGTTTGGGTTGTGTTGAGGGCGGATTTGTCGAGCGCGGTATTGACCGTCTTGCGGAAGCGTTCCGTAGCCTTGTCAATGCGCTTTAGCAAATCTTTGATCTCGCTCTCCGTTAGCCGCACCGGGGTCTGCGTGGCGAAAGCGGCTAGGGGCGCGGCAAGCATCACCACGACTGCGACCAGTAAGAAATGATGTAGGTGCTTCATGACATACTCCTAAGTTGTTGATCGACGTTTGAGGGGGGATCACGAACACGAGGGATCCTCGTTTCGCACGAGGCACAAGCTCCTCCCTGTTGTATGCAAGCTTCTGACCGCTGGCTATCCAGCGCGCGGAGATCCCGTAACTGATCGATTGTTAAACATTTAAGCTGGTGGGGATAGTCGAGGGGAGATAAGCCCGCTTTGTCTAAATTCGGGAATCTCGATATTTCGTGGCAACCCAATAATATCGTTTTAGCCCACTGTCGCATTCTATCCGCGTGCAAGGTGCTACCAAAAGCTCTGAAAATGTTGCGATCACGACGGCTCACTCCAAAGAATATCCAAGTGTGAGTGCGACCCGCAGTCGACACTCAGCGTCCGCCGTCTGATAGAAACATCGCGTGTTTGAAGCAGACTGCGAGCAGTGAAATAGCCAGCAATGCGCTGGTTATCCAGTTAGGACCTCAGTATGGCACCTTCAACACGTAAGGACGATCACCGGACCGAACAGTCGTTACGAGGCTCCGGTAACTGGTGTCGCGCAACCTATCCAACCGCACTTGCGACGGTGGCCGTGCCTTTGGGTAAGAATGCCCCGTTGATGGAGCAGAACTGTCCGGTCTCTTCGAGCGCCAAAGTCAACTTCCCGGCACTACGGCTTACCATTGGATTTCCGGAATTGGATTGGATCGCTTACCTTCGCTTTTCGGGGTTGAACAGCTGTTGGGTCACAGACACCGCAACCTCTTGAAGGAGAGGTGACCGTCGTTTCGTAGTCTGAGAAGTCGAGACATTCAATCATCTGAGCTAACCCTTTTTGCCAATCAGGCCGATGATTATCATGACGAGGCTGAGGCCGCCAATGGCTCCCGAAACTGTTCCCACCGTTTGCATCAGCGCCACAGGATCATTTGACTTCGACGCGATCGTCAACATGAAAAAGTAAAACCCTAGGGCAATGACAATGAGAACGAAACCCACAATGACGATTCGCCAATTCTTGCGTCGCATAGCTAGTCTCCCGCGCTCAATCGGTAAGTTCTGACAGCATAACAAACACGAGTAATTGACGCGATGGGCAGCGGTGAAGACGAGATCGATCGTGATCGACACACCTTGTCCGCCCTTTCCCAAGCAGCTTACCGTCGGCTTTGCTATGAGCCCCTTTCTTTCGTCTGTCAGCAACCCATTCCTCCGATAGCCTGTCCGTAGCAGGACATGCGTCATCTTTGGCCGCGCCGAAAGTTGTCGAAGAAAATCGAAAATGATAGACTCGCGGCTGCTTGCCGTTTCGTACTTACTGACGGCTTGTGCCATACGGTTGAGAACGATGCGGAGAGTTTGCATGAAGCGGCTGGCCTGGACATAGCTTTCACACGCCGGCTCGCGCCTTGGGTTGCGAAAACGACCTGAGGTGGTGGTGACAATAGCAAGGTGACGATGCGTAAGATTGTACACATCGACATGGACGCGTTCTACGCTTCCGTCGAGCAGCGGGATGATGAACAGCTGCGCGGCAAACCCGTCATTGTCGCCTGGCAGGGAAATCGGTCCGTCGTCTGTGCCGCGTCATATGAAGCGAGGCCCTTCGGAGTGCGCTCGGCAATGCCTGTGGGTCTCGCGAAAAGCTTGTGCCCCAACGCGGTCTTTGTCCCCCCGGATTTCCCGCGTTACATGGCAGCATCGCAGTCGGCGAGGGAGATATTCGCGCAATATACAGATTTGATCGAACCGTTGTCGCTGGATGAGGCTTATCTCGATGTAACTGAGAACAAGGCAGGTTTGCCGACCGCGACGCGCGTGGCGATCGCCATTCGGAAGCAAATCAAAGACGAGCTGCATCTGACCGCATCGGCCGGTGTGGCGCCAAATAAGTTCCTGGCAAAAATAGCTTCGGACTGGCGCAAACCTGATGGGCTCTTCGTAATCACACCGGAAAACGTAGCCGCGTTTCTACCGCCGCTGCCCGTTGGACGCTTGCCGGGCGTAGGCAAGGTAACCGAAGACAAGCTTCGACGGCTCGGAATAAGAACAGTAGGTGAGTTGCACAATCGGGATTTGGCAACACTGGAAAACCATTTTGGCCGCTATGGACTGCGTCTTTACGAACTTGCCCGCGGCGTTGACGATAGCCTCGTCGTTTCACACAGACCTACGCAATCGATATCCGCCGAGAACACCTTTGAGCAAGACATACCGTTGTCACAAACCGAGCAAGTGATCCGTAGTCTCGCGCAACGGGTCTGGTCTACTTCGCGCAAGGAGTCTCGAGTCGCACGTACCGTGGTTCTAAAATTGAGGACACGCGAGTTCCAAATTCTCACCCGAAGCCACACGCCACCCGCTCCCCCTTCTTCGTGCGAGGAATTGATTAACATAGCGCTGTCGCTGCGAGAACGCGTAGATCTGGGCCCGCAGCAACTCTATAGACTGGTTGGAGTCGGTTTGAGCAATTTTCGAGAGCTCGAGGATGCCACCACGCAGTCACCGCCTTTACCTGTAGATTAGCGGTCTAACTATGTAAACGTCGCCACGTTGCTGGTGCCGTACGAAATGCCTTTTTGAACGCTCGTGAAAAGGCTGCTTCGGACTCGTAGCCTACCGTGCTTGCGACTTTGGCAAGGGACGCGCTGCTGTTACGAAGCTCCTGGGCCGCGACCTGCATGCGCCACTGCGCGAAGTAATGCATCGGCGCCATACCCATCAGGCGAGTGAAGCGCTCCGCAAGCGCTGATCGCGACAGCCCGACTTCTCGGCCAAGCTCATCTACTGTCCACGAGCGAGTAATGTCGCGATGGAACAGCGCCAGGGCCCGCGCGACGTAGTGGTCGCGCAGACCCGCGAGCCAACCCGTCTCGCTCTCTGGCAAGGTATCAGCGTAGCGCCGCACGGTTTCCACAAAAAGAAGCTCTGAGAGTTTCGCCAGCACGGTTTCCGATCCCGGGCGGCCGCTCGCAACCTCGTCGGCAGCATACTGGAACGTGGAGCGGATCCACTCGGCGGCACTACCTTCGTCGACGTTGAGACGCAATGCCCGAGGCAATGTAGAGATCAAGAGATTGCCTTCGACGCTATCACAACCGAGGAAGCCGCAGACCAGCCGCGTTCGGGCACCATCACCACCGAGTCGGATTGCGTATAACCCCCCATTCGGAGATGGCACGATGACATCGCTCGCCAACGCCGGGGGCAAATCCAACTGGCTGCCCAGCAAATGCGCGTCGTTGTGGGGGAACATCACGACTTCGCCGGCGGTCAGCCCAAACATCTCCTCCCCCTCCACCTGTACTTTGAGCGTTCCATCAACGACGTAGTGGTAGAGGATCAGGTGCGAAGTGGAACCAATAAAAGGCGCGCAATATTGAGCCTTCAACTGCGCCGCAACGCACCACGGCTCGAAGAACTCAGCATTCAAGAACACACCGCCGGTGAGATGCGCCACTCTCAAAACATCAGATAAAGCGTCCATTTTTACGCTCGCCGCCGCAATTCGGCGTTTCGGTAATGTCTCCCGGCGGAGCGATCATAGATCAAAGATTCTATCCGTCGTACATTAGAGACGAGAAGACAAACACCTGAGCCACCAGGCGCAGGTAAGTCGTTGGTGCTGCATTTTAGCTTTAGGAAAGGAGATTTACAATGAACGCCACAGCCAACAATATCGACAACCATCGGTATGAACCTTGTATCAGCGCTTCCGGAAGCAGGGAGCCTGAGACGCCCGAACAAATAATCTTACGCGATCGGTATGAGCGGTGTATCAGCGCTTCCAAGAGAGTGCGTTGGGACATCGACAAGGATGTGATCCGGGGGCGCCGCTTCGACCGGTCCCAAAAGTATCTTCCTGATGGACTATCGCTGGTTCGGGAATTTGCCACGCTTTCCGAGGACGAGAAACGCTTCGTCAGCCAGATCCAGGGGCTCACCTACGCGAACATGTTCGGGCTCGTCGAGCGATTCATCAACGCTAAGGTGTTGGAAATCGGCCACGACTATTGGTTCGGCGACCAGGTTGCTCTGGAAGCGCTGGTGCGGTTCAGCGATGAGGAATTAAAGCATCAGGAATTGTTCCGACGCATCGACCAGATGGTTGGGGAGACCTTGCCTGCCGGTTACTGTTTCGACGTCGACCCCAACGACATTGCTGAAGCGGTCCTCAGCAAGAGCACCTGGGCGGTGCTTGCACTGACGCTGGACATCGAACTGTTCACTCAGCTCCACTACCGTCAAAGCATAGACCCGGATGCCGAATTGTCCGAGCTGTTCAAGGACGTGTTCCTCTATCACTGGAAAGAAGAGAGCCAGCACGCGATCCTCGACGAGCTTGAGTGGACGCGACACGACGCCACACTGACGATCGAGGAGCGCGAAAAAGCGGTAGGCGAGTTCATCGAGTTAGTCGCCGCAGTAGATGGTATCTTGCAGGCGCAAGCCGCCAGTGATGCGCGCTACTTCGCGGCGAACTGCGGTCGCGTGGTGGACCAAGAGGAGGCGGACGCGATCGAGGCCGGTTTTCTCAAAGCGTACCGATGGCAATACGTCCACTCGGGCGCCGCGCACCCGAAGTTCGGCAAGGTGCTTTCCAGTTTGATCACAAAAGACCAGGGACAGCGTATCGAGGCAGCGCTAGCAACGTTGCAATAACTGCATCGCGGCCTTTGTCCATTCGAACGAGCCGCAGACTGGACAGTCTACGGTACCTAAAAAAAGGAGACGTATCATGAGTACACCTGTAGAAACTATCAAAGCCAACATCGTTAACGGCATCAACGTAGATGATCTGCTGGCGCTGCGCGCCGGTATCGAGCAAGACCCATCGAAGGGTATGACCAACTGGCGTGTAACCACCGCCTGGCAGGGTCAGACCCGGAGCCGCGCCACAGTCTCCGGCTTCCGTATAGGCGGCGAAGAGGTGCCGCGCCGGTTCTCCTTCGACGTCGACGAACCCTACGAACTGGGTGGCAGCAACGCCTTCGCCAACCCGCAGGAATACCTGCTCGCGGCGCTTAACGCCTGCCTAACCGTAGGATATGTGGCGCAGTGCGCAATCCGAGGAATCACCCTCGAACATCTGGAGATCGAGACCAAAGGCGAAATTGACCTCAGGGGATTCCTCGGAATCGATTCCACGGTTGCGCCTGGCTACAAGAGTCTGAGTTACACCGTGCGCATCAAGGGTGCCGGCACCGAGGAGCAGTTCGCAGAAATCCATAAGGCGGTAATGGCGACCTCGCCCAATTTTTTCAACGTTGCGAACGCGGTGGCGCTGAATCCGACACTGGTGGTCGAGTAAGCAGTAGCCTAAAAGCGCGGCGTGACGGCGAGCAAGCGTGACGCCGCGCAAAGAGGCGTGAATCCCACCCGTGGGTCGTATTTCAGAATTATCGTCGATGATCAACGGAGGAAATGATGAAAATTACAAAATCTTTGATATTGGCGCTGGTGATGGTTCTCGGCTTCGCCACATCCAGCGCATGGGCGCAACACAGCGAGCATGCCACGCCGCGATCGACGCCGCCCGAAAAGCTCGGCGAGGTTAGCTTTCCCGTCTCGTGTACCGCTGCTGCGCAAGAGGATTTCAATCGGGCCATGGCGCAGTTCCATTCCTTCTGGTTTGAACCAGCGAAGGAGTCGTTTGCCAAGGTCCTTGAGCGCGATCGCGAGTGCGGCATGGCCCACTGGGGGATTGCCATCATGTCGATGGGTAATCCGTTTGCCTGGCCGCCCAGCCCCAACGCGCTAAAGGCAGGCGCGGCTGCAATGGTCGAAGCTCAGCGCGTCGGCGCTAAGAGCGAGCGCGAACGTGACTACATTGCCGCCCTGTCCACATTCTTAAAGGATTGGGAAACCCAAGACCACCGGACTCGCGCCCTGGCGTTCGCGAAGGCCATGGAGGCCCTGGTGGCTAAGTATCCCACGGACGATGAAGCGAAGATTCTCTACGCACTTGTGCTCAATGTCACCGCCCAGCCGACCGACAAGTCATTTACAAACCAGCTCAAGGCGGGAGCAATCCTGGAACCGCTGTTCAAGAAATATCCCAATCACCCAGGTGTCGCACATTACCTGATCCACACCTATGACTATGCCGAACTGGCCGAACGTGGACTGCCTGCTGCCCGCGCCTATTCCTCGATAGCGCCGGCGGTGCCGCACGCCCTGCACATGCCCTCGCACCTCTTCAGCCGGGTGGGCTTGTGGCCGGAAATGGTGGAGAGTAATCGCGCCTCCTACCTTGCGGCGAAAAGTGAACTCAAGGAAACCACGCTTGGCATCGGCACCTATGACGCACTCCATGCCATGGACTACATGGTGTTCGCCCATCTCCAACAGGCTCACGACGCCGCAGCAAAGCAGCTTCTTGACGAAGTTGCGGCAATTCGCAAGGTAAATGTGGAGAACGCTGTCGCCGCTTATGCTTTTGCCTCCATCCCTGCCCGGTTCGCGCTTGAACGTGGCGACTGGAAAGAGGCAGCAGATCTCAAGCTGTCGCCCAGCGATCTATCCTGGAACAAGTTCCCCCAAGCGGAGGCGATCCTGGTCTTCGCCCGCGGCTTGGGTGCCTCGCGGGTCGGTGATGTAGCGGCGGCGCGGCGAGACACGGATCGCCTGCAGTCGCTTAAAGAAGCGATGAAGGCAGCTAAGATGGACTACTGGGCCGGACAGGCAGACTTTCAGATCAAGACGGTCAGCGCCTGGATCGCACTCGCTGAGAAGCGCCACGAGGAAGCGGTGCGGTTAATGCGGGCCGCCGCGGATGCGGAAGACGCTAGCGACAAGCATCCGATCACCCCTGGGAATGTCGCGCCATCACGCGAGTTGCTGGGCGAGATGCTCATGACACTGAACTCTCCGGCGCAGGCGTTCGACGAATTCGAGCGCTCATTGACGCGTGATCCAAACCGCTACCGTTGTATTTACGGCGCTGCCCGCGCCGCGGTAGCCTCTGGAAATCGGCGCGCGGCTCGCGATTATTACGCCAGGCTGCTGAAGTTGGCCGTTAACCGAGATACTGAGCGTCCAGAACTTGCCGAAGCCAGGGCATTTCTTAAGAGTGATAACCAGCCGGGTCCCAAGCAGGCCTTGCCCACGGCAATCCAGAAGCATCATGCAAAATAGTCTTATCCTGATGATAGTTTTTGACGCCAACTTGCGCCTGAACAAATGAGCGCGAGTGAACGCAGAAGGAAGTCCTGGCGGCGGCGATTTGCAGCCGTCACTGCTCGAAGTCAGAAACCCGACGGTGAGTTAGACGACGTCGTATTGAACCAAAAGGCGCCGCCACAGGTTTGCTGCCCCCGGGGCGCTACCTGTGGCGTTTATTTAACCTGTAAGTGTCGGAGGTAAAGTCGCAAAGCTACGGCTCGCACATCGGCGCTGAGTGCGGTTGTCTGCGTGCCGTGTAGCAAGAAAGCAATCAGCATCCAGTACTTGTGCTTTCAAACATCCGCCTCTGCCTGATCCTGGGCACTCGGTAGTATCGATTCCATATTCGACCTCCAGCCGCAGCTGAACAATTTACAGTAAGAAATCTGTCAGAATTGCCAGTACTCGCCTTCTTCCGATGTGTCTAGTATCCCGCTTGGAGCCTGTGCTCGAGCGCCGCGTTGAGGAACACGGCGCGCAACTAAGTGCCGGTCACGAGCGAGAAGCGCCTCGAACCTCACCCCTGGCGATTTAATGCCTCGCAGCCCAACCGGCCTCCCCCCCCGACTCGATAGCATTCTCAACGGGTGCCTTATTTCTCTTCACTCTTGAAATGGACGCGCTTCTGGAGGCTCAGCGAGATGAGACAAATTCTGCGGATTCAATGGCGACACACACCTGCCACGGTTTGGTTTTTCCGAACACTTATCAGTGTCGCGGTTTTAAGCGGAGGGCTTATCTCCGACGGCCTCGCCCAGACGATTCTTGTTCCGCCGGTCGCGGCAGCGAAAAATTCCAAATCCGCCGCCAGCCAATCCGGCAGCAACGCGGTGCGTCAACTGCACGCGGATCAATCATCTGATGTCAGGTCACCTGATACATCCGTCGAGTTGGATTGGCAGGCGGCGCCCGTTGGCTTTGAGCCCGACAATGTGCCAGTTCGCCCCGATATGCTGGAAGTTCAGCGCCCCAGAACGAGCGGCAGTTCGGCGGCCACGAATGCCATGCGAGCCATTGCTCTCAAGCCTGAGGCAGGTTTTAGTTGGGGAGGGGCGGCCCGACAGTCGTTGTTCTTTCTTGGACTGATGCACGGAGTCAGGCTGGCGTTTGACCCCAACTCGCGGGCTGGGTTGCGCGGCCCATTCCTCAAGGACTATTTCAATACCGTCGAAAGACTGCACGGCTGGGGAGACGGCAACCCTTTCTATGTGAACTATGTCGGACATGCTGTGGAAGGGGCAGTCAGCGGTTTCATCCAGATTCAGAATGACCCAAAGGGCAACCAGGAATTCAGTAAGGGAAAGGCATATTGGAACAGCCGGTTGAAGGCGATGGGCTTTGCGGCTCTCTTCAGCGTTCAATTTGAGGTGGGCCCGATCAGCGAGTCTTCCCTGGGCAACATCGGATTGAAGTCGCGCAGACAAGCAAAAAATCCCATGGCCTGGGTTGACCTTGTAGCTACTCCGACCGTCGGAACCGCGTGGCTGGTCGGTGAAGACATGCTCGACCACTACCTGGTGCGCCGCGTGGAGAGTTGCTCCTCAAGTCGTCTCCTAAAAGTGCTCGCGAGAAGTTTCTTCAACCCTAGCCGGAGTCTGTCTAACATGCTACGCCTCAAGTATCCGTGGCATCGCGACAGTAGAACGCTTGAGGAATAGCGTTAGGACTGACGTTCATTGTATGCCGTGCTTGTGCAGGAAGTAGCTCAGGTTTCTGCGATCAATCCCGAGGCGCTTTGCCGCTCGGTTCTTCACCCCGTTCGTCTCGCTGAGCGCCTCGAGCAGGATCTGTCTTTCAGCAAATTCCAACCTTTCTTTGAGGGAAACTCTCTGTTCGCGATCCGGTCTGAGCTTCTCCGGCAAACTGGCGGCTGATAGGGTGTCCCCTTTCTCGAGGATGACCGCATACTCAATAGAGTTCTCCAGTTCTCTGACATTGCCGGGCCAGGTGTAATCCATCAACAGAGAGATCGCCTCCTCGTCTATCCCCGCTATCTGCCTCTTTAATGACACTGTGTACTCCTCCAGGAAATGACGCGCTAGTGTTGGGATATCCACCTTTCTTTCTCTGAGCGGCGGCAACTGGATTGGAAACGCGTTGAGGCGGTAATAAAGATCTTCCCTGAATGTACCCATCTGAATCGACTTGACCAGGTCCGCGTTGGTGATGGCAATCACGCGCACGTCAACACGCAAGCTCGATGAGTCCCCGACTGGCTCGAACTCCTTTTCCTGGAGGACCCTCAGCAACTTCGCCTGGCCCGACAGGCACATGCTGCCGATCTCATCCAAAATGATGGTTCCCCCGTCGGCTAACTTGAACCTTCCCTTGCGATCCTGAATTGCTCCGGTGAAGGAACCCTTTCTGTGCCCAAACAGCTCGCTCTCCAATAAGGTTTCGGTCAATGCGGCGCAGTTCACCTTTATAAGAGGATTGCGCGCGCGCCGGCTATGGAAATGAACGGCTTGAGCGACGAGTTCCTTTCCAGTGCCGCTCTCGCCTTGCACAAGCACTGTGGTGTCAGTCTTGGCCACCAGTCCGATCAACCGGCACACGTCATGTATTTGACTACTTCGTCCGATGATCGCCGGGAAATCAACATTGGTCTCGATCAGGTATTCTCCGTCGGATCGATTGGTTGTTGGGGTCGAGGATGGACCGCCTTGTTCTCCGCCAATCTTCGAATCCGGATCGAAGACCGTCAACAACAAGAGGATCTGATCTGATTTCGCTACAGGCTGAACCGATAGGCGGACATCACGAGTCTCACCGTTGTTTAGTTCAAACCTTGCGGGATGCAAGGAGTTCGTTCCGCGATGCGAAACCGCCTCGCGGAGGACGTCAACACTTCGCTCATCGACAATCTGGTCCAGCGTTCGGGATCGAACTTCGACTTCCCGGTATCCGAGAAATACCGCTGCTTTTTCGTTCACTTGCAGAATACGCAGACTCTGAGGTTCGACCACCAGCACCGGATCGCGCACACTATCGGCGAGCACCTGCACGATATCATTGGGCTCAGGCGATGCGATGCCGAGGGCTGTCTTCATGGGGCCTCCCGTATAAATGCGGCCGATAAACAAGGGAGCCGTTCCCACTAACAAAATTTGATTCAATTTTGTTTACAGCTCGTGGAACCTATCTCGGATTGTGAGGACACAAGAGAACTAGTCGCTTTTTTCAAGCAAGTACAAAAGGTTTTGCGCGAACGCAGCTTTGATCAGGTACTGGTAGTCAGCGCCGCTTCCGGCGTCGTGATCCAGTTCTTTCTGTTTCTGGCACCCGACCATCAGGACCACTTTGGCCTTCGGGCTCGAAGCGGCGATACTGTCAGCTGCCTCCAGGCCCGCCCTCGGCGACGAGCCGGCGTCTAACAACACCACGTCATACTCCGTTTCTCTGGTTTTCTCAAGTGCGTTGTTATAGCTCTCCGCAGAATCGACTCTTTCGTACCCGGCCGACAAAAGAAAGTTGTACAGCACCTCGCGGAAATGAGCGTCCAGGTCGACGATGAGTATGAGTTGATCCTTTGCATTCATCACAGTTCAACAGCTCGACTTACCCTTGATTCCTAACGTCGGAGCGGCGGGAGCGCCCTTGTCATCATCCGTTCCACCTCCGCTCTGACAGCGTCATTGAGGAGCACCGCGGCTCCACGCGTATTGCTGTCGATGGCCCTTACATGAATGCCAACGATCGTACGTGTCCCGTCTTCCTCGAGCCATAACGGACCTCCGCTTACCCCGTGAGCGCTCGCGAGTGCATGAGCGATTAAACCGGACGTTGGGGCAACCGCCGGGAATATGCGCCGCCGCAGCGTCTCTCCTCCTTGTGCGTCCCGTCCGCAACTTTCGATCACCAGCGCGCCGATGAGGGGACCAGTGCTTCGAAACATGTGTCGCGATAGAGCCTCTTGACCGAAAGGATAACCAACGAGATTCGCCGTTTTGCCTGCGATGAGAGTGGGGTCAAATTGGCGCAGTTGAAAAACGGCATTTCGTGCCGGGCTGGCGAGGCGAATGATTCCAAAGTCCGCGGCAGTGGCGCGGCAATCACCCGATCGCCACCTTTCACTCACCGCCCATCCGTTTGAGGCGTGGCGCACAACGCTAGCATCAGGACCATTCTGCGCCGGGAATACCTCAATGGATTTCGTACGGGGCGCCTGTGCAGGATAGATATTATGGGCACACGTGAGCACATATGATGGGCTGATGAGAAAGCCGGTGCCTATCGATAATCCCGGTTTGTCGTAGGACCGGGCGACAATCCTGCAGATGCTCTGAAACGGAGCCACGAGAGCGTTAGCCACGCGGACCATCGGGCTCGTTACAACGGGCGGAGTCGCCGGGGCGGGCGCCTGCCCTACTCCCGCGTTCGTTCTGATATACATTCTGATCTCCTCGTGCGCTAAATTGTCGCAGAAGTATTCACAGAAAACTCAATCACCACTGATCGGTTATCCGCCCGCGCTGCAATGGTTGAATTGTCAGTCAAATAAGTCTTAGGCGGCGCTCCTCCTACCGAGATAACGCGAGAACGGGCACTCGTTCCCATGAGATTGAAAACGTTGCGAGCTCTGCCCTTGCGCAAGAAGGTGTTGTGACGTTCGAAGCCCACACAATCGCTGTAACCCAGAATTCGGAAAACCAATGACTTGTCAGCCTCGAACTTTGCCAACATATCCTTGAAGAACTGCTCGTTGATTGTTGCGTTTTTCAAATGACGCCAATTTACGCCAAAGTCACGGATGATCAGGTATTGACATATTATCTTTACGTTCGGTCCCGGGAGCCCCGCGGGTACGAGGACAACGTCGGGGGTCAGGTGTCCTGCCTCAGTTTTCGAGATCCGAATCTCATTCGGTTGGTAGCCAACCACACACGTCTCGCTGGTGATCTTGTTGAGCTGAGGACACCACTCATTTTCGACGACGACAGAGCCATCTTGCTTTAGTTGAATTGCAGGGCCTTGCAAAAACCCCGCCAGCGATCCAAGTCGCGGCGTGACGGACCGAACTCCGCGCCAGCGTAGGAAACCTGGTCGCCGGCGATTGTCGAGGTACACTGGAGTCACTCTCACGTATTTCATTTCTCACTCCTGCTCAAGGATGACCACCCTGTTTGGCCGATAGGCCATTGTTTGCCAGAATGCATTTGTCGAGTTCCAGGATTAGTTGTTCCAGTTCAGTGCCGTTATTTGCTTGCAGCCCCACGGCTACATAACGAAGCAGAGTCTTTTTACCGCCGCCGATATCGACCTCACGCTCGATCAACGCAACTTCGTGGGAATGGTCGGACAGCCCGACCTTTGCAAGCACGGTCTTCAGTGAACCGCGGTTCGCTAGCGTGAGCAGGCCAATCTGAAACCAGCTTCCGGTGCCAGGATTGCCAGTGCGCGGAAGCTTTTGCATGAGGTTGGTCATACCGATGGTAGCGATCGGACTTATCATCCGCCGCTGCGCGAGCAGCGTCATGAGCGCCGCGATCGACCCGGCAGTCCCACTCAGCATGCTCCCTCCGCCCGGAGCACCGCTCCAGTGGCCGCCTGCGACATCGGTGCCGATCCAGAGTCCGCCGCCCCGATTAGTATCGTAAATCCCGGTCTGGAAAAGCGTCGACGCGATGTAAGGAAAGCCAACATCGCGAACGACCGTGTGTGTCGCAAAGTTGGAAGCCGGCACATCACCGCCTACGCTGATTATCATTCGCTCCCAAAAGCCCAGGGCCTCGAGCTTTTTCCGAAACTCCGGGAACTCCCGTTTAGCATCCGCCAGAAGTGTTTTGGCACTTTCGATCCGGGCCTTATCGCGAACACGCAGCGCCTCGTTTAACTCCTTTTGCGCGTTCTCCACCAGGTGCCCGTTAAAGCCATCAACGATGCGCCTTAGGTCGGTCACGCTTTCACCGGTGCTCTTGAACTTGATTCTGGTGGTACTACCGGGCGGGTCGGTGGCGAAGACATCGTCTAGTTGCGGAACCGTAAACTTACCAAACCGAAACGGATTTCCATTGACCAGGACAAGCTTTCCCCGGAGCGAAATTCCGCGCGTAAAAGGCGTCGCTTTGCCGCCGGGGTCGAGCTGGCTATCGGCTAGGCCCTGACGCACAAGGTCGAAGAGATCCGCAATGGTCTTGGCTCCAGTCTTCCCTCTTAAAAACCAGACATCCTGGCGAAGCTGGAAAGCGCCCAGCATTGGCCCGAGCTTGGCGATGCTGGCCACCGTAACCTGCTGCTTGTGATCGAATGATCCGGCGAATTCGGGCTGCAACACATTCTTGGTGAGATCCACCAGGGCGACCTTGATGTGACGGAACTTTTTGTTCTGCATCACCATCACGGGCTTAAGGAGTTCCTGAAGTGCGGCGATCTTGTAGTTCTCCGGCCCGTCATAGATCTTAGGATCCATATCGGCGGGCGTAAGCGCGACATCCTTGCCGTTGACTTCAACAAAGTGGGGGAAAAAGGACAAATGCTTGAGCTTCTTCGCGAGCTCTATAGCCGATGTTTGCCCAAGTCCCGCAAGCGCCGACCGATAGATGCTCCTAGCTCTGGCGTCCGGATTCGCATAATGGTATGCCTGAGACGGCCGCAACGTAACGAAGCGTGCATTGCGTCGAGGACCGCGACCGGGTGAATTATTATCTGAGATATACACGACTCTCCTCGGGTTTACGGATTGCCAAATCCAAAACAGTGGATCGCACATACGCCGTTGGAAGTTCCCGCTTACGGTGGCCCCAAAAAGCTATCTTTTATCGCAGCGGCGTACGCCTTTAACTCATTAAGCCGGTTCGCCAGGCCGTCAGATGTTTCCTTGCCGCCGCGGCCTCCCTTTGCGTTGCTTGGATAGTAATGCCGAACCTCTATCGTGATGACCGTGATGCCGTTGCGTCCGCCACGAATGGCTCTTGGTCCCCATCCACCAAGCGAGATCCCGCATTGATGAGCGGCTTTGCTGCCGTACTCACAAACCGTAGGTTTACCTTTCGAATCGGGCCAGTTACCTGGGACTCGGTCGGTTCCACCCGTAGTCTTACCTTTGAGCTTTCTGTATTCGGCAATGAAGTTGGTCGCCATCTTGAGAGCCAGCTCACAGTCCTCTTTTGTGCGGTTCTGTGCGTCCTGGATTTCCGCCTGGATGTTGGCCGGAGCAGTGCCCGCGGCACTAGCCGGGACAGTGTGCGGGTCAGCGAAGATTCCCGGGGCGTCCTGATTTCTTGACATCGTACCGGGCATCTTATGCGCGTGAACAGATGCAACCCTGCTCGGGCCGAATCCATGAATCAGCCCTAAGATCGCGACATTCTCCGGCTCGATCTCGGTACCCATTGAATCAACCGGATTCCTGAAGTCGGCAGGTCTGCCCGGCGTCGGAAACTGACGATTCGGATCCACGCAGACGAGTTTGCCGCCGCAATCGAGGCGCTTCGCGCAAAGCGCTGCCGGCGTGAACCGCCCGGGATCGTTCGCGTCGGCGCCAGGCTTTTTTGCCGCCGTTCTTGCATCATTGGAGTTGTCGGGAAAGACCTCGGGCACTACGATCACATTGAAATGGGGCTTTGTTCCCTTCTTCGATTCTTCGAAGAGGGTCTTGATCACCAACTGAGCCACTTCGATGCCGGATAGCTCCGATCCATGAACCCCGGCAATAACTATGGCTCGTCGCTCGGTCGTTCCCGGAAAAAAGAAGGCCGCGATGTCCCTTCCCTGCCTTGTCTTGCCCAGATCGAATGTACAAACCTCTTTTGGGGCGACATGGCGAAGGAAGTCGAGAAGCGAACACTTCGGGAGGGTCTGCCGGAGATTCTTTATGACCTCATCGAGATTCTCGGAATCCGCAAGACCAGCCAAGGCGGACGGCAGAAACAAGGATCGGCGCTGTTGCTCGAGGCCGCCAACCGGGACCAGATGGTCGTTGTATGGCCTCAGCGTAACGCGAGGTTCTTGAAGACCTGACTGAACACGCTTCGATGAATCGGAGTAGATGTACATTCTCTCAATCCCGAACGTTTCGTTTCTAACCGCCAGAAAAACTTCTCGCCGTAACATACGCGCAGCGCGTTGCGCGCGCAGGGCGTTGCGCTAACCTTTCAGCAGCCGCGGAATGAAGTTCGCGGTCCGATAGGCAGCCATCGTGTGAGTATCGGCATAGCGCGCAATGAGGCTGCTGATGGCAAAGGCAAAGTCCTCTACAAACGGAGTGCGCTTTGCCACGTCGATACGTAACGAGGTCTCGATCTCGACTTGGATAGAGTCAAGACCATCCGGATTTTGGCTGCCGTACTCCTCCAGAGTGAACCCGCCTTTAATCGTCTCGGGAGTCTGAGATGACACAACATAGCCCGAGGCTCTGAGCAAGCCCGGCAGACTACGGGCGCGCGACATCGCGAGCGGATCGCGCCTCAATAGGGCCGAGATCGACTCCCCGTTCAGAGTCCCAAAGAAGACGTCGGCTTCATCGCTTCTGACCTGCTCGGTCCCGTGAATGTCGAATAGAAGCCCCGGTCCTCCCGTATCGAGACGAATCTCATCCGCAAAGCTGCGTATCGTGTTGTGGTATTCGAGGTAAAACGGTTCGGCTTCATTATCCTCGAACGCACACTCAAATCTTCGGTTGGCGTCGATGTAATCGCGGTCGAAGTCAGCGATGACGACGTATGGCGACTCTCCGAAGACATCAAAAAGAGTCTGAGCTACTTCCCGGGTAACCGTGCGGGTGAGGCGGTCGGTGTTTAGTTGGAAGTCGCAGTCCTCAGGTATCGTTTTTCCGGTCCGCTTTTTCTGTACGCCAGGTGGCTGGTCGTCACCCCCGTGAGGACAAGTCAGGATTGCAGGCAGAGCGCCCTGGTGACGTGAGACTAAACGCCGAACGGTGTAAGTAATATCGCTCATTTGAATCCCTCTCTTAAGCGATTCAAAGTCAAGGCCTCGTCAGTACGTCGTGCCATTCGCCTTGCATCACGCCGTTAGGAAATCCCCCGTGGCGGGCTTGCCAGTCGGCTAGAGCCTGAACGAAGCTCCAGACATCCGGATTGGCGCCTGTGATCCCGAGCTTCTGAGCGATCTGGCGCGCGTGAGGCATCCACCCAAGATGTGGAGCATAGCGGCGGGTCCAGAGCACCGCCTTCATCGAAGCATCCCAACTCAGCTCCTTCCTTTCACCGAGCGCAGCGCTCGCGGCGAGCGCCGTATTTGCGCCCGATGGCTGGCTTTTGGTTTCCGGGACGGCGATGTACATGGAGATCTCCTGTAGCGATCAAGCTTTCAGCAAGCGGAACGCGTCAGCGTTGACCTTGCCTGGCTTGCTGCTGCGTCGTGAAACCTGGATCCGCATGCCGTCTCCCGCCTTAAAAGTAAACGTGTCGACTGGCATCCAGGTATGAGTCGAAGGCAGCGCCAAAGTCGAGCGCGCCATAAGCGCTCGAGCGCTTTGGTCGAAAACATACGATTTGGAGCGCTG
>Ga0075428_100003187_pt1 | contig 17939 bp, 13 predicted proteins | sample RhiMetdeltSRZDD2_FD_75291 | JGI IMG/M metagenome (GOLD analysis project Ga0075428, IMG submission 75291) | Populus rhizosphere microbial communities from Tennessee, USA - Rhizosphere MetaG P. deltoides SRZDD2 | ecosystem: Host-associated > Plants > Roots > Rhizosphere > Soil | place: USA... | reverse complement strand
ATTTTCGTCGATCCGCAGGAAAACGAAGCCTACGTCGCCGATGGCTATGGCAACAAACGTGTCGCCGTGATCGATGCCGACTCCGGCAAGTTCAAGCGATATTGGGGCGCCTACGGGAACCGGCCAGACGATGCGGACCTCGGTCCCTACGATCCGAATGCGCCACCTGCGCAGCAGTTCCGCACACCTGTCCACTGCGCCGAGCTTTCGAACGATGGACTCGTCTATGTGTGCGATCGTCCAAACGATCGCATTCAGGTGTTCCGAAAAGACGGCACGTTCGTGAAGGAACAGTTCATCGCGAAGCGAACGCTCGGGGACGGTTCGGTGTGGGACATCGCATTTTCGAAGGACCCGCAGCAGAAGTATCTGTACCTCGCCGATGGCAAGAACGAAAAGATCTACGTGATTGATCGCGAGTCGCTGCAAATTCTGACGACCTTTGGCGACGGCGGCCGCCAGCCCGGACAGTTCTTCGCCGTCCACAGCATTGCGACCGATTCAAAGGGGAACATCTTTACGACCGAGACGTACGAAGGACGGCGGGTGCAGAAGTTCGTTTACAAGGGACTCGCACCCGTGACCAGGTTCGATCAGGGCACGGTGTGGCCTACGCCGCGTTAGCTTTCTTCGCTAACACTTCTCCGAACACCGCAACCGCCTTCTTCATCTCCTCCATCGTCCCAAACGACAAGCGGCAGTGTGTCTTCTCGAACGGCGGGAAATCGCGCGCGACGGCAATTCCCTTCTTCCGGCACGCGTCGCGAAACGCCTTCGCCGGCCGTCCGATGTGGACGAACATGAAGTTCGCCTGTGAATCGGTCGGCTTCATGCCGCGTTCCGCAAACCAGTGCATGGTGAAATCGCGCACGGCCCTATTGCGCGCGCGTTCCTCGGCGGTAAATGACGCGTCTTGTTGAATGGCGGCGATGCCGGCGTGTATAGCCAGCACGTTGAGCGAACCGGTTCCCGTTCCACCGTCCCAGTCGGCCATCTTCTTGATGGTGTCCTTGTGCCCGATCGCATAGCCCATTCGCAGCCCCGCCATGCCATACGCCTTCGAAAACGTTCGCGCGACAATGATGCGCGGGTTCTCGACCGCGATCGGAATGTGCGTGTCGTGATCCGGATCGGTGACGTAGTCGTAGTAGGCCTCGTCAACGAGAATCGTCGTCTCAGGCGACTCGCGGTTCACCCTGGCAAAGTACTCACGCGTGGCACCCGCGCCCACGTAGGTGGCTGTTGGATTGTTCGGGTTGCAGTAAAAGACCAGGCCGGCGTCCTTCGAGGCATCGGCGAATTTGTCGAGATCGATCTTAAAGTTCGCATCGAGGGCAACAGGCCGCACCGGATGGCCCATCATCTCGGCATACCCGGCACATTCTTCGTAGGTCGGGATCGTGCCAACGAGCGGTTTGTCCTTCGCAGTGAATAGATGCGTGGCAGAGCGGAGAATCTGCGTCGAGCCGCAACCGAGGACGACGTTCTCGGGCTTAACCCCCTGCTTCTTCGCGATCGCGTCGATGAGATCTCGTCCGGCATTCGAGTACCGTCCAGGCGCGCGCCCGCTCTCGCCGAATGCCGCCTTGACGGCGTTGAGTACTCGAACGCCTGGGCCGAGCGGGTTCTCGTTGCTGGCGAGGACGATGACGCCGGACTCGATCGCATGCAGCGTCGGCTCGACTGCAGACCACACGGCGTTTTCCCGGCCGCGGGCTCCTATGCAGGAATGAGCGAACGCGCCTGCCGCGCCGATTCCCGCCGCCTGGACGAATCCGCGTCGCGTCAGCGCCATGATCCCTCCTCGATAGGTGCGCCTGTCGATGTCGCCACCGGCCGGAGCACATTCCGGAACACCGCTGCCGACTTCTGCATCTCGTCCATCGTTCCAATTGAAATGCGGGCATGGGTCTTTTCGAACGGCGGGAAATCGCGTCCGACCACGACGCCTTGCTTGGCGCACGCTTCTCGAAACTCCTTCGTCGGCCTGCCAACATCGACGAAGAGAAAGTTGGCTTGCGAATCCGCCGCCTTGCAACCGAACTCATCGAGCGCCTTGATCGTGAACGCACGCACCTTCGTGTTCCGCTCTCGCTCCGCGGCGATGTGTTTCGCGTCGCCGAGCGCCGCAATCGCGGCCGCGACGCTGAACACACTGATGTTGTACGGCATCCGCAGTTTTTCGAGCGGCTTCAACGTTTCAGCACGGCCGATCGCATATCCAACGCGCATACCAGCCATCCCGTACGCCTTGGAGAACGTCCGCGTGACGAAGACATTGGCTGTGTCAAGCGCCAGCGGTATCGCACTCTGGTAGGACGGATCGGTCACATAGTCGTGATACGCCTCGTCGATCAGAATGACCGTATCGGGCGACGACTGCCGCACGCGGGACACAAAATCCGCGACGACCTTTGCGCCATGGACGGTCGCGGTTGGATTATTCGGATTGTTCAGGAAGACGAGACCTGCACCCTTCGCGGCGTCAATCATCGGTTCGAGATCCAGGCGGAACATCGAATCGACTTTGATCTCCTTGATCGGATGGCCAAGCTTCTTCGCAACGCCGGGACAGTTTTCGAATGATGGCGCGCCGGTGACCAGACCGCGCGAGGGTGTCGTGAAAGCGCGCACCGCGTTCTTCAGGATTTCCTGGGACCCGCCGCCCAGGACAACGTTCTCCGGTTTGATTTTGAACTTCGCGGCGATCGCCGACGTCAGGGCGCCGTCGTTGGGTGTGCTGTTGAATGGATAGCGACCCGCTTCGGGAAACTTGCCGAGGATCGCGTCGAGCACCGCCTTGCCCGGGCCGAGCGGATTCTCGTTGCTGCTGATGCGGATTTCGGTAACACCGGGGGGCACCAGGGAGCGTCCGTTACGCTCCTGCGCGGCTTCGGCTTGATAGGCCTCCATGCCGCGCGCGGCGATGACCGTACCGGAAAACGGAAGGACCGTCCCCCTCAGGAACCCGCGGCGTGACACGGACATGAGCCCACCTCTCCTTCTGTGGCTCCTCGCTGTCCGGTGAATTCTAAGGCCGCACCGCGGGATCGTCAATGAACGACAGTCAATTCTTTGAGAGCAGCCGTGGTAGATTGCCCGCATGCTCGGCATCACTCGAGCTTGTGCCGCCGCCGTGGCCGCGATGACGGCCGCCGCCGTTCTTTCGGCGCAGGGGAATCCGTACCGCACGATCGAAGGCTGGGCGAAGATGCCGGAAGGGCGCTCGTGGGGATCGACGAGCGCCGTCGACGTCGATCGCGACGGGCGATCGATCTGGGTTGCCGAGCGCTGCGGCGCAAACACGTGTCTGGATCGTGCAACCGGTGAGATCTCGAGCCTTCCCACGATTCTGAAATTCAACCCGACTGGAGCAGTGGTCAAGAGCTTCGGTGCCGGAATGATCATCTTTCCACATGGCATTCACGTCGATCGCGACGGAAACATCTGGGTGACCGACGGTCAGGACAACGCGGCTCAAACCGGTGCAGTCACGACGTCGGCTGCCGAGCGCATCGGCCCGGCGCCTGGGGCAACGAAAGGGCATCAGGTCTTCAAGTTCAGTCCGGATGGAAAGCTGCTCATGACGCTTGGGCGCCCGGGAGGCGCTGCAGCCCCGGAGTACTTCTATCAGCCGAACGACATCGTCAGCGCATCGAACGGCGACATCTTCGTCTCGGAGGGACATGGCGGCGCGAACTCACGCATTCTGAAATTCACGAAGGACGGCAACCTGATCAAGGTAATTGGCAAGAAGGGGACCGGGCCGGTGGAATTCGATCAGCCGCACGCAGTCGCGTTTGATTCGAAAGGACGTTTGTTCGTCGGAGATCGCAGCAACAACCGGATCCAGATCCTCGATCAGGAAGGAACGTTCATCGAGGAATGGAAGCAGTTCAGCCGTCCGAGTGGCATCTACATCGACAAGAACGACGTGATCTATGTCGCGGACTCGGAATCAGGTGCGGTCGGCAATGGTCGAAGCCGCACTGAAAAGCGGGGTATTCGCGTCGGCCGCATCAGCGATGGCAAAGTGATCGCCTTCATTCCGGATCCAGCGGACGTCGCAACGAACACGAGCGCCGCGGAGGGGGTCGCAGCGGATGCAGCAGGCAATATTTATGGTGCCGAGGTCGGGCCGAAGGCGTTGAAGAAGTACGTGAAATGAAGTGCTTCCGACAAAAGCCGGAAGCACCTCATTTCTCCGACTTGAACAGAATCGCGTTCAGCAAATCCGTCTGACGCACCAGTTCATTTTTGCCGGCAGGAAACTTGTTCGCGCGAAGGACAAACGCCAGCAGATCGGCGACCTGCTGTCGCGTCAAGCTCCCCGGCTTGTCCTGCGGCATCGACAGGCGAATCCGATCGAATAATGCACCCATCGGGACGCCGTTCCATGTTGACTTGAACGTCGCGTCGGTGAGCGATTTCGCGCCTTCTCCGTTCCCCTGCAGCGTCGCTCCGTGACATCTGACGCAGTGCTCGCCATAGAGGGCCTCGCCGCGCGTCGCTTGCTCTTCGGTGTAGACGCCGTCCCACACCGTCTTGTCCTGCGCACGAGTCGCCAATGTCGCCGTCGCGATCGCGGCGAACGCCATGACCAGGGTTCCGAATCGTCTCATTTAGCGGTAGCGTCGCGCGGCAGGCTGTATGCGATGTACTCACCCGAGTACGGACCACCGCTCACTGCAACGACGATGTATTGGCGGCCGCCGAGCATGTAGGTCATCGGTGAACCACTTTGTGGTGCAGGCATGAACACGGCACCGACTTCCTTGCCGGTGATCTTGTCGTACGCGCGCAACATCGCTCCACGCGGATGCTCGCTCGTCGTGGTCACCTGCGGATCGCCCAGGACAACAAGCGTCTTCGTTATCACGAGGCCGACACTGCTGTTCTGTCCCGTCTTTGCGATCTTTAGTCCTTTTAGGAGTGGATGACTTCGCACGTTGTCGGGTGTGTCGCCGTGCGGTGTGCGCCACTTCACGCGACCCTGCTCGAGATCGATCGCCGCCAGGGCGCCGTATGGCGGTTTTACGATCGAGAGACCATCGATGGTCAATCCTCCTTCGCCCGCTCGTCCTGCTCCTGCGGGTGGCGCGGCCGTCGCAGGCGCGTTCCTTGACGCGCTGGTTGCCTGTCCAGCAGCGGCCGGCGCCGCGCCCGGTCCTGGACGGCGCTGGGGAATATCCGCATAGGTGCCGGTGCCTGCGGCTTCACGCAAACGGAACGGCTGCCCGACTACACCAGCCTGATACTCGAGCTCGGAAAAGCCGGGCGGAGGCGGCGCTACAGACTCGGCAGCAATCGTCGCCATTGCCGCCTGGGCGAAGACGGTGTGTGTGTCCGGATCGTAACCGCCGCCGGGCCAATTCGTGCCGCCATTGGCGTTCCCCATGTTGATCGCGCCCATCAGACCATTGACGTGGCCGACGATCGGCGGATTGTAGACGACTCCCGGGTACCACCTGTAGCGCTCGAGATTCTTCTTCGCCTGCGCGCGGAGTTCAGGCGTGAAATCGATTAGATCATCCTCGTTCAAGGCGTTGCGCCCATACATCAACGCCGCCGGAGGATGCGGCTGCGTCGCCGCGTACCACTCGCCTGGCACGTCCCCCTTCGGCACCGCCTTTTCTTCGATCGGCCAGATCGGAACGCCAGTGACGCGATCGAACACATAGAGCCATGCCTGCTTGCTCGGCACCGCGACGACCTTGCGCGGCTTGCCGTCGATCGTCACATCCGCAATAAGCGGCGCCGACGACATGTCGTGATCCCAGATCGGATGGTGCACGAACTGAAAGTGCCACTTCGGCCTTCCGGTGTTGACGTCGACGCAAACCAGACTCTCGCCGTAGAGATTGTTTCCCGGCCTCTTGGCACCGTAGTAGTCCGAGGTCGGGGATTCGACCGGCAGGTACACCAGCCCCAGTTCCTCGTCGACGGTGATTTGCGTCCAGACACCGGTATTGCCGTTCATCGACCACGAGTTGTTCAACCACGTCTCGCCGCCGGGTTCGTTCGGTTTCGGAATCGTGTTGAAGGTCCACTTCAATTTGCCGCTCTTCACGTCGAACGCACGGACGAGACCCTTCGTGTTGTTGTTCGTGACGACCGTCATTCCTTCCTTCATCGCCGATCCGACCAGCACGACGTCGTGTACGACCGTTGGCGTCGCGTGAAGACCGATCTCGCCGGTCTCGAGATCGATTGGCGTGCCCGCGCCATAGACGGCCCCGACTTTCAGATCGACGACGCCGTTGGTGCCGAATGAAGAAATCGGCTGTCCGGTCTTGGCATTCAGCGCGACGAGTCGATATCCGGGCGTCACGTAGAGAATGCGTTGATCGCCGCGGCCGTCGGTCCAATACGCGAGCCCGCGGCCAGATAGCTGTCGTGGCGCGGCCGCGCCGCGCGGCCCTTCGGGGTAACGGTGGACCCAGATCAGCTCACCGCTCCCAGCATCGAGCGCAAAGACCGCGCGACGGGTACCGCCGGTGGCGTACAACACGCCGCCGATCATCAGCGGCGTGCCTTCCAGTTTGTACTCGGGACGAGTGCCGAGATTGTCGGTCTTGAACCGCCACGCGACCTCGAGGTCGTTGAAATTCTGCGCGTTGATTTGATCGAGCGGCGAGTAGCGCCAGCCGCGTGTGTCGCCGGTGTAGCTTTGCCACTCGCCGTTCTTGGTGGTCGCCAGGAATCCGCTCGGCGTGGATTGCGCTGAGAGGATCCCGGCGATCCCTAAAGCGAATAAAAGGCAAAGACAAGGTGGCTGGCACCTTTCCCGGAAAGGTGCCAGCCACCTTTTACGGTCTTTGTGCCCCCGTTCCGACTGGTTTCGGCGTGGTGCGTCCGGCATCGAGATCGTTCCAGTTCAAAATCGCGTTGAACCCGAGAAAGAAGTTTCCCTGCGTCTGCCATCGCCAGAACGGACGATTGGCAAACATCACGACATGGCCTTTCCCGATCGGCGCGTCGATCAATACGGCGCGGCCCGCGAGAGAGTCGCCGCCAATCAGCAATCCTGACAGGAGCAGATCGTTTGCATTCGTCGGAAACGAAAGCAGCACGCGCGGAGGGTTCGTGTCGGCGGCGCCACCGGCGCCAAATCCTCCTCGGCCGCCGCCACGACCACCGCGGCCACCTGCTGCAGTCTGCTGCTCGGCCGCCGCACCTTCAGCCGGGGCCGTCGGCGCACCCGCGGTCCCCGCACCCGGTGCGCCGCGCCCAGCACCGCCCCCACGCCCGCCGCGTCCTCCCGTCGAAGCAGCGGCCGGCGGGCCGTCAAGCGTCGTCAAGTTGGGTTGCACCATGTTCGGTGTGAGGTTGCCGACAGGCGGCACGTTCGCGCCAACACCACGGCCGCCACCGAATCCGCCCGCCCCGCCGACGCGCATCACCGGTGCCTGATTGAAGTACACGGCCATGGCGTTCTGGTCGTACCCGTAAAGCACCGGGCTGTTCTTGTCGCCAAGTATTGCCTTCAAAACCGATCCGCGCACGTAGAGATTGTCGGGCGTTTCGAGTGTGATGCCGGGCGTGAGGTTGTACTCAGGGAACACCGTCGACGTCGCACCCTCGGTAATCAGGACACCGCCTTGCTCGACGAACTTGTATAACTCCATCAGACCTTCAATACCGATCGACCCGCGCATGTCGTCGGTCGAGTCGACGTATCCAACGTTGGGCGTCAGGTCACTCTTCTTGTACGGGCGTGGCTCGTTCCCCTGGACGCCACCGGTAATCAGCCCCGAGCCGCCCTGGCCGGCGTGCGGAAAGATGATGACGTCGTATTTCGCGCGAAGGTTGCCCTCGCGCAGTTTCGGTGCGCCGAAATAGGTATACGGCACTTTGAAATTGTCAAACGCGAGGCGTACCCAACCTTCGTCCTGCGTGCTCGTCCAGGTATGCACGTATCCAATACGCGGCAGATCGAGGTCGTGCATCGGCACGTTCGGCGCAGCGTCGACGGCCCAGGCCGACAATCCAAGGTCTTTAATCGATTGCTCGAGGGTGGCGCGATTCCCGTCCGCGATGACGAATGCACCCGGCGCGAAATGGTGTCCTGCGGCATCGAACTCTTTCTCGGCCGCCGACATCTTCACCGTGGGGTTTTGAAATCGGAAGGTCACGAGCGTGTTGTCGGTCGTGTGATCGACGATGAGGATTCGTCCCGTGCCCGCGATCGCGCCGGCAATCTTGAAGTCGGCAGCCGCGAGCGTCATGGGTTTGTCGAAGATCGACTTGTCTTCGATCCGAGACGTCTTCAGGTTCCGCACGAGCGGAATCGCCCATCCCGTGTCATCGTACGGACGCGGGTTCTCGGGGGCGTAAAACTGGACGCCGAGCAGCGTCTCCACGATCGCGTTGTAGGGCTGATCCATCCGGACGATGTAATCGCCGGGCGCGACCTCGGTCGTGCCAATCGTGAATGCGGCGTTCGCCGTGTGGACCTCCGCTCCCTCGCGGCGGATCAGGTTCATCAGTTCGGCAGCTTCGACGCGGCGGCGCTGCTTCGCCGGGATGACATACGCATAGGGCGCCTGAGTCTTCCCCCGCTCGATGGTGTGCTTGTTCTTGACGTAATAGTTCTCGAGAAACGTCTCTTTATTCTTCGCGACAGTGTTCAACGCGATGAGCAGCGCGCTCTGCTGCATGTTGACGTTGTTGCGCGGCCCCCACTGCATGTCGGGCGGTGTCGGATTCGGTCGATACCATTCTCGACTCTGCTGCACCGGAAGTGGGCGATTCGCCGCGCCGCCGAAGCTTTGCGTCTCATAGAACCGACCGATCGAGTTATGGGTCACCCCAATCCAGAACATGTAGTTTGGAACCCACCCGTCGTAGTAGTTGTAAGTCCACACACCGGGCACACCGCGCTTGGTCATCTCCATGATCTCGGTCTGCGCCAGCAGCCACCATTCGTTGATCTGGATCGGATCGACGACCGAGTTGTAGGGACCCGTGCCGGTCGACGTGTAGAGCAGCGTCACCGACTCGTGCAGGTCATGCCAGACGGTGGGGTGCCAGTCGAGGAACGTCTTCAGCATGACCTGTGTCAACCGCAGGCCGACGCCGATGCCGTCGCGATTGTTGTCGTGCTGGACGTATTTCCCCCAATACACCATTGATGGTGCCGGCTGTCCTCTTTGCTGCGCGATGAAGTTGTCCACCTGCTTCTCGCGTCCATCGACCTCGCTCGCAGGCGTAAACACGAAAACAATGTTGTTGCGAATCGTTTGAATGAATGGCGACTCTTCGACAGCGAGCCGATACGCGAGTTCCATCAGCATTTCAGGACTACCGGTCTCGGGTGAGTGGATGCTGCCTGACGCGAAGTAGATCGGCTTGCCGGTGGCGATGAGCTGCTTCGCCTGCGCCTCGGTGAGCTTTCGCGGATCGGTGAGCTCCGCCGTGATCTGACGATACTTGTCGAGCTGTTTGATCGTCGCTTCATCCGCGATCGCCATCGCATACATGTCGCGACCTTCATCGCTCACGCCAATCTTGAACATCGTCACCCGCTCCGACGCCTTGTCGAGCGCGTCCAGATATCGCGCGATGTCCTTGTAATACGTCATATGGCCTGGTTCGCCAGGAATGTAACCGAAGAACTTCAGCGGCGAGGGGACCTTGTCGGAAGCTGGCATGTGATCGACGAGTTCCGTCAGGATGCGCGGATCGGCCGTTGCGGCCTTGATCTTCGCCGTGTAGTCGGCATCGAGCTTCTGCGGCGGCGCGGCCGGCTTGGCCTGGGCGAACATGCCTGTCGCGCCCGTGCCTGCGATCGCCAGCGCAATGGCCAGCGCCCCGCTCGAGCGAAGCGCCGTTCTCGCGCCTATCGAAACGCTCATTCCATTCCTCCAGTCCGACCGTCTTGCAAAACGCCGAGAAGCCCCGTCGGGCACGGAAAATACCATGGATTTCACCCGCGGGACTTCGTCTGGCTGCCCCCGCAACTGCAAAGACAGCGCGTGAGATGGTCTATAATATGGTCATGATTATGGTCAACATTTACCAAATCAAGGCCAGGCTGTCCGAGTATCTCGAGGCGGCGATCAAAGGAGAGCGGGTCGTGATCTGCAAACATAACCAGCCGGTAGCGGAATTGCGGCCGGTCGAGCGGGTTCGGAGCGCACCGCGGGATTTGACGCCGATGTACCCCGGTGAAACATTCGTCACCGCTGCGTTCTTCGATCCGTTGCCGGCCGATGAGATAGCCGCGTGGGATGGAACCGAGCCGCACGGGTTGAAAGTCGCGGAACCACGAGGAGCGTCCATGGCAGGAACTGGTCGGAAAGCAAAGCGCAAGGCACGGACGTGAAGCTGCTCGTCGACACGTGCGTCTTTCTCTGGCTCATCACCGGCGAACGGAAGCTGCCAGAGCGCGTCGGCCCCAGCCTGACCAACGGTGATGTCTGGCTGAGCGCCGCGTCCGCCTGGGAAATTGCGGTGAAGTTCTCGAAGGGTACGCTACGGCTGCCGGTAGCGCCCGATCGGCTGGTCGCTGCGGCGCGCGAACGTTACGGGATTTCGACTCTGCCGATTGATGAGGAATCGGCACTCCACGTCATCAAGCTGCCGGCGCTGCATGCAGACCCATTCGATCGAATGCTGGTCAGCCAGGCGATCGTTCATGGACTCACCATCGTCACTCCCGACCCGCTCGTCACGCAGTATCCCGCGCGCACCATGTGGTAAGAGATCGTCCTGTATACTTCCGTCATCGACCAGACACCCTTCCCGCTCCGTCGCACGTTGAGTGCGATCGCGACAGTTGTTTTCGCCGTAATACTTTTCCGCACGGCCTGGATCAGCGACGACGCCGCGATTACGTTGCGGACGGTGTTGAACGTGACCCACGGGTTCGGACTGACCTTCAACATCGCCGAACGCGTGCAGACCTACACACATCCGCTCTGGATGGGACTGCTCACCATTGGCTATCTTCTGACTGGCAACGTCTACGTCGCGACGTTCGCGATCGGAATGATCCTGTCGGCCGTTGCTTTCTGGCTGGCATTGACTCGCGCAGTTTCCGCGTTCCAGGCAATCAGCGCGGCGGTGGTTCTGCTGTTCTCGTCGGCGTTCATCGACTTCTCCACGTCTGGGCTCGAGAATCCGCTGGCGAACCTCCTCGTCGCGGTTTTCGTTGGCGTCTTTCTCAACCGGACGATGGCCAACATCCGGCGATTGACGGTGCTCTGGACCCTGGCATCCTTTCTGTATCTGACACGGCCCGACGCCGCGCTGTTGGTGGTACCGCTTCTGGTTGTCGCCACCTGGCGTGGCGGCAACGTACGTGCGGCGCTGCAGTCGATTGTCGTCGGCAGCCTGCCGGCGCTCGCCTGGACAGTGTTCGCGCTCGTCTACTACGGCTTCCCGTTTCCAAACACTGCGTACGCGAAGCTTGCGACCGGAATCGATCCGGGAGAATTGCGGGCGCAAGGCGTTCTCTATCTTCTCGATTCGCTCGATCGCGATCCCATCACACTCACGGCCATTGCGGTCGCGGTTGTCGTTGCCGCATTTCGTCGAGAGCTTGCGCCACGGGCTCTGGCCGCGGGCGTGGTCCTTTACCTCTGGTATGTCGTCTCCATCGGCGGCGATTTCATGACCGGCCGGTTTATGGCGCTCCCGGCTTTTGCGAGCGTTCTTCTCATGTCGCGGCTGGTCGCGGCATCGAAGCCCCTGTGGGCGACTGCTGCCGGTACGCTCTTGATTGTCGGTTGCACGGCGACTCACGTGCCCTTGTGGAGCAACAGCCGGAACGTCGACGCGGCGCCAAAGCCAAGCGGGATCGTGGACGAGCGTGCCGTGTACTTTCGCGATCGGTCGCTGGCGCTGGCAAAGCGGGGCACTTTTCGCGACCCCGATTGGCCCTCATCGCCGTGGCACGGGACGCGGCGAAACGTCGTCGACACGTGTGGTCTCATGGGCGCCGCCGGTCTCGACTTTGGCCCGTACGTCCATCTGCTCGATGAATGCGCGCTCGCGGATCCGCTGCTTGCGAGACTCCCGGCCGTGTTCAATCCCGACTGGCGAACCGGCCATTACCGCCGCATGATCCCTGACGGCTATCGCGAGAGTCTCGAGACGTCGAGCAACCAGCTCCGCGATCCAGATCTGCATCGCTTCTACGATCGGCTGCGTCTGATCACACGTTCCGATCGACTGTTCTCTCGCGAGCGACTCTACGCAATCGTGGTGATGAATCTCCGAGGCTCGAGCCAGAACCTGAACCGCCAGTTTTATCGCCACAGTGGATCGATCGTGCCGCTCGGTGAGCTGTCGACAATCCGGCAGGTTGGTGCTCCATACGATGCACCAGGCAACCGCGTACTCGTGCGACCGCTCGCGATCGACTGTCCGGCACGCGCGGGCCGGCGATACCTGGACGTCACGCTCGATTCCGATGATCGTTATGTACTGACGTTCCTGTCTGGCAGTCAGATCGTCAGCACAGTGGAGCTTGGTCCCATCCCCGAGCACCGGCGGCAACCGGGCCTCACCGACTACACCGTCGATGTTCCCGGTCGCGCACGATCGACGCCCTTCGACACGATCGTCGTCACCGCCGCCTCTGGTGATACGCACAACGCCATCGGTCACTTCCTTTTGGAGGGGAATCCGGCGACCGATTGGGAACTCTACAGACGCGTCGCCGCGCGCGACGCGCTGATTGCCACAAAGTAATCGGTGAGTTGCTACGAGGGCGCAATCAGACGACTCACCGCCAGGACTCCGACGATGAGGAACACGATCAGCGCCAGGACGGCGATGCTGACGCGACGGCGTGTGCGTCCGAGCGCATGCCAAACTTCTTCGTCAAGGTAGAAGTGATCCGGGCTGGCTTCCCGGATGACGGCGCGATTGCGCAGCCGCCGCAAGCCAAGGCTGTGCCGCTCGTGTAGATCGTCGAGTCGCCTCGCGGTCGGCGGGGAGGTCGCGCCGACCGTACGGAAATGCTCGACGACCCGGCGCTCTTTGCGGAGGATCGAGACCACGTCTCGATTCTGCCATACTCGCGGTGGTGACAGCGATCTCAGCACCCGCAGACGTGCGCACCGCACGAACGTCGCTCGGATTCTGGACGGCGGTCGCGCTGGTCATGGGCAACATGATCGGCTCCGGGGTCTTCTTACTTCCCGCATCGCTTGCACCTTTTGGAGCGATCAGCCTGGCCGGCTGGATCATGTCGACGGCGGGCGCGGTGCTGCTGTCGCTGGTCTTTGCGCGACTGGCAGCAGCGAATCCTGCCTCCGGCGGGCCTTACGCCTTCACCCGCGCGGCGTTCGGTGAACTCGCGGGCTTCATCGTCGCGTGGGGTTACTGGATCTCCGTGTGGTGCTCGAACGCGGCCCTGTCGGTCGCATTCGTTGGTTATCTCGATCCGTTCGTTCCCTCGATTGTGCGCAATCCCGCAGCTGGTGCCGGACTCGCGATCCTTGCATTGTGGACGCTCACGGCGGTCAACCTTCGCGGTCTTCGCACGGCGGGAGTCGTTCAGGTGACGACGACCGTCCTGAAGATGCTGCCGCTCGTGATGGTCGGAGTTGGCGGAATGTTCGTCTTGAACCGGGAGCATTTCATCGTCGCCGATACGAGTCCTCGAGCCATAGCACATGGCGTGACGGCGACGGCGACTCTGACCCTGTGGGCCTTTCTCGGCCTCGAGTGCGCCACGATTCCCGCTGCAAACATTCGCAACGCGGAAAGAACAATTCCGCGCGCCACCGTCATCGGGACTCTGCTTGCCGCGGCGGTCTACATTCTCGGTACGATTGCGGTAATGGGTACGGTTCCATCGGCTGTGCTGAGCCAGACAACTGCTCCCTATACCGAAGCGGCGCGCGTACTTGCCGGCAATGGCGGCGCCGCGTTGGTCTCCCTCGGTGCGGCGATCTCGTGCCTTGGCGCGTTGAACGGCTGGATCCTGATCGTCGGTCAGCTTCCACTTGCTGTTTCCGAAGACGGCTTGTTCCCGTCGATCTTCCGTCGCAAGTCGGCCAGTGATGCGCCAGTCTTCGGCCTCGTCATCGGCGGCGCTCTATCGACCGCGATGATCGCCATGAACTACACGCGCGGGCTGGTATCGCTCTTCACCTTCGTGATCCTGCTGTCCACACTCAGCACACTGGTCCCGTATGTGTTTTGCTCGCTCGCTGGTTTTGTCAGCAGAAACCCGAGCCCTGCCACCCCTGGCACCCTTGGCACCCATATGATCTCCGCGCTGGCGTTCGTGTACTCGCTGTGGGCAATAAGCGGCGCCGGCGCTGACGTGGTCTACTGGGGATTCCTGCTGCTCATGGCCGGTCTTCCGGTTTACGTATGGGTGATCCGCAAGTGAGCGAGACGGCGCAGTCCGAAACCGGCGCGATCACGCGGATGCTGCTCAAACATCCACGCGACGCCTTCCGCGACGCGGCGACCATTGCCGCCGAATGGCGGGCGCTTCATTTCACATCACCTCCCGACATCGGCGCGGCCATCGCTGAATACGATCGATTCGTCTCGTCGCTGAACGCGCGCGGCGTCGCATTGCACTTTTTGCCAGAATCGGATGAGACGACGCTCGATTCGATCTATGTGAGAGATGCTTCCGTCGTGTGCGATCGCGGGGCGATCCTCTGCCGCATGGGAAAGCCGGCCCGTGAGAGCGAATCCGCCGCACAAGAAACAGCGTTTCGAACCGTGATGTACCCAATCGTTGGCTCGATCACACCGCCGGGACGCCTTGAAGGTGGTGACGTCATGTGGCTCGATCAACGCACCATGGTCGTCGGGCGCGGGTACAGGACGAATGATGCGGGAATCGCGCAGCTTCGAGCGTTGCTGAAGGAGGATATCGATCAGTTGATCGTGGTGCCGCTGCCACATTGGCGAGGCGTTACTGATGTCTTCCACCTCATGTCGTTTATCAGTCCGGTCGATCGCGATCTGGCCGTTGTCTACTCACCGCTGATGGCCGTCCCCTTTCGTGAGTTTTTGCTCAATCGAGGCATTTCACTTGTCGAAGTTCCCGACGAGGAGTTCGCGTCGATGGGCGCGAACGTACTCGCGATTGCCCCGCGGCACGTTCTGATGCTGGAAGGGAACCCGGTTACGCGTGGGCGACTGGAAGCGGCAGGGGTGGAGGTGATCGAGTACGAGGGGGAGCACATCAGCATGAAAGGCGGCGGCGGGCCCACCTGCCTTACACGACCGCTACGGCGCGCGATCGATCCGGACCCTGATCTGCGACAATAGCAGCCTACGGACGACTCTGGTCGTTCGTCGTCACCATGGGACAACTCGTCACAGATATTCGATCCGGACTGCGGATGCTGGTGAAGTATCCGATGCTGTCAATCGCAGCGATCCTGACGCTGGGACTCGGCATCGGACTCAGCACAACCGTGTTCTGCATTATCAACGGCGGCATGTTCAAGGGACTTCCCTTCCCCAACGCCGACCGCATTGTCGCCGTCGTTGGCACGAACCCCTCTCAGAATCAGCCACAGCAGCCGATCAGCGTCCGCGACCTCGTCATCTGGAAAGCGCGACAGACCTCGTTTGAAAAGTTTGGCGAGTACGCGTCCTCGGCGATGAACCTGTCACCTGAGGACGGCCGACCTGAACGATTCAGCGGTGGCTTGCTGACGGTCGCCGCCTTCGAAACATTGGGCGTACAGCCGCTTCTCGGACGCGGATTTCAGCAAGGCGACGATCGAATCGGCGCCGAACCAATCGTGCTGCTCGGTTACAACCTCTGGCGAGATCGCTTCGGCGGTTCACTGGATGTCGTCGGTAAGAGCATCCGCGTCAGCGGCGTGCAGCGCACTGTGATTGGGGTCATGCCCGAGAAGTTCGCGTTTCCTATTCGGGAATCCCTGTGGACGCCTCTCGCGATCGAGCCGGACGCGAAGAAGCGGGGTGAAGAGCCGTTTTACCAAGTGATCGCACGGCTGAAAGAAGATGTCAGCATCGATGAGGCGAAGACACAGGCGATAACGATCTCTGGACAGCTCGAAGAAGAGTTTCCGGAGACAAATCGCGGCAGACGCGCTGACGTCGTTCCGTATACACGAACGGCACTTGGACCTGAAATCTACGCGCTTCTCTACACGATGCTTGGCGCCGGCGTCGGCGTGCTTTTGATCGCGTGCGTCAACGTCTCGAACCTGCTGGTCGCCCGCGCCTCACTGAGACGACGGGAGGTCGCCGTCCGTATGGCTCTTGGTGCCGGGCGCTATCGGGTCGTGCGGCAGCACTTGACTGAAGTGCTGGTGCTCGCCGTTGCCGGCGCGGCGATCGGCAATGGGCTCAGCGTACTCGGCGTGCGCTGGTTTGTCCGTGCGCTCTCAGGCGATCCTCCACCGTTCTGGATCAACTTCGACCTCGACTATCGCGTGATGTTCTTCGTCATCGGCCTGATCGTGATCGCAAGCGTCGTCGCGGGTACGTTGCCGGCGCTCCACGCGGCGCGAGTGAGCGCCGCATCGGCGCTCAAAGACGACAGCCGATCGGCGACAAGCGGACGCCTCGGCCGTTTCAGCAACGGCCTGGTCATCGCCGAGCTCGCAGTCTCCTGCGGACTGCTCATCGCCGCCGGGCTGATGATCAAGAGCGTCGTGCAGTTGAAGAACGTGGAGATGCCGTTCACGGTCGAGAACATTCTGACCGCGCGTGTGGATCTGCCGCAGACGTCCTATCCGGATGTCCCCTCGAGCATCCGATTCTTCGAGCAACTCCTTCCGAGACTGCAAGCGGTTCCCGGGGTCGAAGCTGCGACGCTCTCCGACGGCTTGCCTGCGGCGGGGAACGGCACTATCCCCGTGCAGATCGAGGGTAAGGCGTACGCACAGCAATCCGACTATCCGCTGGCGCGTGAAGGTATCGTGACGGCTGGATATTTCGACACATTCGAGACAAAGATTCTGAGCGGCCGCGAGTTCACCACAGCTGACACCGCAACGAGCCAGGCGGTCGCGGTCGTCAATCAATCCTTTGCGCGAACGCACTTTCCAAATGTCGATCCAGTCGGGCATCAAATGCGGCGGATTCGGCCGAACGCGAACGAGCCGTGGCTAACCATTGTCGGCGTCGTGCCGGATCTGATCATGGAAGGAATCGGCAGGAACAACGCGAGCCCTGTGGGCTACTACATTCCGATTCCCCAGAGCGACGTGGCTAACGGCGTCCGCATTGCTCTCCGGACCCGTGGCGACGCGGCCACGTTGACGCCCGCGGTGCGGAGCGCGGTCGCATCGCTCGATCCCGAACTGGCGATTTACGAAGTCACCACGCTGCAACGGGTCATCGAACGTCAGACCTGGTTCTACACCGTGTTCGGCACGTTTTTCATGATCTTCGGGTTCTGTGCGCTGTTCCTGGCCGCAGCCGGTCTCTATGGCGTGATGTCTTTTGCGGTGACGCAGCGCACTCGCGAAATGGGCGTGCGATCGGCGCTCGGTGCGCAGGGACCGCAGTTGATCGTGCTGGTGATGCGGAGGAGCGTCGTGCAACTCGGCGTGGGGCTGGTGCTGGGACTGATCCTTGCGCTCCTCGTCTCAGACAAACTGCAGCCGGTCTTGTATCACGTCAACCCGCGCGACGCCGCGGTCTTTACCGGCGTCATCGTCACACTCGCCATTGCTGCACTGGTCGCCAGCTTCCTCCCGGCGCGCCGGGTCACGCGCATCGATCCGGTGGTCGCGCTTGCCGCTGAATGAGCGTTTGGGTGCCAGGGGTGCCAAAGGTGCCTAGAGTGCCCGGGGTGCTCGTGCCACACGTGCCGTGTGTGCACCGCGACGGATGTGGCGCTCAGAGCACCCCTGGCCCCCCTGGCACCCCTGGCACCCCTGGCACCCTTGGCACCCTTGGCACCCCTGGCACCCCTGGCACCCCTGGCACCCTTGGCACCCTTGGCACCCCTGGCACCCTTGGCACCCTTG
>Ga0075428_100003183_pt1 | contig 17948 bp, 12 predicted proteins | sample RhiMetdeltSRZDD2_FD_75291 | JGI IMG/M metagenome (GOLD analysis project Ga0075428, IMG submission 75291) | Populus rhizosphere microbial communities from Tennessee, USA - Rhizosphere MetaG P. deltoides SRZDD2 | ecosystem: Host-associated > Plants > Roots > Rhizosphere > Soil | place: USA... | reverse complement strand
GGCGCACGAAGAACACCTGGACCGCCGCTTCGAGGTCGTCCTCGGCCAGCCCGATGACGTCGAAGTCCTCGTTGCGGTCGGCCACCATCTGCTGGCGCTCGACGGCCTTGCGGACGCTGGCCAACCGGTCGCGCAGCCGGGCCGCACGCTCGAAGGCCAGCTCGTCCGAGGCCTCCTGCATCTCGGCCTCCAGCCGCTTGACCACCGCCTCGGTCTCGCCGTCCAGGAAGTCGAGCAGCTCCTGGACCAGCTGGTCGTAGTCGGCCTTGCCGATCTCGCCCACGCACGGGCCGGAGCACTTCTCGATGTGGAACAGCAGGCACGGCCGGCCGAGCTGGTGGTGGCGCCGGAACTTGTTGTCGCTGCAGGTGCGGACGGGGAACGTCCGCAGCAGCAGGTCGAGGGTCTCGCGGATGGCGTAGGCGTGGGCGTAGGGGCCGTAGTAGCGGACGCCCTTGCGCTTCCGCCCCCGCATCACCGTGGGGCGGGGCCACTCGTCCTCCACGGTCACGGCGAGGAACGGGTAGCTCTTGTCGTCGCGCAGCCGGATGTTGAACCGGGGCCGATGCTGCTTGATGAGGCTGAACTCGAGCATCAGCGCCTCGACCTCGTTGCGGACCTGGATCCACTCGACGGTCTCGGCCGCCGCCACCATGGCCGCGGTGCGGGGCGGGAGGTGGGTGTGGAAGTAGTTGGCCAGGCGGTTGCGGAGCGAGCTGGCCTTGCCGACGTAGATGACCCGGCCCGCGGCGTCCTTGAACTGGTAGGAGCCGGGGGCGTCGGGGATCGTCGCGGGAGCCGGTCGCTCGACCATGGAACTGAGGTTACGGCCCCGTAAACTCGCCTCACGCCGGCCCGGAACTACCGGCGACATATCGAAGCTCTGGGGACGACATCCCCGTGGGTGAGGCGACCGGGCTGTCCCCACCGTCCAGGACCAGAGCTCCCTCGACGGAGGAACAACATGCTGCGGCTCCAGACCCCCCTGGCTGAGCGCTACACAGCCGCGTCCGCTGATCAGCTGAACGAGCGGATCGGCGCGGCGAAGGCGGCGCTCGGCGACGACCTGTTCATCCTGGGTCACCACTACCAGCGCGACGAGATCATGCGGTGGGCCGACGAGCGGGGCGACTCGTACCGGCTGTCCGTGCTGGCCCAACAGCGACCCCAAGCCCGCTCGATCGTGTTCTGCGGCGTGCACTTCATGGCCGAGTCGGCCGACATCCTCACCAGCGACGAGCAGCGGGTGATCCTCCCCGACCTCAACGCCGGCTGCTCCATGGCCGACATGGCCGACATCGACGAGGTCGAGGAGGCCTGGGAGGCGCTGGCCGACGTCACCGACATCGAGCGGATCGTCCCCATCACCTACATGAACTCCTCGGCGGCGTTGAAGGCCTTCGTGGGGCGCAACGGCGGTGCCGTCTGCACATCGACCAACGCCCGGGCCGTGCTGGAGTGGGCTCTGGGCCTCGGTGAACGGGCCGGCCGGGAGTCGGTCGGCGCCGCCGGATCCGGCGACAAGGTCCTGTTCTTCCCCGACCAGCACCTGGGCCGCAACACGGGCGTGGCCCTCGGCTACGCGCTGGCCGACATGCGGGTCTGGGACCCCCGCCACGAGCGAGGTGGGCTGACCGAGGCCGACTGCAAGGATGCGACGTTCCTGCTGTGGCGGGGCCACTGCTCGATCCACCAGCGCTTCCTGCCGGCGCAGATCGACGCGTTCCGGGCCGAGCACCCCGACGGGATCGTGGTGGTGCACCCGGAGTGCCCACACGAGACCGTCCTGCTGGCCGACCAGGTGGGGTCCACCGACTACATCATCAAGGCCGTCGCCCAGGCGCCCGCCGGGTCGACCATCGCCGTCGGCACCGAGGTCCACCTGGTCAGCCGGCTGGCCCAGGACCACCCGGACAAGACCGTGGTCTCGCTGGACCCGCTCATCTGCCCGTGCTCGACGATGAACCGCATCGACCTGCCCCATCTGGCCTGGGTGCTGGACGAGCTGGTCGAGGGGCGGCTGGTCAACCAGATCACGGTCGATCCCGACACTGCCGAGTGGGCGCGGGTCGCCCTGCGGCGGATGCTCGAGATCGTCTGAGGTCAGCCCTCGCCGAGCTTCAGCAGCTGAGCGAGGAACTGGCCGGTCCAGCTGCGAGGCTCCGCCGCGACCTCCTCCGGGGTGCCCTCGGCGACCACCAGGCCGCCGCCGCTCCCGCCCTCGGGCCCCAGGTCGACGATCCAGTCGGCGGTCTTGACCACGTCGAGGTTGTGCTCGATGACCAGCACCGTGTTCCCCTGATCGACCAGTCGGGACAGCACGGTAAGCAGCTTGCGGACGTCCTCGAAGTGCAGGCCGGTGGTGGGCTCGTCGAGGATGTAGATGGTGTGACCCGTCGACCGCTTGGCCAGCTCGCTCGACAGCTTCACCCGCTGGGCCTCACCGCCCGACAACGTTGTCGCCGGCTGGCCCAGGCGGACGTAGCCCAGCCCGACATCGACCAGCGTGCTCATGTGCCGGGCGATGGCGGGCTGGTTGGCGAAGAACTCCAGCGCCTCCTCGCAGCTCATGTCGAGGACGTCGGCGATGTTGCGGTCCTTGAAGGTGATGTCGAGGGTGTCGCGGTTGTAGCGGGCGCCCTTGCAGACCTCGCACGGCACATAGACGTCGGGCAGGAAGTGCATCTCGATCTTGATCGTGCCGTCACCGGCGCACGCGTCGCAGCGGCCGCCGCTGACGTTGAAGCTGAACCGCCCGGGCTGGTAGCCCCGGACCTTGGCCTCCTGGGTCTGGGCGAACAGCTTGCGGACGTGGTCGAAGACGCCGGTGTAGGTGGCGGGGTTCGAGCGGGGGGTGCGCCCGATCGGTGACTGGTCGATGTCGATGACCTTGTCGAGGTGCTCGATGCCTTCCAGCGCCTTGTGCAGGCCGGGCGGGGTCTTCGACTTGTAGACCTTCTGCATCAGCGCCCGGTAGAGGATGTCGTTGACCAGCGTCGACTTCCCGGACCCCGACACGCCGGTCACCGCGACGAAGCACCCCAGCGGGAACGACACGTCGATGTCCTGGAGGTTGTGCTCGCGGGCGCCGCGGACGGTCAGCCAGTGCTCGTTGGGCTTCCGGCGCTGGACCGGCACCGGGATGCTCCGCTTGCCGGCCAGGTACTGGCCGGTGATGGACTCACGGTTGCGGAGCAACTTGTCGACCGGCCCCGAGTGCACGATCTTGCCGCCGTGCTCGCCGGCGCCCGGGCCGATGTCCACGACGTGGTCGGCGACCCGGATGGTGTCCTCGTCGTGCTCGACCACCAGCACCGTGTTCCCCAGCTCGCGCAGGCGCATCAGGGTCTCGATCAGCCGGTGGTTGTCCCGCTGGTGCAGGCCGATGGACGGTTCGTCGAGCACGTAGAGCACCCCGACCAGGCCCGACCCGATCTGCGACGCCAGGCGGATGCGCTGCGCCTCGCCACCGGCCAGCGTGCCCGCGGACCGGGACAGGGTCAGGTAGTCGAGGCCCACGTCGAGCAGGAACCCCATGCGGGCGTTGATCTCCTTGACCACCTGCTCGGCGATGAGCCGGTCGCGCTCGGAGAGGTCGAGCGCGCTCAGCACCTTGGCCGCCTCGCCGATCGGGAGGTCGCAGACCTCGCTGATCGACCGACCGTCGATGGTCACCGCCCGGGACAGCGGCTTGAGCCGGGCGCCCTCACAGGTCGGGCAGGGCACCAGCCGCATGTAGCCCTCGATCTGCTCCCGGCTGCTGTCGGACTCGGCCTCGCTGTGGCGCCGCTGCAGGAACGGGATCGCGCCCTCGTAGTTGGCGTGGTAGGTCCGCTCCCGGCCGTAGCGGTTCTTGAACCGGACCCAGACCCGTCCCAGCCCCTTGCCGTAGAGCAGGGCGTCGCGGTCGCGCTTGGCCAGCTCGCGCCAGGGCTGGTTGACGTCGAGCCCCAGCTCGTCGGACGCCGCCTCGACCAGCCGCTGGAAGTAGCGCTGATGCCCTCCCGCCCACGGGGCGATGGCACCGCCCTCGATGGACAGGTCGGGGTTCGGCACCACGAGCTCGGGGTCGACCTCGAAGCGGGTGCCGAGGCCGTCGCACATCTCGCAGGCGCCGTAGGGCGAGTTGAAGGAGAAGTTGCGAGGTGCCAGCTCCTCGAAGCTCCCGTGGCCGTTGGGGCAGGCCAGGTGCTGGGAGAAGGTCATGGTTTCGTCGGCCAGGCCCTCCTCGGGCGGAGGCTCGTCGTCCCGGCGCACCACTTGGACCTCGGCGACGCCGTCGGCCAGCCGGAGGGCGGTCTCCAACGAGTCGGTCAGCCGCCGCTCGATGCCGTCGCGGCGGACCAGCCGGTCGACCACGACCTCGATCGTGTGCTGCTCGTAGCGGGCCAGCTCGACCTTGTCGGTCAGCTCGTGGATCTCGCCGTCGACCCGGGCCCGCGAGAAGCCCTGGGCCGAGAGATCGGCCAGCAGGGTCTCGTAGGTGCCCTTGCGGCCCCGCACCACCGGCGCGAGGACCTGGAAGCGGGTGCCGTCGGGCATCTCGAGGATGCGGTCCACGATCTGCTGCGGGGTCTGGCGGGTCACCTCGGCCCCGCACTCGGGGCAGTGGGGAACGCCGATGCGGGCGAACAGCAGCCGCAGGTAGTCGTAGACCTCGGTGATCGTGCCCACCGTCGACCGGGGGTTGCGCGAGGCCGACTTCTGGTCGATGGAGATGGCCGGCGACAGGCCCTCGATGAAGTCCACGTCGGGCTTGTCCATCTGGCCCAGGAACTGCCGGGCGTAGGCCGAGAGCGACTCGACATAGCGGCGCTGGCCCTCGGCGTAGATGGTGTCGAAGGCCAGTGAGGACTTGCCCGAGCCCGACAGGCCGGTGAAGACGATGAGCTTGTCGCGCGGCAGATCGAGGCTGACGTTGCGGAGGTTGTGCTCTCGCGCCCCCTGGATGACGAGCGAATCAGCCACGAAGGATCAGGCTAGCCGGACAGCGCAACAGGGGAACGGATGTTCGAGCATGCCCACGGCCCGGCCTAGACGGCGGCCTCGCGGAGCTCGCGCTTCAGCTCGTTGATCTCGTCGCGGAGCCGGGCTGCGTACTCGAAGCGGAGGTCGGTCGCAGCCTCGTGCATCTCCTCCTCGAGGGTCTGGATCAGGCGGCCCAGCTCGCTCGGCGGGAGGTCGGCCAGCTCGTCGTGGAGCTTCTCGCGCTCTCCCGGCCGGCGGCGCCGCCGCCCCGCGCCAGGGACCGGGGCACCTTCGTCGGGCCGGATGTGGGCCAGGATGTCGGTGACCGCCTTGCGCACGGTGGTCGGGTTGATGCCGTGCTCGGCGTTGTACGCGATCTGGAGCTGGCGCCGCCGCTGGGTCTCGCTGATGGCCCGCCGCATCGAATCGGTGACCCTGTCGGCGTACATGATCACCTGGCCGTCGACGTTGCGGGCCGCGCGGCCGGTGGTCTGGATCAGCGAGCGCTCGTCGCGCAGGAACCCCTCCTTGTCGGCGTCGAGGATCGCCACCAGCGACACCTCCGGCAGGTCGAGGCCCTCACGCAGCAGGTTGATGCCCACCAGCACATCGAACTCACCCAACCGCAGCGCCCGCAGGATCTCCACCCGCTCGATGGTGTCGATGTTGGAGTGCAGGTACCGGACCCGCAGGCCCTGCTCGAGCAGGTAGTCGCTGAGGTCCTCGGCCATCTTCTTGGTCAGCGTGGTGACCAGCACCCGCTGGTCACGCTCGATGCGGCGCCGGATCTCGTCCATCAGGTCGTCGATCTGGCCCTTGGTGGGCCGGACCATCACCTCGGGGTCGACGAGGCCGGTGGGCCGGACGATCTGCTCGACGACCCGGGACGACACCTGCAGCTCGTAGGGCCCCGGCGTGGCCGAGAGGTACACCACCTGATTGACCCGCTCGGAGAACTCCTCGAACCGCAGTGGCCGGTTGTCGGCCGCCGATGGCAGCCGGAAGCCGTGATCGATGAGGATCGCCTTGCGGCTGCGGTCCCCCTCGTACTGGCCGTGGAGCTGCGGTACGGCGACGTGGCTCTCGTCGATGACGCACAGGTAGTCGTCGGGGAAGAAGTCGAGCAGCGTGTAGGGCGGCTCGCCGGGACTGCGGCCGTCGATGGGCGCCGAGTAGTTCTCGATGCCGCTGCAGTAGCCGACCTCCTGCATCATCTCCAGGTCGTACTGGGTGCGCATCCGGAGGCGCTGGGCCTCGAGCAGCTTGCCCTCCTTCTCGAAGTACGCCAGCCGCTCGGCCAGCTCGGCCTCGATGCGGACGACGGCCTCCTTCATCCGGGCCTCGCCGGTCACGTAGTGGGTGGCGGGGTAGATCCAGAGGTCGTCGAGCTGGCGGATCATCTCGCCGGTCACCGGGTCGAGCTGGGTGATCCGCTCGATCTCGTCGCCGAACAGCTCGATGCGGAGCGCGGTCTCCTCGTAGGCCGGGTGGACCTCGATGGTGTCGCCGCGCACCCGGAACCGCCCGCGGGTGAGCGCCTGGTCGTTCCGCTCGTACTGCATGTCGACCAGCTTGCGGAGGAAGGCCCGCTGGTCGATCCGGTCGCCGACCAGGTGGAACAGCACGTTCTCGCGGTACTCCTCGGGCGAGCCCAAGCCGTAGATGCACGAGACCGAGGCCACGACGATCACGTCGCGCCGGGTCAGCAGCGCGGCGGTGGCCGAGTGCCGCAGCCGGTCGATCTCGTCGTTGATGCTCGAGTCCTTCTCGATGTAGGTGTCGGACGAGGGGACGTAGGCCTCGGGTTGGTAGTAGTCGTAGTAGCTGACGAAGTACTCGACCCGGTTGTTGGGGAAGAACTCGCGGAACTCGTTGGCCAGCTGCGCGGCCAGCGACTTGTTCGGAGCGATCACCAGCGTCGGCTTCTGGACCTGCTCGATGGTCCAGGCGATGGTGGCGCTCTTGCCCGACCCCGTGATGCCCAGCAGGGTCTGGTAGCGCTCGCCGGCCCTGATGCCCTCGCTCAAGCCCTCGACGGCCCGGGGCTGGTCGCCGGCGGCGGCGAACTCGGAGACCATCGTGAAGGGCGCGACGACGGCAGGCATCGTCATCACGCTACCGGGGGTCTAGGACAGCCAGAGTCCGCGATTCCGGCCGGCCCTAGCCCTTGGCGGCGGTGGCCGACAGCTCCCGGATCCAGGACCAGATCGCGTCGACCTGCTCCTCCAGCTCGGCGGGCGATCCGTCGTTGCGGATGACCCGGTCGGCGCGCGCCAGGCGCTCCGCCCGGCTGGCCTGGCGGTTGATGCGAGCCCGGACGTCCTCCTCCCGCATCGCCCGTTGCTCGACCAGCCGGCGCACGGCGACCTCGGGATCGACGTCCACCACCAGGAACCCGTCCACCGGATAGCCCCGTCCGGCCTGAGCCGCCTCGACCAGCAGGGGCACGTCGAGGATGACGACGGCCTCGGTCGACGCCAGCGCGGCCATGCGCTCGGCGATGGCGGCGCCGACGGCGGGGTGGACGATGGCGTTGAGGTCGGCGAGGGCGCCAGGGTCGGCGAAGACGATGTCAGCCACCGCGGGGCGGTCGAGGCTCCCGTCGGCGGCGACGATGCCGGGCCCGAAGCGCTCGACCATGGCCTGGAACACGGGTGTGCCGGGCTGCTGGACCTCACGGGTGATCGCGTCGGCGTCGACGACGACGGCACCCTTGGCCGCCAGCAGGCCCGCCACCGTCGACTTCCCGGACCCGATGCCGCCCGTGAGCCCGATGACGATCACGGCGCCTCGGGTACGGCGGGCTACTCGGCCTCGGCGGCGGACTCGGCCTCCGCCTCGGCGGCGGGAGGCGCGTCGTCGCCCTCGGGCGCGGCAGGGGCCGCGCCAGCCTCGGGGGCCGGAGGCGGAGCAGGGGCCGCGCCAGCCTCGGGGGCCGGAGGCGCAGCAGGGGCCGCGCCAGCCTCGGGGGCGGGCGGGGCACCCTCGGGAGCGGGAGGGGGGCCCTCGCCGGTGGGCGGGGCCGGAGCGCCCTCGCCGTGCTCGGCGTAGTACTCGGCCCAGGCCTCGTCGGCCTCCGGCGAGTGCTCGACCGAGGGGCCGATGTAGTTGCCCTGCTCGTCGTAGGCGTGCTCGCCGAAGTGCTCCTGGTACTCGGCGGCGACCACACCACCTTCAGCGGCCTGCTTGATCGACAGGCTGATCCGCCGGCGCTGCAGGTCGAGGTCGATGATCTTGACCCACAGCTCCTCGCCCGGGGTCACCACCTGCTCGGGGAGATCGACGTGGTGGGCCGACATCTCCGAGATGTGGACCAGACCCTCGATGCCGTCGCCCACCTGGACGAAGGCTCCGAAGGGCACCAGCTTGGTGACCCGGCCGTAGACCAGCTCGCCGACCTTGTGGCTGGTGGCGAACTCCTGCCACGGGTCCTGTTGGGTGGCCTTGAGCGACAGGCTGATGCGCTCGCGGTCCAGGTCGACGTCGAGCACCTGCACCTCGACCTCGTCGCCCACCTGGACGACCGAGCCGGGGTGGTCGACGTGCTTCCACGACAGCTCGGACACGTGGATGAGCCCGTCCATGCCGCCCAGGTCCACGAAGGCGCCGAAGTTGACCACGCTCGACACCACGCCCTTGCGGACCTCTCCGGGCTTGAGGTTGGCCAGGAAGTCCTCGCGCTGCTCGCGCTGGGTCTCCTCCAGCCACGCCCGGCGGGACAGGACCACGTTGTTGCGGTTCTTGTCCAGCTCGATGATCTTGGCTTCCAGCGACTTGCCGACGTAGGGCTGGAGATCGCGCACCCGGCGCAGCTCGACCAGCGACGCCGGCAGGAAGCCCCGCAGCCCGATGTCGAGGATGAGGCCGCCCTTGACCACCTCGATGACCGGGCCCGACACCACGCCGTCCTCTTCCTTGATCCGCTCGATGTCGCCCCAGGCCCGCTCGTACTGGGCCCGCTTCTTCGACAGGATCAGCCGCCCGTCCTTGTCCTCCTTGGTGAGGACCAGGGCCTCGACCGGCTCGCCCAGGCTGACGACCTCGCTGGGGTCGACGTCGTTGCGGATGGACAGCTCGCGGCTCGGGATGACGCCTTCGGACTTGTAGCCGATGTCCAGCAGGACCTCGTCACGGTCGACGCGCACGACGGTCCCCGTGACGAGCGCGCCATCCTCGACCGAGACCATCGTGCCGTCGATGGCGTCGGCGAAGCTGCCGTCGAGGTCGTCGACCGCGATCTCACGGGGCGTGTACCCGCCGTCGGCGGCGGAGGAGCTCTCGTCGTTCGAAGAGGAGGATTCTGGTGTCTGGACGTCGGACACGGACTGGTCGGCTTTCGTAGGGGATGAGAACGTGCGCACCTCGCCACAGCAGACGAGATGACTGGCTAGCTTTCCGCGTCCACCCCGACGAGGGCGGCGCTGGGGCGCGCAGAACGCGGGCGCTTGAGCGTAGCAGCCCTGTAGTCGTGCCCGTTAAGGACCGGCGAGGAAGCTGATGCAGTCGCCCTGGTTGCGGAAGGGACGGCCCTGATCATCGACCAGATCGGCCCAGCCGCCGTCCTTGCAATCGTCCCGGGTGGCCGGCATCAGCGGAACGACCGCCGTGGTCGCCGGGTCGGCGAGGCCGGTGGTTGCGGTGTGGACGGAGTGGACGGTGCTCGCCGGCTTCGGCGGCGAGCCCGTGACCACGGTCCCCGCGGGCCGGATCACACCCGCCCCGAGGACGCCCACGATCCCGGCCAGCGTCATGACCAGCGGAAGGAGGAGGACGATCCACGCCGTGACGAACGACCACCTCCCGGTCGGCGGGCCGGGCGCGGTCGGCTCCACCGGGGGCGCCTCCTCGTCCCGCCAGCGCGCTGCAGCGGGGTCGGACTGCGCCGCCGGGTGCCGGGCGAGAGCGGGCGGATACCAGCGGCCGTCGCTGGCCTGCCACCAACCGGCCGGTCGGCGGCGCTCGAACCGTCGGCGCCGTCGGCCGCGGGCGACCCGGTCCCTGCCCGGTTCAGCCATCGCCCACCCCCCTGTCGCCGGCCACTCCCGGAAACTGGCACAGATTCGGGGGCCTGGTGCCCGCCTAGCGCCGCTTTCTCAATTGCCCCGCGATCTTTCCGCCACCAGCAGGAACTCAGGGCTCTCGATGGTGGGTGGCACGGCGGCGTAGCGACCGGGCTCGACGGACCAGACGGCCCGGACCTGGAGCCCCGACCGCTCCGCGAGCAGCCGGAGCTCGCGTGGCGTGTAGCAGGTGGTCCACAGGTCGGCGGGCATGGAGCGGCCGGCCTCGTCCCGGACCTCCGTCCGCTCGTGGTTGACGCCCCCGTCCGCGTCGAAGCGGTCGCTGTCCTCCAGCCACCGCACCTGGAAGTAGGCCGAGAAGGCCGTCACGGCCGCCAGACCACCGGGTCGCAGCGCCCGGGCGATGCCCGCGAGGACGGCCCCATCGCCGTCCTCGTCACCGTCTCCAGCGCGGTGCTCGTCGGCGTCTCCAGCGCGGTCCTCGTCGCCCGCCACGGCCGACGTCGCCGCCGGGCCTGCCGACAGGCCGAAGGCGCCCTGGCACAGCGAGATCGCGGCGTCGAACTCGGCCCGGAACGGCAGGCGGCGGGCGTCGAGGCGCCGGAAGGTCGCACGGGGCGGCGCATCGTGCCCGGCCAGGTCGACGAACCGCTGGCTGATGTCCACGCCGACCACCTCCAGGCCCGCTCGGGCCAGGGCGTGGGCATGGCGGCCGGGCCCGCATCCGACGTCCAGGATCCGCTGACCGGGCCGGAGGCCGAGGGTCTCGAGGAGGAACGCGACCTCCTGGTCCGTGCCCTTGGTGAAGGAGTAGCGCAGGTAGGCCGAGCCGAGGTGGTCCGCCAGAGGTTCGAACCAGTGGCCCGACGTCACTCGTCCTGCTCGTCGGTGGTGATCTGGTCACCCACCCGGTCGCAGGTCGGCGTGGCCTCCGTGCGCAGCTCGTCGTAGGCCTGGATGTAGGCGTCCACCTCGTTGGGCGCCAGCTCGCCGTTGCTGGCCCGTTGGAGGCCCTCCACCAGGTAGGCCGCCTGGTCCTGGAACTCCGCCGGCGCGAACTGGGCCACGTTGAAGAAGCCGCCCGAGAGCCCCTCCGAGATCGGCCCGCCGGGGCCGGCTGGGCCGAACGAGTCGCCCTGGTAGACCAGCATCTGCAGGATGCCGGGGTAGTCCGAGTAGAGCGTTGTGCAGAACACGTCGAGGCTCGCCGCGTCCTGGACGACCGGATCCTCGTCCTCGCCGATCAACTGGGCGAAGACCGCGAACGCGACGTAGGCCGCCACCACCCCGGCGACGATCATGCCGGTGCGCGACGGTGGCCGGGTGGTGCGGATCCGGTCCATGGCCACGGCCTATGACTAGCACGGAGCACTGCCCACCAGGGATCGGCGCCCGCCTGGCGAGCGCGGCCCGTCAGCTCTTGGCGTCGGCCCAGCTCGGGCCGAAGGCCAGGTTGACCTCCAGCGGCACGCACAGGTCGGCGGCGCCCGACATGGCGTCGAGGACCACCTCGGCCGCCCGATCGTGCTCGGCCGGCGGGACCTCCAGCAGCACCTCGTCGTGCACCTGCAGGATCAGGCGGCTGCCCAGCTGCCGCTCCTCCAGCTCGCGGTCCAGGCGGACCAGCGCGACCTTGAAGATGTCGGCCGCCAGGCCCTGGATGCCCGCGTTCATGGCCTGGCGCTCACCGGCCTGGCGGATCCGGTAGTTGGACGACAGCAGCTCGGGGATGGGCCGCCGCCGGCCGAACATGGTCTCGGTGTAGCCCCGCTTGCGGGCTTCACGCACCGTACGGTCCATGTAGTCCTTCACGGCCGGGAAGGCCTCGAAGTAGGCGGCGAGGATGAGGGCGGCGTCCTCGGTGGGGATGTTGAGCCGCTGGCCCAGCCCGTAGGCCTCCATGCCGTAGGCCAGCCCGTAGGAGACCATCTTGGCCTTCGAGCGCATCTCGATGGTCACCTGGTCGGGCTCGACGCCGAACACCCGGGACGCGGTCTCCGTGTGGATGTCGCGCCTGGAGTTGAAGCTCGCGACGAGGCCAGGATCCTCGGCCAGGTGGGCGATGCAGCGCAGCTCGATCTGGTTGTAGTCCGCCACCAGCAGCTCGTAGCCCTGGGCGGGGACGAACGCCTCGCGGAACTCCCGGCCGATGTCGCTGCGCACCGGGATGTTGTGGAGGTTCGGGGCGTCGGAGGACAGCCGCCCGGTGCGGGCCACGGTCTGGTTGAAGGTGGCGTGGATCCGCCCGTCGGGCGCGACCTCGGCCAGCAGCCCGTCGCCGTAGGTGGACCGGAGCTTCTCGACCTCGCGGTAGCCCAGCAGGTGCTCGATGATCGGGTGCTGGCCGACCAGCTTCTCGAGGGACGACGCGTCGGTGGAGTAGCCGGTCTTGGTCTTCTTGCTGGGGCTCAGCGCGAGCTCGCCGAACAGGATGTCGCGCAGCTGGGGCGGCGAGTTGATGTTGAACTCGTGCCCGGCGTCCTCGTAGATCTGCTGGCGGAGCCGGTTGACCTCGCTGGTCAGCCGGTTGCGGAGGTCGATCAGCTCGGTCACGTCGACACCGACGCCCACGTGCTCCATGTGGGCCAGCACCCGCACCAGGGGGACCTCGATGTCGTCGTTCAACGACGACAGCTGGTGCGCGGCCAGGGACTCACCCAACGGACCGATCAGGCAGTCGACGGCCAACGCCTCGCGGCCGGCCTGCCGGGAGGCGCTCACCGCAGAGCCGTCCAGGTCGAGCTGGCCGGCGGCGGCGCCGTCGCTGGCCGGCAGCTGGCAGTGCGCGTAGCGCTGGACCAGCTCGTCGAGCAGGTAGCGGGCCTCGGCCGGATCGAGCAGGTAGGCGGCGATGGCGGTGTCGAGCACCAGCGACCGGAGATCGATGCCCCGGTCGAGCAGCGAGCGGATGATGGCCTTGGCCTGGTGCGCAGCGATCGGACGGCCGTCGGCCCCGACCAGGCGGGTCAGAGCGGCCCGGACCGGATGGCTGTCCAGCAGCTCGGCCCGCAGCCAGCCCACCTCGGCGAGCGTGGGGTCGGCGACGAAGGCCAGGCCTTCCAGTGGCGACCGTCCGGCGACGCCCTCCCAGGTTGCGGCGATCGCCAGCAGCTCGGTGCCGACCGCCAACCCTTCGAGCATGGCGACGGCGTCGTCCACCGACTCCAGCTCGGCGACCTCGGCTTCGAGGACCTTCACCTCGGGTCCCTTCGGCGCGGGCTCGCCGAGGGCCTCGCTCAGCCGATCGCCCAGGCTGTGGAACTCGAGGAAGTCGAACAGCCGGCGCATCTCGTCGGGATCGGACGCCGACCGGGCGATCTCTTCGACGCCGATCGACAGCTTGACGTCCCGGACCAGCTCCATGACCTCGGCGTTCCGCCGCACCTGGGCCTCGTTCTCGGCCAGGCTCTGGCGCAGCTTCGGCGACAGGGCGTCGAGGTTGGCGAACAGCCCGTCGAGGTCGCCGTAGGTGTTGATGAGCTTGGCGGCCGTCTTCTCGCCCACCCCGGGCACGCCGGGCAGGTTGTCGGAGGGATCGCCGCGCAGCGCGGCGTACAGCACGTACCGCTCCGGCACGACGCCCGTGCGCTCCTCGATCCCGGCTTCGTCGTAGAGGACGTAGTCGGTCACCCCGCGCCGGTTGTAGAGCACCTTGACGTGGGGGTCCTCGACCAGTTGGTAGGTGTCGCAGTCGCCGGTGACCACCAGGATGTCGAGCCCCTGGTCGCGGCCTTGGGTGGCCAGGGTGGCGATGATGTCGTCGGCCTCGTAGCCGGGCGCTTCGAGGATCGGGATGCCGAGGCTCTCCAGCACCTGGCGCACCAGGCCGATCTGCTGGCGGAGGATGTCCGGCGCGGCGTCGCGGTTGGCCTTGTAGCTCTCGACCCGCTCGTGGCGGAAGGTCGGCTGCGGCAGGTCGAAGGCCACCACGACCCGGTCTGACCCGTGGTCGCGCATCAAGTTGATGAGCATCGACGTGAACCCGTAGACCGCGTTGGTGACCTGGCCCGAGGCGGTCGTCAGGTCGGTCGGGAGCGCGAAGAAGGCGCGGTAGGTCAGCGAGTTGCCGTCGATCAGGAGGACGGGATGCGGCGGTGCGGTGGGCTCCTCGGCCACGATCTCAGGCTAGGCGCCGGGGGTTATCTCGCCAGCGATGACCCGCTCGGCGATCACCCGCATCGTGACCCGGTCGGACATCGCGCGCTTCTGGATGAACGAGAAGGCCTGGTTCTCGCCCATGCTGTGCTCGTCCATCAGCCGGCCCTTGGCCCGGTCGACCAGCTTGCGGGTCTGGAGCTGCTCCTCGAGGCTGACGGTCTGGTCGGCCAGGGCCCGCATCTCGTGGAACCGGCCCAGCGCCACCTCGACCGCCGGGATCAGCTCGTTGCGCTCGAACGGCTTGACCAGGTAGGCGAGGGCGCCGGCATCCCGGGCCTGCTCGATCAGGTCGCGCTGGCTGAAGGCGGTGAGGATCAGCACCGCGGCCCGACGCTCGCCCGCGATCTCGCGGGCGGCGGCCAGGCCGTCCATGCCCGGCATCTTGATGTCGAGGATGGCCAGCTCGGGCTGGTGCTCGCGGACGAGCTGGACAGCTTCGTCGCCGCGGCCGGTCTCGCCCACGATTTCGTAACCCTCTTCCTCGAGGGTCTCTTTCAGATCGAGGCGGATGATGGCCTCGTCCTCGGCAATCACGACGCGGGTGGCCAAGGGAGCTTCCTTTCGATCGTCGTTGATCGTGATCGATCTCTGTCTAACGGCGTGACTCTGCCATGAGTCGGTCGAGCAGCTCGTCCTGCGATCGTTCGAGCCGGCTGATCTCCTCGAAGACCTTCGCCCGGTGGCGGCGCATGGCTTGGGCGTGACGTTCGGCCTGGCGGTGGTCCTCGGTCGCCAGGGGCGTCTCTGACACCAGAGCCCGCAGCCGCGCGTCGTCTGCAGCGTCGACGAGATGAGCCAGCTGCTCGTCGGTCACACCGAGCTCCTCACGCAGTTGGCGAAGCCGGCATCCCACCTGTCGCAGCCGGCGCTCGACCGAAGCTTTGGACATAGCGGGCAATTGTACGTTGCTTCTTCGAGCGGATTCGCGTTGATCTCCGCGCTCAGCATGGCGGATCCGCGAATCTCCCTGCGTCGTCGCGGCGTTTCCTTGCTTGACTAGCAGCCTTCATGCGCCGGCTCGCCTTGCTCGCCTTCATCTGGGGATGGTCGTTCCTGTTCATCAAGGTGGCCGTCGAGGGCATGACCCCCTCGACGGTCGCGTGGGCTCGGGTGACGTTGGGAGCGCTGGTCCTGCAGCTGCTGCTCCGGCGGCGCCGGCACGCCGCACGCACGGGGATCGACGCCCTACAGGTCCGCAACTTCGCGTTCGTGGCCCTGGCCGGCAGCGTCGTCCCCTTCACGCTGCTGGCCTGGGGCGAGCAGCACATCACGTCGGCGCTGACCGCGGTCCTCAACGCCTCGACGCCCCTGTTCACGGCGCTGTTCGCCGCGGTGGTGGGACTGGAGCGGCTCCGGCCGGCGCAGCTGCTCGGCCTCGGCGTCGGGCTCTCCGGCGTGGCCATCGCGGCCGGCCTCGGCACGGCCGACCTGGCGGGCTCCTCGCTGGCCGGCACGGTCGCGGCGGTGGGGGCCGCCTGCTGCTACGGCGTGGCCTTCGTCTTCACGCGGCGCCACCTGACCGGGATCCCTCCGCTGCGGGCCGCTGCCGGACAGCTCACCGCCGCAGCGGTGATCCTCGCGCCCTTCGCCCTGGTCACGTCGGCCCGGGAGGGGGTGGCGCTCACGCCGACCCGGATCGCCGCGATCACCATCCTCGGCGCCGTCGGCACCGGCATCGCCTACGTCCTCAACTACGGCCTGATCGGTGAGCTCGGGGCGACGAAGGCCTCGCTGGTCACCTATCTGATCCCCGTCATCGCGGTCGTCGTGGGGATCGTGGTCCTGGGCGAGCCGTTCGAGTGGCGGCTGATCCTGGGCGGGATCATCACCATCGGTGGGATCGCGGCCGTCACAGCGGGCCGGCGGACCCCCTCGCCGGAGCCGACTGGAGCCGGCGCGGCCGCCACGGCCGGGGCCGGCGCGCGGGTCTGAGGCCTCCTCAAGGACCGTTAGCGTCCGGAGATGGCGACCGATCCCTGGGGTGTCGACGACGGCTACTGGGACAAGTGGGGCACCTGGCACGCGACCGATCCCGCCACCCGGGCCCGGCTGCACGCGGCGATGGGCGCGGCCGGCGACCAGCAGGCGCCGACGGCGGGGCGGGAGGTCTGGGTGGTCCGGGCCGGCACGGAGGCCCCGCTCGGCAGTCCCTGCGAGCTGCGGCTCGAGGACGGCAGCCAGCTGCGCGCCGAAGGCCGGCTGCCAACCGACCTGCCGGTCGGCTACCACGACCTGCAGCCGTTCAGCGGCGGCCCGGCGACCCGCCTCATCGTCACCCCGGGCCGTTGCCACCTGCCCGCGGGGCTGCGGCGTTGGGTCCTCGCCGTGCAGCTCCACGCCTGCCGGTCGGCGCGGAGCTGGGGCATCGGCGACCTCGGGGACCTGTGGCGGATCGGGACCTGGGCGGCCGCCCGGGGCGTCGGCATGGTGGCCGTCAACCCGCTGCACGCCCCCCGGACCGACGACCACGTCGAGCCCAGTCCCTACTACTCGTCCAGCCGCCGGTGGTGGAACCCGCTGTACCTGGCGATCGAGGAGATCCCCGGCGCGACCGACGATCCCGAGGTGGCTCGGCTCGGCGAGCAGGCCCGGGCCCTGCGGTCCCAGCGGCTGATCGACCGGGACCAGGTATGGAAGCTGAAGCGCCAGGCGCTGGAGCGCCTGTGGACCCGGCTCGGGCCGGACCTTCGCCTGGACCGGTGGCGGGACGACCAGGGCGCGGCGCTGGAGACCTTCGCCCGCTTCTGCGCCCTGGCGGATGCGCACGGGTCGGGCTGGTCGCGCTGGCCGGTGGAGCACCGGCATCCGTCGCTGCCCGGCGTGGCCCGCTTCGCCCGGGCCCATGCCGACCAGGTGGCCTTCTGGGCCTGGCTCCAGCTCCTGCTCCATGACCAGCTGGGGCGGGCGGCGGAGGCAGCGCCGCTGCTGCACGACCTGGCCATCGGCGTCGACCCCGACGGCGCCGACGCCTGGACCTACCAGGATCTCCTGGCGCTGGACGCCCGGGTCGGAGCTCCGCCCGACGAGTTCAACCCGGGCGGGCAGGACTGGGGCCTGCCGCCCTTCATCCCCTGGAAGCTGCGAGAGGCCGGCTACCGCCCCCTGGCCGAGCTCTGGCGGAGCTCGCTGAGCCGGAACGGGGGCCTGCGGGTGGATCACGTGATGGGCCTGTTCCGGCTGTTCTGGATCCTGCCCGACCACGGCGCGGTCGACGGCGCCTATGTGCGCTACCGCCACGACGAGCTGCTCGCGGTGCTGGCGGTGGAGAGCACCCGGGCGGGCGCGCTGGTGGTGGGCGAGGACCTCGGCACGGTGGAGGACGGGGTCCGGGCCACCCTGACCGAGGCCGGCGTGCTGTCGAACCGGCTGGTGTGGTTCGAGCCCGAGCCGCCCGAGGAGTTCCCGGCCCAGGCGCTGGCCGCGGTCACGACCCACGACCTACCGACGGTCGCGGGGATCTGGACCGGCGAGGACCTGGCCGACCAGCGGGCGGCCGGGGTGGACGCGGACGAGGGCCGTTGGGCCCAGCTGCGGGACAAGCTGGCCGCGGTCTCGGAGCAGCCGCCCGGGGCACCGGTGGAGGAGGTCGTGGTGGCCGTGCATCGGCGACTCGCCCGGGCGCCCAGCATGCTGGTGGCTGCCACCATGGAGGATGCGCTGGCGGTGCGGGAGCGGCCGAACATGCCGGGAACGCTCTCCGAGCGGCCCAACTGGTCGCTCGCGCTGCCGGTGTCCCTGGACGAGGCGCTGGCGCACCCGCTGGTCGAGGAGGTGGTGGCCGCGATCGGGGAGAGCCGGCGG
>Ga0075428_100003182_pt1 | contig 17950 bp, 17 predicted proteins | sample RhiMetdeltSRZDD2_FD_75291 | JGI IMG/M metagenome (GOLD analysis project Ga0075428, IMG submission 75291) | Populus rhizosphere microbial communities from Tennessee, USA - Rhizosphere MetaG P. deltoides SRZDD2 | ecosystem: Host-associated > Plants > Roots > Rhizosphere > Soil | place: USA... | reverse complement strand
ACGGACCGGATTTTACCGCCCCATCGGACGCCTCGGAACATTCTTGCGACGGGACTCCGGCCTTTTCTTGTTAGCGCGTCACTTTTTTCAGGCCTGAAAATCCCTGCGTCGGGGGTTCAACTCCCTCCCGAGCCACCATTCGCCATCAGGCGGACTTGGCGTCGCGGATGTCGCGCAATAGAAGCGCGATCACGAACAGAAGTGCGACCACGGCGAGCTCGAGCAAACGGGACGGCCCGTAGCTCGCGCGGAGGAACGTGTACCCCGCGAGGTTCGCGAGCTTCTCCAGGACCGCCAGTCCCGCGAGGAGGAACGCGCCGGCGAAGAGGACCCGATTGGCGAGGCTGGATAGGTTGCCCATGTCGTCCTCCTTAACCGCGCGCAAGGCGCCGGGCCTTGAGGAGCTCGCCCGTGCTGACGCGGAACACGACGATCCGGATGACGCCGTTCCCGTCCTCGAACCAGAGTTGCGCGAGATCCGGGTAGTCTCCGATGCTCGAGACGCCGGCGAGCCGTCCCCATGCGGCGGGAACGACGTCACCCGACGGCAGGGTCTCCTCGACCGCCGCCCGACCGTGGACTTCGGGGAGTCCGATCTTGCGACAGCCCGAGACGACGGCCACGACTCCCACGAGAATCAGGGCTCCGACGAGCGATGTGCGCATGCGCGCCTCCTTCGGCCGCCCGCGTGCGTTGGCCGGCGGCCTTCTTGAGGCGATCCTGCGCCGATGACGCGGCGTGGGTCAAATGAACAGTCGCAGATTTTGTTGATTTGACGGGGGTCGCCAACGTTTAACAGGAATCCCCGCCACACGGAGCCGAAATCAGCGAATACTTCCTTCATGGTGGCGGAGGTAAGCGTTTCGGGCGGCCACCCCACAGTCACCGGGACCCACCGACCTCCGCCGCCATTTCAAGTACACCGGAGACCGGCGAGAGTTGGTGGCTTAGATGATCGGACCGCTTTCCCGGATCGCATCGGCCGGCGCGGCACCGCGCGATCGCCAGAAGCCGTAGACCAGCGCGACCACGAACCAGGCGACGATCGCGGCCTTCGCGACGCGCGCATCGAGCATCCATCCTTGCGCTTCATGCATGGTGTTTGACCTCCCTCGCGGTCAGACGCTCCGCCAGGCGCTGCGTCGTGCGACCGGGCTTGCCTTTCGCCACGTTCCGCCCGTCGATGCGGACGACGGGCCGTACGCCCAGAAGGCTCGACGTCAGGAACACCTCGTCCGCGGCGCGCAGCGCGAGGACGCGCACCTTGGACTGGCGGACCGAGAGTCCCATGGCGCGGAGGGCTTCGATGGCACGCTCGCGCGTGACGCCGTCGCGCGCGCCGTCCCCGATCGCGGGAGTGACTGCCGCGCGGCCCCGGATGATGAAGACGTTCGACGTACAACCCTCCACGACGTGGCCGCGCTCGTTCAGGAACAGACCCTCGTCCGCCCCCCGCCGCCGCGCCTCCTCGAGGCCGAGCATCGAGGCGGCGTACGCCAGCGACTTCACCCCCGCCAACGGATCGCTGTGGTGGCGCCTCCAGGGAAGGATCACGGCGGACGCCGACTGCCCCACCTCAGCGGCCTCGCTCGTCCCCGCGAAGACGACCCAGCCCGACGATCGCGAGACGATGACCTTCAGCCAGCCGTGACCGCCCGGCACGCTCCCCGCGACCGCGGCTGCCGTGCGCTCGATCTCCGTCTTCGACGGGAGCCGAACGTCGAGGCGGGTCGCGGCGGCCTCCAGCCGGCGAAGATGGGCGTCCCAGGATTCGAGGGAGCCCTCACGAATGGCGACGGTCTCGAAGACGCCGAGACCCCACTGGACGGCGGGGTCGGTCCATGCGATGGAGAGCGTCGCAGGATCGACGAGCGTGCCGTTGATTGCCGCGCGGCCGGCCGGCGTGCGGTCGATCACGCCGCCTCCTCGGGCTCGAACCCCAGCGCCCTCGTGAGCGCCCTCGCCTTCGCGTTCGACTCGGCCCATTCGGCCTCCGGCTCGGAATCCGCGACGATCCCGCCTCCGGCCCCTACGTGCGCCCAACCGCCGGCGACGACCGCCGATCGTATCAGGATGGAGGACTGCGTGCTGCCGTCGTCGTCGAACCAGAACAGGCTCCCGGTGTAGAGGCCTCGCGGCACCGGCTCGACCGCGGCAAGGATCTGCATCGCGCGCCGCTTCGGAGCTCCGACGATGGAGCCGCCGGGAAAGATCGCGCGGATCAGCTCGTCCGCTCCGACGCCGTCTTCGAGCTCGGCTTCGACGCGCGCGACGAGATGGTGAACGGCGGGGTACGACCGCAGCGCCAGCAGCTCCGGCACGCGCACGCTGCCTGTCCGTGCCACGCGGCCGAGGTCGTTCCGCTCGAGGTCGACGATCATCACGAGCTCCGCGCGGTCCTTGGCCGACGCGAGGAGCTCGGCGGCCGCGGCGGCGTCCTCCGCAGGATCGATCGCGCGGGGGCGTGTTCCCTTGATCGGGCGCGTCTCGGCGCGGCCCTCGGCATCGACGTCGACGAAGATCTCCGGCGAGACGGAGGCCAGCGCGATGTCGCCGGCTTCGACGAAGGCCGAGCGTGGCGCGGGCGACGACGCGGCGAGCGCGGCGTAGAGCGCCCAGGGGTCGCCTTCCAGCCGGCAGGACAGACGCTGCGTCAGGTTCGCCTGGTAGATGTCTCCTCGCGCGATGTGCTCCTGAATCCGTCGCACCGCCGCAAGGTAGGCCTCGCGCGGCAGGCTGGTCGACGGGCGGGATGCCCGTGACGAGACCGCCGCCGCACGCCCATCGCCGCGATCGATCCGGCGCTGGGCTTCGGCGATCAACGTGCCATCGCCGGCCGCGACGATCCCGGCATCGCCGAACGTGAGGGAAGCGTCGATCTCGAGGGCGACGACGCCCGAACCGGTGGCGAGCGCCTCGTACGGCAGGAGGAGCGCAACGCCGGTGCCTCCGGGGCCTCCCGCGGCGCGACGCCCTGCGATCGCGGCCGCGACCTCGGGCAGCGTTCCGCGGAGCAGGCGGGGCCGGATGGCGACGCGGCACGGCCAGGCTCCGTCGTGGCCGCCGCGCCCGTCGAAGAACAGCGTTGCCGTGCCGGGCTCGCGGAGCAGCGACACCGCGCGCTCCGGGGCGATCGAGGCGTCGAGCGCCCTCATGGTGCGCTCAGTACTTGCGGATGAGCCCGACGACCACGCCCTGGATCTGTACGCGGTCGGCGGTAACGACGATCGGCGGCATCGTCGGATGCGAAGGCTGGAGGCGGACGGTCGCGCCCTCACGGAAGAACCGTTTGAGCGTCGCATCGGTGCCGTCGACGAGCGCGACGACCGTCTCCCCGTCTCTGGCGAGCACACGCTCTTCGATCACGACGTAGTCACCCTCGCGGATCTGTTCCCCGATCATCGACTCGCCCTGGATCCGGAGCACGAACGTCCGCCCGCGGCCGGCCACCATGTCGGCCGGGACGGTGATCGTCTCCGTCGTGGGTACGGCCTCGAGGGGGAGCCCCGCGGCGATCGTGCCCACCAACGGGAGCTCGAGCGCCTTGCCGGTCGATTCCCGTACCAGGTCGATCGACCGGTTCTGGTTCCACACGCGCCGCACGAGCCCTTTCTCGACGAGGTGGGTCACGTGCTTGTGGACGGTGGCCACCGACGAGAGGCCGAGCGAGCCGCCGATCTCCTCGAGGCTCGGCGAGTAGCCGTTGTTCTCGATGAAGCCCTCGATCACGTCGAGCACTTCGCGCTGCCGCCGGGTCAGTGCCATGGCAAACCTCCCGGCGCAGAGTAGGCGAAGATGGAACGAAACTCAATCCCGAACCGCGCACCCTCACCGGGCCGCGCTTTTGCGGCAATTCCCTGGCCGCCGTATAGTCGTCGCTTCGCTCGGCCGGCGCCCGTCAGGAGGTCTCCCGTGATTCGAATCGTCGCCCTGCTCGTGGCGTGCAGTGCGCTCGTGTCCCCGCCCCCGGCCGCCCAGTACGACGCGCCTCCGACGGCCGAGCAGCTCGCGGCTCGGGAGCGCGTGCGGCCCAAAGTCGAGGCGATCTGGGCTGATGCACGGTCCCCGGCCGAACCGGACAAGGACTACGCGCGCTATTTTTGGGAGATCACGGATCGCCTCGTCGCCCTCGGCCCCGACGTCGTGCCGTTCCTCATCTCGGAAGTCGACCTCGCGGAGCCTGCCACCTACCACTTCGCCGCCTATGCGCTCGGCCAGTTTCCCGGACCGGAGACCGAAGCGGCGCTCCACAAGGCGATGCGGATGGCGGATGCGCGCGGTGGGCGATTCGGCGAGGCGTGCAAGCGCTTCGCCGCGTTCAGCCTCGCGCTGCTCGGCGATTCTGGCGTGCTGGACGCGATCCAGGACAACGTCGAGATCCAAGACACGCAGATGGTGCCGGATCTCCTCTTGATGTCGCACGTGGCGGTCATTCTGGGACCCGCCGGAACGCCTGTGCTGATGAAGCAGCTCGACGCGTTTCAGTCGGACCCCGAAGCGAGCGATCGCTTGCAATTCACCCTTCTGGGCCTCGGACGGACCGCCGACGCGTCGATGGTCCCCACGCTCCTGCCCTTGCTGAAGAGCCCGGTCGTGGGAGTCCGGGCGCAGGCGGCCGACACGATCTCGCGTCTCGGCGCTCCGCAGGTCTGCCAGGAGCTCGTCCCCATGCTGTCGAGCACCCACCGCAAGGAATCCTATGCGGCCCTGGACGCGTTCGTCCGCTCCAAGCCGGAGCCCTGCTACAAGGCGATCGTGGCCCGCCTCGAGGTCGAGCCCAACATCGAGATGCGCTCGCAGCTCTACGGCATCGCCGTCGCGCTCGGTGGCGAGAGCACCCTCGACGTGCTTCGCGGTGGACTCCAATCGAAGGACTACGTCGAGCGGTCGATCGTCGCCGACATGATCGGCCGCGTCGGGAGCAAGAAGGGCCTCAACATGCTGCGCACGCTCCTCACCGATGCGAACGAGGGCGTGGCCGCGCGCGCCGTCGTCGCTCTGGGGGCGATCGGCGGCGAAGGCGCGACCGACACACTGGTGGCGCTCACGGCCGACCGGCGCAGCTCGATCTCGCTCGCCGCCTGTTCGACGCTCGTGCAGATGGGCGTGACGAGCGCCGCCCCGCGCATCGCATCCGCGCTGCTCGAGATGGTGCGGGAGCCTGTCGGCGAGCTGGCGCTCCGCGCGCCAATCGCACAGCTGACGGACGCGCTCGTGACGCTGAAATACACCGCGCCGATCGACGATCTCAAGCACGCGATCGACGTCCAGGCCGACGGCGAGATCAAGGCTTCGCTCGGCTCCTGCGTCGCCCGCCTCCGCCTACTCGCCAAGAACGGCGAGGATCCCGCTCTCTGGATCGAGTCACTGGCCTCCACCGATCCGGACATCCGGCATCTCGCCGAGCGGCGGTTGGCGGAGATCGGAACGCCACCTGCCGTCGCGGCCCTGGAGAGCCGCCTCGGTCGTACCGACCTCGACGACGACGAGCGCGCGGGGATCTTCCGCGCCTTCGCAGACTTCCGGACGAGCGGAGCCGCTTCGCTCGTCGAGCGCAATCTCTCCGACGCCGCGGAGGACGCCTGGGTGCGAAGGGAGACGCGCGGCGAAGCCGCCTGGGCCGCCCGCAGGATCGGTGGAGAAAGGATGGTCAAGGCGCTCCGGGCGTCGGCCCTGAGACGGCAGGGGCGCGATTGGCCAACGCTCGTGTACCTCGCCGCGCTGGAGAAAGGAGCTTCCGTCGAGACGCTGAAGAAGCTCGGTCGCGAGCGGCTCCGGCGCCCGGAAAGCCGCGTCGGCCGGGAGGATCGCCAGCTCGCCGAGATCGTCTACGACCTGGCCGCCGGGCGCGGGATCCCGGTCTACGACGTCCCGCCCGACGTGCTTCTGCGCCGCTGACCGCTCACCCCGCCGGCGCGGTGGCCGGCTCGGGCCGGGCCGGCTGGGCGGGCTTCGACGGCCGGAACTCCCCGGCGCGATACGCGCGGTTGAACGACTCCACGATCCGCTCGTCGAACGCCGCGCCCTTCAGCTCGTTCACGCGAGCGCCCGCCGCCTCGAAGTCCATCCCCTTCTGATAGGGCCGGTCGGTGGTCATCGCGTCGAAGCTGTCGGCCGCCGCGATGATTCGCGCCATCAGAGGAATCGTGTCGCCGGCAAGCCCGTCGGGATACCCCGCCCCCGCCCATCGCTCGTGGTGGCTACGGAGGCCGGGGAGCAGCCGCTTCATCTGACGAATCGGCGCCATGATGTTGGAACCGATCACCGTGTGCTGCTTCATCACTTCGAACTCTTCCGGCGTCAGTTTCCCCGGCTTCTTCAGGATCGCGTCGTCCACGCCGATCTTGCCGACGTCGTGAAGAAGGGAAGCGACGTGGATGTCGCGGATGTCCGCCTCGGAGAGTCCGTGGTAGCGCGCGAGGATCACGGAGTAGCGGTTGACGCGCACCGAGTGGCCGCGGGTGTACGGGTCTTTCGCGTCGATCGCGCTGGCGAGAGCGCGGGCGGTGCCCAGGAAGAGCTCGGTGTTCTCCTCTGCGGCGTGCTTCAGCCGACGGATGAACTCCTCGAGCTCCGCAGCCATGCGGTTGAAGGTCTCCGCGAGCTCCCCGACCTCGCTGATCGAGCCCACTTCCACGCGCGCGCTGAACTCGCCGCGCGCGAACGCCCGTGACGCCTCCGCGAGTCGCTTGATCGGCTGCGACAGGACGCGAGCGAAGACCCCCGCGGCGAGCAACGCGCACGCCAGCGCGAGCAGTCCCCAGCGCAGCGTGCTCTCGATCATCTGCGAGACCGGAAGGTAGAACTGCTGCTCCGTCGCTTGGACGAAGATCCCCCACCCTTCACGGCTCACCTCGTAGGAACCCAGGTAGCTCTCGGGCTTTCCGGAGCCGCTGGGCGACCACGCGAACGGCATGGTCTCGGTGACGTGCCCGGGGTTGTCGCGGAACCGGCGCACGATCGGCGAGCTCGACATGTCGTCGCCCGGCTCGAGCGTGGAGAGACCGGTCGCGCAGAACAGCCGGCCGCGCCGATCCACGGCGAACACCGCGTGTCCCGTGCGGTGGCCGGCCACGACCGCGTCCCAGACCGAGCGCATGTCGACGAGTGCCGAGACGACACCGCGGAATCGACCCCCGCTGACGACCGGAGCCGACAGGACGACCGCAGCGCGCGGCGGCTCGCCCGCGAGCAGGAGCGGATCGCTGATCGTGGCGGCCTCGAGCCCGACTTCGGGGCCACCTTCGAGGCTTTCGGCGGCTGCGCGGAATCCGGAGAGGAAGAGGGGCTCGAGCGTCGTCGTCCGCGTGATCGCACCCGGTACGTCCGCTACGCGGCCGTGCGCATCGGTGAATCGAACGTAGAGCAGGCGGTCGTCCGAAACGTCGGCCAAGAGTCGGCGAATGCCGTCGTCCCCGTCGCGCTCGACCGCGGCGCCGAGAGCGCGCGCGAGCCCGAGAAGCCGGCTGCGGAGCCCCTCCACGTAGATGTCGACGCCGCGGGACACGGTCGATGCGAGCAGGAGCTGATACTCCTGCTGGCTCGTCTTCAAAGCCTCGCGATTCGTGTTGATGAGCTTCCACGCGACCGTGCCGAGCGGCGCCAGCGCCACGAAGGCGAAGACACCCAGCAACAGGTAGACCATGCGGGCGCGGAACAAGCGGCCCGGTGACTGGCGTTCGGCGGCGTGTGCGGACACCCTTGGTGCTCCCGTGGACCCGGGTCGAATATAGGGTTCCGTGGGGGCGCGGGCCATTTTCGAGCCCCCGGGGCGGACCTGGTAGACTTCGCGCCCCCGGATGTCGCGATGAGACGCCTTTACAACGCTGCTCTCCTCCCGCTTCGGGCCGCGGCTTTCGCGTACGGACGCTGGCCGCGCAGCACCCCCGATCGGCAGCTCGAGCGCGACCAGAGGCTGGGACGGCGGCTCCCCCACCTTCCGCCCGGCGCGATCTGGATCCACGGCGCATCCGTCGGGGAGGCTCAGCTCGCTGCCGCGCTCGCCCGGGAGCTTCGCCCGAGCCTTCCCGGCCGGCCTCTCGCGCTTTCGGCGGTGACCCCCACGGGCCGAACCCTTCTCCCCGATCCGCCGGTTGCCGACGCTTCGTTCTTCTTCCCTCTGGACTTTCCTCGGGTCCAAAGGCGCGCATTCGACGCCATCGCCCCGGCCCTGCTGGTGCTGATCGAAACCGAGCTCTGGCCCAATGCGCTCGCGGAGGCCCAGGCCCGCGGCGTCCCGGTCGTGGTCGTGAATGCGCGCCTGGCGCCCGAGCGGCTGTCTCGCTACCGCCGCCTCGCCGGGCTCTACGGTCCGATGCTCCGGAGCCTGGCCGGCGTCGGTGCGGCGGACAACGTCGAGGCGGATCGTTTCACGGCGCTGGGGGTCCCGCCATCCGCCGTGTGCGTCACCGGCAACCTCAAGTTCGAGCTCGCCGCTCCCGTCCCCGAAGCGGCGGTGCTGCGCGAGCGATTCGGCGTCCCACCCGGACGGTCGATCGTGGCCGCCGGCTCGACCGGGGCCGGCGAAGACCGTCTGGTGCTCGACGCCTATCAGGAGGCGCGGACGGCGTGCCCCGGCCTCGGGCTGATCCTCGCGCCGCGCCATCCCGATCGCTTCGAGAGCGCCGCACGCGATACCGCCGCGCGCGGCCTGCGCATGGCGCGCGTCGGCCGCCGGGAGCGCCTCGACGGCGCCGACGTCCTCATCGTCGACTCGATCGGCGAGCTCGCGGCGCTCTACCAGCTGGCGCAAGCGGCGTTCGTGGGCGGCACCCTCGTCCGGGTCGGCGGCCACAATCTGCTCGAGCCCCTTGCGGCGGGCGTGCCGGTCCTCTTCGGCCCGCACACGGATCACGTCGCCGAGATGGCCGACGCAGTCTTGCGCTCAGGTGCCGGCGAGCGCGTTGCCGACGCGGCCGGCCTGGCCCGCGCCTGGATCGGGCTCGTGTCCGACGGCACCGAGCGCCGCCGTCGCGTCGAAGGCGGGCGACAGCTCCTGCACGCACATCGCGGCGCGATGGCCCGCACCGTCGCGCTGGTGCGGGGCGTGCTCACCACGAGCCCGCGGGCGGAGCGACGGTGAGCTCGCTACTCCGGCGCACCGCTATGGCGCTCCCCGCGGCGGCCTACGGCCTCGCGATGCGCCTCCGCAACGCATGGTACGACCGGCGTCCTCCGGACTGCGTGGCCGGGATCCCCGTCATCAGCGTCGGCAATCTGACGATGGGGGGCACCGGCAAGACGCCGCTGGTCGCATGGCTGGTCCGTCGCCTGGCCGCCGATCGTGCGTTCCCCGCCGTCGTATCGCGGGGCTACGGGGGCTCCGCGGGTCCGGGTCCCCTGGTGGTCTCGATCGGCGACGGGCCGCGCGTCGACGCGCGCGTGTGCGGCGACGAGCCACATTTGCTCGCGCGCACGCTTCCCGGGGCGGTGGTGATCGTCGGCTCCGACCGCGTCGCCGGCGTTCGTGCGGCCGCGGCGGCGGGCGCCTCGTGCGTGGTTCTCGATGACGGTTTCCAGCACCGCCGTCTCTTCCGCGACCTCGACCTCCTCGTTCTCGACGCGCGAGCGCCTTTCGACGGCGGACGGCTCCTGCCCGCGGGGACGCTGCGCGAGCCGCCTCGCGCGATCGCGAGGGCCGGCGTCGTGATCCTCACCCGGCTCGCCGAAGGCGATCCTGCCAAGGAGGCCCAGGCCGCCGTGCGGGCGGCCGGCTTCTCGGGACCCATCGTGCGCGCCGGGCACCGGGTCGTCGGATTCTTCGGTGCCGGGGGGGAGGCCCGTCCGGTGCCCGCTCGCGCGCTCGCCTTCTGCGGGATCGGGGATCCGTCGCTGTTCGTCGCGGATCTCGGCGTCGCCAAGGTGCATCTCGAGGGCGTCCGGGCGTTCCGCGATCACCACGTCTACACGCCGTCTCGGTGGGACGCGCTCCGCGCCGAAGCGCGGCGCCTCGGTGTGCCGCTCGTCACGACCGAGAAAGACCTCTCCCGGCTCGAGGCCGCCGTCGGCGTGGGGCTCAAGGCCGCCCCGTTGCTCGTCCTGAGGATCGAAGCGCGGGTTTGGGACGAGGGCAAGTTGCTCGCGGCGGTCCGCCGGGCCCGGCACGAGGGCGGCCGCGGCCGTCCCGCATGAACCGCCTCCGCCAAGTCGTCGAGGCCGCAGCGGTCGAGACGGCGTTCCGTGCGGCGCGCGTGCTTCCGCGGCGGGCCCTCCTGGGCCTGGGCGCGTGGTGCGGTGCCGGCATCGGCCGCATCGACCGGCGGCACACGGCGATCGCGCGAAGCAACCTTCGGGAAGCCTTCGGCGACCGTCCCGAGGCGGAGCGCGAGACGACGCTGCGCGCTTGCTGGCGCCACTTCGGGCGGATCACGTTCGATGCTCTGGCGTTCCCGCAGCTGAACGAGAGCGCGCTCGGACGCGTGCTCAAGATCGAGGGGATCGAGAACGCCCGGGCTGCGCTCGCCGAAGGGCGGGGCGTCCTCGTCTTCTCGGCGCACTACGGGCACTGGGAGGCGGGGGCGTACGCCATGGGCCTTCTGGGGATCCCGTTCGCCGTGATCGCCCGCCCGCTCGACAACCCTCTGCTCGACCGCCGACTCGTGGCGCTGCGCGGTGGCACCGGCAACGCCGTCATCCCCAAGCGCCGCGCCGTGCGCGAAACGATGCGCGCGCTCGCCGCGGGCACGGCGGTCGCCATCCTCATCGACCAGGATGCCCGCGAGGACGGGGTGTTCGTGCCGTTCTTCGGGCGACCGGCGTCGACGACCCCCACGCTCGCACTCCTGGCCCTGCGGACCGGTGCGCCGATCGTCCCGGTCTTCGCGCGGGTCGAACAGGACGGTACAATCACCGTCCACGTCCAGCCTGTGGTCCCCGCCGAGCCCACCGGCGACCGCGACGCGGACGTCGTGCGCGTGACGGCGGCCTGCACGGCGGTCGTCGAGTCGTGGGTGCGGCGGGATCCCGAGCAGTGGCTCTGGATGCACCGGCGGTGGAAGACCGTGCCGACGGGACGGCCCGGGGATTCGGTGTGAACGGGGGCGCGATGGGACGACGGGCGATCATCATGGACCGCGACGGCACCGTGTGCGAGGAAGTCGGCTACGTCAACCACGTCACGCGAGTGCGCCTGCTCCCGCGGAGCGCCGAAGCGATCCGCCGCGCGAACGAGGCCGGTTTCCAGACCGTCGTGGTGACGAACCAGGCCGGCGTCGCGCGCGGCTACTTCGCGGAGCAGCTGGTGGACGAGGTGCACGACCGGGTGCGCGAGATGCTCGCGGAAGGCGGGGCACGCGTCGACGGCTTGTACTACTGCCCTCATCATCCCGACGTCGGCGCGCCCGCGTACCGCAAGGTGTGCGATTGCCGCAAGCCGCGACCGGGGATGCTGCTCCGCGCTCGGGACGAGATGGGAATCGACCTCGCGCGCTCGTTCATGATCGGCGACAGCGTCCGCGACGTCGAGGCGGGCCACCGCGCCGGCGCGACCACGGTCCTCGTGCTCACGGGCTACGGCCGCGGCGAGTACGAGTACCAGTCCCACGGTTGGAGCGTGAAGCCCGACCACGTCGTGGACGACCTGCTGGACGCGGTCGACTGGATCCTGTCCCGGGGTCAGGACCCCGCGTGAGCGGCTCCGGCGCTTCGCGCTGGCTCGAGATCGTTCGCAACTTCCGCGGGCGGAGCGTCGCGGTGCTCGCGGATCTCGTCTCGGACGAATTCGTCTACGGCGACATCGCGCGCGTCTCGCGGGAGGCCCCGGTCCTGATCCTCGATCACGCGCGCACGGAGACGATCCCCGGCGGGGGTGCCAACGCCGTGGCGAACCTCCGCGCCCTCGGCGCGGATCCCCTACCCGTCGGGGTCGTGGGCCGCGACGAGGCAGGACGCAACCTGCTCCGGGTGTTCCGCCGGCTGGGCATCGCAACGCGCGGGATCCTGACCGTGCCCGGGTACAAGACGCCGACGAAGAGCCGTATCCTCGCCGGGGGCGTCCACACGCGCCGCCAGCAGATCGTGCGCATCGACCGCGGCAACGGTCCGGGGGATCTCCCCGCATCGGTCGTCTCGCGGCTCACCGCCACCCTTCGCCGGACGCTCCGGCGCACGGAAGGCCTGCTCGTGGCCGACTACGGCTACGGCGCCGCGGTTCCCCAGATCGTCCGCGCGGTACGACCCGCCTGGCGCGGCAAGCCCGTGACCGTCGACTCACGCAGCCGCGTTGCGGCGTTTCGCGGCGTGACCGCGATCACCCCGAACCAAGAGGAAGTCGAGCGCGCCCTGGAGCTGCGCGGGATCGGAACCGCAGCCAGCGTGACCGCGGCGGGACGGCGCCTCCTGCGCAAGACCGGCGACCGCTACGTGCTGATCACCCGGGGCGCGCGCGGGATGGTCCTCTTCCGCGCCGGACTGGCCCCGTTCGTGATACCGGCGTTCGGCTCGGGGGAGGTCGCCGACGTCACCGGCGCCGGCGACACGGTCATTGCGACGTACACGCTGGCGCTCCTGGCCGGCGGCTCGGCGGAGGACGCCGCGGTCCTCGCCAACATCACCGCGGGCCTCGCGGTGATGAAATACGGGACCGCGACGATCTCCCCCGCCGAGTTGCGGGCCGCGATCCGGCGCGGGGACGCGCCGTGAGCGTCGCCTCCAAGGTGGTCGATCGCGCCGAGCTGCTCCGACGCGCCGCGGCCTGGCGGGCCGGCGGGGAGAGCGTTGCCCTCGCGAACGGTCTGTTCGACCTCGTTCACGTCGGCCATTTGCGCTACCTCGAAGCCGCCTCCGATGAGGCCGACCGCCTCGTCGTCGCGATCAACGCCGACGCCTCGGCGCGGAGGCTCAAGGGCCCCGACCGTCCCATCGTCCCCGAGGCCGAGCGCGCCGAGCTGATCGCCGGCTTCGGCTGCGTCGATGCCGTCGTCGTCTTCGAGGAGACGACCGTCGAGCCTCTCCTGCGTGAGCTCCGCCCGGACGTGCACTGCAAGGGAACGGACTACACCGCCGACACCGTGCCCGAGCGCGAGGTGGCGCGATCCCTCGGGATCCGCGTCGCCATCACCGGCGACGCGAAGTCCCACGCGACGCGCGACATCATCGCGCGTGTCCGCGGACCGGTCAGAAATTGATCACGAGGGCGGCCGTCAGGATCGTGTCGGTCTTCTCGAACTCGTACGTCACGTCGCCCGCAGGCCCCGCCGGCGGCCCAGGGAGAATCTGAATCGGCGGCTCGTTCGAGTACATGACGAGGTAGCTCAGCTTGAGCGCGAGCCAGTCGTTGAGCCCTGCGGTGAGGGCGGTCAGGGAATTGACCCGCCAATCGCTCGTCGTGTCGAGGTTGTCGACCGCGTTCACGTCCTCGGTCAGCTTCGACTTCTCGCCGATCTTGAACTCGTAGTTGACCGTCCCGCGAAGCGCCGCGTAGTCGGTCGCGTCGGACGAGACTTGGTCCTCGTGCGTGGCGTCGATCCCCAGCTCGCCCTTCAAGAGGTGGCGTGCACTCTTGATGAACGTGTAGCCGAGGCCCCCGCTGACGAGGTAGCGCGCATCGATGCCCGCAAAGACGTTGCGATACCACCCGGCTCCGACGTACCAGTAGAGCCTCTCCGTGATGTTGCGCCGATACTTCGCGGCGAACAGGTAGTTCTCGGCGGTGACCGCCGTCGTGTCGGTGACGACCAGGACCCCCCCGACGTTCTCAACGTCGCGCGTCCGGCTCTCCGCGCGCAGGGCGGCGAAGTCACAGGTGAACTCGGCGTTCGACCAGGTGTACTTGAACTTGTTCGCCAGCGCGAAGTTCGTCCCCTCCGAGTTGCCACTCGTCATCACGACGCCGAGCTCGGCGGCATCGGACCAAGGCTTCTTCGCGGCTTCCTGTGCCTGGCCACGGGCGCTCGTGAGCGCCAGGCAACTGGCGGCCAGCAGTGCGACGGTGTGTCTCACGATCTCGGTCCCCCGGGACTCAGCGGTAGATTTCTTGCAGGCTCTTCACGGAGAGCGGCCCGCTCTGGAGCGCACGGATGGCCTCGACCATCGCTTCCCCGCCGGACAACGTCGTGATCAGCGGGATGCCCCGCTGCGTCGCCGTCGTGCGGAGGGCCTTCTCGTCGAAGTACGAGGCGCGGCCCAGCGGGGTGTTGATGACGAGCTGGATCTCGCCGTTTTTCATGAGGTCGACGGCGTTCGGCCGACCTTCGAGCACCTTGTAGACACGATCGCACGGCAATCCGTGCGCGGTCAGGAACGAGGCCGTGCCGCCGGTCGCGACCAGACGAAAACCCATGGCCACGAGCGCCGAGGCCGCGGGGAGGAGATGCGGCTTGTCGCGATCGTTGACCGTCAGGAACGCGGTTCCGGAGAGCGGCAGCTTGATGCCGGCCGCGTACGAGGCCTTCGCAAAGGCGGGACCGAACTCGTCGGCGACCCCCATGACCTCGCCGGTGCTCCTCATCTCGGGGCCCAGGACCGGATCGTCTCCCGGGAACTTGGCGAACGGGAAGACCGACTCCTTGACGAAGTGCCCCTGCACCGCCGGCTCCTCGGTGAATCCCAAGTCGGCGAGGGTCGCTCCGACCATCACCTTGGCCGCAAGGCTGGCGAGGGGCACGCCGGTCGCTTTCGCCACGAAAGGCACCGTTCGGCTCGCCCGCGGATTCACCTCCAAGACGTAGACGACGCCGTCCTTGATCGCGTACTGAACGTTCATGAGGCCGCGCACGCGCAGCGCACGCGCGAGCCGCTGCGTGTAGTCGCGGAGAACGTCCATCTTGGCGGTGACGTCGGGGTGGTGCGGCGGCAGCACGCAGGATGAGTCGCCCGAGTGGATCCCCGCTTCCTCGATGTGCTGCATGATCCCGGCGACCACGACGTGCTCGCCGTCGCTGATCGCATCCACGTCCACCTCGAAGGCGTCCTCGAGGAAGCGGTCGAGCAGCACGGGATGCTCCGGCGAGGCCTCGACGGCGCGGCGCATCGTTTCCGCCAGGCGCTCCTCGTCATGGGTCACGAACATGGCGCGTCCGCCGAGCACGTAGGAGGGCCGCACGAGCAGGGGGTAGCCGATCCGGCGGCCGATCTCCCGCGCCTCCTCCAGGGACCGCGCCGTACCCCAAGCCGGTGCCGGGATGCCGAGCGACTCCAGAAGCCCGCCGAAGCGGTGGCGGTCCTCGGCGAGATCGATCGAATCGGGGGACGTCCCCAGAATCTTCACGCCGTGCGCCTGGAGGGGAAGCGCCAGACCGAGCGGCGTCTGGCCGCCGAACTGGACGATGACCCCCTCGGGCTTCTCGACCTCGACGATCTGCAAGACGTCCTCGAGCGTCAGCGGCTCGAAGTAGAGGCGATCCGACGTGTCGTAGTCGGTCGAGACCGTTTCGGGGTTGCAGTTGACCATGATGCTCTCGACCCCGATCTCCCGGAGCGCGAACGAGGCGTGACAGCAGCAGTAGTCGAACTCGATTCCCTGTCCGATCCGGTTCGGGCCTCCTCCGAGGATGATCACCTTGCGGCGGTCGGTCGGCGCGCTCTCGCATTCCTCTTCGTACGTCGAGTACATGTACGGCGTGTGGGCGTCGAACTCCGCCGCGCAGGTGTCGATGCGCTTGTACACCGGCTCGATCCCACAGACCTTGCGCCGTGCTCGCACCTCCCCCTCCGACGAGCCCGTGAGATGGGCGATCTGGCGGTCGGAGAAGCCGAAGCGCTTCGCGCGATACAGCAGGGTCTCCGGGAGTCCCGCGAGATCGAACGAGCGGAGCCTCCCCTCGACCTCCACGATCTCCTCGATCTGACCCAGGAACCATGGATCGATGTGGGTCAGCTCCGCCAGAGCGTCGATCGACATGCCGGTCTGAAACGCGTACCGGATGTAGAAGATGCGCTCCCAGTTCGGCGTGATCAGCCTCTCCAGCAATCGCGCCGGGTCGAGCTTGTCCTTCCCATCGGCGCCGAGGCCGGCGCGGCCGATCTCGAGCGAGCGGAGCGCCTTCTGGAGCGCCTCCTTGAACGTGCGCCCGATCGCCATCGCCTCGCCGACGGACTTCATCTGGGTGCCGAGGGTCGGCGACGTGCCCGGAAACTTCTCGAACGCCCAGCGCGGGATCTTCACGACCACGTAGTCGAGGGTCGGCTCGAAGGACGACGGCGTCGACTTCGTGATGTCGTTGGGGATCTCGTCGAGGGTGTATCCGACCGCCAGCTTCGCCGCGATCTTGGCGATCGGGAACCCCGTCGCCTTCGAGGCCAAGGCCGACGATCGCGAGACGCGGGGGTTCATCTCGATCACCACGCGACGACCGGTCGCGGGGTCCACGGCGAACTGGATGTTCGATCCGCCGGTTTCGACGCCCACCTCGCGGATCACGCGGATCGCGTCGTCGCGCATCGACTGGTATTCCTTGTCGGTCAGGGTCATCGCGGGCGCGACGGTGATCGAGTCCCCCGTGTGCACGCCCATCGCGTCGAAATTCTCGATCGAGCAGATGATGACCACGTTGTCCTTGAGGTCGCGCATGACCTCGAGCTCGTATTCTTTCCAGCCGAGGACCGACTCCTCGATGAGAACCTGCCGGACGGGGCTGGCGTCGAGCCCGGCCTCCACGATCTCCTCGAACTCCTCGCGGTTGTACGCGATCCCGCCGCCGGTGCCTCCGAGAGTGAACGACGGACGCACGATCGCCGGGAACCCCACACGCTCGAGCAGCGTGCGCGCCTCGTCGAGGGTGTTCACGGTCCCGCTCTTGGGAGTCGCGAGGCCGATCCGCGCCATGGCGTCCTTGAACGCCAGGCGATCCTCCGCGACCTGGATCGAGCGCAGGTTCGCGCCGATCAGCTCGACGCCGTACGTCTCGAACGTCCCACGCTCGCCGAGCGCCACGGCCAGGTTCAGCGCCGTCTGGCCTCCCACCGTCGGGAGCACCGCGTCCGGCCGCTCACGCTCGATGACACGCTCGAGGATCTCGGGGATCAGCGGCTCGACGTACGTCCGGTCCGCGACGGACGGGTCGGTCATGATCGTGGCGGGATTCGAGTTGACGAGGACGACCTCGTACCCTTCTTCCTTGAGTGCCTTGCAAGCCTGCGTCCCCGAATAGTCGAACTCGCACGCCTGGCCGATGACGATCGGGCCGGAGCCGATGACGAGGATCTTGCGGATGTCGGTGCGTCGCGGCACGTTCCCTCACCAAAAAAAAGAGGGAGCGCGTCGGCTCCCTCGGGATTCTGGCATCGCGATCATCCGACTAAGACCCCGACTTCCCCACCTTCCGGGTGGCCGCGGACGATTTCGCCTTGCCCTTCGACTGGGTCTTCGGTTTGGCCGCGCCCTTCCCGCGGGCGGACTTCTTCGCGGCGGCCTCGTCCTTGTCGCGCGGAGGCTTGGCGGCCTTCTCGGCCTTCTCAGCCTTCTTGGCCTTGGGCTCGGCTTTCGCCTTCCCCTTACCCTTGCCGGCGATCTCCGCGGCGTCGCCGGCCGCGGCGGACTTCGTCTCGGCGTCGACCAGCTCGATCAGGGCCATCTCCGCGTTGTCGCCGCGGCGCGGCCCCAGCTTGACGATGCGCGTGTAGCCACCGGGACGCTGGGCGTACCGCGAGGAGATCGTGTCGAACATCTTCGACACGACCTCGCCGTCGTGGATGTCACGGAGGACCAGGCGGCGCGCGTGGAGCGTCTCGCGCTTGGAGAGCGTGATCAGCTTCTCGGCGAACGGCCGGAGTTCCTTCGCCTTCATCAGCGTCGTTCGGATCCGCTCGTGGCGGAACAGCTCCGTCGACAGGTTCCGCAGCACCGCCACCCGGTGCATCGCGGTGCGGCCGAGCTTCCGGCCCGCGACTCTGTGTTTCATCGCACGGTCTCCGTCCCGAGCCTAGGTGCGGGCCTTGAGCTTACGGGCGTCGATGTTCATGCCGAGCGAGAGGCCCATCTCGGCGAGGATGTCCTTGATCTCGTTCAGCGACT
>Ga0075428_100003181_pt1 | contig 17950 bp, 19 predicted proteins | sample RhiMetdeltSRZDD2_FD_75291 | JGI IMG/M metagenome (GOLD analysis project Ga0075428, IMG submission 75291) | Populus rhizosphere microbial communities from Tennessee, USA - Rhizosphere MetaG P. deltoides SRZDD2 | ecosystem: Host-associated > Plants > Roots > Rhizosphere > Soil | place: USA... | reverse complement strand
AGGTGGCCACGGGGCCGTAGGCGCCGGAGGTGGTGGCTTCCTGGAGGAAGCCGATTGCGTTAATGCTGGGGTTCGTGGCGATAGTGAAGTCGCTGGCACCTGAGACGACTACGAGCGTGCCGCGGGGGAGGTCGGTGGTGCTGGAGTTCTTGAGGGGGATCTCGTAGCGGTCGGGGCCGACACAGAGCCAAATGTTCCAGGGGGCCGCGAAGACCCGGAACATGGGGTCGACGGGGTCGGGGTTATACCAGAAGGGCGAGAGGCTGGGGTTGGGGGTGCTTGTCGAGACGGCGACGAAGTAGAGGCCGGCGCCGGCGTCTGAAATGTCGACGTTCGTAAGCGTGGCCTGGTCGATCAGGTCATGCAGCGTTTGGGCTGTGACCGTGGTCGTGGACGCTATGGTTGTGCCGCGGTGGAGGTTTGCCATGAGTTACGAACGCCAGAGGGCGGCGCCGAAGAAGTAAGCGGGCAGGGTGGTGTCTCCTGAGTCCGACGGTCGCATTGCTAAAGCGAAGACTTTGCTGGTATTCGTGGCCCCTGGGCTGTGCTGCCACTGCCCGGTGGCGGCATTGAGCAGATAATAAAATTTCCGGATGGTGTCTCCTGCGTCCACCACGCGGGCGGGAGCTATGCCTTTCATTGTGAGGCGTAGCATGCTGGTGGCGTTGGTGGAGCTTGAGTCGCTGAAGGTGCCGGTCTGGGTGCCAATGGGGTCGTGACGGGCTACGCCAACGGAGTAGGTGAAGTCGCAGGCCAGGGTCACGCCAGCGGAGCCGAAGATAGAGGCGAGCCAGCAGCTGCCGCGAGCGAGGGAGGGAGAGCGAGAAATGAAGCGGCGAGTCTCGAGGCCGCCTGGCATGAAGATTGCCACTTGGGCGCCGGACTTCTGGTGGATCAGGTACTTGACCTGGGCGTATGGGCCGCCGGTAACGACGCCGTCGGGCTCGTACTCGTAGGTCATGACGCCGGCGGAGGCGCCGCTGGCGGCGGAGAAGATAGAGATGCCGAGAGGGCTGCCGAGGTCGGCGGCCGAGACGCCGGAGATAATGGCGCGCCGGACGAGGTCGTTGAGGTCGTTTGCGGAGACGACGTCGTTGGTCTGGAAGGTGTGGCCGCGGACTATGGAGACTGTCATGGGGTGAGGTCCTCGATTGCGCAGCCGAAGCCCCAGAGGATTCCACCGGTGCCGGAGGTACCGTTGAGGGTGTTGACGCCGAAGATCAGCTCGCGCTTGGTGGGGGCGCCGGCCTTGAAGGCGCCGCCCGCGGAGTAGTCGACGAAGAGCGGGCTGCCGACGGAGGCCTGGGAGGCGCTACCGGAGAGGAGGACGGCGTCGGGGAGGAGGCCGGTCCACATGCACTTGACGAACTTGGAGGCGGCGGCGGACTCAAGCGTGACGAAGAGAGCGTTGTCGGGGCCGCTGGAGGCGCTGTACTGCCAGATCTGGGGGAAGGCGCAGCCGTCGAAGATTATGTATTCCGTGGTGCTGACGCTGTGGGGCTTGCCCATGAACATGGGCGTATAGGCGGAGACGGCAGTGTGAGTGAAGCACATGATCTCGCGCCGAGGAGTGCCGTAGAGCCAGGCAGAGACGCTTGCAGCGGTGGCCGAGAGGAAGGCGAAGACAATGCCTTCGGCGCCGGCTGTGGTGTCGTAGTGGACGGCTCCGCGGGCGAGCGTGGGGCGGACGGGGCCGTAGGTGTAGAAGTTGAGCGTGCCGAGGTCGAAGTCGCTTAGAGCGAAGCCGCTGACGGTTGCGGTGTCGACGAGCTCGTTGAGCTTGGTGGGGGTTAGCTGTTCACCCTGGACGAAGCTGCGGCCGAGGGAGACTATGGGGGGCATTAGAGTCGCACGTTCCCGTACTTGGGGTTCTGGGCGAAGGCGCCGCAGCGGAGGGAGATTATCTTGAGGCGGGCGAAGCTGTTGGAGTCTTTGATGCGGAACTGGATCTTGTAGCCGGGACGGACTTCGCGAAGCAGGCGGCTTCGGTTGAGGACTTTACCTATTGAGAAGCCGAAGGGGAGCTGGACGGGGAGGTAGGGGTAGCCGTCTTCGGGGTTAATGTAGAGGTAGTCGAGGTCGGACCAGCTGTCGTCCTCGTCGACCTTGTAGGAGATCGTGAGGGTGCAATGTGTGGCGGCCGACTGAATGGCGAGCTCGATATGAGACCACTTCTTCTTGTAACGGAGGCCGGAGCCCTGGGGCTGCGCCGTGTCGAAGGTGAAGGCGCGGGTCTGCTCCTCGTACTGAATGGGCTGCCCGAAGGGATCGCTGAGGCCGACGTCGGTCTTGTAGACGTGGTAGCCGTTCGTGGCGCCGGAGCCGTTGGCGCCGTAGCCGATCTCGGTGCCGGAGGAGGAGCCCTGGAAGAAGAAGGAGCGCTCGTTGCCGATCTTGGCTTCGGCCCAGGAGGAGACGTTGAAGTCGAGCTCGTAGAAGGAGTCGCGGTTGACGTCGTAGGCGAGGACGAAGTTCGGTTTTGTGGCGCCGTCGACGGGAAGGGAGAAGTAGGCCTTATCGTTCCAGAAGGCGGCGACGGTGCGGTGTGCCTGCGCCCAGTTAATGCGGTCGATCGTGGGCTGAATGCGGAAGGAGAGCGGGGGGCCGGCGCCGCCCTGGGCGTCTGTGAGGCTGCGCTTGAGGGAGCGGATACCCTCCCGCGAGAGGAAGAGGAGGTCGGCGTTCTCCTGGCCGGGGGTCCAGCAGAGGGCTTGCGTGCCGACGCAGCCGGTATTCAGCGAGATAGGTCGGAGGAGCGACTTCGTGAAGTCGAGAGAGTTGGCGGTCGTGGGGTAGTAGCCGTCGGTGGCCCAGTAGATCTCGAGCTGGTAGATTGCGCGCTCTTTGAAGAGCATGAGGCGCGGGGTGCCGTCGCGCATGGGGACGATTGCGACGCCCTCTTGGCCGTCGTCGGGGCCGATCTGGACTGTCTGGCCGTTGGAGAAGTCGCGGCCGTCGAAGGGGGCGGACCAGAAGAGATAGTCGGGGCCGGAGACGCCGGAGTTAAAGCCCCAGAGGCGGGACTGGAACCAGGAGATGGAGCGGGGGCGGACGGCGAGCTCTGTTACGCTGGTGGCGTCGGAGAGGAAGGCGTCGACGGCGACGAGCTTGGCGTAGGGGAGGGAGACGTTGTCGGTGACGGCGACGCAGGAGGCGAGGTAGAGAGTCGGGAGTGCCGCGCGGCCGCGGCCCTGGAGGCCTAAATAGAGCGTATTCGCGAAGGAGACCTGGCTGGCTCGGCGGGTCCAGACGTCGTCGTTGCCGGGAGTAGTGAAGAGCTCGCTGCCCCAGTTGCCTGCGAGGAGGCGGAGGTCTTGCTGGGGGGCGTGGAAGGCATGGAGGCCGTTCGGGTTGCCGAGGCCGGCAGAGCCAATGGGGTCGGGGCCGAGGCGCTTCTGGCGGCGGCCGGCGACGGTGGGGTCTATGTTGAGGAGGCGGACGGCCTGGTCGGGAGTGAGGAGGTGGGACTCCGTATTGGTGACGTAGCCCCCGGTCACATAGTTGACCTCTTCAAGTAGGAGGGGGCTATCTGCGGTGTCGAAGGGAGAGGGCATTACCAGTCGCCTCCGTAGGCGTCGGGGTCGTCGGGGTCGATCCAACTCTGGGGGATAATGCGACTGTAGGGCTCGTCGAAGTTCGTCTCTTTGTGGGCCTCGCCTTCGAGGAGGCGGGTGGCTTCGTTGGAGACGAGGGCGGCCTTCTGGTCTTGCTCGCGCTCGCGGTGGTGCGTGGCGATCGTTTCGGCGACGAGGTAGTCGAAGGGAATGCTGGGGTGGGGAGACTGCTCGTCGAGGACGACGGGAGGGACCTTGTAGCGGAAGCGGAGCTCGAAGAGGGTGCCGGAGGCCGGAACGTAGAGGAGCTGGAGGCGCTTGAAGTGGGAGTCGGACTCGTAGCGGTTGATATAGGCGAGGTGGCGGAGGGAGGCGCCGGCGTCGAAGACGAAGAAGTCGCCGTTAGAGTTCGTGACCTTGCTGACGGAGATCAGGCGGGTGAAGAGGGTGGAGACGGTGACGGGAGAGGTGCCGGTGCAGGCGACGCTGACGGTGGAGAAGCGGTCGGCGAGGCCGGTGCCGGAGGCGCCGCTGTTGGAGGCGATGCCGTTGAAGCAGATGGACTGCAGATCGGAGGCGTGGGTGGACTGGAGGACGAGGTAACCGGTGGGGTCGGCGAGGGCGGCGACGGTGCCGATCTTGTCATAGGCGATTGTGCTGCCGACGGTGCCGTCGACGTAGACGGCAGTGGCCTCACGGTCCCAGTCGCCTTCCCGGTTGACGGGGAGGCGGAGGGTCTTGTTGATCAGGTGGACGATCGTGTCGACGTAGTGAGGGAGGAGAAGGTACTTGGTACCGTTGGCCGTGAGAGTGATAGTGTCTTCCAGGCCTTCCCAGGGCTGGCGGCGAGAGTATTCGCGGATTGCCTTGTTGACGAATTCAACCCAGCGAGAGCGGTAGGCGGAGTCTTTGAACCCCGTGCGGAACTCGCAGGCTTCAATGATTTGGGCGAGGGTGGCCATTAGGTTTTCGCAAAGAGAGCACTCCACTCGGCGGCGAGGGAGCTAATGTCGAAGCGGGAGAGGGCGCTGGTGGACATTTCCTTACGGTAGCTGTCGAGGTCGGAGCCTTTCTCCATGACCTTGACGCAGGAGGTCACGAAGCCGTCGGCGTTCTCGGGAGGGAGGACGCTGCCGAAGGTGACGGTTTCGGGGAGGGCGCCGGTGTCGGAGCAGATTGGAATGCAGCCGGCGGCCTGGGCTTCCATGGAGGCCATGCAGGAGATCTCGGGGAAGCGGGTGGGGTAAATGAAAATGGAGCTGGAGGAGAGGGCGGAGGCGAGGGCTTTGTGGCCGACGCGGCCGTGGAACTTGGCGCCGAGCTTGTCCATGGCGGTATAGCACTCCTCGGCGTAGTCGAGCATGTGGCGCTCGTCGCCGCAGTCGGAGAAGTGCATGTACTCGACGTCAGCGGCGCGCTGGTAGTAGAGGCCGGTGAAGCCGTAGAAGACGTCGAGGCTGGCGGCCGGGCGGATAGCTTTAATGCGCTGAAAGAGCTGGAGCGTGTAGAGGAGGCCGCGGTCGGCGGAGGAGCAGTAGACGAGCTTGTCGTAGTCGCGGGTGGGGGCGGCTTCCTTGAAGTCCTCGGGGGAGATCGCGTTGCGGGTGACGATTACCTTGCCTTCGGCGGGGGAGGCCTTGAAGGGCTGGCCGTGGAACTTGGACTTGACGAGGATTCCCTGGACGCGGGAGAGGCGCTGCGGGGAGGCGTAGCCGGCGTCCTGGACGTCGTGGCAGTCGAGGAAGATCTTGCGAGCCTTGAGGGGGAAGTCGAGGAAGCCCCAGTTGCGCCAGACAATGATTACGTCGCGCTTGAGGGTGGGGTTGAAGGCGCTGACGGGGAGGTAGCGGACGCCGTCGAAGGACTTGTAGGCGTTCTCGGGGTTCGGGTGGCCGTAGACGTCGACCTTCCAGCCAATGGCAGCCAGCGACTTAGCCAGGAGAATGACCATTTTCTCGCTGCCGCCGATCCCGGACTCGCAGGAGAGGGGGTCCCAGTGCTCGACCGTGGCGCCGCAGAGGAAGGTAATGGAACGCTTGGGCTTGGTGCAGGACTGCTCGAGCTGGAACTCAGGGAGGACTTTGCGGAGCTCGGGGGAGAGGGAGTGGATAATCTGAGCGGTGGTTTCCCGTGACGCAGCATGCGCCAGAGTCGTAGAGATAGCGTGGGAGATAGCCTCACGGTTGGCCCAGGCACTTGTTTCGCCGAGGAGCTCCTTCGAAGCGGGGTTCTCTGGACGTATAGCGTGCGCGAGCTTGGCCTCTTCGACGGCAGCGGGGACGTTCTTGAGCTCTTTGTGAGCGAGGCTGGCGAAGACGGCGGGGTAGTAGTCGTAGGAATTGGGGTCGACGCTGGTCACCTGTTCGACCGGCGGAAGGGAGCGGCCGATACCGGTCCAGAGGAGAGCGTCGCTGTAGCGCTTGAGTTCGTAGTAGGCCCGAGCGACGCCGAAATAGGCGCGCTGGTCAGAGGGCCAGATCTTGGTGGACTGGAGGAACCAGTCGATTGCCTTCCAGGGGCGGCCGCGGAGGAGGTGAATGTAGGCAATGTTGAGGGCGCAGGAGAGGCGGTCGTCGCGGGAGCCGCTGCGGCGGAGGACGATCGAATACCACTTGACGGCCTCGCTGAACTTGCGGAGGCCGCGGCAGGCGTTGCCGAGGTAGTACTCGGTGCGGGGGTCCTTGCGCTCGCCCTCGGCGTCGTAGGCGTTGCGGAGGATAGCGTAGTTGCGAATGTCGGAGAGCTCGTGCGCGCGGCCGTGCTTGTGGATAATGCGGCACTGCTCGAGGGGGCACTTGACGATCAGCTGCGGGCGGCCGTCCTTGGGGATCAGGGACTCGTGGCAGCGGCCGGCCCAGACGTAGCCGTCGCGGCGGACGACCCGCTCACGCCAGAGGACTGTGGTGCAGGCGCCGTCGGCGTCGAAGGCGTAATCGTAGGGGAGGAAGAGGGCGCCGTTCTTCTCGTCCTTGAAGAACTCGAGGCAGTAGTTGCGGAGGTCGGAGCCGCCGCGGAGGACGTCGTCGCTATCGATCCACATGACGAGGGCGTTGGCGGCGGCGTTGGTGCCGATCTGGCGGGCGGCGGCGAAGTCTGCGAGGAAGCCGTCTGCGAACTGGGGGTTGTCCTTGATCGTGTCGAAGTGCTCGGGGAGGAACTTCTGGACCAGGTCCCGCATGCCGACTACGTTGAGTTCGGGGTGCAGGAGGACGAGGGCGCCGGACTTGCGGGCGGTTTCAATGGTGGCTCCGTTGTCGGTGGAGCCGGTGTCAACAACGATAACCTCGTCGCCGAGATCGGGGCGGAGGAAGGGCTTGAGGCTGGCGAGGGTTTCGGTAAGGGTCGTGGCGCAGTTCTTTGCAATGAGACAGACAGAAATGCCGCTATGCATTCTTTCCTCAGAAATCGAGTTTCAGATACAGACGCTTAGAAGGCCGCTTTTTGATATGCAGGTCAGAGGCGATACGACAGATAAGCTGATAGGTGAGCTGGTCGCGCCAGACGTCCTCGATACCGCAGTGCTTGCGGCAGACGTACTTAATGGCAGCGTAGAGATGGGCGGGCAGCTTACAGTAGGTAAGCAGCGTCCCGTCTGCAGAGAGGCCGGAGGGCTTGACGAGCGACTCAGCCTCGTCCTTGACGAGAGAAATGAGCGCCTCCCAGTGTTCGGGATAGCGCTCGCAGTATGCGGAGAGAGACTCAGTAAGGACCCTCTCGAGGGCTTGATTCTTAACTACGACTTCCACGGAAGGCGCGCTTCTGGATCTTGCCGGCGTCGAAGTAGGCGATCGGGTTGTAGACGCCCGCGTTGATCAGGCTGCGGTCGTTGGCTTGCTGTTTGCGGTAGGCCGGGACGTGGATATCGTTGACGAATCCGTTGCCGGTGGAGGTGGTTTCGACTTTATGCGCCATAGGTTTTCTTCAGGTGATAGAACCAGGACTTGACGTAGTCCTTCGCCTCTTGAACGGGCGAGGGATTCATGGAGGTGCCGGGATTCTGCTTGCGGGCTTCCGAGAGTTCTTTCTCGAGGGAGGCCGCGCGGTCGCGGGGTTTGAGGTTTGGTTCAGCCATGAGTGAGGTAAAAGGCCCAGCCGGAGGCGGCGACCGGCTGGGCGAGGAAAGAGGAAGGGGATTAGGCGATGTTGCCGACGAAGCCCGTGCCACCGGCTCCGGCCTTTTCGCTGCGCACGATCAGGGTGCACTCGCCAACGAGCATGCGACGCTTGCGGTCGCCGTCGAGGCCGAGTTCCATTTCCTGAACCGGACGGAGCCAACCGACCTGGAAGTAGTCGGGATCGATAGCGATCCACGAGTTACCCTGGAGCGTGGGGCTGGCGGACTGAAGCTGGTCGCGGCTCTTGAAGAGAGCGAGCGTCCCGATCTCCGACTCGTAGACGTCAACAATGTTGACCTGACGCCGATCCTCGCTCGGAATGAAGCGGGTCGTGTTCGTCGTGAAGCCGTTGATCGTGCGCTTAATGCGCATGTTCGCGTACACTTCCCGGAGGTTGACCGGATTGGCGTACGTGAGCGTGACAATGTCGTTGAAGACTTTCTCGGTAAGCGTGGTGCCGGAGCTCGCCGTGAAGTTCGTCGAGAGCCGGTTGAGGAAGCCACCGAACTGAGGGGCGACGTTCGTGTCACCGGAGACGGCCGAACCGCGGTGCAGGGCGAGCTCGATATCTCGCTTGAGCTCCCGCATTTTCTTGACCGCCTGGTAGCCGAGCATGTTCGCCAGGCCGGCGTGCGTGACGCTGAGCTGACGATTCGAGACGTGGTAGTGCTTCTGGAAGTTCTGGACAATGCTGAAGTTGCGGGTCGGAACAGAAAGGGCCTGATCCGTGGCAGCCGCGCCCTCAGTAAAGGCGTTGTCGGCCGCAGCCGAAAGCGTATCTTCCAGATACTCTACGAAGCCGGCCTCGACCTTGAGGGCGCCGAGGTTGTTGAAAAGAGGCGTGTCGCTCGGCGAAAGATTCTCAATGAAATCGAGCAGATCTTCGCGAATGCTGCCGCCCTTCTGATTTGCGGCAGCGAATTCATTGTAAGTAAGAAGAGGCAATGGATAACCTTTCGGTTACGCTCGACCCTCGCGGATCAGGTATGCCCTGAAGAAGTCCTCGTCTCTGCCCGTCGTGCGAGCATAGTGGAGGGCCTGGGTCAAGCGGGTGGCTTGGTCTGGGGCGGTGCCGTTTCCGTCTGGCACTGAAGCGCCGATTCCAGACATAGCCTCTTTGCGCACTGAAGTCGGCGAGGCGGCCGGTGCCTGAGCGCGAGCGTCACTTACGGAGAGTCCGCGCGCCATGAGAACAGCTTTCTTGATCCCGAGCGGGTCAGTCTGTAGCGACCGGTCCCGAGCGAAGATCGATTGAGCTGCCTGGCGGAGTTCCGGGTTGTTAAACACGTCGGGAAACTCGCGTTCGGCTTCGAGGCGAGCGACGGTGTGCGCTTGTGTGAGTGCAAGTTCCTGTCGCTGCGCCTGTAGAATGTTGGCCAGTTCTGCGCGCGAGACAGGTGCCTCATGGGAGGGCGGAGCCTGAGTCGGAGCAGCACCGTAGGGATCAAACGGCTGGCTGGAGGGTGCAGGAGACGCATACGGCTGCTGGAACGCAGGCTGAGCGCGGAACCCTTCGTCGAGGCGGCGCTGAAGGTCCAGCACCTTCGACTCGAGCGAAGCGTTGAGCTCCTCAGCCGAGCGGGCCCGGCCGTAGATACGATCGATCCTATCCTGAACGCTGAACGAGTCCGCCGTGGGGGCGGGAGTCGCTTGAGCGGGAGATGGTGCCACGGGGGCCTGGACCTGGGCTGCGGTAGGAGGGAGAGGAGCCGGGGTCTGAGCCGGAGGGGGCGGGACGTACGCCACGGGAGTGGCAGCCGAGGCGTCGGGGAGGTCCAAGTTATTCTTCTGGTACTGTTCGAACTGCACCTGAGTGAGGCCCTTGTCGACCGCGGAGACGCGGGTCTTGAGTACAGGGGCGTCGTTCAGATTCAGCTGCTGTGTGCCGGTGGGGAGAGGGTGGTCACTAAGAGGCATTCGTTACTCCGTAGCTATAGGGTCGGAAGTGTCGGTCTGGATCGCGCCCGAGTCGGAGTACACCGCCTCCGAAGCATTGAAGTGCAGGGCTGCCCGAATGGTCTGTACGAGGAACTGGAGAGCGTTAAGGCCGCCCGCTGAGTGGCAGCGAGCTTGGTCGGTCACGTTTGGTGACACGACGGCCGTAAGGAGCTTCTCGCGCATGTCGTCGATTACGAGGAGTAGCGCTTCGAAATAGGGCGTGTCGGCGAACTGCTTCCACAGCAGGGCCAACTCCGCGTCCGCCTCGCCCGGCTTCAACATTTCGAGCCGAGCCTTCAACTTGCTCATTCACCCTCCACTGGTCGTTGTGCGTCAGGCTGCTCCATTTCCGGTTGAGCGCCCGCATTGAGCGAGGCCTGAAGCTGGGGATTCTTCTGTAGTTCTGCGGCCGCCTGTCTAAGTACAGTAAGTTCTTGTGCCTGTTCCGGGCTGTTGAGCATGCGCCTGGCCCACCTGTAATCGAGGAGGAAGAGGTGCCACCGGCGGAGCTCGAAGGGGTTAATGAAGCCCGACTGGTCTTGCAGGTAGATCTGGAGAGCCTCGCGCGCATGGGCGAGCTCGAGGGCGCGGTTCGTGTTGGCGATCGTGCCGGTGGGGATCAGCCGGAACTTGCGCGCTATGTCAGCTTTCTTGATCTTGATCGGCTCGCGGAGAGCGGTCTCGGCGCCGAGCACCTTGACGAAGACTTCCGAGGGGCCGAGCTCGAGGAAGAGCTGCCAGATCTTCGTGTGGAGCTCCCGCATGGAGAGCTGGAAGAGCATGGTGTCGAGAGAGGCGACGGTCTGCTGAGCCTGGAGGCTTACCTGAATCTCAGTGGCCGTGCGGGCCTCGCCGCTCTGGCCGCCAATCACGGCGTCGTAGGAGCCGACGTAGTCCTCGCCCGTGGTTCGGAGGAGCTGTTCCTCGTTCACGGTCTCGGGCCAGGAGCCGCGATCGTGGAGGACGGGCTGGAGGCTGGCGCCCTGGGGGAGCTGGAGGACGGTGCCGGGGACTACGCGGAAGTTCCTGGCCTTGAAGCCGGCGAGGAGCTGCGTCTGGTAGGTCGGCGCGTTCCGGATAGTCATGCCGTCGAGGCGGCAGTTGTGCTGAGCGTTGATCTCTTTCTGGATACCCTCGAGCATGGCCGTCACACCGCGCGAGCTGTAGAGCCGGCGGCGGGTCTTCTCGAACTGGAAGACGACGAAGGGCCACTCGTTGAAGGGGGCGGCGTAGGGGCGGGTTGCCAGGTCCGTCATGGACTTGGGGTGAATGTAGCTGTGCACCCGCTCGCGGAGGCCGTCGCCGTTGTGGTCGTGCCAGTGGAAGACTTCCCACAAGAGGACGTTGTCGACGTCTTCCTCGCCCCAAATGCGCTCGAGTTCGTCCTGCTGCTGCTCGTCGCGGTAGAGGGAGCTCGAGGCCACAATGCTGACCTCGTTGCCGACGCGAGGAGAGCCCTGGTTCTTCTTCGACGCGTCGAGGATATTGCGGTAGACCTTCTGGACGCTGCCAGGCCGGAAGAAGCCGTCGGCCTCCATTTGCTGGAGTTTGCGCAGCGGAATGACGTGCTGGACGACGACCCAGTCGGCGTTAGCCGGGTCGGTCGTGCGGTTGGGCAGGACGATCTGGACGGGGTCGCGGTCCCAGATTGCCGGGCGGTCGCGGACGACTTTCTTATAGCTCAGCTTGACGAAGGTCTCGCCGGCCATAATCCGCTGGACGGCCTGCTGGAGCATGGCGACGTTGTGGGCGTCCTGTATGTTAATCTCGTACTGCTCGGCCAGGAGCTGGAGGACCTTGTTCGGGTCGATCTGAATGGGCTGCCCGGTGGCCTGGTCAACCTGGCCTATCTCGGGGAAGAGGTCGGGGACGTTGACGACCCGGCACTCGTACTCGGTGCAGTAGTCCCAGCCGACCTGGACGAAGGCGAGCCCGCGGTGGAGAAGGCAGTCAAGCGTGTAGGCCAGCGTGTCGAGGGCGGCCATTTCGGTCTTGAAGAGCCAGTTGTAGACTTCTTCGGCTTTGCGCTCGGCGTCAACCGCGGCCTCGTCGTCACCGACGAACTCGACTACGGGATCGGGCTCGACAAGGAGCCGCATGAAGAGCGGCTTGAGCTTGCGGATTGCCTTGTCGATATAGGGAATGTGAATGTTGCTGGCGCCCTTCCAGGGGAAGGTGCGGGGGCGGCGGATACCGTAGCGCAGCTTGGTGAGATAGATCTGGTGCTCGAGCCAAGACTGGCGGTTCTTGTCCGCGGTGGTGGCCTCCTGGACGAGCCGGGTGATAACAGCCTTCGCGCTGGCCTCACTGTCTCCGAGCGACACCGAGCCGAGTACGCCGAGGGCTAAGGGGTTGGGGCGGTTAGACATTGGTCCAGAGGTCTACAAAGGGAAGATCAAGCTGGCGCCAACCACGTATGGCAGCGTCGGCGGGGTAGAATTCAATGAGCGGACGCGATAAAAGGGAATCGATATACGGGTCGTTCTTGCCGGCCTCGGTGAACACTTTGTAAAGGTCTTGCCGGTCGAAGAGGTTGTAAGAGCCGTAATCGAGAAGGGGAGTTTTAAGGTGGTGGATGGCGCCAGAGATAATGTGCGAGTCGTGCAGGCTGTCGGGAGCCTGTATCATTCTCTGGCCGCTCCAGCGCTCGCCCTTGGAGTGTCGCCACATGATTGGCGAAACGTGGTGGCGCTCGGCGTTGAAGGTGTTCGGGTTGTCCCAGAAGAAGATAGAGCGCGCGAAGAGGAGGCCGAGCTCGCGGTCGTGCAACAGGTCCGGTATCTCAGCGTCCGCGCAGGCGGGATCGAGCCAGCGGTCGTCGTCGGCCAGGTAGCACCAGTCGATCTTCTTGACGAAGCGCTCGGCGGCGTCCAGGTGGACGTTCAGAGGGTGGAGGAAGTTCTCGCCCGAGGGGCCCACAAGGGGGCGGGGGGCTTTGACAACCAAGAGATCCGGCCCGGCGGAGGCATCGAGGAGAGACCGCACCTCAGCTGACGGGCGATCTGCCATCACTACGATTCGAACTTCGACGCCGGGCCAGACCTGTCCGTAACGACGAAGCTCTGAGAGCACTATCTTGAGGGTCTTGTCACGCTTGTGGCAGCGGACAAGGGTGCAGAGGACGACCTTACTGTTTGATTGATTCACTGGGGAGCATGCCCGTGCGGAGCATGTTCTGATACTTGATCTGGCAATCCAGCTGGGCCTCAACGGCGCGGGAGGTCTCGAGCGAGAGCTCCTTCATGCCGGCCTTAAACGAGAGGCCGAGGATTAGGGCCAAAACAATCTTCTCGAGGCATTTGGCCGCCGTTTTCATTTACTTCTTGGCTTTCTTTTTCGGGTAGCCGGCGTGGGACTTGCCGTCCTTGAAACAGAGGTGGACGTACTTGTCGTTGGGTAGGGACTTGGTGCGGACGCGTCCGCCGGAGCTGACGCACTTGTCGAAGTCTGCGGGCATGAGAAACACCTCGCCCAGTCGTCGTCGGAGACGGTGCTGGGCATTGCTACGGAGAAGCTGCGGTTGAGATACTGCAAGGGCTATTTGCTGGCGCAGCCGAAGAACGCATAGATATCAGGGCGGGTCGTTTTCATAGGACACCTGAGGGGGTAGAAGTTTGTGCCGCCTTCCATTCCTTCACGGCGTTGTCGTGGGCGTGCTGCATGTCCCCGAGTTTGACCCCGGCTACAACGAGCTCAGGGTCGTCATGCAGGTGGCGCGACCAAAAGAGGTGCTCGCCACTGGCCATGCTGGTTCCATAGTGCCGAGGGAGGCAGTCTTTCTGAGGCAGGAACCAGATCTTGTGTTTGTCGCAGAGGTCGTTGCAGGGGTCGTTGTGCTTGCCTGCAGGACGAAAGTTCAACTTGGGGGCGTGGTCCTTGTCGATCAGGAGGTACCAGGCCCCGGGGCAGTCGTGGTGCGTGAGGTCGAGCGTCTCTGGGTCTCGCGTGCAGTACTCGGCCGCGACGATAGGACGCTCGGGCGTGCAGAGGTGGGAGAGATTGAAGGCCCGGCCGGGGAGGAAGTCTGCCTCGGTGATTATCGTGAAACGCTCGGGGCGGCGGAGCTCTTCCTCCCATATGCTCTGGAGGGCCTCGGCGTGTCCGAACCACCCGGGGTTCGACCACCAGTGGAGGGTGAACTCGTCTCGGTGGCGGTAGGCCCAACCGTTCCAGAGGCCGCGGAGGCGGTCGTGGCGGACCCCTTGAAAGACCTTGATCAGGTTGACGTTGATCTTACCTTCGGCCATGTATCTTGTGGCAGTTCGCGCAGAGGAGGCGGAACTTGGTACGATCTTCTTCGCCAGCAATCAGAGCCCTGAAGAGCTTCTGGTGGTGGCGCTGGCGGCGTTCTCGGGTGCCGCCGCCGTGAATATGGTCGAGCTCAAGGACTCTCGTGTCGGCATGTCCGCAGGTGGCGCAGCGGCCTCCGTAGAGGCTTAATAGCTTTCTACGCTGCTCCCGAGTTCTCTCCGTCGAACTGCCCTTCACTTTTGATTCAAAGCTGGAATGTTTGTTTGGCAGGCGCGCTCCAGCGTGGCGCCACTCTATGAAGGTCTATTTCCCTTTAGCTTTTCGCCATACCAGATAGCCGCCGGCTACAGTTGAGAGTCCGGCGCCAAGCTGGGCCCACATGTTCCAATTGAGTGGGTTGGCGAGGAGGCCGAAAATGCTCTGCGTGATATCATCACCCGGGGCAGTGATAGACCCCGTGGGCTTCGTCGTGAGAAGCTCGCCGATCTTGGCAATGTCAGCGCAGCCAGCGACGGCGCAGATAAATAGCACAATGGCGGCGAAGCCAAAGAACCAGGCGAGGGCGCTGAGGGCTTCGCTTTCTTTAGACAGCGTACGTCGGGAGATCATCGTCGTCACCTTCACTGAAGCTCGGCATGTAGCTTGGGCTGTCGTCCAAGGCGGCTCGAGCGGCACCGGAGACAGCGATATAGCGAACTACGTCTGCGAAGTCCTTGTAGTCCTCGGAGCGCTCCTCGTCCTTCAGGCCGTCGTCGGCGTTCTGCTTCGTCTTGATCGTGTAGAAGCTGAGGGCGGCGGTCGTATTGAGGCAGGAGGCGAAGACGTATAACTTAGGCCTATTCGCCGCGGTAATGGGCTCCTTGGCGTTGTAGCTGAGGAGCTGGCGAACGCAGCCTTCGCCGTAATCGAGGCGGTCGTTCAGGTTCGTGTTGAGGTGGATTCCGTAGGGCGCGAAAAGGTCCACCCAGGAGGAGACGTACTGACCGCGGGTAACGTCACGTCGTGGGGCACTATTGGGATCCGCCAGACGTACCGAAATCTCTCGGTCCCCGTCGAGGTCCCGGAGGAGCATGGCATAAGCTCGTACGTCCCGACTATCACGTCTGATCTTCGTAAAGTCCGAGGTCGGCCACTCCTTGAAGATATAGATATCGCCCCTGGGGGCGACCGCGAAGTAGACGATGGCAAACGGCCGGGCCGAATGAGGATCAACCGCCATTCCCGTATACCAGTCGTGCGGTATGGCGAAATCGTCTACGACGTGGACGTCCGGATCAAATTGCGGGTAGACCCGGTCGAGGAGGTGCTGGAAGCGGCCATAGAGACGAGCTTCCTTTTCGACTTCAGCGATTGCGGGGTCTTCGGCGAAGTCTTTGACGGCCTCGGCAGGCAGATACGTGTTATCAAAGATCGAACACGTCCAGACCGCGACTTTCTTGTCGTCGGCCTTGCTGTAGAGGTCTTTCCAGATCCAGTGAGCGTTAGCCCCGAGAGGCGTGAAAGATAACCAACCGCGGGCGTAATTATCAACTCCAGCACGGCGTAGCCCAGTGAATACGCGGCGTCGGACAGGTTCGTCGCAGTGGAACCAGTGGACCGCGAAGGACTCGAAGGCCAGGGCCGGCTGCTCGTCCGAGAGGAAGTGGATCTTGCTGCCATTCTTGAGGATCATGTCCGCCGGGGTGCCGGCGTGACTTATGTGTTCCGTCTCTATCGCCTCCCCGAGGAGCTTGCGGAGCTTGACGGCCAGCGTTTGGCCGACCCCTTGCCGCATGGATAGTCCTGTCACGACTACACCGGTGTTTGGAACGGGTACCCTGACCCCCGCACCGGTAAAGCAGATAGCTGCCTCGGGGAGAGACTCCGGCCGCTTCCACCAGGGATTCGGCAGTGGAAGGCCCATCTCGCGAAGGACCCAGGGCCGGTAGCCGAGAGCGAATGCAGCGTCCTCGGCGCAACCGTGTTCTGTTTTGCCGGATCGGTTGCCTCCGCAGAAGATCCGAATGTTGGCTTTGTGGGAGAAGAAGGGAGAGACTTTGGGGATAGGCTGGAAGAAGTAAAGAGGCGCTTCGGATTTCCGACGCTCGAGCTCGGCAATGGCGCCGAGTTTCTTCTCCAGTTCTGCCCGCCTGAGGTCCAATTAGATTGTCGCCTCCAGGTGGCTCGGGTGCAGCCCGGCTTTCTCGATCTGAGATAGGGCCGATTCGTGAGCCAGGCTTCGACAAGGAGCCTCTCTATCAAAGGCGACATACGCCCGTCCCTTAAAGACTCCCGGAGTGGCGTCGGAGCAGCCGGCGTTAAACAGACGCTCGCCGTCCTCGTCCGTGAAATCGGTCTCGTCCAGAATCACAATAAACGAGAATGTCTTCAAAACCGTTTCCCGCTCTTACACCAGTGTCTGACGGCGCTCGCGAATGCTTCTGCGTCGTCGAGGTTTCTGATATTGGCTGCCGGGGCGGCGTAGTATATGAAGTCGCCTCTCTTGTCGAGACCTACTGGGAACTGCATTTCTCCGGTCTCGGAGTTGAGGATCCCGTGGAAATCAGCCTTTAATTCCTTCATTATCGCTACTATCTTTGCCCTCTCGGCCTCCGGCCACACCCAACCGTCGCTCTTTGAGTCCTGCGAGTCGCTCAAGTTCGTCCAGACTATAAGAGGAAAAGTTGTTGATCTGGACGTTTTCGCCAGAGACTGAGTTGCTCTGAACCTTGAAGTCCTTGTCGAAGCGCTGGAGATATAGTTTCAGCGCCGAAACGGTCTTGTCGTTCAGCGCCTTGTGGAGGAGACGGGCGTGAACGGCCGCGAGCGCGAGTTCCATGGTGCGCGCGGAGTTCGCAACGATCCATTTGACCGCGTCGGGCTCTTCGAGTATGCGGTATATGTGCGACCGCGAGACGCCAGACTTTTCTGCGAGCTCGAGGAAGGAGGTCGCTTGCGTCTCGAAGAGGGTGGTCGAGAGGGCGCGGTGGGCGGCAGTGGGCTCGAAGTCGTCGGCGATTGGGGAGGGATCGCTGTTTGCGACGGCAACGAAGCGAGCGGCGGGGAGTGGAAGGGTTCCTGGGCTTTTAGGAGTTTCAAGAACTCCGCCCAGATCTTCGTCGCTCCGAATTGGCCCGTCGGTGTTTGCCACCAAATGCAAAGATTCCTATCGCAGGAGTGAATGCATACCCAGAGCTTGGCTTCGGGAGCGCCAAGCCGGGCCTGTTCCAGGCCAAGAGGGCCGTCGCCGATCCGTTTAGTGCACTTGCACTGGATCGCGACGGGAAGCCAGTGAGTTACTGGCGGGTGGTCCTCGCTGAAAGGTCGGAACTTGACTCCGACCTGGAGATCGACGCCATGCGAGTGGCCGTCATATTCGAGGACGCGGGAGCATTCGTAACCTGCTTCGCGGAGTTTGCGCGCAGTACGGCGCTCGAAGCCGACACCCTTCTGCCTGCTGTACAGTCCCACACAAGTCCCATAAGCCTAAGTTTGGCTCGAAGGACGTATTATAGCAGGTTTAGATCAAGAAAGCAATGTATAAGTTATGCTCTATTTAGCAAGCCCGAAGGCTGTCGTGGACGTGCCCCAGCGCTCCAGGGGGCCAATTAGGTCGACTTCACCCTTGATATCTGGGCAGACAGCCCGGAGGCCAGAAAGCATGCACTCTTCAAGAGTTAGTTTTGCCTGTTCTGCTCGGTCGGGTTCAGCGTCGATAAGGATGCTGTCGTGGATGCCGGCGACGGGGTTAAACAGGGACCTGTCCAGGCGGTGAACCCGAAAGAGCGCCCAAAGCGACAGCTTGAAAGCGTCCGAAATGAGGCCCTGGAAGGGGGAGTTGTGGGCTTCGGTGTATGAACAGCGGCCTCTGATCCGACCTGTAGGTACGGTTGCAGCAGATCTAAACAGATCGTACCGAGGATCAAAGCCGGGCCGTAGGCGAATAGGTAGCTTATAAGAGCCACGCACAAACATGCCAAGGCGACTGTTAGCAATATGAGGAATCCAAGCTTCCGAATCAGGGTCGCGCCAAGCGTCGAGAGCGGTGATAAGCGCGCTGAAAGAAATGCCCAGGTTGCGTGCAGCGGTCTCGAGGCGGGTCTTGGGGTCTTG